>JGI20214J51088_10000246_pt1 | contig 39542 bp, 30 predicted proteins | sample WetSurMetagenome_FD_51088 | JGI IMG/M metagenome (IMG submission 51088) | reverse complement strand
GGCTCCTGTCTTTCAATATGAGATCCGTTTATTTCAATCAGTGTACCCGCCTCATCCTCCTCGCGCTTTGTCCTCATTTCTACCATTGCCACAGCAGCAATTGAAGCCAGAGCCTCCCCACGGAATCCTTTGGTGGTTATATGAAACAAGTCGTTAGCACTTGTTATTTTTGATGTGGCATGCCTTTCAAAAGAGAGTCTGGCATCTGTCTCTGACATTCCAAAGCCATTGTCCTCAACCTGTACGAGAGTACGCCCTGCATCACGTATGACAACACTTATTGAAGTGGATCCTGCGTCAACGGAGTTTTCAACAAGCTCTTTTACCACGGAGGCGGGGCGTTGTATCACTTCTCCTGCAGCTATCTGGTTTGCAACTGAATCTGGTAAAAGTTTGATGATGTCTCTCATTTAAAAAACAATTAACCTTTAAATCATAGTCGTAATGGCAAAAGTACAAAAAAGGGGACAGGATATTGTTACCAACCGGTAACAGGTCAGGGGAGCTATTCTTTAGGAATACTGTCAATGATTGAAAACAGTATTTCCCTGTTAATAGGTTTTGAAATATATTCGTTGCAACCTGCTTCCAGTGCTTTTTCCCTGTCGCCAATAAGTGTGTATGCTGTTTGAGCTATGATGGGCAGATTGGGCCGGAACTTCTTGATTTCAGCTGTCGCTTCAAGTCCATTTATTCCGGGAAGCTTTATGTCCATGAGAACCATATTTATTTTTGGATTATTTCTGCATTGTTCAATTGCAGAATAGCCATCGATTGCGTGATAGATATTTTTTGCCTTTTTCTTCAGTATCTCTGACAAATAGCGGAAGTTAATCTCTTCATCTTCAACTATAAGGATATTCAGGCTTTTGAATTTGCCGGCAATCTTAATGTCNGGAACATCATTATCTTCTGATTCGACCAGGGGAAACGAAAAGCAGAATTTGCTTCCTTCTCCGTGAGCTGAAGAGACCCATAGTTTTCCACCGAGTTTTTCTATGTAGGCTTTAGATATTGACAATCCAAGCCCCGTTCCGCCATAGGCTCTTGATAAATTTGATTCGGCCTGCTTAAAAGGCTCAAAAATATCATCCTGAATTTCAGGTGATATGCCAATGCCTGTATCCTGAATGCAAACTATTATATCGTGTTCTTCAGCTGAGAAAGCAAGTTTTATTTTTCCTGCCTGGGTAAACTTAATTGCATTATCGAGCAAATGGTTTACAACAACAGAAAGCTTTACTTCGTCAGAAACAATAATGAGTTCTTTAATAGCCGGATCAGGTTCAAAAATAAGCTCGAGGCCTTTCATTTTTGCCTTTTCTTTGAATCCAGCTATGATACTGGAAATAAATTTAATGAAATCAAATTTCTTCTGAGCGATATAGATATCATTGGCAGCGATTTTCGATATTTCGACTATGTTGGTGACAATGCTGAGAAGATTGTGAGCCCCGTCAGTAATGTAGTTCAGAAACTCGCCCATTTGCTCCGGCTCCCACTTCTGTTCTTTTATCAGATTGCTGAACCCGATTATAGCATTCATCGGTGTTCGTATCTCATGAGATATGTTTGAAAGGAAAGCAGTTTTCAGTCTGTCTGCTTTTTCAGCTCTTTCCTTGGCAGTGATAAGATCAGCGGTACGCTCTTTTACAAGAGCCTCAAGATTATTCCTGTGCTCCTCAATTTCCTTCTCATTGGCAACACGCATGGTTATATCTGTAATGATATTGACAAAAGCTGGCACATCGTAATCCTTGATATAGGATGTTGATATCGAGACCTGGATTATTGATCCATCTTTCCTGATATACTCTTTTTCAATGTAAGCACTTTCTTCCTTTCCGATAGTCTCAAGGAAATCCATATCAGACTTTTGCCATTCCGGCGTGGTAAGACTCCGGAAGTTCATTGAGATCAGTTCCTGGTTTGTATAACCTGTAATTGCCGAAACTGCCGGATTGGCCATAATAATATCACCTTTCTGGTCAATAACCATTATACCATAGGTGGCATTCTTAATNACACTTTCTATAAANGATTTGGATTTNTTAAGATCCTGGTTTATTACTGATATCTCATGCGTTCTTTTTTGAACTTCTTCTTCAAGCAACCTCTTATCTTTCTCAAGACTCTTAATTCTGTACCTGTAGAAAGCGTAGGCCAGGAACGCAAGCAATAGTACAGAAACCACATAGAACATCCATGTTTTCCAGAAGGGAGGAGTTATAGCAATCTTAATTTGTGCAATGTTATCACTCCAAACACCATCTGAGTTGGTAGCCTTAACCTTGAAGATATATTTTCCCGGTTTAACGTTTGTGTAATTTGCTAAATGACTGTTATGACATTGAACCCAGTTTTCATCAAGGCCNTCGAGCTTATATTCATANTGAATTTTTGNCGGGTTAGTGTAATCAATTGCCGCAAACTCAAAAGAAAAGAAATTCTGATTGTAATTCAGTTTAATCTCCCGGGTCTCATAAATGGAGCTGGCTATTGTAAATCCATGAACAGCTTTGTCAATATTGACAGGGCTGTTAAAAAGCGACATGTTTGAAATAACAATCTTTGGTGAGTAATTTGAATTTTTTATGGAATCAGGGTTAAAAACATTAAACCCGTTTATTCCGCCAAAATAAAACAGACCATTTTTGTCCACCAGCGATGAGTTTGAATTAAACTCACTTGACTGAAGGCCATCGTCAACAGAAAAGTTCCTGAATGTTTTTGTGAATGGATTAAAGCACGAAAGGCCATTTTCAGTTGAAATCCACAAATATCCCTTTGTGTCTTCCTGCACCTGGTTTACTATTTTATTGGGAAGGCCATCTGATATATTGTAATGCTCCGTTGTCTTAAGTGCCTGGTTCATAAGGAAGATACCATTGTCTGTTCCCAGCCAGTAATTTCCGTCACGGTTTTTAATAATGGAGAGTACCTCATTAAATGATTTACCTTTATTTACAAGATTTGGCCTCATGTTAATGAATTTTACCTTTGAGGCATTTTCCAGTCCGGGTTCAGTTATATCAAGTGATGATATGCCGCTTAAAGCTGCAATCCAGAGCCTTTTATCATCTTCAATAAAAATATAATTTACAAGGTTATTAACAAGTGAGGAACTGTCGGTTGGGTTGTGATAATAGTTAGTGAATCTGTCTCTTGCCGGTTCATATCGGCTAAGCCCGTTGGTGGTTCCTATCCAGATCACTGAGTCGCCGCTGTTCACAATTGAGGTTACTATATTGTCTGGCAAAGAGTTATCATTATTTTCCTGGTGCAGATACGCTTTAATCTCATTGTTATGAGTGTTGTAGTAATATAAACCATTATCTGTTCCCAGCCACAGGTTGTTTTTCCGGTCTCCCTTTATTTCAAGGACTGAATTGAAAGTGGGGCTGATTTTTTTCCCATTCTTTTTAAAAACTGCGGTGCTGAATATTCCCTTATATATGCTATTGACGTTAATATAGCTTAACAATATCCGCATTGAACCTATCCAGACCAGGTCATTATTATCCTGATAGAAGCTCCAGACAATATTATCATTTGAATAGAGTGAACCAGGCTCTTTTAAGTCTGAGGCGACACTTGTCTTTAAGTGTTTGAATCTCAGTCTTCCCGGATTGAATTTATTTACCCCGCCAACAGTGCCTACCCATATTATTCCTTGTTTGTCTTCATAGAAGGTTCTTGAGTAAGAGCTTAACAGACTGCCGGGATTGCCCTTTTCATTCTGATACATTAAAAATGTTTTATTATCGGCATTAAGTCTGTAAAGGCCATCCCTGGTAGATAACCAGATATTATTTTTAGAATCACGGTCAATGCTTTTTACAGACATGCTCAGTAGCCCTGATTTATCATCCTTTCCGGGATAGAAATGGGTTATCTTACCATGCACGTTTACCCGGTAAGCTCCGTCATTTTCCGTTCCGACCCAGATATTGTGCAAATGATCAACGAGCAAAGTATTGACCTCTTTCGTCTTCAGATCAGAGACCATCTCCCTGAATTCCGGATTAAGAGTGTTAAACTGAAGTATTTTACTGCTGCAATAAAATACAATGGTATCACTGCCTGATTTATAAGCTGCATCAATGGCAGGATCATTATCGTGATCAATCACAGGCAAGCTAAACTTCTCGAAGTCATTGGTTTCGGGTCTGAACAGATTAAAACCTTTTCTTGTTACCACCCAAAGCCTTTTTCTCGAATCCTCATATATATACACAATAGAGTTGTCAGGAAGTGAATTTGGTTCATTAGTGTTGTGGCAGAATCTCAGGAATTTTTCTTTCGCATAATCAAACCGGTTAAGTCCGTTGGCTGTTCCAACCCACAGATTCTTTTCGCTATCCTCAAAAATTGCAGAAATAATACCACTTGTAACTGTTGTTGAGTCATCAGCCTGACTTTCAAATTTTTTTATGTTTATGCCATCATACCTGTTTATACCCTGCAGGGTTCCGAACCACATAAAATCTCTTGAATCTCTGAATATTTTATTTACCAGACCCTGTGTCAGACCTTCAGTTACTGTAATGTGATCAAAAACGAGATCATCCTGCGAATAACAGACAGAGCTAAAAAGAGTAAGCAGTATAATAATAAAGGTGTGTTTGCCTTTTAGCATATCGCCGTAATTAAAAATTCTCTTTATAATATCTGATATGTTAATCGTTTCTGAACTCATAACAAATTCACCTAAAAGAGTGACGAAATATACAATAATAAATTTAGTTAATTTATAGTTAATATCGAAGCAACAATTCAACTTTTAAGGATTAAAGCAGGAACCACTTTCCGTCGCAGCATTATCCTCTTCCCAAACCTGTTGTTGTTCTTTATAATATTAGTTCCGGCAAATCTGATAAAAGATTGATTTGTTGGCTGTTTTAAATTGCCGGATTAATAATTAAGAGCAACATAAAATTTTATACAGAAATACAAAATTTGTAAAAAAAAGTTCATTGATTTGAAGCTTCAACCAAAATGAAACAATTCATCAAAAATAAAGTATAACAATTTATGATTAACCTGAAAAATATCCTTTTGCTATTGTCTTTTTTTACGCTGTTTGTTGTGGTGAGTTGTGAAAAGCATTATGCGCTTACATCAGACGACAAAGCCAAAGGATTTACCGGTGTTAAGGAAGACGCTGATGATTATACCGGTGGAAGCAGGGATACTGTTTTTATTTATTTTAATGGTTCCTCCCTTACATCAACAGATATTGCCAAAGCAGCAGTAAGCGGCACAGATGTTACTATTGAACGAGGCGGGACATATTGTATATCAGGCACTACATCAAACGGGCAGATTATAGTTAACTCAACTGAAAAAGCTGATGTAAGGATTGTTCTTAAGCGAGCCAACATAACATGCTATAACAGTTCGCCGATATATGTCAAGAACGCCCAGAAAGTTATAATTGTGACTTTATCAGGCACAAAAAACTATTTGACAGACGGGACTGTCTATAACTATGATGATATTGTTAACATGGAGCCTGATGCTTGTATTTTCAGCAAGTCGGACCTGACATTCTATGGCACGGGAAGCCTTTACGTTAACGGAAAATTTAAAGATGGCATTGCAAGCAGGGATGGCCTTATAATAAAAAGTGGCACAATCAATGTCACTTCGTCTGGCACAGCAATCAAAGGTAAAGATTATCTGTTGGTTTATGACGGTGACATTACTTTAAAGTCAAAAGGCGACGGGCTGAAATCTACAAACAGCGATGATCAGGGCGCCGGCTTTGTATGGATTAAGGGAGGTAACTTCTCATTAACTTCAGCAAACGATGCAGTGTCAGCTTATTCAGATATAACTGTCGGATACGCCAACATGACAATAGTGACCGGAGGGGGAAGCGGAATTAGTTCAACTCCACAGGGCTATTCTGGTGAAGTATCAGCAAAAGGTTTTAAGGCAAAATCAAAAATTAAAGTAGACGACGGGAATATATTCATAAATTCAGCTGATGAAGGCATAGCCTGTGATACTGCTTTTGTACTGAATGGCGGGGTGTTGAATATTTCAACAATGGATAATGCGGTACATTCACAGGATTCTCTGACAGTCAATGGAGGATCCCTGAATGTCACAAAGGCACACAATGGCTTTAAAGGATCTCACATAGCGGTAACCGGGGGACACCTGATTCTTGACGTAACAAATGATGCTATAAACGCGACCAGGGGTTATCCAACTGAATATGACGATGGAAGCCTTGTCTCTTTAGAGGGAGGGACAATAATACTTGGGTCACTTACGGGTGATGGGTTAGCCAGCAATGGTTCCGCAACCATCACCGGCGGAACAATAGTTATCAATGGTCCTTTTGTGGCTCCGGATGAGATAATCCATATAAATGGCAATTTTGGTATAAACGGTGGCTTTCTTATTGCTTCCGGACCAGAACCGGGGAACATAACTGAAAGTACAGGTTCTTCTTCAACCCAATACAGTGTTCTGGTTGAAGGCTCATCAACAATTTTCACCAGCGGATCGCTTATTCATATTCAGGATGCCGGCAATACTGACCTTGTGACGTTTAAACCAGGGAAAAACGCCTCATTTTTGCTATTCTCATCACCGGTTTTGACAAGTGGTCTGACTTATAATCTTTACACCGGCGGCACATATTCTGCCAGCACCAATAGCGGAGGTTATTATTACGGAGGATTTTATTCAGGCGGCACTCTGAAAAAGAGTTTTTCATTATCGTCAAAAATTACTTCTGTTTCTCTTTGAGAAAAAATATGAAAACATAGCCGGTACGGCCATTATTTCATTTTAAGGTGGAGCTGCCAGGGCTAAATCTTTAGCTCATATTTTTCTTCCGGAACTAAAAAAACCAATATTTCTTTTTTTAAATTTATTGGTTTTCATAACTTTGGTTTAGAAGACTGTCCCTTAAAAAAGCAAAACCCAATGGATGAAAATCATGTAAAAGAAAACATGCCTGATCCGGATGAATTGGAAAGGATGTATCATGAAGACAGGAAAGCCTTTGAGAAGGGGCTCTCTGAAATAGAATCTTCAGAAGAAAACGGACCTCTGTACAGATTTTGGAAAATCAGACTGGATTATGACAAGCGATTAATAGCTTCGCGCATACCTGCCACAGAAATTATTGCACTGGTAATTGCATGCTTCATAGCAGGGATGCTTATCAAACTCCCTGCATTCCTGAATATTGACACAGAGAAAACATTGTTCTATGAACGAAATGCTGCATTAATTGCATTTCTGGGTTTGTCTCTGTTTATTTATTGGTCTGACAGAGTCACAGGTTGGAAGTATCTGCTTATATCTTCTGTTTTTTTCCTTGCTCCTGTAGTTTATATAAACCTTTTACCGCCATTTGTTGGCTATCGGTCCTTTAACCTTGCTTATATCTATCTCCCTTTGATGCTATGGTGTATCTACGGGATCATTTATATGGGATTCGATGTTAAAGATATCAGTAAAAGGTCTGAATATATTCGGTATAATGGTGATCTGGCAATATTGACCGGCCTAATCATGATTGCATTAATGGCGCTGGCTGCAATAACTATCGCCCTTTTCAGTGTGATCGGGATTAGTGTGCAAAAGCTGTACCAGGAGACAATACTGATTATCGGGGCTGTATCATCTCCCATTGTTGCTGCTTTTATAATAAGAAATTATCCTTTTGTGACCAATAAACTGGCTCCCATAATTGCAACCATTTTCAGCCCGTTTGTACTTATTACCCTGATCGTTTACCTGGTTACTGTAATAATCACAAAAAAAGATCCTTTCAATGACAGGAATTTTCTTATGGTAATTAATCTTATGCTGACGGGTGTGATGGGGGTAATTGTATTTTCTGTTTCAGAGGTATCAGTCTCAAGGAGGAAGCGGTTCAACAGCATGGTGATCTTCATTCTTGCAGTTGTGACGGCTCTGATAAATATCCTTGCATTATCTGCCATCTTCTACCGGCTGGGCGAGTATGGAATCTCTTCAAACAGAGCGGCGGTGACTGTTTCCAATCTTCTTATATTCGTTAACCTGATTCTTATTACTATTGATCTTTATAAGGTTAACTTTAGAAACGAGGCAATAACAAAAGTTGAGGTAACAATCGCAAAGTATCTGCCGGTCTATTTTATCTGGACTATTATTGTTGTTTTTGGCTTTCCTCTTATTTTCGGAGCAGGTTGATTTTAAGGTGACAGGAAAACAAATTTTCATCCCGTTCAATGAAATTCGAATTCTAAATTAATAAGTAATAAACCTGATAATGAAAAAGGCTTGTTTTATTCTTGTCATGCTAACCTTTACCATCGCATTAACAGCACAGGATCTGATAATACGTACAAATGGTGAATATATAAGCTGTAAAATAACAAAGATCGATGCCTCAGACGTTTATTTCACCATTTATAAAAATGGGGCCGAGGTACACACCAGCCTCTCAAAGGCTGAAATAAAATCGATGCAGTTTGGTGTAGGTGAACTAAATCAGGTAAACGATTCAACCATGAATAAAGCCTTGCCATCATCATCTTCAGTCACTCAAACGGCAACAGACATGTCAGCTTTAAAGAAGAAAAGGGTGGAAGGTTTTGTCTATTTAGGGTGTGCCCTTCCTACCTGGCAGGGCGATATAGGAGATTATGCTGATGCATTGACTCTTTCAATGTATGGGGAGACCGGTATGAATTTTAACTTTAAACCAGGCCCAAGAATCCTCCCTGTTGATGTCGGGCTGGGGCTGGGTGTTAACATTACAAGTTGGTTTACTCTTCAGGGAGCAGTTGAGCTTGCGCCCAAAGGAATGATGTACAGGGGGACCGCAACATATGACGGCATAGATTACACCATGAAAATAACTCATAAGACAAACTACCTTGAGATTCCAATCGGAATAATGCTTTCAACCCGATCATGGAATAAGCCCCTGCAGCGTTTCTTTTATATTAGGGGAGGCATAGCTCCTGCCTTTAATGTGGTTGCCAAAACAAGGGTTTATGTATATGCCACAGATGGTGATAACTCCGACAGCGACTCTGACACTGCTGATATGGAGGGCGTTGCGAAGCAGGATTTGTGCGGATATGCTGCAATAGGTTACGGGAGAAAGGGCAGTGCTGCATTGGAGTTTAAATTTGAAAAAGGAACAGAGACCGTTGTGGACCCTGAGACTACTACATTCAGGTTCTATAATACATCATATTCATTTAACCTGATTTTCTACTTTTAGTATTTAGATAAAGGGATTTTGTCATTCTAAAGTTTTTCATCTTTCAGAGGATGGGCGGATATTGAATATTAACATCCGCGCAAAATTTAACTTTTTAAATTGCCTGAAAATTCCCGGAATATTTATATTTGGGTGTTGGTTCAATGCCGACATCTCTGCAATACAATTAATAATTAAGAAATATGAAAAGTAAGTCGCTTTTTGTAATGGGCTTCATTACGATCTCTCTTGTAGCCTTGACATCATGTAATCCGCATGACTCAGAATCAATAAACGCAAATGTCAGTGGAGTTGTACAAAAGGGTCCTTTTATCAGTGGCAGTTCAGTCACTGCCTTTACTCTTACTAACCACCTTGTACAGACAGGCAAATCTTATAATACACAAATAGCTGACAATTCCGGGGTCTTTGATCTGGGAACGGTAAATCTCAGTTCAGATTACGTATGTCTCAGAGCTGATGGTTTTTATTTTAATGAAATATCAGGAAAGCAGTCTGCCTCTCAGATAACTCTTTATGCCCTTTCAGATGTTAGTGACAAGGATAACATTAATGTAAATATACTGACTCACCTTGAAAAGCCGAGGATTGAATTTCTAATGGGGAAGCATAAGTCTTTTAGGGAGGCAAAGAAGCAGGCCCAGGCTGATGTACTGGCTGTTTTTGGCATTGTAAAGAGCAACGTCACAGTGTCTGAAGAGATGAATATATGCAAAAGCGGTGATGATAATGCCATATTGCTTGCGGTATCTTCAATTGTACAGGGGTTCAGAACTGAAAGCGAATTGACAGAGCTGTTATCCAATATAGGTAATGATCTGAAAACAGATGGCACTCTTGATAACCCGGCTTTGAATGCTGCACTTGTCAATCATGCTTTTTATATAGATACTACTGCCGTTAAGGAAAATCTTAAAGAGATATGCAGTCAGACTGGTGAGCCGGCTGATATTCCTTCTTTTGGGAAATATATTAAAGGGTTTCTGGCAGGAAAGACTCCTGATGCTAATACGATGATGGCAAATTATCCTGAAAACGGATCATATGGCAAAAATATCCTTTATCTCTCTGCAACGAATTTTCAGTCAGGTATGTCAAACCCCTATAGCTTTGCTGCCGGAATACCTTCAAATGTATCTCTTAAGGTTGTCATAACCTCACTTTCAGCTGATACAATATTTTACCCTGCAACAGATTCAACAGGTGCGACAAATGTGATAGTCCCTCATGTATGGTACTATTTTAATGGCACCGAACAGAACTGGGCAATCACCACTTTTAATCAGGTTAAGAGTGAGCAAATATTTACTGCATTGGGGTCAGGTGTCAACTGTGACCTTAAGGTATTCTTTGAGCAGGGCAAGTTTCAGATTGATTATTTTGAAATGAATGCAAACATACCAACCAGGAGGAAGATAATAAATGTCAATTAATCATAGAAGCCTGTAAGATAATAATAACCAGTTCATTATTTGCTCAGTGCCTCTTAATATAAGGGAATAACAATTATAATAATATACCTCTTACTCATCCGACTCCTAATCATAAATTTATATGAATAAAGTATTTATTCTATTGCTGCTTTTATTTTTCGCCTCTGCGGCATATGGTCAGGATCAAATCATCAGCCGGAAAGGCTACGTGATTAACTGCAAAGTCATTAAAACCGAAGCAGATCTGGTATATTTTGATTCGGAAGTAGACGGAGTAGTGGTCAGACGATGTATTGCCAAATCAGAGATAAGTAAGGTAAGATATGGAGTAGGGAAGGAGCTGAAAATTGCAGAGATAGACACTGTAAAAACAGAAGTTAAAGAGCCGGAAGCAGTTGAACAATCGCCTGTTAATACTGAAGCTGCCAGCAAAAAAAGCAAGATAAGCTATTATATTACTGCCGGATTCAACCTTACTTCTTATAGAGGAACCACATACAACTTATACGAAGGTTATTCAGATAATAAGTACTACAGGTTTTTCCCGGTATCTTTTGGTGCAGGGATAAATGCCAGTATGTCAAAGGCAGTCAAATTGCAGGCAGGATTGGAGTATGTTCCAAAGGGCGTGAGATTTCAATCTCATTTTGCCTGGAAATTCTCTGAAAGGGAAGTTTATAAAACAAATTATATTGAAGTCCCTTTGTCTCTACAATTTTCACCTGCCGAATTTAAAACAGTACAGGGGAATTCATACTATCTCAAAGCAGGTTTCGCTCCCGCTTTCCTGTTAACATCGAAAATTGTGGATAAAAGCCACTATTATGACGGGGCGAATGATTTCAAAGACATTAACAGGTTTGATTTATGCACTATCCTTGGCATTGGGTACAAGATGCAGGATCAATTTGCAGTTGAAATCAGGTATGAGGAGGGATCAAAAAATATATTAAAACCAAACGATTCTTACTGGGGGGTTGACGGAGTTTTATATAACAGATCTATCTCTTTTACAGCAAAGGTTCTTTTTTAATCCATTATTTAAGCAGTCTGACCTCTATCTTCCCTCCGATACCCATCTTGTCGTCCTTGATTATCACCACTGACATTATATCCTCTTTTCCGAGGGCAGATTCTGTCACCCGGGTTATATCCCCGATAGTCTTTACCTCATTACAAAAGGATGTGGCATAGGCGTCGGCCTGTGCTCCGCTGCGGCAGGCAATCATACAGGCATCGGCTGTACCGAAGCTAAGTGAGTGACCAATGGTCCCTGATGAACAACAAATGGAAAGGGGAGAGATAGCAGGTGTTATCTCAATGCCAATCTTTTCAGATAAAGGTGAATCTCCTGCATAAACCGAGATTACTGCAGGAGAGTCAACCTTCATGAAGATATCACCTCCGTTTTCAATGATTATCTCTTTTATTGAAAACCGGTCACACAAATCATTGCATATATGTTCAGCCACAGCTCCTGCCACGGCACTCATTGGCCCTGTACCTGATCTCTGTGTCGCCACATACATTTCACTTATTATATCTTCGGCCGGGAATGATGGCAACGTGAGAGGAGTAAGGCTGGTAAGAAATGACGGGATGAGCTTTATATGGCTGTCAAGCACAGAACGGTAATGTTTTGCACGTTCCAATGCAAAGGCATCCATCTCCGGTTTGTATCCGGCTGCATCAACAGCTATCCACAGGTCGGTCTCGAGGTGTACAACCCTGAAGCTTTTCCAGCGTGCACCGCCCATACTGTCGCGATAAAACCGTGGCTCGTATCCTGGCATATCTATTCCGAGATGTCTATTGAGAACAGCTTTAGAGGACAAGCTTTCAGGCACAGTTCACAGACAACGCATTTTTCGGCATTGAAGTGAAGCTCATTAGTTGTATGCCCCATCGTCAGCGCACCTGCAAAGCACACTGCCGTGCAGCTTCCGCAGTGGATGCACTTGTCGTGCTGGTAATGTATCTTCTTCTCAAGCGGGACACAATCAACGTTATGCTGCTTAATGTAATCCATAGCCTGTCTGAGAACTTTGGTAGGAGCACTCATCTCCAGTACAAGGTGACCAATTTCCCCCGGTGAAATCTCAGCATTGAGAATATTGATCATAATGTCATATTGCTTTATAAGATTATATGTTATTGGCTCCGAGGTCAACTCAGGAGGAAAGGTCAGAACAAAACGTTTACTTGACATGACTTTTTCTTTTTCAGATTCTAATTTCACATTTATTCAATCCCGTGGTCTTTGAAAAAAGCGCAACAGGCTCGGTAAGCAAGAACCGTCCGGAGATGATCTCCTCACGCAGTATCTGCGCAATTTCCTTTGCCACCTTGATACTTGACAGGGGTGCGGTTCTTATCTTCTTTCCATTGAGAATCATCTCGCCGGAGAAGAGTGTCTTGTAATTTACTTTACCCAACAGTTCAGAGTTACCAGACCCGTAGTCTATCACGTTGGTTTCAATCTGGCTGTTGCGTATCATTACCCTGTGAGCCATATCTTCATCAATGACAGGTATAGGTATTCCAATGCCCACAAACATGGTCACTCCGTACTTTTCGAAATATGCAGCTTTGATAAACCTGGTGCTCATCTGTTTGGCATCGCCTATTACGGATAGCGTTGCTGAGTTACCAATAGGTATTCCGTGAGCATTGACCGGTTTGCCCGTGTTGAACTGCGTTCCGTTCCATGCAACATAACCCTGTGCTCCTCCAAGAAATATTCTTGTACCAATGCCAATTGTTCTCAGCTCCGGATCATTCAGAAGCGGGCTGAGTTCGCCGGAGGTGGAGAAGTTGGCATTGCCGAGAGCTGGCAACAGGGTGCCCATGTAAGTGTATTTAATTTTTGAAGTTGTATTTACTGCCACATTGTAATTCTGGTACGCATTACGTGGGTTGAACATTATAAATTCGTTAACCGAGTTCTTGTTTATCAGCGTCTTCACCTCCGTACGCGGATAGCAGTCGGTGCCTTTGGCTGTTGCCTGGAGCAGGACATCCTTACCGGCAATAAGGTCTTCAATGACATGAGCGCCACCATAGATATCGTGAGGCATTGCCACTTCAGTAGCACCGATATAAGCATCAACTGCAGCAATACCTCCAAAAACAGGTACATTGTTCAGGGTGATCCTTTCCATGCGCATAGGCGGCTCGGTATGACCAAAATTGATGAAGGCACCTGACGAGCACATAGGCCCAAAAGTGGCAGTGGTGACAACATCAACCTTCTTCAACACATCCGCCGGGCTCATCTCTTTACCCATGGCTGAAACCTCACCGGCAGTAAGCACTACAGCTTTCCCGGTTCGGATTTTTTCGTTAATCTCCTCAATGGACTTTGTTTTTGACATAATATGTTGGTTTAAAACATCATTATACAATAGTTTACAACAACGTTACCGTTGCCGGAAATTTCTGCAAATGGCTTTGGCTGTTCGCAAAAATTCTAATTTATAATTCCCTTTTCAGGGTAGGTGTTAGCACCTTTCAGAGCATTGCACCCTGCGGTTGCTAGAGGTTCTCAGAGCCTATTCTCTCCCCTCTTCTCTATAAACCAAAACTTTTCTTTTGAAAAGGTTGGATAGCAGTGCAAAGATACCGAATTTTGTATACCTGAAACAGTTTTATAATAAAAAATGGTTTTTTACCATGAGAAATCAACTAATATCAGCCTTTTTACTTACTTTTTTCTTTCTGACGGGGTGCACTACAAAAACTCACGACATTAAAGTTATTACCCTGAATATAAGATATGATAACCCTGCCGACAGCACCAATGCCTGGCCTCACCGTGCACATATAGTTTCGTCATTCATAAACACCGAAAAACCCGAGCTGTTTGGCATGCAGGAAGTTCTATGGCATCAGTATAAATATCTTGACTCCGCCCTTACAGGTTATGCCTCTGTTGCTGCAGGCCGTGACGACGGTAAGCAGGCAGGAGAAGCCTCACCTGTGTTTTACCGTCGCGACAGGTTTGATGCTTATGCCAGCGGCACTTTCTGGCTTTCCGCTACACCTGATGTCCCGGGTTCGAAAGGCTGGGGCGCAGCATGCACCCGGATAGCCACCTGGGTCAGGCTCACTGATAAACAAAATGGTGACACCATTCTTTTTATGAACACCCATTTTGACCATATAAGTGACTCGGCTAGAGTCATGGCCGCAATTATGATGAGACAGAGACTTGAAAATCTCGCCCGGAAAAACATGTTTATTATTACAGGCGATTTTAACGCCCTGCCCGGAAGCCTGGCAATTAATAACATGGTTACCGACGGACTTATAAAGGATTCTTATTCAATATCGCAAACTGCTCCTGAAGGCAGCAACAGCTTTAACTCATTCAGCGACGAACCTCGTAATGAAAGGATTGACTACATTTTCGTGAGAAGCGGAATGGGAGTTAAAAACTGGTCCGTGAAGAAGGTGAAAGATAACGGAGTTTTCATTTCAGATCACTGGCCTGTTATTGCAACAATAATACCAGGCAGGTGAACAGACTGATAACAAATTTGTTACTAGTCAGATGAAACAGATGAACAGATTATTCGGATTTATAATATTAATTATTTTATCAGGATCACTAATATCTCAGCAGGCAATGTCACAGAGAGAGTATGTAAAGAGTTTGGATATTCAGCGTTACATGGGTACCTGGTACGAGATTGCACGTTTTCCTCACAAATTTGAGAAAAACCTGGTTGGAGTAACGGCTACTTATACGTTGAATTCTGATGGCAGTATTAAAGTTGTTAATTCCGGCCATTTTCTGACACTGGGCGGGAAGATGCAGAATGCTGTGGGAAGAGGAAAGTTAGCAGGAAAGGAAAAGAATGGTCACCTTAAGGTTTCCTTTTTCCTTTTCTTTTATGCCGACTACTATATCATGTCGCTTGACGACAATTACCAGTGGGCACTGATAGGTAGCAAATCGGATAAATACCTGTGGATACTGTCACGCACACCACAGATGGAACAGAATATCTATAACCAGCTGCTTGATAAGGCACGTCAACTGGGCTATGACCTTTCGCTGTTGCAGGAGGTTCCCCAGATATTGCCTTAAGCTCTTTTACGATATGACCTGACAGCAAAAGTGATAAACACAGCTGCCANCCCTGTCAGGCGCAAGAGGTCACCCGAGATGTCGTTGAATGTGGAACCCTTCAGCATTATCATCCTGTTAATTCTCATAAGGTAACAAACGGGGTTGAATATATCAACCTTCTGTGCCCAGAGAGGCATGCTCTCGGTAGGGGTGAAGATACCACTCATTAAAACAAAGATCAGGATAAAGAAGAATGCAATAAACATATACTGCTGCTGTGTGGCTGCAAAGGTTGAGAAGAACAGAGCCAGTCCCAGCACTGCAACAAGGAATACCGATGCACAGGCAAAGAGGAGTAAAATGCTGCCCTCAAACGGAATATTAAAAGCGAGCTTGCCGATTAACAGACCAAAAGCCAGATCAATCAGCCCGATTATGAAAAAAGGTATGACCTTGGAGGTGATCAGCTGCCATTTTTTTATAGGGGTGACATTGATCTGCTCTATAGTGCCCGATTCCTTTTCCTTTACAAGGTTTAGACCCGCCAGCATAACACCAATGGCAGTAATCAGAATGACAAGTATCCCGGGAAGCATGTAGAATTTATAGTTGAGATCCTGGTTATACCAGTATCTGTTTGTAACAGTTATTCCCTGCGGAATGGATTTATTGAGGCCTGAATTGATGAGTATATCCCTGTTATAATCCATTATGACATTGTTGACATATACCCACCCCAGTTCTGCTGATGTTGCATTAACTGCGTCGGCAAGGACCTGTATCTCCGGAGTCTCTCTCCCTCCGATGGCCCTGGCAAAGCCTTCAGGAATGATCAGTATCATATTGCTTTTACCCGAGCAGAGAAGCGATTCATCCTGATCATCATTAAGAGGAGCAGCTGTGATGCGGAAGAATGATGAGCCAATGAGGCGTGTTATAAGTGCACGTGACTCGGGAGTATGATCATTATCCCTGATCCCAAGATTAACACGTTTGAGCTCAAAGGTAACGGCAGGTACAAGCACAAGCATCTGTATTATAGGTACCATAAGGATGGCACGTACAAGGAACTTGTTCCTAAGAATCTGCCTGAACTCTTTCTGTATCAGAAACAAAACTTTTCTCATAACTCTCTCTGCTATAGTCTTTCTTTAAACCGCTTTGCACTCAACAAGATGAAGAATGCTGTCATACCGGCAAGGACCAAAGTCTCTTTCCAGACATAAGCCAATCCTACTCCCTTTACCATCACACTTCTTATGATTGTCACAAACCATCGGGGAGGCATAAACAGGCTTACATAATCATATATTTTTGGCATGTTTTCGATAGGATAAATAAAGCCTGACAGCAACAGGCTCGGGAGCATCAGCCCGATGAATGATATAAATATCGCACTCTGCATGTCTCTGGCAATTGTGGAAATAAGTATTCCCAGCGATAATGACATAAGAATATACAGCATACATTCTGCGATCAGCAATGCAATGCTGCCAGCCACCGGCATTTTAAAAACAAACCACGACATAAGCAGTATGAGAACCACATTCACTATTGAAAGCAGGAAGTAGGGAGTAACCTTCCCCACAATTATCTGCCATGGTCTGAGCGGCGAGACAAGCAGCACTTCCATTGTCCCGAACTCCTTCTCACGGGTGATTGTCACAGAGGTCATCAGGGCACAGATAAGGATAAGTATAAGAGTGATAACACCCGGAACAAACATAAACTGACTCTCAAGGCGCGGGTTGAAAAACATCCTGACTTCTGTTGTTATCAAGCCATTCATGTTTGGTTCTCCTTTATTTAAGGATGCCGAAAAAGTACTTATTATAGATTTTGTATAATTGGTAACCAGGTTGGCCACGTTTGGTTCTGACCCGTCAGCGATAATCTCCACTGCCGCACTGCCCTGGTGCTGGAGTTTTGCAGAAAAATCATCTTCAAAAACAATCACCTCCTTGGTTTTTCCTTTTTTGAGGATGGCATCAATATCATTATAACTATTTAGATTGGCCGTAATGTTGAAGAAACCTGATGAAGAGAGCTTATCAGAAAGACTTCTTGTCACTTCATCTTTTGAGAGGTCGAGGATTGCAATGCCGGCATCATGGATGTCAGTTCTTACTACGAAACCGAAGATCAGAATCTGTGCCACCGGCAGCCCGAATATAATGATCAGGGTACGGTAATCCCTGAGAATATGCAGGAACTCTTTTTTTACAAATGCCAGGAACCGTTTCATACCTTTTTATTATTTGGGCGGGTTATCAGCAGGAAAAGTTCCTCGATATTGGATACACCATATCTCTCTTTCAGACGGGCAGGGGTGTCAAGCGCTTCAATCCGCCCTTCATTCATTATTGTCACCCTGTTGCAATACTCGGCTTCATCCATATAGTGGGTAGTAACAAAAACAGTAATGCCATTCCGGGCAGTCTCATATATCATCTCCCAGAACTGTCTCCTTGTGATTGGATCCACGCCACTGGTAGGCTCATCGAGGAAAACTATCTCAGGGTTATGGAACACAGCAATGGAGAAGGCAAGCTTCTGCCTGAGTCCCAATGGCATCTCACGAATAAGTGTATTCCTGTAAGCCTCAAAATCGAGGCGTCTGATCAGATCATCCATTCGTGGGAAGATTTCTTTACGCGTCATTCCGTAAATACCTCCGTAGAACTCAATATTTTCAGAAACGGTCAGATCTTCATACAGAGAAAACCGCTGTGACATGTAACCTATTCTCTTTTTAATCTCTTCAGGAGAGTGAGAAGCATCTATGCCTGCAACAGTAACCTTTCCGGAAGAAGGACGGGATAAACCGCACAGGATCTTAATTGCTGTTGTTTTTCCGGCACCGTTAGCTCCAAGAAATCCGAATATCTCACCACGGTATACATCAAAAGTAAGGTGATCATTGGCCACAAAGCTGCCAAACCTCTTCACCATATCTTTCACCTCTATGACTTTTTCTTCTATCATTTTTGCGTCAGTTCAAGGAAAGTATCTTCAACGCCCGGTATTATCTCTGTTATCTTTGCTTCAGTAAAGCCCTTTTCTTCAAGGCATTTTGTAAGATCCTCTGTTGTGGCGCCGGGAGCAAGAGTAATATGAATGTTTTCTCCGAAAGTGTATGAGCTGTGTACTGCTTTCTCTGCCCTTAATGCAAGAAGCAGGGAGTAAATATCCGGATTGCTGATGGCGTACAGTTTTTGTGAGAATCTCTCCCTTATATGATCAGGGGTATCTATACCGAGGGTTTTCCCATTCTGGATGAGGGCTATCCTGTCACATCGCATTGCTTCATCCATATATGGTGTAGAGACAATGATGGTTATTCCTTCATCCCGTAATTTATGCAGCATCTCCCAGAACTCTACCCTTGATACGGCATCTACACCTGTGGATGGTTCGTCAAGCACAAGCAAAGATGGTTTATGAATAAGTGCGCATGATAGTGCCAGTTTTTGCTTCATCCCTCCCGAGAGAGCACCCGCGCGCCTTTTACGGAACGGCTCTATCTGAGAGTAAATAGCTTCAATTAGACGGTAATTTTCTTTAATTGTTGTTCCAAAGATTGTGGCATAAAAGTTCAGGTTTTCCTCAACAGTAAGGTCCTGGTAAAGACTGAACCGCCCTGGCATATATCCGATCTCACCGCGCAGGCTGCGAAAATCTTTGACAGAATCGCGGCCCAGAACTGTCATTTGACCTTCATCAGGCACCACCAGTGTAGTGATGATGCGGAAGAGTGTCGTCTTGCCGCTGCCATCCGGACCGATGAAGCCAAAAAGCTCCTGTTCTCCGATTTTAAAGGAGATATCATCAAGCGCAATGGTGCTTCCGAAACGATGACTGATATGTGATGCCTCAACAATCTTATTCATTTTCTATAGTTTAAAGATTGCCTCACCGGGCATTCCTGACTTAATGCTGCCATCATTCGGAACATCAATCGTAACAGCATAAACCAGGGCTACCCTCTCTTCTTTTGTCTGTATGATCTTTGGAGTGAACTCAGCTTTATCAGAGATATGGCTTATTGTTCCTGTAAAGCTTTTATAGCCTTTTGCTCCATCATCTATGCGTACTGTGCATGGTGCCCCGTTTTTAACACGTGCAAGTTGTGCTCCGCTTACCCATACCTTTAACTTCATCACCCTCATGTCTGACATTTTTACAAGTGGCTTACCCGGTGCTGTCAGCTCGTGGCACATAACATACTTTTCAATGACTGTACCATTTATTGGTGATTTTACTGTACTCCTTCTTATCTGTTCGTCTAGAATAGCTCCTTTGGCATTTACTGACCCGATCTCTGCAGCTACCGTGCTTCTCTGTGTGTTGTTGGCTGCCATCTGCAGCTTCAGCACATCCATCTGACCTGTAAGGTCATCAAGCTGCTTCTGTGTGGAAGCATTGTCGGCAAGCATCCGTTTTGTACGGTCAATGTTTATCTGCAGGTTATCCATCTGCTGTTTCAGCACAGCATTCTGGGAGCTGATTGTAGTGAGGCGCGACTGAGCCGATGCAAGAGCTGCAGAAACTTCAGCACGCTGAAGTTGTAACATGACAGTGTCTGTTACAGAGATAACGGCTCCGATACCGATTGTCATGCCTTCTTCAACAGGCATTGACACAATGCGACCTGACGACTCTGATGAAATGATTACTTCATCTGATTCAAAGCTTCCCCAGGCATCAGCCTCGCTCTTATTGCGTCCGCAACCGGCAACAATAGCAACAATAAATAGTGGGATGAGATACTTTTTCATGATATAATTATTATTCTATTTCCTGACCTGTAATATTCATATATTCAATTCTTGTGCGCACCAGATTAATCCGATGCATTTCAGCATTAAGCCGTGCCTGTTTTTCTGCATTGAGCTCAGTGAGATAATCTGTGGCAGTGATGATGCCGTTTTCAAACTGTGATGCGGCAGCGGCAGAAACCGATGTCCTGATCTCAATGAGCTTGCTGTCGGTAACCTCTGACAGAATGAGAGATTCAATTTCAGATCTTTTTACCCTTAATACCCGCTGTAAACCTTCCTCAGCTGCAACACGTCTTGTGTCAGTGATCTGCTGCTGAAGCGTCAGAGCCTGTCTGTCGTTGCTGCTTTTATGCCAGTCGAAAATATTCCATTTTAACCCTACACCAAGTGAGTAGAAGCTACCGGCATCAGCCGATAACATATTGTTTCCCTGAGGCCGGCCATAACCAATAGATGCCATGCTAAAGATATGTGGCATGCGCTGGGCCTTTAAAAGATTCTTGCCAGCTTCAAACTGACTTTTCCTGAGATCAAAGAGCTTCATATCAGGATTGTCAATAGGATTATCGTAGTTGATAACAGGCTCAGGGAGAAGAAGAGATCCACTTATAACATCTTCATCTCCAGTCAGCGAAGCAAGCACAGAAACCAAAGCATCACGCCTTAGTTTCAGATCGGAAAGTGACTGCTCGGTCTTTAGTTTTTCAGCAATAAGAACATCAAGATTAGTCTTCAGCATAACTCCGTTTGACACAGCTGACTTTGCCGAATTAATACGGGAGTCAAGCTCCGTCAGGAGCACTTTTATTATCTCCGCCTGCTTATCTGTCAGGAGAATTGAAAAGTAGTAGTTGTTAACCTGCTCCCTGAGCTTGTAGATGTCAGATTCATTTTGCTTTAAATTCAGGTCCAGAGCCGTCTGTTCAGCTTCACGCGCACTGCGTGTGATACCACCATCCCAGATAAGCTGGCTTACATCTATCGTACCCCTGTAAGTATCGTGGGGGATTTCCGGGATCACGATATTGGGATTGATAGCACTTAGTGCTCCCATTATTTTGCTCAGGTCAACAACATCGGAGTTGTACATATAATTACCATTCAGATCAACTGAAGGCAAATAGTTTGCGCCTATGTTTTTCTCTTTCAACCGGCTGATCTGGCTTAAGAGCTCTTTCTCAGATGCCTGCGGCGCATTGACAGCTACTGAATCGTAGCATTGCTTAAGTGTTACCGTCTTCTGACCATTCAATGGCAGTAGGGCAATAATTACCAATGATGATATGACAATGATTCGTTTCATATCTTTTTCCTGTTTTTTAAAGAATTCATTACAAAATCGGAAGCAAAAGTCTTCCTGTAATTCATGAACTGGTTGAAATCAGTTTCCTGACCTATTCGTTGCAGTAAAACCTTTATAATTTCCTGAGCTGCAAACGGAAATACAGTAAGCGAAATAATTGTTATCATCAGTTGCGGCCAGTCTTCTTTACCTATATTATATTCAGCAAGTTCCTTACCGTTTTTTTCCATTACCACATCCCTGAGGCCTGCATAGTCAATTTTGGAAAATCTTTTTGCCAGTCTCTGAGGGTTAAGCGCAATCTCACTCATAATGAAATTTGGAAGCCTTGGATTCTTTTCAAAAAATGAGATATGTTCCTCGTAGTAAGCTTTTATTTTTTCTTCGAATGGTTTGTCAGACATGAATACGCCAAAGATCTTGGAGAACATGTCGCCGAGGCGTTTTTCAAATACCGCATCGAACAGGTGATCCTTTGAGCGGAAGTAGTAATGCAGGAGAGCTTTATTTATGCCTGCGCGGTCAGCTATCTCCTGCATTCTTGCAGTAGCAAACCCTTTCTCTTCAAACACTGCCATGGCAGCATCAAAGATCTTCTCTTCTGTCTGTTTTTCAGATTCGTTTTTAACCATTGAGTTTAACCAATTAGATTAACCATATAGTTTAACCAGTTGGTCAAAAGTACAACAAAAAAATTAAACTGCAAGAAAAGGGCAGAATAATTTTTCCGAATTGGAATTTTTAGGAATGACTTCTGCTTGGCTTTCAGGTGGCTCTTCTCTGGGTTGAAAGGACCATTCTAAGGTTCATTCTTATTCCTATTTCAAGTACATCTGTCAGATCCTGGATATTAAGGTTCTTATCGAATCTCAAAATAATAGTAGGGTTGATGAGATCTTTGGTCTGGTTTTTCAGTTCCTGTTCTATTTGAGATAAAAGAACCTCCTTTTGATTGATATAATACTTCTTATCAGCAGTAACGGTCAGGTTAATCTGTTGTTTATTAAGATTCTGAGCTGTCTTTGAACTTGGAAGAAGAATCTTTATGACGTTGGGGTTGCTCATTGTTGATACAATGAGGAAGAAAAGCAGCAGAAAAAACATTATATCGTTTAATGATGAAGTACTGACTTCAGCTTTAAACTGTTTTTTTCGTCTTACATCCATATCAAAGGGCTTTTAAGAACCTTATTAATGATTCCTGAAGGTTAATGCTATATCTGTCTATTTTCATCTGCAGATAGTGGTAAGCGGCATATGCCAGTACACCTACGATGAGCCCTGCTCCGCTGCATATCATTTTCTGATACAGTCCGCCGGAAATTATTCCGATACTCATGTTATCAGTAAGGGAGATGCTATAAAATATTTTAATTACACCGGAGATAGTTCCAATAAACCCGAGCATTGGGGCAATACCTGCAATAATTCCAAGATAACCTGTATTCTTGTCCATTTTTGACATTTCAAAGACAGTCATTGTCTCCAGCATGCTTTCTACCTCTTTTTTAGGTTTGCCAATCTGTTCAACTCCGCCTGCCAGTATCCTGCCTGCAGCTGAATTGCTGTTTTGGGCGTGAATAAGTGCCCTGTCTATATGACCATCGTTTAACTCTCTGATTAAAGAGTCAACAAGTCTGCTGTCAATTTCTGTTGTTTTTTTAATATATGTATATCGTTCCATAAAGAAATAGACTGTAAGAAATGAAAGCAGGACTATGGGTATCATAATTACACCGCCTTTCATAAGCAGATCAAATAGGGATGTAATTTGCTGCGGGGCCTCGCTGGTCACAGGGTCAATGAGTGATAGTATTAAATTCATAATTCTGTCAGTTAAATGAATATTTATTCTCAGGTGAAAATGGCCGTGTATAGCCATATAATCCATCCGGTGGTTTAATTGTTACCTGAAACAACAATTTGCCTGAAGGATAACTATACATTATTTTACGCAGGCATTCTGACAATCATTAATACTGCAAAGTAGATGACGATGCTGTTATGATGCCTTACAAGCTGCGATAATGCCAAATATTCAAATCTGAAGTTTACTGATCATCGGGCTTAGATTTACAGCCCCTGACAAATAACATTTACTCTGAGATAAAAACCGGTGATTTTTTTTTGAACAAGCTATTAGCTGAACCAGAGACTGACTTATTACTTCTTTTAGATCATAGGGGACAGGGCCTGATACAACAGCAGTCTCAATTTTTTCTATTGGTATTAACGTTTGTGAATCAGTCTGACACATTTCAAGGCCCAATCTATTATCAGTAATCTGATTTTTAATATTTTCTGGCATGATTGAACCTCCGGGATGCCTGTAAATAAACTGACTGCAGGCAAAAATACAGATACAAACCAGAAATGCAAAACAGGTAATGTAACCCTTGTGGTTTGGATTCATCGGTCTCAAATTGTTTAATCCCTGTGTTGACTATACAAATATATTAAATGCATTATTAATCCAAACGGGAGGTCCCGACAATAATTGTCCGGTAAAAATAAAAAATGAAGTAAAGCAATACGGAGTAATTAATTAACTGCCAGCGGATTTCCAAGTAACCGTTCATGCTTTATGAACTTTTCAACTACAGCTACAATATCTTTTTTGTGGTGTTTTGCCGATCTGATAGTGCAGAACCGGTTATATGCAATGGTTTTAATATATCCGTTGGCAAGCTCGCCATCAAATTCCCTTAATGTCAGTTTAACAGAGTCAGGTTTTTTTTCGTCTCTTGTTTCCACCAGTATCAGGTCTCCCTTAATTAAATATTGCATCTGCTCTTCTACAGGTGTTGCGATTATAATATCATTCCGGCACAGCCCCCTGGCTTTCATAGCATTCCCTTTAAGTCTTCCTATCAATGATTTCTTTGTTCTTAAAACCAGGTTCCAGTCGGGGGAGAAGAGAACTTTGGCAGTTTGGATTTTTTTCTCAAGATCAACGGCATCATCGATATCGCCGGGAATTTTTTCAGGAGCGATCCCCTTATTAATTGTCAAAAGAAGGTAAACTAGAATTATTGATAAAATAACGACAATTTCCATGATGGTTATTCTATAAGTTATTACTGGTGTTCCTGTACTCTTTCTTTCCCAATATTACTACCCTGACAAAAAATATATGTTTTATTACCGTTCTTACTGTAACAATTTACGAAAAATTCTCCGGAAAAGCAGCTAAAGAGTTCAATAAAAAGAGAGATTTCAGAAAATATTTTTACAGTAATCCGGGAGACTCAACAAAGTGTAGCAGGCAAAGGAAATAGTCATTGATAAGCAAGCGGAATCATCACTGGAAAGAGATGATGATGGAGGATGTCTTTGTTTGTTTGGAGTGAGGTCCAGTCCGAAAAAGAATCCTTCCTGTTGGTTGTAATGAGGTCCTCTCCCAGAATGAGATTCCTCCCTTCGGTCGGAATGACGGTCTGATGCGTGGGAGGGGATAATTGGGGGGATAAGGCGGTGGCGGAGCCACCGCCTTATCCCCCCAATACTCTTTAAAAGCTGCCCGTCATTCCGAACGGAACGTAGTGAAGTGAGGAATCTGCAATTGATTGATTATACCAATTGATGTTTTCCTGCAAATCGTTATAAGCTTCTGCAGCATAGTAATTCAGCTATAATTGCCTCCTGTTTATCGAAAATCCTAATATGAAGATTATTATACTATTGGATTAGGTATATTTGAAAACTATGTATAAAAAATTGAATAAATCAGGGCTTATTATAATGATGTTAATTTTTACGTTTTGTAAGAATGTAGATTTCAAGCCAGCCCATGTGTCTCTTAATATTGATGAATCCAAAAACAGAAATATTTTTCTTTGTGAGTACCTGATAGATTCAAAAAGCCTTCCCGACACTATTAATTTCAATTATAACGAGATTTGGTTAGAAAAGCAGTGGTATAGCTATCTTGATGAAAAGGGGCAAGAAAAAACAAGTGTGGTAGATAGTAGAGTCCAGCTTGTTATTAATTTTAAAAATCTGCATCTTTTTGAAGATAATGTTTATTGGGATCAATTTACATTAAAAGATGATAAACGGAATACTATGGGATCAGAACGAGGAGTACTTTCTCTTAGTTCGGATGAACTGAAAAAAGAACCTACGAATTTTAAAATTTTTATTATAAAAGTTAATGATAAATATAAACCTAACCTAGACTCTATAAAAATAGGAGAGTTAATAATGAAAAGAAAGTGATCTTTCTGATTTACCAAAGATTCGCAGAGATTTTTTAAACTGGTATTGAAAAAAACCGCTTCGAAATTTCAATTACTTTCATTAAAATATTTAGAATACTACCTATATAGCCTGAAACTTTAAGAATAGTATTGTAAGTTGTTGTAACTGGATTTTCATCTTTTTTATTTCTAACTCTACGCTCTCCGCTCTTAAAAAACAAGAGGAAGACTGATCAGTCCTCCTCTTGCCTGTTTTAATATAAAAGTCCGGTCTTATTTATAGGCCGGAACTTTTTCTTCTATAAGTTTTCCGGATGATTCTTTATTGAGATCAGAATCTTCCTGGTTCTTTTTAGTATTTACCGATTCGTCAGTAATTCTCATTCCATAGAACGACCTGTAAACGAATACAAGGGCAATAGCCAGCAGGATTCCGCCAATAATTGTTGTATAGTCGAAAGCCCCTGCAGCCTGTGCTGTCATCTTCATTTTCACAGCAATCTCTACTGCCAGCAGTCCAAAGAGTGAAGAGAACTTGATGATCGGGTTAAGAGCCACTGATGTGGTATCCTTGAATGGGTCACCCACCGTGTCACCAATTACTGTTGCTGCGTGCAGCGGCGTGTTTTTCTCTCTCATGTCAACCTCGACATATTTCTTTGCGTTATCCCATGCGCCACCGGCATTAGCCATATAAATAGCCTGGAAAAGACCAAATACTGCTATTGAGATAAGGTATGAAACAAAGAAGTTAGGATCAATGAATGCAAAAGAAAGGGTGATGGACATAAGTACTGCGAAGATATTCCACATACCTTTCTGAGCATACTGTGTACAAATCTTTACAACTGTCTTGGAGTCTTCAATATCTGCTTCTCTCTTGTTGAGGTTGATGTTATTCTTTATGAATTCAACTGCACGGTAAGCGCCTGCTGCAACAGCCTGTATTGATGCGCCACTGAACCAGTAAACTACTGCACCACCACAGACAAATCCTATAATAACAGGTGCCTGTGTAAGCTCAAGGGCAAGAAGACCAAGCTTGTTGAGGAGAAGGATAATTGAGAATATCATTGTTGTTGCACCGATAACTGCTGTACCTATAAGAACAGGTTTGGCAGTTGCCTTGAAAGTGTTACCGGCTGAATCGTTCTCCTCAAGATAAAGCTTACCCTGTTCAAAATCAGGTGTGAAGCCAAAGTCTTTTTCAATTTCTTCCCTGATGCCGGGGATGCTTTCAATCTGGGCAAGTTCAAATACAGACTGAGCGTTGTCGGTAACAGGTCCATAGCTGTCAACGGCAATAGTAACAGGTCCCATGCAGAGGAAACCAAATGCAACAAGACCAAATGCAAAGATTGAAGGATAACCAATGATATCGCCCAGGCCAAGTGTGCTCACCAGATAAGCGCCTGTCATCAGGGCAGCTATAAGCATTCCTTTCCAGAAGGCGCTGAAGTTACCGGCAACAATACCTGAAAGGATAGTAAGAGATGCTCCTCCTTCTTTTGAAGCATTAACAACTTCATGAACGTGTTTTGACTGTGAGCTTGTAAATATTTTTGTAAACTCAGGGATCAGTACGGCAGCAAGGGTGCCGCAGCTTATTATCATTGCAAGTTTCCACCATATTGTGGGATATGCAACACCGTCAATACTGAGAGTGCCAATGAGCATGTAGCTCATGAAGAATGTGGTAGCAATTGAAATCATGCTTGCAATCCAGATAAGGCGTGTAAGAGGCTCTTCAAAGTTGAAGTTCTTAACGTTTGCATATTTTCTTTTGCTTATTGCCTGGTTTACCGTAAACGAAACGGCTGACATGAAGTCCATCAGGAATCTCATAGCAAATATCCATACGATAAGTGAGGCCTGGACCATTGGTTCTTTTACAGCCAGTGTGATAAATGATATAAGAGCAACACCGGTAACACCGTATGTTTCGAAGCCATCTGCAGTAGGGCCTACGCTGTCGCCGGCATTATCGCCTGTACAGTCAGCAATAACACCTGGGTTACGGGGATCATCTTCCTTAATCTGGAAAACGATTTTCATGAGGTCAGAACCGATATCTGCAATCTTTGTAAAGATTCCACCGGCTATTCTGAGTGCACTGGCGCCAAGAGATTCACCGATTGCGAAGCCCATGAAGCAATATCCAACTATTTCACGAGGCACGAAGAGAAGAATTGTTACCATCATCACAAGCTCAAGGCTTATCAGGAAAAGGCCAATGCTCATCCCAGCCCTGAGTGGAATGGAAACCACATCCCAGGGTTTGCCTCTGAGCGAAGCAAAAGCAGTGCGCGCATTTGCATAGGTGTTAACCCTGATGCCGTACCATGCAACACTGTATGAACCTGCCATACCAATAACTGAAAACATAAGTACAAGGAAAACTACAGAAACTGATGAACCAACCAGTGCAAAATAGTAGTAAGCCATCGCTGTACCAATAATAGCAAAGAGAATTAATAAAAATTTGCCTTGCTGGATAAGGTACGTTTTACAGGTCTCATAAATAGTTGCTGCAACGTTAAGCATAGACTTGTGTGCAGGCAGTTTTTTTACTGACCTGAATAGTGTTATACTGACTGACAAAGTGAAAAGTATCACTACTGAACCATAGAATAACAGATGCCAGGCATCAAGTCCAAACCTGGCAAAAAATCCCTGGTGAAGATCCGGAACTGCCAGATCAGCATCAGAGGCCAATGCGGGGACAACACTGATCAGTAACAACCCCAGCACTGTAAACAAACGCTTTAAAGATTTCATATTGATTTAGTTATGTTTAGTAAAAAAGAAATTTCGATCTGACAAACACAAATTTTCCCTGTCCCGGGCCATTTTACCAAACCGGGTTTCTTGTTTATTCACTGAATCTGATTCGTTTTAAAGAAAGAGAAATGAACAATAACAGGGCAATGACCAGAGATCAAGTCTGATATTTACAGTAAAAAGCCCTGTTGTGAAGCGACAGGTAGAAGTGGCATTCTGGCAAGCACACCTGCCGCCGTGGACTATCGTCGATTTTAATTACATTGTTATATGATTGAAATGCAGTAGGTCCTTCTATCTCCCTTGTATAAAATCCAAAGCAGAGCAAAGCCTTGTATTCATTGTCTGTTCCTATTGAATTGAATGCATAATCTGGCCCCGGGAGTGAGATAAAGGTAAGTTCTTCGCCCTGATTTTTGAATGATCGTGTATCGTTGATGATACCGGCAGAGGCAGAATGATTGACCAAACAAATGCCTGCCCATAATGTAATCAACACCAAAAACCCCGTAATCTTCAAATCATTCATTACCGAAAAAAACAAACTCTCTACAATAGGCAAATATAAGCGAATTTGAAAATCTGTTTTATGAAAAAGGATAAATTTTTGACTAAAGCCTTATTTAAAACGATTTCAAATAGGGATTATGGCTAATTATTTGATTATGAATATAAAAAACAGGCTGGAAAAAAACAGGGAAAATATTCTGGCAGAAAAATCTGTCGCGGCTCGCAGGTAAAACAAGTTTAAAAAGTTTAAAAGCACTCTCTTTTTAACTCATTTTTACCAGGAGGAACAACTGATTAAACTGATTTTACCCGAGGTATGTCTTGCCCAGCATGCGTTTGCAAATCTTGCAGCATGCCCAGGGATAATAGATAGATAATGTGACTAATGCCAGCAATAACTGGCCCCATGTATATAGAAAATCGTTAAGGGGGTCAATGTCGTAACCAAATCTCCTGCTGATCTCTCCTTTTTCGGCAATAGTTCTGTCGGCAAAATATTTATACAGTCTGAACATAGCCAAGGGTGAATATATTCCAACAGTAATCACAGACAGGATAACTTCCAGGGCAATCTTGCCCAGTGAGGGCCAGCATTTGGTCTGCCATTTTATGTGGTAACCCTTATAGTTAATATCAACAATCCATTTATAAAAAAAGTAGGTAAATGGAATCATCAGCACTACAACCAGGCTATACATTATAACAGGCAGCTTTGGCATCAGGTAGGGCATTTTAAAGAAAATAAGGGCGCCAGCGATAAGGGTAAAAAGAATGAAGGGCAAAAGAAGGCAAAGGAGTATTATTACAAAAAGTCTTCCCCCTTTGCCCATGAAGTTAAAACTCTCTGAGCCAAATGATGAATTGTTTACGAAATACTTATTCATGCTCTTGAAAAACCATGGATAATAAACTCCAAGCGTTATAACAGAAAGTAATATGCCAGGGAGATATACTCCAAGAAATTTTCCAAAGCTGCTGTTAAAGACAATATTTTTTTGTTTAAAAGAGATGCCTTCAATTGACAATCTGATAATGAAGTAGAATATTAAACAGCAGACTGCTGTCAGAAGGTACAATAACAAAATATATTTTGCCTGATTTGCGAAATCATATGTATACTCCTTCATTTTAAAAACAATACATATATATGGGGCATAGAACACAACCATAAACAGGATCCAGTAGGGGAGTAGCCTCCTTCCTTTCAGCGTGAAATCAAAATAGTTTCTCATTGTTCCGGCTTTAAATGCTTTATTCCTATTCCATATTTTATATAAAGTTATTAAAAATCGTGCATCACATATGGATAACACTCTATTTATAATATTAGTGGTGATAATTGAGAACCATTATTACAAACAATTGCTCTGCAGGGTTGCTGCTCTTTAAAAATCTTTATTTTTGAATAATTTTTATTATGATAAAGAACATTGTTTTGATAGGGATGGGAGGCTTTATAGGCAGCGTGGCGCGCTATTTTGTGTCGCTGCTTAATCTCTATGTCCATTTTTTCTCAATTCCGGTGGGAACACTGACTGTAAATGTTGTGGGAAGTTTTATCATTGGGTTTTTGTACGGAATTGCAGAAAGGAGCACAATTCTTACAACAGAATGGCGCCTGTTTCTCATGACGGGTTTGTGCGGAGGATTTACCACATTTTCATCTTTTGCCAGCGAGAATCTTGTTTTAATGCATAACGGAGAGATAGTGTCTTTGTTACTTTATACCGGATTAAGTATTTTTCTGGGTTTCATTGCTGTTTGGATGGGCTTTTCAACAACTAATTTGTTATAATCATGGAAGACAAAACTGAATGTGTCATGAAGATATATGCCAGCAATACAGATATGCTTGGAGCAAAATTGTTCTATGAGCATATTGTTTACATGGCAAAAGAGAAAGGGGTTGCAGGCGCAACTGTTTACAGGGGAATTATGGGATATGGACTGAGCAGCCCGATACATACCTCAAGATTTTGGGATCTGACAGAAAAACTGCCTGTTATTATTGAGATTGTTGATGAAACTGAAAAGGTTGAACAGTTCTATGCCCTCATAAAACCAGATATTGAAAAAATGCCAAAGGGATGCCTGGTGACTATGGAGCAGGTAAAAATAAAGCTCAACAAACCAGGCACAAAAGAATAAAGCATTTAGATTTATACCTTCGGATTAATTAATCAGCCTTTAATTTTTAAAAGTGGGCGAACGGGATTGCTACAAAGAGAGTAAACTATTAAAAGTCAGCAGAATGAAAAGGGTCTCTTTAAAAAGATTGAAACTTTTAAATATTTTTTTCCTGGTTAACATTGGTTTGGTGTCTCAGGCTCAGCCAGCTGTGATTAAATTATGGCCAATGGGTATTCCCGGAGCAATTACAAATAAAATGTATAAAGAAAGGTTATGGTATGTGCCTGGCAAGACATATTATGGATCTGTGACCAACCCTGACATTACAGTTTATAAAGCACCTGAAAGCTTATCTAACGGTACAGTGGTTATTATTTGTCCGGGAGGTTCTTATACACGCCTGGCAGTAACCTCTGAAGGATCTGATGTGGCAGAATGGCTTAACAGCAATGGTATAACTGCTGTTGTTTTAAAGTATCGCCTGCCATCTGACAGTATTATGATGGATAAGTCCATTGCGCCGTTGCAGGACGCGATGGAGGCGATACGCATTGTAAGAAGAAATGCAAAGGAACTTGGAGTTAACCCGGAAAAAGTCGGGATACTTGGCTTTTCGGCCGGAGGGCATCTGGCATCTACTCTGGAGACACACTATAATGAAACGGTTTATAATACAACTGACAAGACCAGTGCAAGACCCGATTTTGCTATACTGGTTTATCCGGTAATTACAATGATAAAGCCGGAAACCCACCCGGGATCAAGGATGAACCTGCTCGGTGCTACTCCTGACACAACCCAGGTATTAAGGTTCTCAAATGAGCTTCATGTTACAAAAGATACTCCTCCTACCTTTATTGTTCATTCATCAGACGACAAAACTGTTCCTGTTATAAACAGTATTGAATTTTATGAGGCACTGGTAAAGAACAAGGTTACGGCTGAGATGCATATCTTCCAGGCAGGCGGTCATGGTTACGGGCTGGCAAAAGGAAAGAAAGATGAGGGCGAGTGGCCTGAGCTTTGCATCCGCTGGCTGAGAGAAAATAAATTTGTCCGGGAGGAGAATTAAGTCTACCATTTAGCAATGCTGTGAGTCTGTTCAATAAATATTGACAGACTCTTTTTTTTTATCTGTTTTCATGTACCAAACAGATAAAGAAGAGCCTCTGTCGTACCACTGGCAGCCTAATCGTTTCATAAGACAGCAAATAAGACAAACAAAACATTTAGGTTCTGATCAAGTGGTATGTTTAATTTTTGTGACACAAATTTGCCCGTTAGATACCAGAATGTGCAAAAACAACAAAAAGGAGCTAATAAATTAACAAATATTAGCAAAACAACATAAAAATTAACTAAAAATAACTGCATCAAGCATACAGCTTAACGGTCTTTATTTTGAAAAGAAACGGAAAATGGACAGTTCCAATTCATTTCATAACAGATTTCAGTATTAATCTAAAACTATTCTGTATGAAAAAGATTTTAATCCTTTTTGTACTGGTTGCTCTTTCAATACACCTCACCCAGGGGCAATCAGTCAGGGTAACGGGTAAAGTTACCAGCAAGGACGATGGTTCAGTTTTACCGGGTGTGACAATCTCAATTAAAGGCACAGCTTTGGGGGTAATGTCTGAAAGTGACGGCTCTTATGCACTTGATGTCCCGGCGGGTTCTAACACCCTTGTGTTCAGCTTTGTCGGATTTAAAACGCAGGAAGTGGCTATTGATGGCAGGAAAGTCATCGACGTAGTGCTTGAGACTGATGTTCTTTTGATAGACGAAGTGATGGTTGTGGCTTATGGTACAACCAGGAAAGATGCCTTCACAGGCTCGGCCAGCTCTGTCAAAATAGACAAGCTGTCTGAGATTCAGACATCAAATGTGACAAAGGCTCTTGATGGTTTATCATCAGGGATTCAGGTCACCAGTGGAAGCGGGCAGCCGGGCACTACAACAGCAGTGAGGATACGCGGAATAGGCTCAATATATGCCTCCACCTCACCTCTTTATGTTGTTGACGGGTTTCCCTTTGACGGGGATCTTAATTCTATCCCGCAGAATGACATCGCCAGCCTTACCGTGCTTAAAGATGCTTCGGCCACGGCTTTATATGGATCCAGGGCAGCCAATGGTGTAATAGTAATAACAACAAAGAAAGGAAAACAAAACGAAAACAGGTTGAGCTTTAATGCCATTGTCGGTTTCAATGTGAGGGGCATACCAGAATATGAAAGAGTAAATGTTCCGCAGTATTATGAGCTTCAGTGGGAAAACCTTCGAAACCTGTTTACTGAGTATTATGGCATGAACAATGCAGATGCCGCTGAATCTTCATCTTATTATTTAATATCTCAGTTGGGGAATTATAATGCCTACAATGTCCCTGATGCGGAAGTCGTCAGGACGGATGGCAAAATCAACCCCGATGCAAAGCTTTTATGGACTGACAACTGGTTTAATGAGATGCATCGCATGGGGATAAGGCGCGATTACACTTTATCTGCCAGCGGAGGCAAGGACAAGTCAACTTATTTCATTTCAGGAAATTATCTTAAAGATGAAGGAATTGTCAAAGCCTCTGACTATACACGTTTTACTCTGCGGCTTAATGCCGACACACAGGCAAAAGAGTGGCTGAAGCTGGGAATAAACTCTTCTGTTTCAACATCGGATCAGAATTATCCCGTATCGGCAGGCACTGCTTATGTCAACTCATTCATGTGGTCAAGGATTATTGCTCCTATCTACCCTGTTTATCTCTATGATCTGAATGGTGTTTTACAGCGTGACGATAACGGGAACAAGATGTATGACTACGGCAATGAATTCGGAAGATCCAGATCATTCGGAGCGCTTGTAAACCCACTTGGCACGATTATGCTCGACAAAAACCTGTTTAAAAAAGATAATATCCAGTCAAAGGGTTTTGTTGAAATATCCTTTCTTAAAGATTTCAGGCTAACCGTAAACCTTAATGCTGACTACGAAGGAAATACAAACCTGGAATATCTTAATCCTGAATTTGGAGACGGAGAAATCTATAAAGGCTACTGCAGGAGAACATCATCGCGGAGAATAACAATTTCAGCCAATGAACTTCTTACCTGGAACAAGACAATAAAATCTCACAGCTTTGATTTCCTTGCCGGGCACGAAAGTTACGACCTTAAGTATAATTATCTTTCAGCTGCACGCAGCGGGTTCCCTTTTCCGGGGCAATATGAGCTTGATGCTGCAGCAGTGATTGAAGGTGCCAGTTCGTTTGAGGACAACTTCACAATGGAGAGTTATTTCTCACGGCTGAACTATAATTACAACGACCGATACTATTTGTCGTTAAGTGCGCGTACTGATGGCTCTTCCAGATTCTCAAAGGAAAGCAGGTGGGGCAGGTTCTGGTCAGCCGGTGCATCATGGCGTGTATCGCAGGAACCCTTCATGTCGGGACTCACATGGCTTAACGATCTTAAACTGAAAGCAAGCTATGGATCGCAGGGGAACGATAACCTTGGAACCTATTACGCTTATCTGGGGCTATATGACCTGGGCTATAATAATATGAACTACCCGGGTGTCTTTGCTTCAAGGCTCCCGACACCTGACTTGCTTTGGGAAAAGAATGTGACCTTGAATGCCGGAGTGGAATTCACCCTTTTAGATAGGCTTACCGTGAACTTTGAGGTCTATAACCGCAGGAGTGTCGACCTCCTCTTCCCGGTGCCGCTTTCTCCATCAACGGGGTATAATTCCTATGATGCAAATGTCGGAGCAATGAAAAATACCGGATTCGATCTTGACGCCAGCTTCGTTATATTAAATAAAGGCCAGTTTAAATGGACTACTGATCTTAACCTCTCTCATTATAAAAATGAGATAACCAAGATGCCAAAGGATCAGGATCAGATTATCAACGGTTCAAAGAAGTGGATGGTAGGTCATTCTGTGTACGATTACTACATTCAGAAGTATGCTGGTGTTGATCCTGAAAACGGTAAAGCCATATGGTACACTACTGATACCGATGGAAGCATTACAACCACAGAAAACTACAGTTATGCCGACAGATTCTACACCGGATCTTCATCTATACCCGATCTGCAGGGTGGGCTGACCAACTCATTCAGGTTCGGCGATTTTGACTTCTCATTTCTGATCACATTTGGACTGGGAGGCAGAATGCTTGACGGAAGTTATCAGGAGCTCATGGGCAGCACTCCCGGCTATGCGATGCATAAAGATATGCTTAAACGATGGACGCCAACCAATACACACACTGATGTTCCTATACTTGATTATGATGTTAACTCAAATGAAACATCAGACAGGTGGCTTACCTCCATGAGTTTTCTTAACATGCGCAGCCTGAATATCGGTTATAATTTCCCAAACAAATGGATATCAGCACTTCATGTTTCCGATGCCCGTCTGAGTCTGCTGGTTACGAACCTGCACCTCTTCTCGGCCCGCAAGGGGCTCGATCCTCAGCAGTCATTTAATGGCACGACCGACGATTCCTACTCACCGCTGAGGACTACTTCCGTTAATTTTTCAATGAACTTTTAAATGAAGCAATATGAAACGAATTAGTATAATAATAGCACTGGTTGCGGGTTTATGTTTCTCCTGTTCTGATGATTTTCTTGATACTAAACCCACCAACCAGATTGATGCCGAAGAGGTGTATAAAACCGCAACCGGAGCACAGGCTGTTCTGGATGGCATCTCACGTAAGCTCAGAGTGCAGCCTATTACATCCCGCGATGACTGGTTTGGGATTAAATCATTTGATATAATGTGGGACCTGATGGGAGAGGACATAGTCTGTACGCAGCAGGGATGGTTCAGTTACGACTACCAGCTTGATTACAGGATGGCTTATTGGTCAAGGTGCTCATATCCATGGACGCTTTATTACCAGGTAATCAATAATGTAAACAACATCCTGGCGCATGCCGAAACTATTCCGTTTGAGTCTGACACCCAGAGGGCAGCCATTCTGGGACAGGCTCTTACATACAGGGCCTGGGCTTACTTTAACCTTGTAAATATTTACCAGTTCACCTATATCGGGCATGAGTCGGACCCCGGTGTCCCGGTTTACACAGAACCCACAACTACGGGCAAGGGCAGAGGTACAGTCCAGAATGTTTATGACCGTATCACTGCCGACCTTAGTGAAGCCATTGGTATTATGACTGCAAACCCATCTCCTCGCAGGCATATATCAGACATCGACCTTAGCGTTGCTCATGGCATTTATGCCCGTGTTGCTCTGCAGATGGGAAACTGGGCAAAGGCGGAGACTGAAGCAGCAACGGCCAGACAGGGTTATGCGCTTAACACAAGAAACGATTTTGCATCCGGTTTTTCAGTCTATTCACGTTCGGTATGGATGTGGGGCATGGAAATAAACAATGAACAGTCAACCGGCTACGGCTCTTTTCCATCTCACATGGATATGACAATTAACGGCTATGCCGGGAGCTGGTCGATGCCCAAATATATAAGTGTCTCTCTCTATAATATGATGGCCACAGATGATATTCGCAGGCAGCTTTGTGAGGCCTATGATGACGGCACCGCAATACATTATATTAATTATAAGTTCAATGCAGCTCATTCAGGAAAGGGCTTTGCTGCAGATCAGGTGCTGATGCGCCCCGAAGAGATGCTTCTTATCCAGGCCGAAGCAATTGCACGGCAGGGTGGAAGAGATAGCGAAGCTCAGACACTGCTTGACAACCTGCATGCCGTCCGGCAGGAATCACCCGTGCCTGTGACAGTAACAGGTACAGCACTGCTTGATGCAATACTTCTTGAGAGACGATTTGAACTCTGGGGCGAAGGTTTCAGGGGAAGAGATATTAAACGATTAAAGATCGAACTTGACAGAACAGGGAGCGACCACGATCAGGCTCAGTGCCTTTATATGACAGTACCACCTGAGTCAGTATTGTGGAACTACCAGATTCCTCAAAGCGAGATAGATGCTAATCCAAATATGGATGAGTCAGATCAGAATGACTGATCTAAATTAGAGTTTTGGTTAGACAGAGCCCCTTTGTCCCGGGGCTCTGTTTTTTTATACTATATTATTCAGGCAGTTGTTTAATACCAAAGTTCCATAGTATGAAACTGAAAATATCAGTCCTCTCATCTATTGATTTACTGGCAGGGGTTCCTCCTCCATGGCCGGCACTGGTCTCAATCCTTATGAGTGTTGGGTTAGATCCTGCATTTTTCTCCTGAAGCTGAGCCGCAAATTTAAACGAGTGCGCAGGCACAACCCTGTCATCGTGGTCAGCTGTCAAAACCAGCGTTGCCGGATATGATGTCCCGGCTTTTACGTTTTGTACAGGTGAATATTTATAGATGTATTCAAACATCTCTTTGCTGTCATCGGCAGTGCCGTAGTCATAGGCCCATCCTGCTCCGGCTGTAAACTTATGATACCTCAGCATATCAAGCACTCCCACTTCTGGGATTGCCACCTTAAATAAATCAGGTCTCTGTGTCATTACAGCACCAACAAGCAGACCTCCGTTAGAACCTCCATCTGCTGCAAGGTATTGAGGAGAGGTATATTTTTTTTCAATAAGGTATTCCGATGCTGAAATAAAATCGTCAAACACATTTTGCTTGTTCATTTTTGTACCAGCGAGATGCCATCTTTCTCCATATTCGCCTCCTCCTCTTATGTTTGGCACAGCATAAATGCCTCCCAGCTTAACCCATAATGCGACTGAGGTTGCAAAAAATGGTGACAGGCTTATAGAAAAGCCTCCATAACCATATATTATTGTCGGATTCTTACCGTTAAGCTTTATGTCCTTTCTGTGGGTAATGATCATTGGCACCCTGGTACCATCTTTGGAGTTGTAAAAGATCTGTTCAGAAACAAAATCGTCAGAATTAAACTGGATATCTGGTTTCTTATATTCAGTAGCTTCACCTGTAACAGGATTCATCTTGTAAATAGTACCAGGGGTTATATAGTTTTCAAATGAATAATAAATTTCCTTGTCCTCCTGCTTGCTGCTGAATCCTGAAGCCGTACCCGGCCCCGGCAGGGCAATCTCTCTGACAAGTTTGCCCTCAATGTCATATTGTTTTACAAATGATACAGCGTCCTTCAGGTAATTGGCAAAGATGTATCCCGATCCGGTTGCCGGCTGGAGTACATTTTCAGTCTCAGGGATGAAATCAACCCAGTTCTCAGGTCCCGGATTTGCTGCATCAACAGTTACAATCTTACCGTTTGGGGCATTCAGATCAGTGAATATAAAAAGTTTAGACCCCAGATTATTTATTATGTAGTTGTTGCTGTTGAAGTTGGAAACCACAGCCCTGATTTCACTGTCTTTTTTTGTAAGGTCTTTTATGTATAACTCATTCCCTGTTGTTGACACCGAGGCAGAAATAACAAGGTATCGGTTATCTTCAGTCACGCCGCCACCCACATATCTCCTTTTCTTATCGACACCAAAAACCACTTTGTCTTCAGACTGTTTTGTTCCAAGTTTGTGATAATATAGCTTGTGCTGATCAGTTTTGGCAGATAGGATGTTGCCTTTAGGCCTGTCATAGCTTGAATAATAAAATCCTTCATTACCCTGCCATGATATGCCTGAAAATTTCACATCAATAAGGGTATCGCCAATTAACTCTTTCGTGGCTGCATCCATTACAATTACTTTCCGCCAGTCAGAGCCACCCTCCGAGACTGAATATGCCAGTTTGCTTCCATCTTTTGAGAATCCCATTTCGCCAATAGATACTGTTCCGTCTTTTGAGAAAGTATTAGGATCAAGGAACAATTCAGGTTCGCCACCCTCTTTTTGACGGTAATATACATATTGATTCTGAAGCCCGTTGTTTTTTGCGAAGTATGTATAATCTCCTTCTCTGAAAGGCAGTCCGAACTTCTCATAATTCCACATCTTGGTGAGCTCGTCCTTTATCTTTGCCCTGTAAGGAATTTTTTCAAGATATCCGAAGGTAACAGCGTTTTGAGCCTTCACCCACGCTGCAGTCTCATCTGACATATCGTCTTCAAGCCAGCGGTAAGGGTCTGCCAC
>JGI20214J51088_10000245_pt1 | contig 39621 bp, 40 predicted proteins | sample WetSurMetagenome_FD_51088 | JGI IMG/M metagenome (IMG submission 51088) | reverse complement strand
TGCCTGCTGACGGTTCCTTCTTTTCCGGATGGAAGATTTCCGAGCAACCGCCGGTTCATCTTAAGAAGGTCCCACGCAAATATTGCATCTTGCCAGTCATCTGCCGGAATTGCCTGAATATGCCCGCCGGTCTCGACAATTGAAGCAATTGCATCCGTCATATCATTCCCTCGGATACTTGAGAAAAAATCCTTTTTCAATGAATAGATCCCGGTACTTACCATGAAACTTGGAGAGCGTTCCGGCTTCTCAACAATCGAAGTAACAAGACCGTCCTGTAACAACACAACACCAAAATTTGAGGGGTTTGAGTGTTCTTTCACCAGCATTGCATTGGGGATACCCTTTATTCTGGCAATTGATTGGGGATCAATATAGTTATCGCCAGGAAGAAGAAGGAAGTCGCCTTTAATTTTGGATTCGGCACACTGCAGAGCGTGAGCAGTTCCAAGTTGTTTATCCTGAACAACAACCTCAATGGGTATATCCAGCTGGTTTAGAAATCTGGTTACCTGTTCTTTCCTATAACCTACAACAACGACAATGTCCCGAATTCCGTTTTTCAATAATGCGTCGATCACGTACTCGATGATAGGGCGGTTGGCTACCGGGATCATCGCTTTTGGTCTGCTCCTTGTTAAAGGGCGGACCCGATTTCCTTCTCCTGCTGCAAGAATAACGGCCTGCATGTTGTTACCTACCGGATTATTGCTTTATCACCGATGCACCCTTCAACGATTGAATTGGGTGCAAATTGTGCGTCACTTCCTATCATCGATCCAACATTAATAGAGCAGTTAATTCCAAACTGAACCCCATCGCCGATAATAGCGCCGAATTTTTTGCGTCGCGTATCTTTTCCACAGACTTTTACATTTGCGTGATCATGACGCAGGTTGGCAATTTTGGTTCCTGCACCAAAATTGCATCCGCCTGCAATTACCGAATCACCGACATAATTGAAATGGGGGATTTTGGTTCCGCTCATAATGATAGAATTCTTCAGCTCGCTGCAATGCCCTATGTGGCAATCATCTCCGATACTCGTTGCACCACGAATGTATGCATGGGGACCAATGCGGCAATTCCTGCCTATTATGCACGGGCCTTCAATATAAGTACCGGATTTAATCGTACTACCCTCACCAATTATGACAGAGCCGTTTAGAGATACACACTCTTCAACCGTTCCGGAATTATTCGAGGCAAGCGAATTCAGAAGAATTGAATTTGCCTCAAGCATATCCCACGGATGCCCGACATCCATCCAGTAATTGAGACTTGTTGCGTGCAACTTCTTTTCCTGAATGTAAACAGAAAGTGCATCGGTAAGTTCCAGTTCACCTCTCGTGGACGTCTGTACGTTATCAACCAGGTCAAAAATCTCCGGGGAGAAGAGGTATGCCCCGGCATTGATCAGGTTAGATTGGGGATTCCTGGACTTTTCCTCCAGGGATGTGACCCCCCCGTTATCCACCATAACGACACCGTAATCGCTCGGATGATCTGTCGTATACGTGCTCATACAGGGACTGTTTTGTTGACACAGTACTGCAATATCGGCACTTTGGATTATCATATCCCCATTCATAACAAGAAAAGGACCGGTTACAAAATCCCTGGCAGAGCGTACTGCGTCGGCAGTCCCGTTCTGATGTCTCTGCGGCGCATATTCTATTGTAATCCCCCAGCTTGAGCCATCTCCAAAGTATTTTCGGATTTCCCGTTCACCATATCCAACGATAAAAATAAAATCTTTGATGCCGGCATCGCGGGCAGCAACAACAAGATGTTCCATCATCGGGCGATTCGCGAGCGGGAGCATAACCTTCGGGCGTTTCGCCGTGAGAGGTCGCATCCGTTTCCCCTCTCCCGCGGCGAGCACGACACATTCCATATCTAAAAATCCTCCTGCAACCTTTAAGCAGTTTTCCCCTTTCGGATGAGTTCTTTGCCCTTGAGAATCATCTCCTTTGCTTTCTGCAATGTTTTGCCTTCAGCAGTGATACGGATCTTCGGTTCGGTTCCACTTGCGCGGATGAGGCACCAGCCATTGTCATCCGCTGTGCGCAACCCATCCGTTGGATTCGCAGCTCCGAGAGCAACGATTGTTTCACGGGCAGTTTCGCAGGAGATTGACTCTCTGAGGATCGGATAGGATGGCATTGAATCGATCTCTTCCGCAATATCCAGTTCGGATGCAATCTCACAAAATAAGGCAGCAGCAAAAGGCCCATCCGGGCATAAAGAGATTTGTGGGAAGATCCAGGCTCCTGAAGGCTCCCCGCCAAAGTCTCCCCACGTCAGTAACTCTTCGGAGACGTAGGCATCCCCGACCGGCGTCCGGTGAACGTCCGCGATACCCTCTATGATCATGGAAGCGTCACTTGTGGTTACAACACGTTTTGCATTGAGATATTTCGAGAACAACATGAGGAGGTGATCGCCATCGATATAACGACCTTTGTTATCAAATGCCATCATCCGATCAGCATCCCCGTCATGAACTACAGCCCCGTCTGAACCATTCCGCAGCATCATCTCATTGATATATCCTAAGTGCTCTTTGAGAGGTTCAGATGGACGGGCAAAATGTCCGGTGACGTTACAATTGATACAGACTGTTTTTACCCCGGCTTCTTCGAGAAGTTGGGGGGAGATGGTACATCCGGCGCCGTTGCCACAGTCCAAAATTACCTGAACCTCGGATCCTATGTGCATTTTTTTGAGAATTGCCTCTTTGTGTGGAGTATGGGCATCGATCACTCTCTCAGTTCCCTGATGTTGCCAGTCGGCCCATTGCTGAGTTTTCATTGAATTTTCCATTTCACCCTGCTGAACCTGAGTAAAAGAAGAGCCGTCAGGATTGAAGAGCTTTAAGCCATTATATTCTTCGGGATTATGGGAAGCAGTGATCATGCACCCTGCTTTCAGTGTCCGGGTGCTGAAAGCTACCGTTGGCGTTGGAGCAATGCCGGAAATGTATGCGTTCCCTCCACTTCCAAGAATACCGGAAATAACCAGATGTGCAAGCAAGGGACTGGTCGTGCGGGTATCAATACCCACGAGAATTTCAGACGAACCGGAAGCCAGGGCAGAACCAACTTTTAAGGCTGTATCCATGAGATTCTGGTCAAATTTTCTTCTTATTCCCGATGACCCAAAAAGCATGCACAGTCATAGGTTTTCTGTATAAAAAGAGTTTTATCCTCGGAAAGAGGCAATTCGTTCAGGGAAGCAAGGATCAAATATTATGATTTACCGTATGGACACCAGTGCCGGATCTCATGAAGACGCGCCACTCCCGCAGCAGATGATCCGATGCATACCACCGAAGTTGAACTGTGGTTCCGTTCCAGCAGATCTCCGGTCCCTGGCAAGGTTATTCCTTCTCCATTGAGAAGAATAATCTCAGCTGCCTCGGGATCGGAAACAAGTAGTCCTCCAAATTCCCGATCAATTACCGGCATTGATCCCAGGCAAAAGAGCCGCTTTCCTTGGATCTCCTGTTTCAGCGCTGCAAGACAAGGTGCATGCGCAGTTTCCGGGCATGCATGGAGCACCCTTATCAGGCAGAAAAAACCCATGACGACATTCACAATTGCGGCTGCTGCCCCCCGTGTCGCAGGAGTATCAAGAGGTGCACCATACATAAATGAGATCTTCGTCATGGCCCTGATGGGATCGAATGTGACAAAATCAGCGACCCTTCCACCAAAGGTGGCAGTCATACAGGCGCCTTTTTCAAACTGGCAGTTTTTTGCATCGGGGTTCACATCAAGTTGTATATCCCCTTCCGCACAACCGCTGTGTTCGATAAGGTTCTCGATCTTTTTAACTGAATCAAGAATAATATCCATTATTTCACAACTCCCCATTTTTCAAGAGTACTACGCGGGCTGGTGATCCGTCCAGTCCAGCTAACCGGAGTGGCAGCGCCACCAGAGTATAATCGCCTGGTGGAACTTGCGAGAGGTCAAGGAACTCAACAATACTGCAGCCACTGCCAAGAAGGAGATGATGAATGATCCCGTCCCCTTCCAAAGGCTCTAACGAAGGTGTGTCGATCCCGATGCACCGGGTCCCGTATCGGATCAGAAGGTGAGCTGCATCGGGAGAAAGAACCGGATATTCACTAGGAAAACGATCTGATACGGAACTATCAGTTTTCAACAGGATTCTTTGCGCTGTCTCCATTTTCCCCTGGAAGAATGAGGCCTTGATTAACGGCCCGGTAGACCGTGCATCAATGACTCTGCACCCCCCGATCAGGTTTTCGATGGGGATCCTGTCGATTGTTTCATTATAATCGGCACAATGCGATGGAGCATCGATGTGGGTCCCGGTGTGCGAGCCCAGCATCAGTGAACTGACTCTGTACCAGCCCTGCCCCTCCTGCCTGAATGCAGGTCTGATATCACCTGGATATACAGGGGTATTTTCCGAGAGTATTCGTGTGATGTCGAGTATTCTCATACAGTGCCGCCATCCCATCCATGCTGCCCGATAAGGGGCACAAACCGGACACCCCCATGATATTCCCGGGTTATGGATCCTTGGGCCTTCCTGATGGCAACCAGTTCCTGGAGATCCTGGCCCCCCACCGGCGCAACAAGGGAACCTCCTTCTGCCAGCTGGTCGATAAGTGGTTTTGGAACTTCCGGCGTAGCCGCTGTAATGATGATGCCATCGTAGGGAGCATTTTCCGGATATCCCAGGGTACCGTCCCCTTCTATGACGGTGACATTGGTGATATCAAGTGCCTGAAGGTTTGCCCGAGCAAGACTGGCAACATGCGAGATGCGCTCAATAGTGGTAAGATGCCGGACAAGCCGGGAGAGAACAGCGGCCTGGTACCCGCTTCCGGCACCGATCTCGAGCATATTATCTGTTGCCTTCGGGTGAAGAAGTTCCGTCATGACTGCGACGATATATGGCTGTGAGATTGTCTGGCCATTTCCTATCGGCAGGGGATTGTCGTCATAGGCTGCCCGGTCATACGGAGGAGGGATAAAAAGGTGGCGGGGAATTTCTTCCATGGCTGCAAGCACCCGCCGGTCATGGATGCCACGTGCGGCGATCTGACGTTCCACCATCGCCCTTCGTTCATCAGCCCGGGGATACTTGGTCATATGAGATCTCTTCAGAATCCGGATTTCTCAGCCTCATCGATGGACGCATCTATCTGCCTTTGCAGCGCCTCGGGCAGCCCGGTGATCTTTACATCGAGGAAACCCCGGATGATTGTCGCAGTAGCCTCATTCTCGTCAAGTCCGCGGGACATCAGGTACTCGATCTCATCCCGGGCAAGTTTGCCGACGGCAGCTTCATGAGAAAGTTCTGTACCGACAACCGCACCTTCGATTTCCGGGATCGCGTAAATGAGACCATCCTGCAGGATTAACCCCTTGCATTCGAGGTGCCCCCGGGTTCCGGCAACTTTTCCGTTGATGTGACCCCGGGAGATGATTGTCCCACCCTTCGTAATAGCACGGGTAATCAATTCTGCACTTGCACCAGGTGCTTCGAGAACGGCCCGCGATCCAAGATCCATGTAAGAACCTGGCGTGGAGATTACAATACTGCTGAACCGGGCTACAGAGTTTGCACCCCTGAGGGTGGCAGTCGGGTACATCTGCACCTTTTTCACCGGCTGCATGCAGACATAATTCGAAAGGAACACTCCGTTCTCTTCTACGACTGATGCACTCCGGGGATAGACTTCGATATTTTCGCTCCAGTTATGGATCATCGTAAAACTGATCTTGGCATCCTTCTTTACATAGAACTCCGAAACCCCGTAATGAGCCCCACCCTTCCCGACATGTTCACCGCTCGTGCACCCCGAAATGATATGGAGCTCAGCGCCCTCTTCAGCGATGATTATATTGTGTACATGCTGGATCTGATCCTTTCCAAGGAAAAGGCAGGCCTGGATGGGAAAAATATTATTGGAACCCTTGTGGGCAATTATAACATAGCCTTTTGAATCTTCCTGTGCCGCAACGTACCTGGTGACCTCATCCTTATCCGGTGAAATGACTTTCCAAGTATACTCTTTCAACCCGTCATATTTCTCCATTGCTTTCTTGTATGACAGTACCTCGATTCCTTCCTGTTCACATTCGGCATGGACGATATCCTGATCCATCTGCAGATAACTGCCGCACCGGTTCTTCATGGCAAGGTCTATTCCTGCCTGTGCCAGGCGGTCCTGGTCAGCCTTCGAGAGCTTAGGGATTACTGGTTGCGACATTCGAGACACTCCTTATACCCGCGCTGTTTGATATCTTTAAGGATTTCACGGGGATTTCCGTGGCATCGTATCTGACCGTCACACATCACATGTCCCTTATCCGCATCCAGGTAATCAAGAATATAGCCCGTATGCGTAATGACAAGTCCGCTTTTCTTGCGTTTTGCAAGATGCTTGTCTTTCTCGAGGAGTGTGCTGATGGTAGTGCCTATGAGGGAAATATTTTCGAGATCAACACCACTTTCCGGTTCGTCGAGCATAACAAAATCCGGGTTCTGGATCATCAGCTGTAACACCTCGCTCCGCTTTATCTCTCCGCCTGAAAAACCCTTATTGATGTCACGCTCAAGGAACTTGTCCATGTGAACGGTTTTTGCTAGGGCAACGATGTCCTCCTTTTTGGTACGAGAGATCGCTGTCAGCATCTTCCCCAGTTTGAGTCCGGAAATGGTTGGCGGACGCTGAAAGAGCATTCCGATCCCCCGTTTTGCCCGCTCATGGGCGTGCATGATAGTTACATCCTCCCCTTTGAAGAGGATCTGTCCTTTGGTGATGGAATAATTGGTAAATCCCATGATGGTCATCAGGAGGGTCGTTTTCCCCGATCCGTTCGGACCAAGCAAAACATGGGTCTCTCCTTCGTTTATATGGAGATTGATGTCGTGCAGGACTTCTTTGTCCCCGACTTTCACGTGAAGGTCATCGATATGCAGCATAAAACAATCGAAGAATGTATGTCGATTGCTACATTAAACGCTTTTCAACGTTACCAACGTGCTACCTTGGCGGCACCCTTTTACTCCCCCGGAATATAACTACATTCAGGAAATAACCAATGAGGATTCCGAAAGTCCAGAATAAATCAGCAAAGGCAAAGATACGGAATGGTACAGGCAATGTAAAGGATAACGTTCTTTCGATGGGATTGGAGGATTCTTTGCTTCCCGTAAACCAGATCATCTGTGGGGACTCCCGCGAAGTTCTCGCTCATTTCCCGGATGCGAGCATCGACCTCATCATTACATCCCCCCCCTATAACTTCGGGCACTCGTATGAGCAGGATCCTCATGATGACACCCATGAATGGAATGAGTACTTCGCTACACTGCTGGCGATCTGGAGGGAATGCGAAAGAGTCCTGAAACCGGGGGGCAGGATCGCAGTCAATGTTCAGCCACTCTTCTCTGATTATGTTCCCACCCATCATATCGTGTCGAACCAGATGGCAGGACTTGGTTTGCTCTGGAAAGCGGAATTCCTTTGGGAGAAAAATAACTATAACGCAAAGTTTACCGCATGGGGGAGCTGGAAATCTCCGTCAATGCCGTATATCAAGTATACCTGGGAATTTATCGAAGTGTTTGATAAGATCACGCATAAAAAATCAGGTAAGCGGGAAAACATCGATATCACTGCTGAGGAATTCAAGGACTGGGTAAAAGGAAAATGGTCTTTTCCCCCAGAAACACGGATGAAAAATTATCATCATCCGGCAATGTTTCCTGAGGAGCTGCCCCGTCGGATTATGAAACTTTTTTCATACAAAGATGACATCGTTCTGGATCCCTTTAATGGCGCCGGGACGACTTCACTTGTCGCTGCAAAGAACGGGCGCCGTTTTATCGGGATAGATAACTCAAGAGATTATTGCCTCACAGCATTTGAACGGCTTGGAAAACATGCGGGCCCGGAATTCGAAAAAAATTCTCCCCGACCTTGTCTCATCTCTTGGAATACACAAAAAAAGCATTTCGAAACGGTACAAAAATATCCCTTCTGACATTATTCGCGATTCGACCTGCGATTACGTCACGGTACTACAAAAAGGTGGCTTTATCCGGCAGTGATATTTTAACACTGCCTCCTCATTTCCAAAACAGCGCTAAAAATCAAAACTTTTAGGTTGAACTGGCAGATGACCCCATCGTCATGGAGACGATTGCCAGTGATTGTCGCGGGCTGCTTCTACGACTTTTCTGATATCTCGTATTGAATCGATCGTGAGATCGGGCCGGATACAAGATTTCCGTGCAATCTCTTCCCGGAATTTCCCGGTCCGCACAAGAACACCCCGCATACCAGCGGACTGGGCGCCCCCGACATCCGTCAGGATATCGTCGCCGATCATTACTGCATGTTCCGGATCTATCCCCATATCATCAAGAGCCAAGTTAAAGAACTTCTCCGATGGTTTTCCCATGAGCACAGCTTTTTTCCCGGTAGCGAATTCAAGTGCTGCGATAAAAGGTCCGGCAGAGAGAGAAAGTCCATCCGGCGCCATCCAGTACTTGTCATTCTCAAGCGCAACAATCTCCGCCCCGTCATTCATGATGTCGCGAAATGCACTATTTAGGTTCGCATACGTAATTTCATCGCCGGCATCACCGATCACGACGTAATCCGTCCTCACGATGATACTGTCATCAGGACCCGGGGGGAAGTCACGGAAAACATCGCCAGTTACAACAAGGCGGGAGTGGTACCTGCCGGTCTTTTTCATATAAGCAACTGCAGCGATGGGTGGAGTAAAAATGTACGTTTCCGGTATCTCCAGTCCCATACGACAAAGGTGCTTAGCGATCGAGTTCCGGCATTTTCGGGTGGTATTGGAAACGAACCGGTAGGAATACCCGTTCTCCTTTATGAAATGGATAGCTTCATCAGCCCCTTGGATCGCGGCATTCCCTGTGTAGAGCACACCGTCGAGATCGATCAGGAATCCCCGTATTTGGCTCAGCAATCCCACCCCCAAAGAAACTGTTCAATGAGTGAATGACACTGCTGAAGGCTTATGTCACAGTAATGTTCGGTATCTTCCTTCATTTCACTCTTTGAATCGGGGGGGAGATCTTTTGACCAGTAGGAGATAATGAGCCCGGTTACTTCCGGGTGGAATTGAACACCCACTGCACTTCCCAAGCGGAACGCCTGGTTTTTCACAATCTTGCCCGTTGCAAGTAGCTCAGCTCCTGCGGGCAGTTCGAAGGTTTCGTTATGCCAATGAAATACTGTTAATGTGCCTGGAAAGGCCGGGCGGAGGTTTTCTCCACAACCATGGATTCTTGTCCAGCCCTGTTCACGAGGCCCGGGGATAACCTGCTCGCCGAACGCAGAGGCGATCATCTGGGCCCCGAGACAGATCCCAAGAACAGGTCGTTCGGCAGCAACCATCTTACGAACGATCTGCTTCTCATCCCGAAAAAATGGATAATCCCCCACATCGTTGATGCTCATCTGGCCTCCGAGAATGATGAGCCCCGAGGGCAGTTCTTCCGGTAAGGGGTCATCCTCGAAAAGCCTGATCGTGGAATAAGGTATGACCATTCTGGCGAGGCACGTCTCTATCTCTCCTGCGGATTCGTCGATCCCGTGCTGGAAGAGGGTGATCATCAGTATCCGGTTAACACCAAACCAGATGAGGTTTTTCGTTACTTTCACCCCGCAGGGTTTGTTGTTTAACTATAGCCGTCCCGGATGGTTATCTGGGATGTCTGCAGCAAATTCCCTCCTACGGACCGGTTCGCTCTGGCAACAGCGCATGCAGGGTATGAGGGAATATGAGGTAGTTCGAGACGGGAATGTGTTCGGTTCGAATTTTTCGTCTTCCGGCATTTTCTCATCCGAGTATGATGAAGCCCGCCGGCAGCTTGAAATTCTTCTCTCCCGGTTTCATAACAGGTCATTCGAATCAGTCTTCCACGGGTCCGAGAAAACAAATGAAGGTGGTGTGTGTTTCGTTCAGGAGAGTCGGCATAATCTTACCATCCACCCTGTTGATCCAGGCCGCTTTTTCGAAGATATCTTACAGGATCTGACACTGGTCCGAGGTATCGGGGCTGCCACCCGGAAAAAGCTGAATGCCAAAGGATACGGAACCATTACCGACCTCACTGCCCACCCCAGATACCGATCGGGTGCAGAGGATGTTCTTGCCTGCATTTCCGAAGGTAGTACGACGGAGATCATGGACCTGATCGGCGGGCGGCACTCAAAATCTCACCCCAGCATCCTTGGAACTACCGGTATGCATGAACCTGAAGATTTTATCTTTTTCGATATTGAGACGCTTGGGCTGTTCAGCCGCCCCATTATTCTACTTGGAATCGGATCACTGGAAAACGGACGCCTCCTTGTCCACCAGTACCTGTTGCGCGACATCGTGGAGGAACAGGCAGCGCTGCTGGCAACTATCGATCACCTGTCCGGAGAACACCCGGCGCTGGTCACTTTTAACGGGAAGGCGTTCGATCTCCCTTACCTCACGGATCGCCTCGCCTACTACGGTCTGGGGTCACCAGCTGGAATCCCGCATTTCGATATGCTCCATTTCAGCAGACGACGATGGAAAAGGGAGCTTTCATCGCTCCGTCTGACCGCGCTGGAGAAAGCGATCCTTGGCATTTCCCGCCCTTATGATATTCCCGGCCAGATGGTACCGGAATTTTACGAAGCTTATCAAAAGAGCGGGAATTGCGGCCCGCTGGTGCCAATCCTCGAGCACAACAGGCAGGATGTGGTGTCGCTTGCCCTTCTCTTCTTCCATCTTGTGGGGGATTCTTATGGCAGTCCCTGATCTCCTCCGCCTTCTGGAAACAGTCCCTGACTACCGGTCGCGCGTGGTCCACATCGAAACCTCGGAAGCATCCCCTCCCCGTTACGGCAGACTTGAAAGACCCTTGTCACCTGCAGTTGAAGTATTTCTCTCCCAGAGCGGCATCCGGCTCTATTCTCATCAATGTGAAGCCATCAATGCATCACGCAGCGGGAAGAATATCATTCTTACCACTCCTACAGCAAGCGGGAAAACCCTTGCTTTTAACATACCTGTTTTTGAAGCACTGGAATCTGATAGTGCCTCCCGTGCCCTCTATCTGTATCCCACCAAGGCACTTGCCAATGATCAAGTAATTCCCCTGGAACAGCTGACCCGTTTTACCGGCATCATAGCCAACGCGGCAATCTATGATGGAGATACCCCGCAGTCAAAACGTGCGGCTATCCGGGAAAAGTCACGGGTTATCCTTTCCAACCCCTATGAACTTCATCAGGTTTTATGCTGGCATGCCAAGTGGCGACCGTTTCTTGCCGGTCTGAAATTTATCGTCGTTGATGAAGCACATCGCTACCGGGGGGTCTTTGGCTCACACATAGCGTTTGTGATCCGGCGACTGCTCCGGCTATGCAGGTATTATGGATCTGAGCCCCGGTTTATCCTTTCTACAGCAACCCTTGCCAATCCCTGTGAGTTTGCCCGCAATCTGACGGGCCAGGATTTTGTCTGCATCGATGAAGACGGCTCGCCCCACGGGAAGACGCATTTTGTCCTTTACAATCCGTTCTTTACTGGCATCGGGGAGAAATCTGTGCACAGCGAGACAAAGGATCTTCTGGTCTCCTCAATTAAAGAAGACCTCCAGACACTCTGCTTTACCGGCTCCCGGAAAATGGCCGAATTAGTTACTCTCTGGGCCCGCGAGGGTGCACGTCTCTCGTCAGTAAGCCTCGCAGATTCGATTGCCGCCTACCGGGCGGGATTTCTTCCAGAAGAACGCAGGTCAATCGAGCGGCAGCTCAAGGACGGGTCGATGAAGGGGGTGGTCTCTACTAATGCCCTAGAGCTTGGGATTGATATCGGTGGTTTAGATGCCGTGATCATCGCAGGGTATCCGGGAACAATGATGTCTACCCGGCAACAGGCAGGGAGGGCCGGACGCAAAGGGGGGGAGGCCCTGGCAGTCCTTGTGGCTGGGGCCAACCCCCTCGACCAGTACTTCATGAAACATCCTGCGAGCTTCTTCAGCAGATCGCACGAACATGCCATCATTGACCCAAAAAATCCGTACATCCTTTCAGGCCATCTACTCTGCGCGGCCGCCGAACTCCCGTTGAATGGGGACAGAGACCGGTTATTTTTCAGTGATTCGATGGATGAATTTCTTGCCGAGCTTGAATCGCATGACCTGGTTCGGAATACCTCCCGCGGATGGGTGTATACGGGAAGGGGAAGGGCAGCGGAAGCAGTCCGACTGGATGGACTCCCTGGGGAGACCTTCCGGATAGTGTGCAAAGGCAGGCTCCTTGAGACGATGGATCGTGGCCAAGCGTACCGCGAGGCCCATAAAGGTGCCATCATGCTCCACCAGGGCGAGACCTATCTTGTCAATGAGATGGATCTAGAAACTCATACGTGCCGGGTGACCGAAACCGACGTGGATTACTACACCCAGCCCATGAAGGAGGTGGATCTGGTCATTATTGAAACACTTGCCACAAAAGAGGTCAACGGTACGAAATGTTCGTTCGGGGATGTCGAAGTGACTGAACACTTTACCGGATATAAGATAAAGCGGAAGGACACGATAATCGGTGTTGAACCGCTCTCAATTCCGCCCCTAAGCTTCAGGACGAAGGCATTCTGGTTTGTTCCGTCACCGCATATAGAGAAACGTATCAATCTTACTGAATCAGATTTTGCCGGGGGGCTTCATGGGGCAGAACATGCCATAATTGCCCTTATGCCCCTGCACGTAATGTGTGACCGCTGGGATATCGGCGGGCTGTCTTGCGCCTCGTATGGAGAAACCGGAGAACCTATTATTTTCGTCTATGATGCCTGTGAAGGAGGAATCGGGCTTGCTGAGAAAGCGTACGATGTCCTCTTTGCTTTGCTTACAAGTGCATACGAGCTTGTCAGGGACTGTTCCTGTGAAGACGGATGTCCTTCCTGCATCTTTTCCCCGAAATGCGGGAATGACAACCAACCTCTCGATAAGAGAGTTACATCGCAAATCCTGGGGGAACTCTGCAGAGAATGTGAAGCCTCAGTATCTTTTTCCAGCCCTGCACAACCGGTGGCACCTTTTTAGCAACACCCCTACTGAAAGCAATTATTATCGAAGGAAAAAAAAGAGAAAATAGAATTATCCCTTGATCGTTGACCGGATGGAGAGAAAGACGGGTCCCCGGACATCGATCTTCTTCTTATTATCGGTGATAAACCGCATAGCATAATCGTCAATCTTCAGGTTGATATCGCTCGGAAGTTTTGCCATCTTTACCTGAACCGCTGTATCTTTTCCGCATCGGGCAGCTTCCTCAATTCTCGATGCCGCAAGCGCTGCAACTGCTGAGAGATAAGATACTCCTGTCGGCGATCCCTCAGTCCGCACCTGTTTCCACTTTTCGGCGTCTGGAACTCCAAGTACCGACCCATCGTGAACGAAGATCTCGTTGGCACATGCCGGCCCGCAGAGCTTCGCGTTGGATTCAGTTTCTTCGATGATAACCTTCAGGCTCACTCCGCCAATGGCTCCCTCCCACACGTCGAACGAGCAAGGCCCCTGGGCATTGCCGTTTGCAGCAGCCACCCTGACAATAGCTGCGGCGAGATGTTTCCCCTCGACCGAAAGTGGTTCTTCACGGAGATGTACTGCCCTTGCGATCTCCTGGTTGCCCAAAGTGCGGGGGAAAAACTGAGGGAAGCAGAGTTGACGGACGTCGTTTGCATTGTATGCGATCATTGCAAGGCGCTCAACACCCAGGCCGAGATTCATAACCGGGACGCCTATTCCGTACTCGGCCAGTGCTGACGGGGAGTACATACCGAATGTTGCCACTTCGACCCAGCCGTGAACCGGGTGACGGGCATATACCTCCGTCTGGGTATCAGGCATATAGTACTTCGAACGCTTCTCGTCCGGCTGGAACCGGAAATCGGTATAACCGAATGCTGAAAGGAGCGCTTCGCTGACCGCTTTCCCCTCCTCAATAGTCACATCGTCGCCGGCAACGATGCATGAAGCAGAGTGATAAGTCATGAGCCTTGTCGGCCCCTCCGCCTGTTCCCGCCGGAAACACCGGTCTACTGAGAAGAGCCGTAGCGGCATCCGGGACTTTTCCCAGATGGATCCAAGGGTCATGAACCAGCCGCTTGTCATATGACTGCGGAGGGTCGAACGTGAAGATTCCGGGTTGAGTGCCCTGAATTCCGGAAAGACCGCATCAAGGATATGGACAACCAAACCGTCATCGACTCCGAGGACTTTTGCCAGCTCGAATGTAAGCTCATCTCCGTCAATCTCCGATTTTTTGTACGCATGGAGTGTCTCGCGGAGCCGCTCTTCCGTCTCAGGAGTCATTTCCTGGTAGTGACGGGTACTTTGAGCCTCTTTTGCTGGTAATGAAGACGCATGTATGTGGGGATTTCGGTGACTTTTGAGAATTTCATTGATCTCGTCAAGCTGTTTACGGGCAATCCCCACATTTGGCCTTGGGAGACCGCCGAGGTAGAAAACCCGGTCAAGAACCGCCATGGCTTCGGGACCGAACTGACGATAAATGTCTTTTTCCTCAATAATGACCGGATTCTCTGCTTCGTCGAAACCCAGGGAAAGATAGGTCTCGCGCAGCCGGTGTATTGTGGCGAAGATTGGATGAGCCTCAGCCCTCTTGTATACCTTGCACGGGTACGTGTCATTATGGGCCGGGGGTGTGAGAATAGATGGCCCCTCGTGCCATGCTCCTTCAAAATTCTCGTGCGTTTTCTTTTTCCAGTCATCAGGATCAAATCTCATATCTTTCTCTCCAGCATAACCACTCTGCTCAGTTTGTTCTCATCTTTAATCCGGTAATCACATGCAGCCTCGATCTTTTCAGCAAACGATCGGACTTCAGCATGCTCCGGCATGTTTGCTCTTGCCAACCGGTTTCTACTGTATCCCAGATACATATATCCCTTTATTTCTACAAAAGTCGCGCCCGCGTCCTGCAGGATCGCAGCAAATTTTTCCGCGCCATGATCGTTGAGACCCTTTACCAGGGTGATCCGGACCGCAGACCTGCGCGACTGGAGCAACCGGAGACTCTCCTGTATCTGCTCCCAATAGTCCCCAAGTGGGCGGCAAACCCTGACATATGTTTCCCGATCCGGCGCATCGAGAGAGATATACATCTGGAAGGGGGCGCATTTTTTCAGCATTTCCGGGTTCGTTCCATTACTGACAAGAAATGTTGTGTATCCCTTGCTGTTGAACAGACCGATGAGTTCAGGCAGCTTTGAGTAAAGTGTAGGCTCCCCTGAGAGGGAAATGGCGATGTGTTTCGGTTCAAGTGCTTCCTGCCAATGCTCTTCAGATACTGTGTTCTGAAGGACCGAATTATAACCGGCAAGCGCCTTTTTCTGGTATTTGTGGATACCAGCGAGAATGGTTTCAGGCGGGCATTCTTCCGCCTCATGCGGTTCGTGTTCAAAGGATCGCCAGCAGAAAAGGCAACGCTGGTTGCAGCGCAGCGTTGGCGTAAGCTGGACGCAGCGATGGCTCGCGATCCCATAAAATTGGTGCTTGTAACACATGTCCCCGCCCTGGAGGGAGCGTTTGCACCACATACAGGGCTTCAGAGCGGCTGATGCAGTTTTCGAAAAAAACTGATAGCCTTGTTTTTGCAGGGCTTTACATTGAACGGACTGCATCGATCCCAAGTGTCTCGAGGGCTTCTTTGAGGGTATTCTGAGCTGCCCTCACCAAAGTAAGCCGGCGATCGCGTATTTTCCCTTCACTTTTCAGTACCTGTTCAAAATGATAGAAGGCATTGAACGTATCAGCAAGCTCCCGCGAGTATGTTGCGAGAATATGCGGACGAAGCTCGGATATGACTTTCTCAATGGTAAGCGGGAATTTGGCTATATGTTTCGCAAGAGTAATTTCCATTTCGGTCTCGAGCTCGAAACATTCCGAAAACTCCCCAGCTTTCTCCAGGATACTACAGGCTCTGGCGTGAGCGTACTGGATATACGGTCCACTCTGGCGTTCGAAGTCGAGTGCCTCTTTCCAGTCAAAAACAGTGCTCTTCTCTGGAGAAACTTTCACGATATCGTACCGGATCGCGGCGAGTCCCACGGAACGTGCAATTGATTGGCGTGTCTTCTCATCGAGCTCTGGTCTCCTGACAGTCACTTCTTCAAAAGCCCGCTTGCGAATCTCGGTGATGAGGTCATCCGCCGAAACAAACTTGCCTGCCCGAGTGCTCATTGAACCCTCCGGTAGTGAGACAAATTCAAAGAAGACGATCTCCGGGACTTTTTCGCCCATGAGTTTCATCGTGCACTGAAGCTGGGCCCCAATGAGCTTGTGGTCTGCCCCCAGAACATCGATAATTCGGTCAAAGTTAGCTGCTTTCCATGCATGGAAAGCGAGGTCGCGGGCTGCATAGACCGAGGTGCCATCACTGCGACGGATAACATACTTATTCCCAAAACCGAACTCCGAAAGATCGAGAGCAAGGGTCTCTTCATCCCGTGCCTGCGGGAGTCTTTTCAGCTTGTTGACAATTCGTTCGGTATTGCCGTTTCTTATGAAGTCGCTCTCCCAGACAAAACGGTCGTGGGCAACGTTGAGATCTTTCATCGTTACCCTGAATCCATCGAGGCAGCGGGATACCTCCTTCCTGAATTTTTTGACCGTTGCAGGGTCGCCGTTTTCGACGAGCTGCATCAGGGTGTTCACCTGCTGGGTGATGGTCGCATCTTTCTCGATCTCCCGGTTCGCTGCAATATACACGCGGGCTATATGGGCGTCTTCTTTTTCACCATCGAGAAGGTTGCTGTCGAGATTATCGAACCCCCACACGACTATCGCGATCTGGCGGCCCATATCATTGACATAGTACTGAACTTCCAGCGGGTATCCCGCCTTGCGGAATACCCGTGCAAGGGTATCGCCGATGATCGAGTTCCTGATGTGACCTACATGAAGGGGACCATTGGGGTTGGCGCTTGTATGCTCAAGAACGATGCGAATGGCTTTCTTTGGAAGATTACCATAACCCGGTTTGATCGCCTCCTTCAAAGCTTCAGCCACAAAAGCAGTCCCGAAAATAAAATTGATATAAGGACCTTTTACCTCAACTCTGACAACGGCCAGGGTCGGATCTGCGATAAGTGATGCGGCAAGTTCCTGCGCAATTTTGACGGGTGATTGTTTCTTTTGTTTGGCGAGAGCGAATGCGATCGTTGATGCGAGATCCGCGTGTTCGCCCCCGTCTGCAAGCATGGGGTCCGCACAACCTGTGCAGCCCCTGATAGCGTTCCCTATTATCGTTCTCATATCGTGGACCATCAGTATCCCGTCCTGTAGCGAAGAACCGCGGCAATCCCGCCGAACGCAGTAAACAGAATCGAGCCCTCTTCAAAATCATCCGAGATAATCTCAACCTTTGCACTGCTCTGGTCGGCAAGTTTAGTCAGTTCATCAACGATATCGATTTCTGCCTCGAGGGTGAGCGGTGCCGTGCACTTTGGGCAGTTCCCAAGAGGCAAATCTGTGACGGTTTTACCCGGCTCAACGTTTATCGTCTTCTCGCTGGTATAATCACAGCTTTGGCATCTGATCCGTAATCTTGATTTACGGAGCTTTGATGAGAGGAGGAGAGTATCTACTGCTCCAATCTCGAGATTGTGTCGTATGCTCTCCTCGCCGTAAGCAGCAAGTCCGTCGTCCTTAACAAGCTCCTTGAGGAACCGCTCCATGAACGCCTTTTCCTTGATGACGGTCATTCCTTTGAGAGCATCCTTTGCCGCATCTACGAGCTCCGCGAGCCCGTCTTCGTTGGTATAAGCAACATCAAAGAGCCCTATGATCCGTTTCTGGACTTCATGGTGGAGATAATTACCTTTCTCAAACTCCTCTTTCGTTGGGCTCGGTCCCCCGATGAGTACGCCTTTGAACCTCTCAAAAAAATCCTTTTCCGCAAGGAAGATCGCGCTCGACCGTTCGCCGATTTTTGTATAGAACTCATCGATTGCAATCTCTCGCAGTCGCCCGAAACGGGCTGCAGACTGACCGCCTTTTCTCATTTTTCCAGGAACGGTCGAGTTTGCCCCGCCCATCGGTTCAATCCGGTTGCCCCGTAAAAACCCCCAGTACGCTTCACGCTTATCGAGAACGAGGAGACCATAGACGTACTTTTCCTCAAGCATCTGCAGCAGAGGTTCGAGCTCGAAGTTCGAACTGCAGCGGTACATATAGAGGTTGAGGGGTTCGGGAGGTTCCACGATAGTGCACTGGAGATCCGTCCTGTCTCCGAAAGTCTTCACTGTTCCACAGAAGACGGCAAGACCCTTTTCCGGCGGGCGCTTGTAATACTTGAGCCGCGAGAGGATCGATGAGATGGCGCTCTGGACATTCGTTTTAGTCTGCTTGCTCTTGATGTTGGCACATTGACCAAACTCATCTTTGAGCTGATTGGTGACATCGTAGATCTGTTTATCCGGGGGTATGTAGAGCGTGATCAGCTCGGTCCCGTCCCCTTGCTGGGACTGGAGTTTCTCGAGAACCTTTTTGAACTCATAACGCTTTCGTGCGTCATCCATCTCCACTTCTTCAGTCATTGCCGGATTCAAACCTCTCTAAAGCTATTACCTATTCACCCGCGGTTGCCATAAATTTGCGCCCATTGCAAAATGATCCGTTCATCAACATCAGGGTTGATCCCGTGATCCCCGGAAAATTCGATAAATTTTTTTGGCTCCTGCGCTTTCTGGAAAAACTGCTTTCCGCTCTCAAACGGAATGATCGGATCCGTCTTAGCTTGGAAGATCCAGACCGGGCGAGGGGATATCCTCCCAAAATTGGTGCTTGGTTCAATCGAGGACGCAAATCGCACAGGATCTCCTGTTATTCCCTGTTGTGTCACAGAATCCAGCAGTCCCCAGTCTGATGTGGATATCCCGACATACCCGGCAAATGCCGGATCGGTACCTGCTGCAACACCTGCGTACCGGCCACCATTACTCGATCCCATCGAATAGACCGGTGCACGATATTTGGCAGTCATCAGCTGCTGGGCAGATACCAGATCGCAGATACACTGATAGTACTGTGGCATCTCGCCTTTCTCAAACCGGGTATAATCCTGCTGGATCAGCTGCTGGCCAAACGGAATGCCAGGAGTTTCTCCGCCATTTCCCCTCGTGTCGACAAAGATGAATGCATATCCTGCAGAGGCGTAGCGTACCATCCGTGCCTCATGTCCGGCAGGTTTTTCCCCGGCCCCCGGGGCATAAACAATGGTTGCATTCGGCAGTTTTGGTGCCCCAAGATACGTAACCACATCCCCGTTTTCTGAGTGGAATACAATACGGGATTTGGTATAAGTTACATTCGCAAAGAGAATTTCTTCTGAAGATGTTTCAGGAGCGCAGGCGAGGGAAAGAACTCCCTTGTCATCGACAGAAAATGTTGACTTCCCGGGGGTTGTGGCACAGCCGGCAGAAAGGGAAATGATCATCAGTACGACAACAATACAGCCTGATAAGCGCATCTCACGACCTCAGGCACCGCTGGATAAGGCAGATTGTCTTGGCATCGACGATGATCCCTTCATCGATCATATGGTTCAATTCATGCACCGGAATTTCCATAACCTCGATCACCTCATCATCATCCTTTCCGAACTGATCTGATGGTGAAAGTCCCCGGGCCTCAAAGAGGAAGATCTTTTCGTCGGTATATCCAGGTGTGGTGTAGATCCACCCCCGGGGCTCTATCACACGGGCTGCAAACCCGGTCTCCTCGATCAGCTCCCGTCCCGCTCCCACCACCGGTTCCTCGTCCTTTTCCAGGGTTCCCGCCGGTGCTTCGATGATATAATCATCGATAGCATACCGGTACTGGCGGATAAGCTTGCACCGGTCCCCAGCAACAGGCAGAATAGCCACGGCATTGCTCGGGTGGACGATCACCTTCTCACGCTCGAGCCCGTTCGGCAACCTAATATTCTTCTGCTCAATCCAGAGCTTGCGCCCGCGAAACAGTTCCATCTATTACCTCAATTTATCAGGGTCTTTTTTCCCGGCAACTTCGGCGTCCTGCCGATGAAGTGGCATGAAACACAAGTATTGCAGGGATGGAATCCATTTCTCTACAACATAACCACACCACATTCATCATGGTACTCCGAGAATTTTGTGGAGCTGGAGCTGGAAGCGTACAGGCAGGTTATTCATAAGGACGAACCGGGTGATCGGTTTATAATCTGTCCCGTAAACAGGGGAGAGGAAGCACTCGCCGGCGATCGGGTGCGCTTTCATAACCTCCTGCACATACACGCAATCCGCCTCATCCTGCACAACAAATTTTACGCTATCCTGCTGCCTGATCTTTTCCAATAAGTCCAGGTCACTTTTCTCGCCAGAAGAAGGACATTTTACATCCATGCAGATCGATGCATATGGCTGGAAGCGGGTAAACTCAAGGGTGCCATTAGTCTCAATATCGACGGGAATGCCCCTTCTGTGAAGGGAGGAGAGAAGAAGTTCCAGTTCATCGGCCTGCAGGAGTGGTTCCCCCCCAGTTATGCAGACATAGGATGGGTTTGTACGCCAGACATGCTCCAGGATCGCGTCGACGCTCATCTCCATCCCCCCGCTCTGTGAGGCAGGGGTATCGCACCATCTGCAGTGAAGGTTACATCCGGCAAGACGGATAAAAAGGCAGGGCCGTCCTTGGTTCTTCCCTTCTCCCTGCAGGCTCACAAAAATTTCTGCGATCTTCATTCTTCAAGCTCGGCATACGAAGTGGGAGATTCCCAAACTCTGATCTTCGTAACATTTGCCCTGATTCCCTGATCTCTGCATATGTCGTTGATATCATCCCGGATGAGAACCGCGAGAAGCTCACTGGTTGGATCGCCATCAGATGTTATTACCTGTTGGAATTTTCCTATGCAGGAGACCATAGGATCGTCTTTGTTGAGAATGATCTGGTGATCGTACTTTCCGATTACCTCTTTAATGGTATTATAATCGATCAGGATTTTGGTAACCGGGTCAGGTTCGCCTTCTACCCACACTTCGATTTTCCAGCGGTGGCCGTGCAGGTTGGCGCATTTACCGTTATAATGGAGCAGCCGATGGCTCGCATCGATCTGCACCTCCTTGTAGATCCCGGTTTTCATTGCTCATTATTGGGCAAAGGAGGATATAATGTTATTATGAGTAAGGATCAATAGTATAAGACAGGCAGGTGGAAGGCCACAATTTATAAATTGATTACCCGCGTTAGTACATATCCCAATGTGGGCTATCGATAACCACGAAAACAACTTACATGAGGCACTTTAATGGGACAGGGAAAATTTGCAGCCAGAAAACTGGTTCGGGACTCAAATAAGTTCCGGTGGGCAGACAAGAACTATGCCCGCAGGGAACTCAATCTCGATGTGAAATCGGACCCTCTTGAGGGGGCCCCGCAGGCGAGAGGTATTGTACTGGAAAAGATTGGTGTTGAGGCAAAACAGCCGAACTCTGCAATCCGTAAATGCGTTCGTGTGCAACTCATCAAAAACGGCAGGCAGGTCAGTGCTTTTGCGGTTGGCGACGGTGCAATCAACTTCATTGACGAGCATGATGAAGTGGAGATTGAGGGAATTGGCGGCCGTCTCGGGCGCTCGATGGGAGATATCCCAGGGGTCCGGTACGTCGTCACCAAGGTGAACAATGTCTGCCTCCATGAGATGGTTATAGGCAGGAAAGAGAAACCGCGCAGGTGATCATGATGGCAGAAACCGAAGGAAAGACAGCAGGGCAGAAACTTTTATTCAACAAGTGGGATGCTTCCGAAGTCAAGGTCACCGACCCCAGCCTCATGCGCTACGTAACCCTCACCTCCATGATCATCCCCCATACATGCGGCAAGTTCTCCCGTCAGGAATTTGGCAAAAGCAACATGATGATTGTTGAGCGGTTGATCAACCGCCTTATGCAGACCGAGAATAATACCGGCAAGAAGCAGCTGGCGATCCGTATTGTGCGGGATGCATTCGATCTGATCAACAAGAAGACAAAACGAAATCCCATTGAAGTGCTGGTTGAGGCTATTGCCAACTCAGGTCCGCGGGAAGAGACTGTTCGCCTGAAATACGGTGGTATCAATGTCCCGAAGTCGGTCGATACTGCACCCATGCGCAGAGTCGACACTGCAATCCACTTCCTTGCTGAAGCAACACTCAAAGGATCAAGTTCCGGCAAAAAGAGTGCCAGTGCGGTTCTCGCGGATGAACTTATCGCCGCCTCCAAAGGCGACATGAAGTGCTATTCCGTTGGGAAAAAAGAAGAACGCGAGCGTATAGCAAAATCCGCCCGTTAAACATCTTTTTTTGAGGTTATTTTCATGGTCCGCGGCAAAAAATCGGTTGAGCGCGTAACTGAGCTCATGAAGGATCCGAAGCATATTCGGAATATCGGAATTGTGGCACATATTGACCACGGCAAGACGACCCTGTCCGACAACCTGCTCGCAGGTGCCGGCATCATCTCTGAGGAGCTCGCCGGAAAACAGCTCTTCATGGATTCGGATCCGGAAGAGCAGGCCCGTGGTATCACCATCGACGCATCGAACGTCTCGATGGTGCACGAATATGAAGGTCAGGACTACTTGATCAACATGATCGACACACCGGGGCACGTTGACTTCGGTGGTGATGTTACGCGTGCCATGCGTGCAGTCGATGGTGCGGTTGTGCTCGTCGATGCGGTCGAAGGTACGATGCCCCAGACCGAGACCGTGCTCCGGCAGGCGCTCAAGGAAGGCGTGCGCCCGATCCTGTTCATCAATAAGGTCGACCGGCTCGTCAACGAGCTGAAAGTCGATGAGATGGAGATGCAGATCCGGCTCGGCAAAGTGATCGACAAGGTCAACAAGTTGATAAAGGGCATGAACGAGGAAGCCTACAACAACGGCTGGAAACTCGATGCCGGTGCCGGAACCGTTGCGTTCGGGTCCGCTCTTTACAACTGGGCAGTATCGGTTCCGTTCATGAAGAAGAGCGGGATCTCGTTCAAGATAGTATTCGACAAGTGCCGTGCCGGTGACATGAAATACCTGGCAAAGAACAGCCCGCTATCGGATGTTCTCCTGGATATCGTGGTCAACAAGCTGCCCAACCCGCTCGATGCCCAGAAGCGCCGTATCCCGGTCATCTGGCACGGCGACAAGGAGTCCAAGGAGGGAAAGGCGATGATCAATTGCGACCCGAAGGGTGCGGTTGCGCTGATGGTCACCGATATCTCCTTTGATCCCCACGCAGGGGAGGTCGCAACCGGCCGTCTCTTCTCCGGCAGCCTCAAGCGCGGCGATTCGCTCTACGTGATGGGCTCAGCACTGAAGGAGAACCGGCTCCAGCAGGTCGGTATTTTCATGGGCCCCAAACGTGTTGAAGTCGAGGAGATTGTCGGTGGCAACATCGCCGCCGTAACCGGTCTCAAGGATGCGGTTGTCGGTTCTACCGTAACGAACCTGCTCGAGATCACGCCGTTTGAATCCCTCAAGCACTACTCCGAACCAGTTATGACGGTTGCCGTCGAGGCAAAGAACATGAAGGACCTGCCAAAGCTCGTTGAAGTGCTCCGGCAGGTGGCAAAGGAAGACCCGACGCTTGTCATCACCATCAACGAAGAGACCGGCGAGCACTTAATCTCCGGTATGGGAGAATTGCACCTGGAGATTATTACCGGACGTATCAAGCGTGACAAGGGTGTCGAGATTGTAACGTCCGAACCGATCGTGGTTTACCGTGAGACCGTTACCGGAAGGGTTGAGAATGTTGAAGGGAAGTCCCCCAACAGGCACAACCGCTTTTACTTCACCCTGGAGACCCTCCCCGATGAGATTGTGGACCTGATCAAGAAGGGCGAAGTCTCCATGAACCAGCAGGCACTCGAGCGCCGCGATGCGCTCCTTAAGGCCGGCTTTGACAAGGACGATGCCAAGAGCGTCAAGATGATCAAGGGTACCAATATGCTCGTCGACAGGACCAAGGGTATCCAGTACCTTAACGAGACCATGGAACTGATCATCGAGGGTATCGGAGAGGCACTCGCGGGCGGCCCGCTCGCTGACGAGCCAGTCCAGAACCTCAAGATGACCCTCACCGATGTCAAGCTTCACGAAGATGCAATCCACCGCGGTCCCGCACAGGTCATCCCCGCAGTCCGTGGTGCAATCAAGGGAGGTATGCTGATCGCTGGCGACTCGCTCCTCGAGCCGGTCCAGAAGATCCAAATCACTGTCCCGATGGACCAGATGGGTGCGGCTACATCCCAGATCCAGGGCCGGCGCGGTCAGGTCTTCGATATGCAAAGCGAAGGGGACACGATTACGGTGGTCGGCAAGGCGCCGGTCGCCGAGCTCTTCGGATTTGCCGGAGATATCCGCTCTGCCACGGAAGGACGTGCAATGTGGAACACGGAATTCGCCGGGTTCGAGCTCGTGCCCAATAATATGGTTAAGGAAGTCGTTGTTGCGATCCGCAAACGCAAGGGCCTGAAAGAACAAATGCCAACCCCGAGCGATTACCTATCAGTATAAATTTATCCCAGTCCCATTTTTTTATTGAATTTTCTGCCGTCAGTTCACTGATTTTTTAACCGAAACAGTAAACATGCGTTCCGACCCACAGTATTTCAATGGTGGAAGAAACCAAACTGAAGATTGTTGTTTTTGGTTCGTATGGTGCGGGAAAGACAACCCTGATCACGACGCTCGACCCGGCATCAAAACATGTCGAAGCGGACTGTGCAGGGGGGACCACAACAATAGCACTCGATTTTGGCCGTATTATTGGAAAAAATGGGTGTCATATTCATATCTATGGCACTCCCGGTCAGGAGCGGTTTGATTTCGCCCGTGACCTTCTCGCAACCGGCATGGATGGAGCGATTCTGCTCGTGGATGCAACAAGTCCGCTTGATTCGTTTACCCGCCGATTATCGGATTCCCTCCAGAATGCTAAAGTCCCTTTTGTAGTATTTCTGAACAAGTGGGAAGGTGTTGATGCAAACCCAGCAGCTTTCCCTGGACAGTTCGGACCAGCAGAAGTCCTTCAGGTCTCTGCAAAAGATCCAGTGAAGAGTATGGATGCTGTTCTGACATTTTCTGCGACCCTCACACCCCAGCTCCATAACGGGCATCACCACTGACATTCCTGTAATTTTTCTTCTCACCTTTAACGTTTATAAGAATAAAATGGCGTATTGCCATCTTTCGACGATCCCATTTTCCGCTGGTCTTAATGGTAAAACCTTTTTCACCAGACTTGGAATGGTTAAGGACGTTAAGAAAAAAAGAATTCAGGCCATCTCGGCCTTCATAATAACGACATCTTTGACCGGGCGGTCGTTGGGACCGGTCTTGGTCTTGCCAATCTTATCCACCACATCCATTCCCTCGACGACCATCCCGAAGACCGGGTGCTTTCCATCGAGGAAATTATTGTTCACGAGGTTGATAAAAAACTGGCTACCCCCAGTGTTGGGGCCGGCGTTCGCCATGGAGATAGTACCGCGATCGTTCTTGTTGCCGGGGGAAAACTCGTCCTTGATGGTGTAGCCCGGGCCTCCGCATCCCGTGCCGGTGGGATCTCCCCCCTGCAACATGAAACCGGCGATGACGCGGTGGAAGATCACGCCATTGTAATAGCCCTTCTGAACAAGTGTCTCGAAGTTTCCCGCGGTAATCGGCATATCGGGAGCGAGGGCGATGGTAATAGTACCCATGTTCGTCTCGAGCCGTACAGTCTTTCCTGCTGGTACTGTCATAGTCTGTCCCAGAAGTATTGTTGCCAGGACTTCTTCTGTGTTTTGAAGATCCTTGTTAAAAAGATCTAACAAAATGCCTTTGAGAAATTATTGCATAAACGCTCCCGAGGGCTTTTGTACACGCTCTGCCCAGCCACTGTGGCACCCTCTCCGCACTGTGATTATCACCGGAGGTTTTCCGCTGTACCGTTGGGAAAGAATATATCGCAAGCGCCCCCGATGGGGGGCAGGGTTGACACAAAGGGGGGTCGATCATTGGCGAAAACGAGGTTTTCTGGAGATCCAAAAAAAATTATACCATCGTTGCGTGGACGATGGTCACGTTCTGGTGGGGACGGTTGTTTGCATCGGTCGGCAATTTCGCGATCCGGTCAACCACATCCATCCCCCCGACAACCTTCCCGAAGACCGGGTGTTTCGTGTCAAGGTAATTGTTGTTGACCAGATTAATGAAGAACTGGGACCCGCCGGTATTCGGCCCAGCGTTTGCCATGGCCACGGTACCACGATCGTTCCGGTTGGCAATCGTAAATTCGTCATTGATCACATAGCCGGGTCCGCCGCGTCCGGTGCCCGTGGGGTCTCCTCCCTGGATCATAAACCCGTCCATGACACGGTGGAAGATCACGCCGTCATAGAATCCCTTCTGAACAAGTGTTTCGAAATTTCCCGCAGTCAACGGCATCGCTGGATCGAGGGCAATAGTAATATCACCCATATTCGTTTCAAGAAGAACCCGCTTCCACGCGTCGGTGGATATCGGTACGGACGAAGTCATTCCTGCCGGTGTTCCTGAAACTGTACCATGATACGCATCGGCTGGGACCGTTCTGGCCGGTTGCTGTGCGCAGCCCGCAGCCAGTATGAGTCCCGCGATGAGGATGCCTCCGACAATGATTTCACGAAATGATGACATGCGAGAGGTAGGTTGGCAGGAAAAGAAAATAGATATTTCGGGGTCCCTTGTATCCCTTTTTTGTTCAGGATTTACCCTGGCATTTCATCCCAAACACAAACAGGGTCCCGAGAGCGATGAGCATCGAAAGTATACCCGAGATGAGAATGAACCCGCCTTTTGAGGTCGCGGTCTCGTAGTCCTTTGCGGACATGTCAATGGCGAGGACCGCGTAGGTATTGCCATTTGAACCGCTGAGGGAATCATCGATCGGGGCATAGGCAGACATGAATGACCCGTATTTCGTGGTGTAAGGTTCCTTTGAGGCAGTCGGGGCCGAGAGGGCGCCAAAGATCTCCATCTTGTCCGGACTGGTAGAAACTTCCCCGATCTTTGCCGAACCCTGCGGGTCGTCGACCATAAGATCATCGACAAGGAATGTTGCCGTCTGGTCCGGGTTCACCTTAAGAATATAGGCATTGATGATGTGGTCATCGAGACTGCGCATGGTCTGCAGGTGCCTGACTACGGCGATGTACTGCGTCGAGTTTTCATCGCCGGGTTTGAGGCCGGCGAGATCTTTTGCATCGATCTGCGTGGCCATGACAGCGACCGTGGATTTCATTCCCTGGCGAACGGAATCCTTAAGGGCATTATTCGGGCTGGTGTAGGCAAAAGCCGTGAGCACGCTGATGATTATGACGATGAGGAGTGCGCTCACCCACCATTTTGTAGACGCGGAACAGGTTTCAGTCATTTCAGGATCTCCTCCTTACATACTGAGCAATACCCGCTGCTCCCAGCAGTCCTCCGATGAAGAGAGCTGGCGAGGTTGCAGAAACGGGGGTCGGTGTGGGTGCAGGCTGCAGGCTGATTGCGAGCGGGGTTGTCTGTCCCGCATTTACGGTTGCAAATGAGGAATAATCGACATACCCTGCATACTTGAGGGTTACCTGGTGTTCTCCTGCCAAAATTCCCTGTGGAGTTGCCGGAGTGTATCCCAGGAAAAGGTTATCGACGTAGATATCCGCTCCGGAAGGTGTTGAGACAATGGTAAACCCCCCGGTGGCTGGGGCCGGCGCTGGTTTCGAACCGGCAGCTGTCAGGCTCGCGGTTATCGTAGTGATCGTATTCGGTTGGACATAAATCGTATTGATCCAGTCAATGTACCCGGGAGCGGTCACCTTGAAGATATGATCTCCGCCCGGGATATTGTACAATGACAATGATCCTGAAGGTTTAATGGAGCCTTGGGCGAGGCTATCCATAAACACCGCTGCTCCCTGCTGGGAGGCCACAATGACCGTACCGGACAGTGCGGGCACCATCGCCGCGTTTAGTCTCTGGTTGGTGTTCGGGTTAACGTAGACCGTGGTGGAATAATCCGTGTATCCCGGCAGAGTTACATGGAACGAATGGCTTCCCGGGTAGAGGGTGACTGTAAGTGGTGCCTTTCCCTGGTAATTACCGTCCACATAGACAATGGCGTGGTCCGGCGCTGAGGTTACCGATACGGTCCCGGTGCTTCGGGGTGCCGGCGGGGATGGCTGGAGGTTTGGATAGTAGGTTGCTGTCTGCCCGGCGTAGACATTGATGAGTTGGGTATCCGGTGTGTAACCGGCCAGTGATGCCTTCAGGGAGTAAGTTCCCGGCGGCAGATTTGGTATGGTCAGCGATGCATACCCGTAGAGATTACCATTCAGGTAGATTGCGGCACCTCCTGGGGTCGACTGGGCATAGATCGTCCCGGTTTGAACCGGCGGGATAGTGGGAGTTGTCAATGGGTTGATTGTAGCATAGATCGGGACATGTTCTTTATCGGCAGGCATGTGAGGAAGCGGATCAGACCACGACGTATAACCAGCTTTCGTGACGGTCACCGTCCGGACCGGCGTTGCGGTCGGACTCACCGCAACAGAAAGAATTCCCCCGGATGTGACTCCCTGGGGGATACCGTCAAAGTAGACTGATGCCCCATTGACATTACAATTGACATCAATCCACCCCTTTCCTCCGCCAAGTGTCGGTTCAACGGTGATAGTCACCTCCGTGGTTGGCTCAGTGATCGGGACAGTCGTGGGATGGGTTATTGGTGGAGAAGATGTAGTGGGGGACGCTGTCGGGAGTTCTGTCGGCGGTACTGGCATGGGTTCCGGGGTTGCCGGCGCTGGTGGAGTTACATCCCCGATAATCTGGCTAGCAGCCGCCAGTGACCCGGCAACGATGCAGAACGCCAGAATGACGAGCAAGCTAAAAAGGGTTTTTCTCACAATATCTCTCCTGTAATGATACATCAGGAGAACACGCTATTTATATATGACGTGTATCGGCGAAAAAAGATTATTCGGGCAGGCCACTCCTGATTACCTGTGCAAGTCTACGGATACCTTCGTGGATCTGTTCTTCGGACGCTGTCGAAAAGTTCATCCGGATGACATCATCGCCTCCTCCGTCGACATAAAACGGCAGGCCGGGAAGGATGGCAACTTTTTTCTTAATGCCTTCTGTGAAAACCGTACGAGACGAGAGGCCGGGAGGAAGGATTGCGATAAGGAACATGCCGCCTTCAGGAGTTGTATGCCCAAGCTGCGGGAGGAGGTCATCCAGCAGTTCGCACATCAGCTTGCAGTTATTCCGGTATACTGACACAACAGTGCACAAGTGAGTATCGAGGTCTTGACTAGTCAGGTAGCGGTGGAGGATCTTCTGGCAGAAAAAGTTGGAATGCAGGTCTGCTGCCTGCTTAACGATGTTGAACCGGGCGAGAATCTCGCGGGGTGCATAGATCCATCCGATCCGCATACCCGGTGCAACGATCTTTGAGAATGAACCAGACATGACCGTTTGGTCTGGGAGATATTTTTTCACCGGCAGCCGTGGCTTATGGTCAAAGAAGAGTTCCCCGAACGCATCATCCTCGTAAAAAACGGTATCGGTACCGCTCAGGATCTCGGCGACTGCCTTCCTGTTCTCTTGAGAATATGTGCGACCAGACGGGTTCTGCGCATTGGGAATGCCGTAGAAGAATCTCGGGTGGTTCGTTGATATCAGGTTTTTGAAAGCGGACAGAGCGAGACCGTCATCCTGGAGCGGGACAGTATGGAAGACCGGCTCATAGAGCGAGAGCGCCTCGATCGCCCCGAGGTACCCCGGTCGCTCCATCCCGACAGGATCCCCCGGGTTCAGCAGGATCTTCCCAAAAAGGTCGATACACTGCTGCGAGCCGTTCACGATCTGGATTTCATCAGCCGTCGCCGGAATTCCCAGCCGGGTCCTATACCGTTCTGCAATATATTCCCGGAGTGGCCGGTACCCGTCGGTCGTGGTGTATTGCAGCGCAATGCAGGCCTCATCCCGGAGAACCTCCGCTGCCGCCTGGCTGATCCCGTCGCAGTCAATCAGAGCAGAGGAAGGGAGCCCTCCGGCAAAGGAGATAATGGTGGGATCTGCTGACACCCGGAAGAGCTCATTGAGAAACGATGCTGGTACTCTTTTGAGCCTGGTGGCGAAGCGGTATGGCAGGGGAATCACCTCTAATGATACGGATAGAACGGATCGGAATTTATATTGAGGGGTTTGAACCGTACTCTCTCCCCCCCCAACTTCATGCTCCCGACATACGTTGGTTCAGGGATGTGGGATCTCTTACACATATGATGGCAGAAAAAGGGAAATTTGGGGTGTCCCACCGGTTCTATCGGCGAGACTTATGCGGAATCAGCAACTTCGATCTTGATGATCTCGGAATGTACCGCTGCAATGGTTTTGTGCAGCTCAGCATTCTGGGCTTCCCGCACCACTTCGATTGCTTCCCGGATCCGGGCGATAGCCTCACCCTGAGAACTGCCGAATCCTGTAGCACCCGGAATCTCAACGCAGCGGGCAGTAAAACCGCCTTTTTCGTGAGATTCCGTGATAATGGTGTAGTGCATGATCATAATAACAGGAGATGATAATTTACATAGTTTTTGGTCGAATTAAGCCGTTTTCTTCGTCCTGGGCGCTGGATTCAGCCTGTTTGCGATGTTCATAGAGGGTGAGGTGATAATTGAGCCGTTCCCCGAACTCCTCCGGGTACTGGTGAAATTCCCGATCTACAAGAAACATCCGTGCGGCATCGCCTATCGCTTTGTGGGGTTTAATCAGATAGCGGAACCGTTCCGGAATGGAATACGAGAAATGGACGGAACCCACCGTTGATTTCGTAATGCTGAACCCCGTGACGAGTGACACACGGTCAAGGGAGACATGCTCTTTAAGATGGTACTCCGCCTTAATTTCTTCCTGGAGATCCCGGATAAGAAACCCTTCCGTATTCACCCGGCTAGTTTTAAGGGTCTCAACTTCCCTTCGGCGAGCAAAAAAGACTAGGGTACTGATATCTTCGCGGTTGAGGGCCTTCATGAACTCGCGGAGATCCTTTTCGACAACCGTGATAGCACGGCGTGCCTCTGACCTGCCCTTAACGCCAAGATGGAATTTTGGGTCGAACTGAAAGGAATGCTCCGGATGGTCAAGGTTAAAAACCCGGCGACGCCCTTCGATTCTTTTACCGACGTCGTCCATGACATTCTTCCAGAGCTCTACATCGATATCGAAGCTGAAGGCCCTGCCGGTGAACGAAAGCATGTCCTTCTCCGGATTATGAATGACAATACCTATCTCAACAGGGATTTGCATACTCTGACGGGTGCCGTAGATACCAGCAAATTCCATGTCGATATAGGCGGTGGATGGAGTCATCTTATTATCTAACCGGGGCACGTGTGAGACCTTCGTTAAATGAAAAATAGTATGCTCCGGCTGTTTAAAACGATGGGGATATTATTGTTCCCTGTCCAGCTGTACTTGTATTTTTTCTGCGACAGCCTCTGCGGTTTTATCGAGGGGAACGAGTCTGATACGGTCCGCTGATCCTGCACCAATACCCAGTTCCGCCGCCCGGGCTATCTGCTCCTGTCCGAATATCCGGCCATTCATGACATCAGGAACGGTTCCGAAAGACCGGAGAAGGGCAACGCCGGTAACATCGATGGCAACACGGTCATTTCCGGCGATGAGAACTCCCGGATGGATCAGTTTGCCTGTATCCGGCCCACCAGAAGAGAATCCGTCAGATGCGTCGAGGATAATGATATCTGACCGGCAAAATTTGTTGATCTCAGCGATCATCTGAAGCTGATTGGGAGAAGTATGCAATTCATTCATAAAATCGTAATTGAGACCGGGGACTCGTTTCGCCACTGCTCCCACCATATTTTTGAGCGACAAGGTAAAGTGCCCCCCATACCGGTGGGTTTTGAGGCAGCAGGTTTGAATGACGTAATCAGAACGGGCAAAAAGGTTTGCGACGAAGAACCCACGTTTCCAGTGAAGACCGGCTGCCTGGACTTCATGCCACCCGCTGCGATCAAGCTCATCCAGTACCGTGACAGTAAAACCCTTATCGCGGGCAAGTGCGGATACTCCTCTCTCTTCGAGCACCGCACGGGTATTTCCCATGCCACTGCGTTCACCCAGCGTCAGGGTTCCGGGCTGGTGTTCGATAATTGTCGTACATAGGGTATCAAGGGTATCGATATGGGTTGAAGCAGGAAACGGATCTGCACTGTTGTAATTCGCTTTGATCGCTACTACCGATCCTGCGATCCCAGAGAGATCGAAAGATCCGAGAATGGTCTGGACGCCAGATCTTCGTTCTTTTGCACTTACTAATAAAATGTCCGCCTTGTCCGTCATAGGAATCTTACTGAACGGTAATGTTAAGGTTCTTCATGAATATTCGGATCTTCTCAAAAAGGTGAGTTGCTTACAACTTTCGCGGACTGTCTTCTATTCTTGAGACGGCAATCCCGCAATATTGAGGATCAATTTCAATGCCAATTCCCTTTCGACCGCATTGACTGGCAGCTACAAGCGTGGAGCCGCTTCCCATGAACGGGTCGAGGACCGTATCCCCGACGAAGGAAAAAAGTTTCTGGCAACGGAGTGGAAGTTCTACCGGAAACGGGGCGGGATGGCCGATTTTTTTCTTTCTTTCCCCGTTAAATGTCCAAAGACCGTTTGTCCATTCCATGAACTCCTCTTTGGTGATATCGGACTGTTTTGAACCACTCGTCTTCTTCCAGGAGTCCTTGTACAGTACCACAATCAGTTCTACGGGAGCGATAACATATGGAGCGGAGGCGCTGGCCCATGAACCCCATGCAGTTCTGCGGGATATATTGCCCTCATTCCATACGATAGTCGAATGGTAGGAGAAACCAACTTTTTTGGCAATTGTGGTGAGATCCGCGCCGACACTCTGCTGGCCCCCTTTATTTTTATCGAGGGGGATGTTCAGGCAGAATCTCCCGTCGCTCCTAAGCCAGGAATGGCACCTGGCCATCCAGGCTTCTGAAAAAGTGAGATACTCCCCGTAGGTCACTAAGTCATTGTGGGAATTGTACTGGATATCGACGTTATAGGGTGGGGACGTTACAATAAGATCAATACTCGAAGGATCAATGGAATGGGTCAAAAACACATTCTCATTGAAAATGCACACCTGCCCATTCTTAAAAAACGGTTTTTCCCCCACGGGTTATATCCTCAGTAGATCTTCGTCCCGCCCCTGTAAAGCATTTCGTATTAAAATCCTGGTACAGGGATAGCATTGTATCCTGACGCCCATTTTTAAGACATCGGTCTGCATTTCTGCAGCTGGATAACCCTCTGGTTATGGAGACTAACCGATGATATCCTGCTAATATTATTCGTCACGACTCTCACGTGAGCCCATTAGTTCGTGGACCCATCTATAGGTTCATCTGACTGGGATGAAGATAGGATGATTCGTCGTAAAATAGTGGGGATGTCATTGTTTTTTTTGTTAGTTACTTTGATCCTTGTGACTGTATCTGCCTCACTTGATCGGGACACAATTCCTGTCAGCAAAGATCCTCTTGAACAAAATAATCCGGAAATAATCGCTGTTCTGAAGACGCATATAGCATACGTCGGGCAGACTCAGCAGGCCAGAATGGACGGGGTTATAATTTATATTGACAGTATAAGCAACGGTAACGGAACCTCAAATCTACGATATATCAAGGATGATTATATGGAAATCGCATCATCCATCCCGGTGATGAAGACCGCAGACGAGATAACGGAGGCGCGCGAGGAACTGAGAACTCAGTCCCAGTTGTTTGCGGAAGAGACCAAAGCACAAATGGTGATGTTCAATGGCAGCACCTATGAAATGCGTGGAGCCATAAATGAGTCCGTTCAATCGATGGAAAATTCTTATTCGACCCTGAAAAATTCTCTCTGGCTTGCAAAAGATACAGCCCGAATAACGGTATTCAATAAGGAGTCCCGGGACCGCACTGCCCTTCTGAGTACTATCAGTAAACAGGGAATCGATATCTCCCTTGCCAAAAATATCTCCGACAAGATTGATGCCCAGCGTTCCACGATCCAGAAAGCCCTGGCAGACAATTCTGCACGGTCCCTGAAAAAGGTAAACAGCGGCCTGAAATCCCTGAATAACCAGTTCCGGGGTGCAGTAAACACCTACCGAGCTGACCAGGAGATCCAGATGAAACGGGCCGCAGTTCTGGCGATGAATCGGGAGTGACCGGGGACCTCGGCGTAAGCGTCTCATAGACGTGGTCTTTCCGTCAGCATGTTTTAACAAAAGTAGGCTCGCTTGGAAATTTTGTATTTCGATTTTTCTTGACGGACTTGGTCCGGCAACGATGACAGGAAATGATGGAGAATATCCAGTTCTCCGAATTCTGGAAGCGACTATTTTCTTCCAGTTGCATACAGAACAATAGCAAGGACCAGGAGTGTGCTCCCGATAAGGACAAGGAATGTAAGATTGTCCGCTGCCTGCGGCTTTTCACCAGCCGGGATTACCGGTGCTGATGCGGGGGGGAGCGGATTTCTGACAGCAAACCCTCCTTTTCCCGTGGTGTTCGACGGAGTCCAAATTACGGTCAGATTATAATTTCCCGGAGGAAGTCCGGGAGATTTAATCTCGTAAGACCAGGTGTTCATATCCTTTCCTGGTGATACCGGAACGATTTTTGTCGTTGTCTTTTCATTCGTGTCTATGTTGTAAATTTCACCGCGGAGGAAATCCGAAGTCCCTACATTTGTTGTCCCGGAGAAAAGGATACGGTCACCAGTGATAAAATCAGGGAGCCTCGATCCCGAAGCAGGGATAAGGCCATCCACATTCACCGCTGGCTCTTCGATGAAGAAGTAAGCGGGTTGAAAGATATCGTTAACCCCAGGAATGGCTGCACCTGCGAAAAGTTCCTGTACAATTGTGGGGATATTCTCGCCCAAGTCCTGCCGGGACCCGAGTCTGGCAATAATTTTGCCGCGGTTCATTATTGCGGGATTTCCGTTGACCTCGGTGCCAGGTTCGATTTCAAGAGCTCCCCCGGGACCAGGATCCTGGAATAAAACGACATACCGCCCGCTTGAATACTTCTCGGTGGTCGTTGGTTTGATGTTGATCGAAAAGTTTCCATGCCGGTCCGGGGCTGTTGTTAGGCTTTCGAAATGATCTCTCCCAATGATCCATATCCTGATTGAACCGTTAACCGCCCCGGTCCCACTGATAGTGAACGTGTCACCTTTGGTGATGATACCGAGGGCACTCGAAGAAAAATAGACGGCAGCTGACACGGGGACCACCAAGCCTACCAGCAGCATGACGATCAAAACTGCTCCAAATCTGTCCGGTCTCATGCAGCACCCCACGATTCTGGATAGTAATCTTTTGACCGGGAATTGTTAAACGCTTTCCGTGTCAGATTCGGATACCTATACGCCCCCGGTTTCGATGTGAATAAGAGAAATTTCGAAGGGAATGACGGCCTGATTCATCAATGTCGAAAAAACAACAAAATGAGGAATTCCTCCCAGTCTTTTTACCGGATGATAGTAATCGTGCATGGAATTGAGGCGGCAATTATGGGGGCTAAACCACTCTTTATCGTATATCAGCTGGAGGTTTATTGCGAAATCCATTTGAAAAATATCCACGAGGTTCCGAAGGCCAACATAGGGGGGTGAAAAGGAACGTGATACGGAGTATCAAAGGTTCGGGATTTATGGTGAGAAAAGAAAACGGGGAAGTCACTAATATTAGAGGCGATATGCGGGCAGGGCAGGTACCCTGCGTTTTAAAATAGTTCGGAATAAATCTGACAATGCTGGCACTCTGGATCAAGCAACTATGTCCTGCTTGCAGATGGAGTATTAGAACACAAATACTGTGGCGAAAAAAAAAATTAGATGTAGGGGTTCCGGAGAGCCTTGCCGACACCGAATGTCTTGCGGGCTTCAACGGTTGCCTTGTTCTTCGTGATCTTCTCGTTTGCGAGCTTGGTCACGAGTTCGAGGCCGGGCTTGACCTTCTCGATGGGCTGGGTCTCGAAGACACCTGCTGCCATTGCCTTTGCCCAGACCGAGTCTCCGATCTTGGACCTGACAAAGACAGTGCTCCATCCATCAGGGCTTCCGACCGAGCCGGTGGAGATGTCACCAAGGTTTGCTACATAGTCAAGGCAGACGTGGCAGCCGGGCTGCTCGTATTTGTGGGTTACCTTAAGCGGCAGCTGGACGACCTGTCCGCGCTTGCCGTATACCCAGAACTTGCCCTTGCCGATCTCCATCTTCTTGACAGCTTCGAGCTTCATCGCCGCGTGGTCTTCCACGAGCTGGAGGATAGACTGGTAGGGGAAGTTCTCCATGCAGAAGATACCCAGCGCGAGCGCGATGCTGGCACCGACATCACGGGCACCAATCGGGTAGAGCTGAAGTTTCCTGATCGCCTGCATCTGGCAGGGGGTACCGACGATACCTACCTTGTCCAGGCCGAAACTGCGGGTTGCCTCCTTGATCATTGATACGTTCGGGCTGATGTTGTACTTGGTGCCTGCTGCTGCAAGCAGTTCAGCCTTAGTGTTGACGATACACGGAATGGGCCTCCATGGCTCATGGAACTCCATGTTCGAGTTATCCATCATTGCCTTTGCCGGGTGCTTGTGCGCAAACTCCTTGCTCGCTGCAACAATTGCCCCATCGATGATGCCTTCGTCAAGTGCAAATCCGAACAGCTGGGTGACGATGCCGCCATCCTGTGCGTGCTTGAGGATCTCCTTGTCGGTGCTCCGGGCTGAGACACATGATTTGTATTTACCGAGTTCTGCTCCCATTTCAATCACCTTCACTGGAGTGCCGCCATGATGGCCTCGTTGATCGCCTCATAGTTCTCAACTACATCAAAACTAAACCAGCTGCGTGGGCACTGGTTGTAACAGGCACCGCACTTGATGCACAGGTCGCGCTCACCCTGGGGCTTGCCATATTCATGGGTAATTGCATTGACCGGGCAGGCTGATGCACATGAACCGCAGCCCATGCAGAGACCCTGGTTGATGACCTTGGTCATCAGGTCGCAGAAGCAGGCGCTGGTGTTCTCAGTAGCCATCATGAGGGGCTTGAGGAATGCCGTCGCAAGGTCCTTCTGTTCCTTGGTTCCCTTGAGGAGCAGGTACGCCATAACGGCCACGTTCCTGATCAGCTGCGGAGTCGGCGCGCATCCGGGAATGAACACATCGACCTTGATAATGTCTCCAATTGGCAGGTAGGCTTCGTGAGCCGGTTGGTTCTGCTGGCCACCACGGGAGAACCGGGTGATATTGCCATAGCATGCGCAGCCGCCGATTGCTACGACCACTGCTGACTTTTCACGGGTTTCCTTGAGCTCTTCCACTGCGAGTTTGTCGTTAATACAACATGAACCCTCGACGAATGAGACATCGACTTTCTGGACGTGCCTTGCGTCTGCAAGTGTTGGCATGTACTTGATGTCGACGTATCTGTCGAGGAGCGTTAATAATCCGGCATAGTTGTCTGCTAATGCCACAGTACAACCGGTACACCCACTCAGGTGTGTATAGCCTAATGTAATCTTGTCTGCCACAGGCTTAACCTCCTTTTTAGTTTCTGTTGGTTTTGTTGCCACATCAGCTGGTTTTGATGGAGCCGCTGTTTTTGGCGGTTCCGGGCTGACGGTCTTCTTGAACATTGATAGCAGTCCCATAATCTACTCCAATCATTTCCAGTATGACCCGGATTGTCCTCGGAATTGCTTTCTGAAGTTCTTCAGAGAGCCCGAGTTCGAACTCAGGTGCAGTAACCCGTGCAGGCTGGACTCCTACGATCGTAACCTCGATCTGGTCCTTGATCCTCAGGAGCGGTTCAGCAAGATCCCACGAATGGGCGTCACGATAGGCGCCTGGTGGCAGATCTTCTACCCGGAGCTTGGTTATCGATCCGGGTTCCGCTCCAAAGTCAGCAATATCAACGATGATAAGTCTCTTTGTCACTTCCGGGTCGAGCAGCGTAAAAATAAAATGCGGGCCGCCAAGGCCTGCATCCTGTATCATTACATTGTCGGGAAGCGTGAGTTTCTCCATCTCTTCGATTACTGCGGGGCCAAAACCGTCATCGGCAAACAGGGGGTTTCCACACCCTGCTACCACGATCTCCGAATACAGCATCTCGGGTTACTCACTGGATGAGCTTCTGGGCCACTACCTTGTTGTTCTCATCCACAACGATCATGTGGGTTGCACACGATACACAAGGGTCGTACCCGCGCATGATAACTTCGGCGAGCTGCCAGGGTGCACCCTCGAGTGCCTTGCTGCAGGTTGCGAAATTCCATGTTGTCGGGACGAGCATGCTGAAGTACTGGACCTTCCAGTCCTTAACGCGTGCCAGATGGACATCGGTACCTCGGGGTGCCTCGTTGGATGCCCAGCCGAGAGTGCCGTCGCCGTCGGGGATGTAGTCTGCAATGACCTTGCCACTTGTGTTTAGGTCGTCAAGGCAGTCGATCATCTCGTAGAAGCAGTCCTGGTATTCCATCTCACGGGCAATGTTCTGGCCGCAGGTGCCTTTCTCGTCAAAGTTCTTGTAGGTGACGAGACGGGCACGGGGACCGACTTCAACGGGCTGGCCGTCATACATCGGGATGCCGGTGCAGGCTTCCATCTGCGGGTTGGTCTTGGTGCCGACCTTGGTGGTTCCGCCGATCGGGTAGCGGGGCTCTTCCATATCAACGGTCATCTCACCCATGTACCAGTCCCAGGGCCGTGCTTCCTTGAACCTGCGGATGTCCCAGCTGGGGTTCTCATCCATACTGGAGCTGCCGTAGAACGCATGAGTTGCGAGGTAGCCTTGGTCGTGGAAACCGAGGGTCTTGGGCAGTGCGACCTTCATTCCGCCGACATCTACAAAGTCTCTTTTATGGTAGGAGCGGATTACCGCGATCATGAACTCAGCCTGCGCATGGGCAAGGGTGAGTCCTTCCTTCGCGAGATCGTACATCTTGGTCTTTGCCTGCTCGGATACATTCCGGTACATACCGCCTACCTTTGTGCTTCTCGGGTGGATGCAGTCTCCACCGGAGATCTGTCCGATGGTTTGTGCGATCTCACGAAGCCGCTGAATCCGTTTTGCGACGGTGCGTACCGGCTCTTCAGCCGTGAACGGGTTAATCTTGGTCTCGGTTCCCGGGATATAGAAATCGGGCAGGATCAGGATATCGTGCAGTGCAATGCTGTGACACCGGTTCGCCAGCTGGAGGATGTGACGGAGCATCTGTGCGTCCTTTGGGATCTCGCACTTGATGGATGCTTCCATCGCCTCGGTAGCTGCAAGGGTGTGGGCAATCGGGCAGATACCACAGACACGGGATGCGATCTTGGGCACCTGCTCCGGGGTCTTTCCGACGGCGAGTTTTTCAACTCCCCTCACCGGGGTAATGGAACACCAGTTACCCGTCTCGATGATGCCTGCGTCGTT
>JGI20214J51088_10000244_pt1 | contig 39642 bp, 32 predicted proteins | sample WetSurMetagenome_FD_51088 | JGI IMG/M metagenome (IMG submission 51088) | reverse complement strand
ACCGCCAATCTGACAATATCTGGTGTAAGAACCAATAATAAAGTCTATGATGGAACAACCACAGCGACCATGAACTCAGCAAGTGCCTTCCTTACAGGTGTTTATGGAGCTGATTTAGTTAACCTTGTTTCGACAGGAGCCACTGGAACTTTTGTGAATAAGAACGTTGGTATCGGGATACCAGTTTTAACCTCAGGTTATACCCTGGGTGGAGCTGATGCAGTAAATTATTCCCTAAGTCAACCTTCATTAACAGGCGATATATCTCCCAAGACTTTAATAATCACTGCCAGTGATCTTATAAAACACTATAAAACAACTCTGACCTTCTCCGGAACCGAATTTACATCTGAAGGATTGGTTGCAGGTGATGTTATTCCCAATCTGACAATTTACAGTACGGGAGCATCTGCATCAGCTGCCGTTGGGAAATATAGCATTTCAATATCTGGGGGAGTGGATCATAATTATAACTATACTTATGTAAACGGAGTTCTCACCGTTGGCAAGTCGATACTTTTAGCAAAGGCAGATACCAAAACGAGAATTTATGGATCAGAAAATCCTGAACTATCAATTGACTATTCAGGCTTTGTAAAAAATGAGGATGCTTCCGTGATTGATATACTTCCGGTTATTTCTACAATAGCAGATAAGACAAGTACTCCCGGAATATACCCTATTACTCTATCAGGTGGTACGGATAATAACTATGACATTGTTCTGGTTAATGGAAGTCTGGAAATCGCAAAAGCGCCATTAACAATAACAGCTGAAGACAAGACAAGAATCTATGGAGGGATTAATCCTGATCTTACCATAAGTTATTCTGGTTTTGTACTTGGACAGGATAAGAGTGTTCTTGACGCACTCCCGGTAGCGGAAACTATCGCAAATTCTGATTCAGGTGCCGGGATTTATGAAATAAATGTATCGGGGGCTTCTGATTCAAATTACAGCTTTGAATACAATAAAGGTATTCTGACGATAAATAAGGCGGACCAGACTATCTCTTTTGCTAAGATACCTGAAGGATTAAGAATGACCCAGGAACACGTGCTCCAGGCCTCATCAACAAGCGGTCTGAATGTGAACTTTGAAGTTCTGAACCCCGAAGTAGGATATCTGAATGGCAATATTCTTACAATTCATAAAGAAGGCCTTCTTAACATAAAAGCTAAACAGGCTGGAGATAATAACTGGAATCCAGCTCCTGATGTAATCCAATCTATCTCTACACTTCCGACATTTGATGGCATCTCATCACTTTTCACACCAAACTCTGATGGGATGAACGACTACTGGTATATTCCTGAACTGGATCAATACGGCAAATTGGAAGTTACAGTTTACAACAGGTTTGGCCAGACGGTCTTCCAGTCAGATAGTTACAAAAATGATTGGGACGGTACATGGAAAGGTTATCCTCTTCCTTCAGCTTCATATTATTATCTAATTAAATCTTCAACAAAAGGTTTTATAAAAGGGGTGGTAAACATTGTCAGATAAGAAAAAGTAAAGTAAAAACTACAGAATTGAAAAAGATATTAATTATTTTGATTTTATTAATACCCGTATCGGTTTTCGGGCAGCAGTTTCCATTTATGGAAGGTTACAGTGTTAACCCATTTAGTCTTTCACCAGCCTATGCAGGTATTCATAACAATAAAACACTTTTTTTAGATTATCGTTCCGACTGGTCAGGATTGGAAGGAGGACCAACTACCTATCAGCTAAGTTATAATGATAAGTTCCCGGAAAAGAAAGGCCTGGGAGGGAAGTTCATTTATGACCAGTCTGATATTTTTAAGAACAAGGTGTGTTTGGGAGGAAGGTTTATCTATGACAAAACCGACATATTCATACAGACACTTGTACTTGGTACTTATACATATGAAGTAAGACTCGCTAAAAAACATTTGATAAATTTCGGTTTGTCAGCAGGATTTTATCGAAATTCGATCAATTTTGCAAAATATTTTAATAATCCTAATTACATTCAGGACCTGGTCCTTTTAAATGGTCAGGAAAAATCAAAGATCAAGTTTGCAACTGATATAAGTGCTTTATACCGATACAATCGGATTGAGGCAGGAATTCTCTTCTCGAATGTAATGTTCGGAACTGCAAAGTACAGAAATACTGACATGACATATAAACCCTTGAAAAACTATCTTTTACACGCTTCATATTTATTTGACATCGACAATAAATGGGTTGCCAAGCCTGTTTTTATCTTAAGAGGTGGGCAGAATATTCCGGTTCAGATCGAAATAGCTCCCACGGTTACATGGAATGAGAGATTCTGGGGAACTGTACTTTACAGAACAGGCGGAATATTCGGAGTAGGACTGGGAGGTGAAGTATATGACGGGATCCTAATAAATTATTCATACAATCTGAGTACCAATGTTGCCTTAAATACATTCGGCAGCCATCAGTTATCACTGGGTGTAAGGATCTTTAACATACTTAAAAACAAAATGTTTCAAAAAACATGATGCAATCTCCAATCTGTTGTTGTTAACAATTGCCATCTACTCCTCTAGGCTAAATGCTTCTTAAATAGATAATCTCAAGTATTCTTCTACAAATCAAAATAGCCCAGCAGGGCTATTTGGGTAATTATAAGATTTATCAGAATAAAGTTAAAAAAAATTCAGAGTCACTTCTCTGAATTATAATAACCCCTTTATAAACGAATTTAGCTTATTAACTAATTATCAGTTGTCAGATACTTTTGGGCACAGAAATAAGTAATCCCATTTATTTCCGTCATGTCCAGAATTTTAAAACCACTGTTTTTCAATAACAAAGCAGTATTCGGTTTTGATAAGTACCTGTTGGTTTTAGAATCCATCATGCTGTATATCATATTTAAAAAAGGAATCCTTGAGGAAATTCCATTTTCAATCGCTTCAGAATCTCTTTTTGAATGAAATCCAGAGCTATTTTCTCTTAACGAAAATCCATTTTGCTTCTCATTATCTATAAAACATCCGATAAAACTACTCCTGGCAGTAAGAATATGGAATACCGAATGAAGAAAACTTTTTATTTCCCTTACCTGGTTAAGTTCTTTTAGACTGATCACTGTTTTAACATTCATCATTTCTTCAGCATCGTAGTAATAATGGTGTAAAGAAGAAAGGACGACAAGATTCGGATCTTTTGCCAGACCTAATAATTCAAGATAATTAACAAAGCTCTCGCATCCTTCAGAAGTCAGTGTTTCAAATACTGACCTATTCCTGTTCAAATCAATTGAGGATCCATTTAAATTATTGAATGTATTATATCTGCTATTATTAATAACATCCAAATTGTCGATTGATATACTGTTTCTCATCTTAATCGTCTTTAACTTAAGAAATAAAATTAGACATTAAGAAGACTTGAGTCAATAGGCTGGACCCTTGGAGCTTACAAACAAGATGGTTTATAATTTTTATTAGTCGATGAATTATATTCGATTATCAATGATAACAATTCATTAATGAATGAAATACTATCATTTGTCAAAAATGAGCTTAATTTATAAGCGTTTTTAGGATATTCGACTCTTTATATACTGCTTTAAACCATATATCGCAGATATACAGATCGATAACAGGAATTTCAATCACCATAAATGCCTTAAATCCGATTTACATCAATTTGACCAATGGCATGAAATTTTGGATGAAAATTCATGTTTTTTCCAAAATCTGGAATAACACTACTCTATAATTTAAGATTAAGCTCCCTGTCAAAGGAATTCCAAGCACTGATTGCTTAAATTTCTTTAAAAATACGCTCCTATTATGTAATGGTTAAATCAGTATAAAGAGTTTATGCAATATTTAATCAATAAACTGTTGAGTAGCTCAAAAAACTTAATTAAATTTATTGCTCCTTAAATATATTATATGAACTGACCAAATTATTTGATGATTGGCCTTTAGTTTTTGATTAAGAACTGTTAACTTATAAAACTATGGTTTAAATTTGACAATGAATAAAATATAGGTTACATTGTAATACTAAGTCAAATAAGACGCCCATAATGAATGAATTTACTAGTTTAATAATTGAACAAACCGCTAAGACCCCACAAATTGACCTAAATCAATTGTCTGGAGAACTCATCTTTTCTGGCCGGTCTATTCCGGAAAATGCTGCTAAAGTATATGAACCTGTTCTCAACTGGATAACTGAATACGTTCAGAAGCCCAGACCAACTACCAATTTAAGGCTCAATATGGAGTATTTCAATACTTCAACATCATTATGGTTTGCAAAAATACTTAAAGTCCTCGTCAAGATAAATGAACCTGACTATGTCATAATTATTCATCTCTATTTACCAATAGAAGAATATGACGAAATGAAAGAGTTTGATGATATAAAAGATGCTTTTGTTCCAATCTCAGATGTTTTTCAGGGCGGTATTCCAAGTATAGGTATTAAACTATATGGTTCTGACGAAAATGGTGAGATAGTTAAGGACACTCTGGTATTTATATAGTCTGAACAATTCCAAACCAAAAAATATACTTCAGTTCAATCTCATAAACTGTACTTCCGGTTTCAACTCGTGTATTTGTTGATATCCATTATATGCATGGCATATTTAAATCTGATCTGCTTTTTTCTAAAACCCAGTGTCGTTGAAGATCATTTTACCTTTTCAATTTCCTGTCTTTCTCTTCATTATCCTGGTCATTAGCCAGCCGGAACAATTTCAGAGTGTCGAAAATATTTATAAAAAATAATATAAAGCATGCAATTATTGCAGAGTACAAGATTGAGTCATTGAATAGTACCTCAGCCACCAGTATGGCGGAAATAATAACTCTTACTTCAGTAGGGCCGAGTAACCCTGAATCAATGGTGTATTTATCGGTAACTTTATATCTTAATAAGGTAGTTATCATAGCCCAGCCATACATAACCACAAATCCAAATCCTAGCATCTTCCAATTGCCATCTGTATAGACCATATATCCGCATCCAATCAGAATAGTGGTCATCCAGTCGACAATGAGATCAAGTGAAAATCCGTACCATTTTCTTGACTGGTTACGGAAGTATGCGAGTCTGCCATCAAGAGAATCGCCAAACCAGTTTATCCCTAATCCCAGAATACCTATTAAGAGATAGTCTTTGTGTACATATGTTGCTAAAATAAAACTCAGCATTGTTATTATACTTCCAAGAAATCCTATAAAGGTGAGCATATCCGAATTAATCCAGGAAGGGATATGCTGAACTAAAAAAACAAGAGCCTTTTGCTCATGTTTTTTTAACAGATTTGTCCTATGCCTGTCTTTTGAGATGTTCTTTAATATTTCTGTTGCTTCCTGATGTAGAATAGACTTCATATGAAAGAGTTAAAAGTTAAAAATATTTCTTACTGCTACCAGCAAAAAAGAATTAACGTTTTCAGGAGACTCTGACAATTTTCTTAAACAACTCCGTCATAATTACAGTTTCGGTTTCGCTTAACCCGGATTTTATTCTTTCTGCCATCCGTTTGTGAGCAATTTCCCTCAGAGCTCCTATTTTTGCTCCTTTTTTATCTATATGCAAATTTATCACCCTTCTGTCTTTATCTGAATGAACTCTCTTAATATATCCTTTCTCGGTTAGTTTATCCACCAGTACAGTTACTGATGGCTTGGTAAGTCCCACCTCCCTTGCAAGTTCTGTCAGGGTCGGATTTTTCATTTTAACTATAACCTTCAGATATTGTAATTGCTGCTGTGTAAGATCTTCGAAATCAGACAGAATAATGGTCTCTTCAAGAATTTTTTCAATAAGGTCAGAAAGGTAAATTATCACCTCTTTCAAATTATCCATATAAAAGATTTTTACAAATATAGTTAGAGCCATCTAATTATTAATTTTATTATCAGGTTTTTAATACTTTTATGCCGGTCTTAAAGTTCAGAAATCACATATGTCAGATCGTACACATTTAGTACCCGGACAAACCGGATCTGTTCAGGAAAAGAAACGTATCAGAATAGCTGTGGCGCTGGTTTATTTTTGCATGGGGCTTTGCTTCTCTTCCTGGGCAAGCAGGATTCCTGATATCAAGACCGCCCTTCATTTAAATGATGCACTGTTTGGCAGTATTCTGTTTGCCATGCCTGTTGGCCAATTTCTGATGATGTCCTTCTCAGGAAAGCTGGTCACCCGCTTCGGAAGCCGTAAGGTTTTACTTTTTGCACTTCCTTTATATACAATTTGCCTGAGCAATATTGGTTTGGTAAAGGAAGGTTGGCAGCTGGCAATTGCCTTGTTTTTATTTGGATTGGCAGGTAACTTATGCAATATTTCAATAAACACACAGGGTGTCACTGCCGAACGGCTGTATGAACGTCCAATAATGGCTTCTTTTCACGGAGGATGGAGCCTGGCAGGATTTACGGGAGCTCTCATCGGACTGGTTATGATAAACCTTAAAGTTGCTCCATACTGGCATTTTCTTACTGTCATTCTGATTGTATGGACGATAGTCTGGATCAATCATCCTTTTCTGGTTAAAGGGAAGTCAGGCTTAAATAAGGATGAGCCAAAACGGAAATTTTTTTCCAAACCAGACGGCATACTTCTTCAGCTCGGAATCATTGGTTTTTGCAGCATGGCAAGTGAAGGAGCTATGTTCGACTGGAGCGGTGTTTATTTCAAAGACGTGGTAAAAGCTCCATCGTCTCTCGTCATACTGGGCTATACTTCATTCATGATTATGATGGCTGCAGGACGCTTTGTAGCCGATTACATGATTTCAAAAATAGGCAGGAAGAAGTTACTTCAAATTTGTGGTATAATGATATCGACAGGATTGTTTATTTCAGTTCTGTTTCCTTTTCTGATACCATGTACCCTTGCTTTTATGTTAGTTGGATTAGGCGTATCAAGCATTGTACCCACCGTGTACAGTGCGGCTGGAAGACATAGCAAGGTGCCAGCTGGTATAGCATTGGCAACTGTTGCCAGTGTAAGTTTCCTGGGTTTTTTAATGGGGCCTCCGCTTATCGGGTACATTTCTGAGATTGCCGGTCTGCGTTACTCCTTTGCGGTGATTGGAATTTTTGGTATGGGTATTTCCCTTTTGGTTTCCCGTATTAAAGCTTTGCAGGATATTCAACCAATAGCTGTGGAACTGGATGAAGAGCAACAAATTTCTCTTCCACTCTAATAAAATTACTTTCGGGGATTCTGCATAGAGGAGGCTTAGCAAGCTCATGAGCGACAAAACAATGAAGCCCGGCACTTTGTGCACGGGCTTTCCGTTGTAGCGAGACGGGGAATTGAACCCCGGACCTCATGATTATGAATCATGCGCTCTAACCAACTGAGCTATCTCGCCATATGTGCTCTAACCTCCCGATAGCAATCTGGAGGTACTATCTTTGCAACAAGATTGTTTTTATTATCCTTTTTGCGGGTGCAAATATAATCAGTTTGTTACAATTTAGCAATAAGGTTTTTTAGTTTCAATATTTTTTCTATATTGCAGAAATAGTATTGATTAAAGAATAAATTCTTATTATGAGATTGAAGTTCGAATTGGAATATACCCTTAACTGTTCGCCAAAAGTACTCTTTTCACGGCTCTGTACGCCAGAGGGATTAGGGGAATGGTTCGCTGAAAAGGTAAATGTGGATGGAGATCTCTTTACATTCTTCTGGAATAACGTTGAAACTAAAGCCCGGCTATCCGCTCTTAAAGACAATAAACTGGTCAGATTTGAATGGATCGGTATGGAAAATGAAGAATCAAATTACTTCGAGTTCAGAATTAATATGGATGAACTTACAGGTGATCTTGCACTTATAATTTATGATTTTTCTGATCCGGAAGAAAAGGAGGATTCAATTTCTTTATGGGATTCTCAGATAGCTGATCTGAAAAGAGTATTAGGAATTTAACTGGTCTGAGACTAAAAATGCCTTAGCATAGTCTTCGATTTCGTTTTCATCTTAACTCCAAAAAATCCTGCGACAAAACATTATCAAATCTTACAATGCACCTCTGCATTGCAGCACATGAGTGCCAATTTATTGTCTGAGCAAAAAATGAGTAAAGACTAAATGCGAAATTTGATAAAAATCAAGTAGTTTTGCGATCTAATCCACTCAGTAAGTGAAAAAGGTTGACAGTTTTGTTTTAAAATCATTTGTAGGACCACTTATTTTTACATTTTTCATCGTACTTATCATCCTCATTTTACAGTTCTTATGGATGTATATTGATGAACTTGCAGGGAAAGGTCTTGATTATAAAATACTCTCTGAGCTGTTATACCACTTTTCACTCACCTTCGTACCTACAGCACTTCCCCTTGCGATCCTGCTTGCTTCGCTTATGACATTTGGTAATATGGGAGAATTCAGTGAATTATCTGCACTGAAATCTTCAGGAATACCCCTTCAGAGAATAATGCTGCCATTAATGTTGCTTATTGCAGTCCTTGCAATTGTATCGTTCTTCTTTTCAAATAATGTGCTGCCTTATTCAACCGCCAAAGCAAGAACTCTTCTTTATGATATTCGTCGTAAGAAACCTGATATTAATATTCAGGCTGGATCATTCTATAATGGGGTACCGGATTTCAGTATTAAAATAACCACTAAAGATCCTGTGACAAACCGGCTCGATAAGCTTATTATTTATGATCATCGTGACAGAAGAGGGAATACCTATGTTATTTTAGCCGACTCGGGATATATGAAAACAACTCCTGACGGAACAGGATTGATAATGATTCTTTATAACGGTTATTCTTATAATGAGATAGAGGAGAAAAATGTGAACCCTGCCAACAGAAAGTACCCCTCAAGGAAAGACTATTTCAAAGAGCAGACTATAACTATCTCTCTTATTGGATTCGATCTGGAACGCAGTGAGGACGGTCTTTTTAAATCACAATCAGCTATGTTAAACATATCACAATTAACACATTACATAGACTCCCTCAACAAAAGATATAATGAAAGGCTCAACTATCAGTTTAAAGAATTTAATGATTCGAAAGTATATCACGAGAAAAATTACCTCCCAAGAGCTGAAGCACATAATTACACTACCGACACATTAAATAAAATCAAAGAGTTTGACATTAAAGCAATATTTGACTCGCTTACAATACTTGAGAAAAGAGCTGTACTGGTAAAAGCTATTGAAAATCTTAAAGATGGCAACAGTTTTCTTGCTCAGGATAATGACTCATTCCACTACGAAGTCAAACTTATCAAACGTTATGAAGTGGAATGGAACAAGAAACTTACAATGTCTTTTGCATGTCTTGTCTTTTTCTTTATCGGAGCTCCTCTTGGGGCTATTATAAGAAAAGGAGGACTGGGCACACCAGCTGTAATCTCTATCTTTTTCTTTGTAATTTATTATGTAATTTCCATATCAGGACAGAAACTGGTTGAGGAAGATGTTGTTGGTACATTTTCAGGAATGTGGGCAGCTTCATATATTCTTTTGCCAATCGGTATTTTCCTTACCTATAAGGCAACTACCGATTCAGTTATAATGAACATTGATACATATCTTTCGTTCTTTAAGAAGATAAAGGATTATGTATACAGTATAAGTATGAACGGAGCACGCAAAAAATCTGCGCAGGACTAATATAAAATATAAAATGGATAATTTTAAACTGAATACTATAGAAGAGGCTATTGAGGATATCAAGAGGGGAAAACTATTAATTGTCATAGATGATGAGGATCGTGAGAATGAAGGTGATTTCATTTGCTCTGCAGAACTAATTACTCCTGAAATTGTAAACTTCATGGCAAAACATGGCAGAGGGCTTATCTGTACTGCCCTGCCGGAAGAGAGATGCGAAGAGCTTGAACTGGACCTTATGGTTGGAATTAATACCTCTATTCATGAAACACAATTTACAGTCTCTGTCGATTTATTAAATGATGAAACAACAACCGGAGTATCAGCAAAGGACAGGGCACTCACAATAAAAGCACTTGTTGATCCGGCTACAAAACCATCTGATCTGGGAAGGCCTGGTCATATTTTTCCCCTGAAAGCAAAGGCGAAGGGGGTACTTAGAAGAGCCGGTCATACTGAGGCAGTTGTCGATCTGACCCGCCTTGCCGGATTACTTCCCGGTGGTGCTCTTGTAGAAATAATGAATGATGACGGTTCTATGGCACGATTGCGCGATCTGCAAAAAATCAGTGAAAAATTTAATATCAAAATAGTAACCATAAAAGATCTAATCACGTATACTCTTGAAAGAGATTCAATTATAGAAAAGGGAGAAAAGGTAAAACTGCCAACTGAAACCGGAGATTTTGAATTCATTCCATTCCGCCAGACAAGCAACGGAATTGAACATGCAGCTCTGGTAAAAGGAACATGGACAAAAGACGAACCTGTTATGGTAAGGCTTCACTCATCATGTTTCACAGGAGATATTTTTGGCTCAATGAGATGTGACTGTGGCTCTCAGCTTCACAAAGCTATGGAGATGGTTGAAGCAGCAGGTAAAGGAGTAGTCATTTACCTGAGCCAGGAAGGCCGTGGTATTGGTCTCTTAAATAAGATCAAAGCCTACCGACTTCAGGATGAAGGGATGGATACAGTGCAGGCAAATCTTAAACTTGGGTTTGGCGAGGATGAACGCGATTATGGTGTTGGAGCCAGTATTATGAGGGAACTAGGGCTGGGAAAGGTGCGTCTTATTTCTAATAATCCCGTAAAAAGAGCAGGCCTGGAAGGCTACGGAATTAAAATTGTTGAAACAATCCCACTTATTATTGAATCAAATCCACATAATAAGTTTTATCTTGAAACCAAGGCAAACAAGATGGGGCACAACCTCACTTGCTATAAACATATTATCAAAGATTGATTTATTTGAAATTTTGTAAATAATATTTAATAAGCAATAAATGAAGAATCTCAGAATAGTATTCATGGGGACTTCAGACTTCGCTGTAGCGACTCTCGGCTCACTGCTTATGAATGGGTGCAATGTCACCGGAGTGGTTACTGCTCCTGATAAACCTTCTGGAAGAGGCAGAAAACTGACTAAATCTGCTGTAAAAGAATTTGCAGAGTTCAGCTCTCTGACAATCATGCAACCGGAGAATCTTAAAGATCCTGAATTCATAAACAGTTTAAAAAGGCTTAATCCGGATATCTTCGTTGTTGCAGCATTTCGTATGCTGCCTGAGGTAGTATGGAAAATACCTTCAATAGGTACAATTAATCTGCATGCCTCACTCCTCCCTAATTATCGCGGGGCAGCACCTGTTAATCATGCAATTATCAACGGAGAGACCATGACCGGAGTTACAACATTCTTCATTGATGAAAAAATCGATACCGGAAACATAATCCTTAGGGAAGAGGTCCAGATATATCCATTTGAAAATGCAGGAGATCTTCACGATCGTCTGAAAAAGTATGGCGCAAGACTTGTAATCAGGACACTTGATGAAATTGGTGAAAACAAAATCAGCCCGGTATCTCAGACTCATTTCATGATACCTGGAGAGACATTGAAACTGGCTCCGAAGATACACCCAAATGATTGTATTATCGACTGGAATAATGGCGCTGTCAAAATTCATAACTTTATAAGAGGCCTTGCTCCTGACCTATGTGCAAGATCATACTTCAAAAATGATAAGGTAACATATGGATTTAAGATATATGAGAGTCAGTCTGAAATTGAAAAACATCTTTATGAACCAGGCCAGATAATTTCAGATGGGAAACATTTCATTAAAATTGCCTGCAGTGACGGATTTATAAACATAGCAAGTCTGAAACTTGAAGGAAAGAAAAGGATGAATACAGTTGAATTCCTCAGAGGTTTCAGAATAAATGATTTTGCAGTTCAGGCTAATTCACCGGTTTAATACTTCTTAACCAAATCTTCTTCCCCGCTTCCGGTTGTGAACCCTCAACCATTTTGTTCATCTCATAGAGACTTTTCAATTTTATACCATATTTCTGCGAAATAAGATACATTGTATCTCCTTCTACAGTATTATAAAAGTCATTACCAGGATCTGCTCTTTCCCTTTTTGGCTGAATATAAAGTATCTGACCTGGGACAGGGATGAAATCATTGTTAAGTTCATTATATCTGGCCAGCTCCCATTTTAGTAACTGGAACTCTTTCTCAAGCATCGCTTTCGATTCTCCTTCTTTAACAATTATATACTGTATCCTGTTGTTTTCCATAACCCTTGGAACACGTGCCACAAATGCAGTATTTTCATTTGCAGGAGAGCCGTGTTTTTCAGATTGATCCATCGTTTGGGCAAATGTAGTTTCCTTTGAGGGGACCTTTGTTTGAGGAGGCTGGCTGGCTGAATTATACCCGTGATCAAAATACCAAAGCTTATTTTCCTCAATGGTTCTGATCAACATATTTGCATAGTCCGGGTTTGTAGCATAACCTGCTTTCTTTAGTCCCTTCGCCCACTCTTTATAGTCATCTGAGCCTATATTAAAAAGGAAACTGTATCGTGAAGTGGACTTGAGGAAATCAGAATGATCATAATATGATTCTTCCGGTTTACTATATCTCCGGAAACATTCATTCCTTTTATCATCATGATGATTGATTGTAGGTCCATTCCAGCCATTGTGGCATTTGATACCAAAATGGTTATTCCCCTCACGTGCAAGAGTACTGTTTCCGAAATCCGATTCTATCATTCCCTGTGCAAGTGTTATACTGGCAGGAATTCCGGTCCGCTTCATCTCTCTGACGGCAAGATCTTTATAATTATTTATGTACTCTTCTGCCGACCTGCCGGGTCTTGATGTTGAAACCACCGGTTTGTATACCCTGCATGAGAACAGACCTAAGATTACTACCATTTGAATAAATAAAAAGAATCTGCTGCCCATATCAATTATGTTTGTTACAAAAATAGAAAAAAAAGTACCTAAAGTCAGAAGTGGGTAAAACTCTTGTTTTTTACTCCAGGCACTCATTCCAGATCAACTGCATTTGAATTTTATTAAAGCTGATCAGACACAAATTAAAAAATGATCTCGCATAAACAATTATCACTACCTTTATATCCCTTCCTGAATAAGAATGTTATGATAAGAACAAAAAATATTTCATTTTCGTACAAGGAATTTGAAAAGCCTGAAGAGTTAAATCCTGATGATCTGCAACTAGTATCAGAGGCAAAAAAAGCAGCCTTAAATGCTTATGCCCCATATTCAAAATTCAAAGTTGGAGCCGCAGTAAGACTTGAAAGTGGGTTAATTGTATGCGGAGCAAATGTTGAAAATGCTGCCTTTCCTTCCGGGATCTGTGCAGAAAGAAGTGCTCTATCCAACTCCGTATCAAATCACCCTGAAGATAAACCGGTTGCGATAGCTATTGCTGCAATGACTGAAGACGATTATACTTACGATGCTCCGTCTCCATGCGGTAACTGCCGCCAGGTAATTGCAGAGGAAGAGTCACGTAGTGGAAATCAGATAAGAATACTACTCTCAGGTAAAAAGAATACACTTATTATTGACGGGATTGACAGTCTTCTTCCGATGCAATTTAACAGAAAAAATCTTGAGATTAATCTTCCCTGACTATCAGTTGGAAACCGGCACCATGAATATTTTTAATATTAAGGTCAGGGTCCTCTGATAAAAACTTCCTTAGTTTCGTAATATAGACATCCATACTTCTGGCTGTAAAATAGTCATCAGATCCCCATATCTTCTTGAGTGCCTGCTCCCTGCTGATCAATGCATTCGGATTAATTGCAAGTAATTCAAGCAATTGAGCCTCTTTGGGAGACAATTTCTTTTCATCATCCCCTTTAGTCAGAGTTCTCAGTTTGGAGTTGAAAACAAACTTACCGATCTCATATATATCTTTTGTGCCAGTCTGAAGATCGCGCCTGGAAAGAATTGCACGTATCTTAGCCAGAAGTATGTCGGTATCAAACGGTTTGGTAATATATTCATCTCCTCCCACACCATAGCCTTTAAGTACATCTTCTTTCAATTTCTTTGCAGTAAGGAATATGATCGGTACGTCATTGTTTATTTGCCTTATCTCGTGTGCAATTGTAAAACCATCAACGTGAGGGAGCATAATATCAAGTATGCAGATATTAAAGATCCCTTTTCTGAAATGATCGATCGCATATTTTCCATCGTCGACCCATTCAACGGTATAGTCGTTTATTTCAAGGTACGACTTAAGGACTGATCCAAAACTCAGGTCATCCTCAACCAGAAAAATCTTATTAGGTTTATTACTCATATTAGTTTTCGCAATTAAATGGTAAAAATATTTCGAATCTGCTTCCTTTGTCAGGTTCGCTTACAACATTTATAGTTCCCTTATGGGCATCAATAATAGAGCGGGCATAATTTAAACCGAGCCCGAATCCTTTAACATCATGTACATTACCAGAACTCAGCCGGTAAAATCTTTCAAATATTTTACTCTGAGCTGATTTTGCAATTCCGATTCCTTTATCCTCGACAGATAAAATTATCCCTTTATCGCTATTCCTGGTTTCGAGTGTTATTTCAGGCGATTTAGGGGAATACTTAATTGCGTTATCGAGAAGATTGTTTACCAGGTTTAACAGGTGTTCACTATCACCATTAACAACAGGTTCTTTTGCATTCAGCTTAACAAAAATCTTACCGTTTCGCTGCTGAACCTGAATATCTATTGTTTCAATGGCATGCTCAATAATAGTATGTAATGAAACATTTTCAAACCTGAATTCAATCTCCTTTTTATCAAGTGATGCTATCTGCAGAATTCTTTCAACCTTATTATTCATCCTGCTGTTCTCCTTCTTTATCATAGCAATAAAATGTCTTACGCTGGTTTCATCTTTGATTACTTTTGGATTTGTAATAGTATCTGCAGCAAGAGAAATTGTTGCAATAGGAGTCTTGAACTCATGAGTCATATTATTTATAAAATCCGATTTCATTTCCGAGATTTTCTTTTGACGGATGATAAAATAGAGACTCAATCCAAAAGTTGCCAGAATAAACAGTGAAAAAATCATCGATCCGCCAAGTATCCATTGCATGGAACTAAGTACATAGCTGGTCTGCTCAGGGAAAATAACTGAAAGTACAAGGTTCTGTCTTATAATATTACCTGAAAATAATCTGACCATAAATTTGCTCTTCAGGAAATCATTTTTTTGTGATTTCTTAAATGTTCCTTCCTGAACCACACCATCTTTAATTACTGCATATTCACAAGGTGTCTTGATTCCGGCATAAGATAACGCCTGGCTAAGAGCGTAGTCAATCACTTTATTATCAACCTCTAAAGTTTTTTCCCATTGATAAATCTCTGCTATCATTTGATCGCTCATATTCTGAAACTCGCTTGATCTTTTCTTTACCCACTCGAGGAATTCATTCTGACGGATATAAACAGCTCTCGAATTTGTACTGGCTTCTGCTCCCCTCCGCACAAGGTTCATTTTACCTGATTCATCTGGTTCAGCAACAATAAAAGATACCGAATCTGAAACAATTGAAGTATCACCGTTAAATGTATAAGATTTGTCTACTGTTGTTACCTTCCCTGAATTTAAATTACCGGTAATTGTCTGATTAGTGATTCTAACACTTATATTGCTGCCAGGTTCAGAAGAATAACTGTTAATTTTTAAATATCCGTTAATACCTACTGAAGAGTTATTAAATAATGCGGGGTCAGCAGACATGAAATTATTAAAAAAATTCATTTTCCTTGAAGATTCAATAGCATTAGCGGCATTATTAAGACTACTGATTACAGCATTATTAAAATTTTCATTTCTTATTCCCACTGCATTTCTTATCCAAACTATCTGAACCCAGATAATCCCAATAATAGATAAAAGCATCATAATAATTAGGCCGGCGAATTTCTTCCTGTTCATATCACAAAATTATAATATTAAGTGTTTAAAAATGCAGTATTTAACTTTTCATTAACTCTAATTAACCTAACATTAACCGTGCAACATCAACATTGAAGTACTTTTGGATAAGTAGAAATCAATTTATAACCACGATGAAAAGTATATTTAAAGTTCTTACTTCGGCTTTTATTATTTGTCTTGTGCCATTTTCAATGGCATACGGACAGGAAACAAAAAACGAACAAAAGATAAAAATCATAATAAATGATGGTAAAGGTGAAAAAATAGTTATCGACACCTTGTTGAATAATAGCCGGATGGCTGATTCGCTTAAGCTTAATAATGGTAATATCCTCTACTTTAAGCAATCTGACGATGAAACAGATTTAAATCCCCAAGAGGTTAATAAACAGGTTTTTATAACAGTTTCAGACGATGGAAAAGAAACCCGGAAAGTGACTAAGGAGATCCGGATTGTGAACTCCGATTCCGTCAGTAACAGGATGGACAAAGAAGGAAGAAGAGTCTATGTTTACAGTGACTCTGAAATACCTGAGGGAAAACCTGGGGAACAACATAAGGTAATGCACTGGTCGGAAAAAGACAGTAAAGGACATGTGGAAAAGGTTATTATTATAAATGACAGAAAATCAGCAGATTGTGAAAGCGGGGAAACTACGGAGCATAAAGTAAGTCATGAAAACCGGAAGTCTGATAATGAGAAGACTAAATATATAATCACCAGAAATGGAATGGTGATAACGATTGAGGGGAATGATTATATTAAGGTCAAAGAACTTGTAAAGGAGATTGAGAATAAGCTTGATAATAATAATGTCAGTAGCGGAAATATTAAAACAGATAAAGAAGAACAAAAAAGAGGCTCTAAGAAAAATAAATAACTGACTGGATCAACAAATAGTTTTTCATGCCTTTATAAGAGATGTGATCTGTTTATGCCAGCTTACATCATCCCATATTCCTTTGAACTGAGGATGAGTAAAATTTGAAGTGCATATAAATTTATAATTGTCATGCTTTCGTGCCAGATCCACACAGATTGATGCACACTCCTTTACCCACTTCCAATCGAGTTCAGGATGATCATACCAGAAGATTGGTCCCCAACCTTCAGTATTACCACAAACCAGATTATGTACAGAGGAGGTATGAGCAATATCACTAATCCTGCCATCCATCCAATTAATGAGAATTTCCTTATTCCCTTTCCAGTAATCCAGTAGTCCGGCATACACCTTTCTGTAATCCTGTGTCTGATCTAGTGAACTGATCTCATTCAGCCCAGGAATCTTGCCTGAGTGCGAGAACCAAACGTGGTAATCGATTGCATCGAAATTGGATAAATCAATCCGGTCCAGATCCATTCCGGAATCCAGTGATGCAAAAAAATCCAGATCATTATATTTGCCTTTAAGGGCTTTTATTGTTGTATTGATAAAATCATTATAAAAATTTTGCTGCAGAGGATTACCATGACTTTCAACATAAGCAGAATCGGGTATATTCGCATCAGGATTATCCAATTTATATCGTTTGAGATCCGAAAGTTTGTTCATATTGTTACTGAACCAGTCATAACCATGCCAGTTTGGGTACTCATTCAAAAGATCAACATAAATTACATTGCTCAGTAAATCATGCGATTGTAAAAAGAAAAGTGTTTCATCCCAGGCTCTCAGCAACCCACCTTCCTCCAAAAAAATGTTTTTCCGGCTTGTACCATGACGCATAAACCATGTGGCTAGTCCCACTTTAATTCCATATTTCTGGCATTTTGGAAGGAATTCAAGTAAGGCTTCGCGCGGCCTGAAACTCATTGTATAATCATTTCCCCAGATTGCTGGTTTCCAGCCAGATTTAACACTTCTGAACTCTTCTTCTCTTTTCCCGAAAGAGTCTTCAGCAACAAATTGAGGCATCGCGTCAATTCGAATAGCATTATAACCTCTCACGGCTAATTCTTCCAGAACCTTATCCCAGTTTTCGAATTCGCCATACCTGTGGTGTCTTAAAACCCAACTGTAGTCCCACATGGCTATTGCCAACGGTTTTTTAAGATCGGAAACTTTAATCAGAAAACTATTATCAGCATTGGGTAATGGGCGGTAAGCATTATTTGATATTCCAGGAATCAATATTGCACCGGTTGCAAGAGAAATGTTCTTGATAAAGCTACGTCTGTTGTTTTCCATATTTCAGATAAATTAATCCACGATCTAACCATGTTCAGTGGATTTCTTCTCCCCTTTGTGAAATTCAGTTGTCTACAGATCTTTAAAATCAAGTTCCAGAGGTTTCTGCCTCAGCCCTCTGGTCTTTATGAATAAATAAATCAATCCTGCAATTAACCAGATACCTCCAACTATCTTTGCAGGAGATGGGAGACTGATCCAGATAAAAAAGCAAATCAAAAAACCGAGTAGAGGAACTATTGCATCTGAAAAAATGCTTCGTTTTTCTCCGGGAGGTCGAAGGAAGAAGAATTGCCTCAGCGCAGCAATGTTGACTCCCATAAATGCCAGAAAAGCACCAAAATTCAACAGTTCTGCCGCGCCCTGATAGCTAATAATCAGAGATATTATTATGGTTAGTACAGCAATAAATACTATATTAAAATCAGGAGTCAAAGTTTTCGCACCCAGGTGTGAGAATAATTTATCAGGAAGTACACCATCTCTCCCCATGGCATAAAGCAACCGTGCTGCTCCTGCTTGCCCGGCCAGACCGCTGCCTAAACAAGCTACAAATAAAATTATTGCAATGGCATTAAACAGGAGACTTCCTCCAACCCTGGCTGAGACATCATAAAAAGCAGTCTCCGGGTTTGTAAATGAATTGAAATCAGGCCATACTTGTTGAGCAAGATATATTTGTAGTCCGCTGAATAACCCTGTAAACAAACAAACCAATACAGGTGCCAGTAACATGTTCCGTTTAGGATTCTTTACTTCCTCAGCCAGTGTTGTTACTCCGTCAAAGCCAATATAAGTAAGAGCAGCAAAAGAAGTAGCAGTCATTATAGCAGAAAAATTGAAAGTCTCTGGATTATAAAAAGGCTTATATGAAAGAAGTCCATGCCAACCTTGTTCATGAAATAAATACCTGATAGCAAGTATAATAAAAATACCTATTACAACACACATAACAGCCAGTAACAACTCATTGGATCGTGCAGTTGTGCGAATTCCCCTCAGGTTAAGAACAGTGATAATGACTATGAATAATACCACCCATACAAAGAATGGAACAGATGGCATCAACCGGTTCAAAGTCAGAGATCCGTATACTGTATTGATAACCGGTATTATCAGATAATCAAGAAACATTACCCATCCTGCAATGAATCCCAGGTGTATGTTCAATCCTTTGCCCACATAAGTATAGGCTGAACCAGCTGAAGGAAACAGTGATGCCATTCTGCCATAACTTATTGCTGTCAACATCATACCAACCATGGCAATCAACAGTGTTGTGACCATATGTCCACGTGAAACCTGGGAGGCTATGCCAAATAGTCCTACTGCCGCAATAGGCTGAATAAGTACAATACCATAAAAGATCAAATCCCATAAGCCAAGAACACGTTTTAACCTTGGCGTCTCAGAAGGATTATTCTCGTTGCTGTTCTTAGTGTTAGAATTCATTTGGCTTTTTTACTTACCGCTTATTCAAATCTGAGTTTGCCAAAAAACTGTGGTAAGTGAAAATCAGGTTTACTATTTTCAACAATTGACCATGTAATATAATGAGGATTAGAGTTATTCTCTGCAATCTTGTAGAAATTAGCTCTCCATTCAACACCTTTCTCAGGATTCGTCACGGTAGAGTATTTTCTCAGCATGGCGATGGGTATCTTATATTCCAGTGTCCAGGTAACCTGAGCACTCATTTCAGGATCGATTATCTGCGGCAGGGAGTGAGCAATCTCTATTTTTTTAATGTCTTCAATATCGAGTTGTTTGGATCCTTTTCTTGGGATAAAATTGTAATGCATCAATGGAGTCCCACCACAATTCATTTCAAGATTAAAATAGCGCTCCGGAAAAGCGGAATCGGGTGAAAAAAAGAATTCACAACAGGAATCTTCCCACACATGACCATTAATATCTTTTGAAAGACATCGGACATATTGGTCATTAACACGAAAAATAATATATATGTTTTCTTTATCATACATCATTTTAGCTTTCACTTCCGGACGGAACTTTGGTAAATTTCCCATATAATTAACTATATCGATAACCGGTATTTTTTTCCATTGGAGCTTGTCCCACTTTCCATCGATTTCCATTGGCTTTGTCAACCTTTTAACATAATATACTGATTCTTTTTTCATCTGAGTTTTCATTGAAAAAGAATAAATACCTATTAATAGTAATATGAGGCTGATTGTATTTATGATTGTTCTCATTTTTCAATAATTAGTATTAAGTAATAATTTATAAAGCATTTCCAGTGTAATTATTGCCAACAGCAGTAGGAGTAAGATTCAGTTAAATCATGCCAATACTGACTACCACTTCGACCATGATATAATGTCGGCATTCAGTTTTCATTTGATTATCGGGGATCGGAGAATATTGAATGTAATTGCTGAATAGCTGATTCTGCAAGTTTTTCACCTGACCCTATCTCGTATAATGTTGAACCGGGAGTTGTTTCGTAACCTGTGATATAAGGAGTAAAACCTTTTGGTCCCTGGGTAAATGATACTTCCGTTGGAAAATAAGCTCTTTCATCATTGGTTAAACCAGTCACAATTGTGTTTTTACATGGTGATTTAGTTTTGATTTCAATTCCAAATTCATTGAACATTTCTCCGGGTAACCCTACAAAGGCTACATCGCCGATACGTATGACCATTACTTCAAGACTGTCTGTTATATCCTGATTTTCACGCATTTTTATCCAATCTTTCGCATATTGGGCATCCGGAATCCCATCTGCCTGGATAGGTGGCATTCCTTCTTTTTCAACTTTTTTCATTAATGTCTTTGCCCATTCAAGCTGCTCATCAGAGATATTAATTCTGCTAAGAGGGACCATTTCCCGCGATACAGCAATTTTATCACTAGATACAACCTCTTCGTTTTGTATCGCTTCCAGGGCAGATACACCCAGCATATATCCGATCCGCTGACATTCCTGGAATGTATCCGGGAATCCAATCCTGTAATCTACCTGTGTTACATTTCCACAGCATCCGTTACAAAAAAGTGAAATAAAATCCGCTCCCTTCACTCTTTTGATTGATTCAGATAGATAACCCGGATAATCTGCAGTATAAAGCCAGTTATTTCCGGTCAAAGTTGTTGCATGACATCCAAAATTCACCAGAACACCGGTATGTCTGCCTTCCTGATTAAATGAAAGAGTAATAACCTCAGGATCTATGCTTCCCCAGGGTTCAACAACAAATCCCGGTTCAAATTTCTCCCAACACATATGAGTAGTTCCATCTTTACATTTTAACCTCCGGTTATGCGATATTCTGTTTTCTTTACTCCTTCCAACAGACAGAATTGTGGGTTTTAACCGCTCATTTGCCATAATAACAGCTTCAGCTGCTCTTGAAAGGTATTCCTTAGCTTTAGGGGAAGCAAGATCAGAAGGGGGACCACTATGAGTATGAGTGGCCATAATCATAATATTTTCAGGTTTTATGTCTGTCTTCGATGCTATATACGATCGCATGAACTCAACCGGTTCCTTGGGCAGCAGGCATATGTCAATTGTAAGCACAGCAGCTTTCTCTCCTTTCCCATCAGAGGCTACTAGTGCTTTGGCAAATAGAGAATCATGTACTCCGCGTGATGCATAATCATCACCTCTGTAATTACCCACCAGGTCAAGACCAACCTGTGGAGTGTAATTTATTGCTGCAATGCCAATTTTGAGAGATGAAATGATCTCTGTTTTATTTCCTCTGTCACATGATGAAAAGAAGATGGAAACTGTAATAATTATCACTGAAAGGTCTGAAAAAAACCTAAGCAGTTTCATTGATTTAAGATTATTCTTTTTCATTGATGTTATTATGTATGACATTGCAAAAGTATCACCTCAGGCTCCAAAGTAATAAAAAAACATAATACTTCTATCTTATTATTGAAATTATGCAATTGTTATACTGAAGATAACCCGGAATTAATTTTATCAGAATTCGCCTTAAATTGAAATTGAGAAGGGGTCAAACCTTTAAGTTTCTTAAACTGACGATTGAAATTAGATATATTTTCAAATCCGCAATTTGATGCAATTTGGGAAATATTAAGTGAATCATCAGTTAATAGTTTGCAGGCATACCCAACCCTTATATTCAACAAGTACTCTTTAAAAGTCATCCGGCAGCTTTTTTTAAATGCATTACAGAAGGCAGAATTAGACATATTGGATACCAGAAGCATTTCTTTTATTGAAAGTTCCTCCTGAAAATGCTGAACAATATATTCAAGTGCTTTCTGGATAGGTTCATCTCCAATGTTATGATATGGTTCCATGAATCCAAGACTTGACAGTAATGTAAATTCTTTTGTCTTGGAAAAAATCTGGAAAATCGAAAAAAGAGAATAAAGCCTGTCTGTTCCGTCTGCCTGAAAGTTATTAACCATCAACGAGATTATCTTTTCTTTGGTCTTGCCAAAAAATGCCAATCCCCTGGAAGATTCTCCAAGAAGCTGTTTGATATTTCTGTTTTCAGGAATCTCAAAAAATTGTGGCCAGAGAAAATCCTGAAGGAATTGATACACAATTGCTTCCCCAAAAAAACCGGTATTTGGATCAAAGTATTCTTCATCACATAGATATTCATGAGGAAGATATGGGCCAACAAGAACCAGGTCATTTTGCTCAAACCGGTCAATATTATCACCTATCATTCTTTTACCTCTTCCCTTCAGTATAAGAACCAGTTCATATTCCTGATGATGATGCCAGCGTGCGAATGATTTGGTTTCGTAGTGGACTATAAATGATTTATCCGGATCCTGCAATAATTTGGTGCTTTCTAATTTCATTTCAATATCGCTTTTTTGTACGCATATTTAGATGTTCCCAATAACATATAGTTGAAATACATACAACGAGTCGCATTCAACTGCAATTAATGAAGGACGACCATCTTCCGGCTTCTGGAAACTTCACCAAATTGAATAAGGTATATATAAAAGCCGGTTGGATGATTGGTACTGTTCCATGTTACAGAATGTTCTCCTGAAATTAGTTGCTTATCAACCAGAATATCAACCACCTGACCATTAGTATTAAGTATTTTCATAAATACATGACCACTCTTAGGTATCCGGAATTTTATTGATGTTGTACTTTGAACCGGATTCGGAAAATTCTGGACAATGAAAAATCCGTCAGAATTTTCCTTCAGATCTTCAATACCATCTCCTTCATAATCATAAGGCTCATCAACCAAATGCCATTTGGATTCATTCTGCCCATTAAAATTGCGTTGTAAATAAAGAGTTTTCAGTTGAAATCTCTGAAAGCCGGAAAGGTCAGCCAGTGTTGCACCTGTTTCAGTATTCCATTCGTAAACAGGAATATTCATAGGATTGAATGTGGAAATCATGCCACGTTCCTTTGCCATATGAAAAAGTCCGAAATTGCCCGGTTCATGTCCTCCCAGATAGTGACCAACTATATCAACATAAAACTGATTCCGTCCGAAAATAATATAATTGGTCATATAATCCGTGGCAAGGTTTTGTGGATTAGGTCCATCCAGAAAATTACCATCCCGTCCGTATATTCCTTCAATTATATGCAGGCCTGCAAAGGAAACTGAATTGTTATCAAGGCAGCGGGTAGCCCAGGTTTCCTGCCATAATCCACCTTCACTTCCGGGTTTTTCCCAGCGTGGAATGCCCATTTTTACATGCCTGTTATAGTTGGCCAGTATATCAGCATTTGCAGTAGAACTGATATGGTCCTGACTTACTCCCGTCATGTAATTTCCATAAGCAGTACAATGAGCCTGATAATTCATAGCTATTGTACCCTGAAGATTCTTTGCGCAGAGTGTCAGTCCCATACTGTGGGCTTTAAATTTCGAAATATTAAGCAGTAAACTATTGTCGGAGTTTACAGGCCATAAATATGGTATCATCCTGAACCAAACACCATCAGGCACAGATACCCATTGAATATATGAAGGAGCAAGCATTCCCACCGGAGTATTTATACCAGCCAGGTTAATTCCTGTCTGTGCTGCCATATAGTTATAACCGCCATCGTCAAAATCTCCCGGACAGTTGACTTCCCGAATGTAAATCTGCTGAGCTGATATGGTAAGTTCTTTCAGACTTTCGATAATTCCCTCAACAAAATTGGCATCCGTAACAATTCCCATTGATCCATTCCTAGTGTAAATATCTCTTTCCCGCTGACGACAAGTAAGATTTGGCTTAATAACAATTTTATGAGTGGTTGGGACACCTTCTTCGGGATTCTCAGTCAAACCAAAAACTGAACGACCAAAATTCAGTCCAACCTCTTTGATAGATGCGGAATTGGTCTTTTCATCCACATTTGTCTTAAGAATAAATACAGCTTTAGGATTTTGAATAATAAATGGATGTATCCCAAGCAACAATGCAGGAGATGGGTTGTTGTCGTTCTTAAAGGGATTCAACATCAGACCAGCACCGGCAAGTAACGACGACTGAACAAAATGTCTTCGGGTAATAGCCATGAGGGATCAGGATTAAAAAACAATCATTAAATAAAACAAAAATAGGAAATTATAAGATTAATTTTCCATTTTGAAATTTATCCGATAGAGTCCATAAAAACAGACCAGATGTCACCCTCAGGACAATGGGCGATTATAGAGATTGGCACTTTTTTGACAGGATGAATAAATTCTATCTTTCTGGCGAACAGACTTATTCCACCATCTTCATTCGACCGGGGAAAGCCATATTTAAGATCTCCTTTTATGGGACATCCGATTTTAGCAAGCTGGGCTCTTATCTGATGATGCCTGCCGGAATGAAGTTCAATTTCAAGCAGATAATACTTCTCTGATCTCCCTTTCAACCGATATGTCAAACTTGCTTCTTTTGATCCTTTCACCTCACTGTCGTACACATAGCTTTTATTTTGAGTCTCGTTTTTTTTAAGAAAATGAGTAATTGTTGCCTCGTCTTCAGGTGGTCGTTCTTTCACAATTGCCAGATAGATCTTTTTAACCTGTTTTGTTCTGAACATCTCATTCAGTCTTTCAAGTGCTTTTGATGTACGTGCAAAAAGAATCACTCCACTTACCGGGCGGTCCAGTCTGTGTACAACTCCAAGAAAAACCTCTCCGGGTTTTTTGTACTTCTCTGCCAGGTATTTTTTTATTTCACCATCAAGGGATATATCACCGGTTTTATCACCTTGTGCCAGATCTGAAGATCTCTTATAAACAGCAATAATATGATTGTCTTCGTATAGTATCTCAGCCATTTCATATTCAGTTAATACTGCTCCTTTTCGTTAGGGAAGTCCTGTGATCTCACATCAGCAATATATGCCTGAACAGCACCTTTAATTTCTGCATGAAGATTATGATACCTGCGGAGGAAGCGGGGCGAAAACTCCTGAGTTATACCGAGCATATCATGAAGGACCAACACCTGTCCATCAGTTTTTCCACCTGCACCAATACCTATTAATGGAATTTTAAGACTATTAGTAACCTCTTCTGCCAGCTTAGCCGGTATTTTTTCAAGTACTATAGCAAAACATCCTGTTTGTTCGAGCAACCTGGCATCTTCCATTAGCCTGAGAGCCTCCTCTTCTTCCCTTGCCCGAACTACATAGGTGCCGAACTTATGTATGGCCTGGGGAGTTAGACCAAGATGGCCCATGACAGGTATTCCTGCTGACAAAATTCTTTCGATAGATTCAACAACCTGGAGGCCTCCTTCAAGCTTAACAGCATGCGCACCGGTCTCTTTCATTATCCTTATCGATGAAGCTAAGGCCTCCTTGGAATTGCCCTGGTAAGTCCCAAATGGAAGATCGACTACGACAAGGGCTCTTTTAACAGCCCTTACTACCGAGGCTGCATGATAGATCATGTTATCAAGAGTAATTGGCAGTGTTGTGTCGTATCCGGCCATCACATTGGAAGCCGAATCACCAACCAGTATAACATCGATTTCAGCTTCATCAAGGATCTTTGCTATAGAATAATCGTAAGCTGTAAGCATTGCAATCTTTTCCCCTTTGAGCTTCATCTCATTAAGTACATGAGTTGTGACCCGTTTAACAGATTTATGTATCGACATAATTATAAAAGTGTTAATTAGATATGACAAAGTTACTTATTTGTACCGGAAGATACCTCTTCATAATTATATCTTTTTAATTTGGCAGGCTGTAGTGTGTACTCTGTCGTTTTGTCATAATGGTTACTCTGGTGCAAATGGCGTTAAAGACACCTTTGTTGTATGCACAGCTATATCAATGAGGAGTGCTTTGTTATTTATCTTTAATAATCTATTGGTTTTATGGTAATTAGACTTGTTTATCAGAAAATATCAAAGGGAGGTATTACAAATGTAAGTACATAAAAAAAGTCATAGTTTTAATCAACATATTCTATCTCACAAGTGCCATTTTTACAAAAAATGATGAAATATCTCTAATGGCATAATCATTGCTTAACCTTAATAACAAAATGAAATTTTTAAAATTATTATAAAATGGGAAAAATAATTGGAATCGATCTTGGGACTACAAATTCATGCGTAGCGGTAATGGAAGGCAATGAACCTGTTGTAATCCCTAACAGTGAGGGAAAGAGGACTACTCCATCTATAGTTGCATTTGTTGAGAATGGTGAACGTAAAGTTGGTGATCCTGCGAAAAGACAGGCTATTACCAATTCCAAGAAGACCGTCTTCTCGATAAAAAGATTTATGGGAGAAACATATGACAAAGTTACAAAAGAGATCAAAAGAGTATCTTATACTGTAGTTAAAGGTGATAACAACACTCCAAGGGTGAAAATAGATGACCGTAATTACTCGCCTCAGGAAATATCAGCGATGATTCTTCAGAAGATGAAGAAAACTGCCGAAGATTATCTTGGACAAGAAGTTACCGATGCAGTTATAACAGTTCCTGCATATTTCAGTGATTCACAACGTCAGGCTACAAAAGAGGCTGGGGAGATTGCCGGTTTAAATGTTAAAAGGATCATCAATGAACCTACTGCTGCAGCTCTGGCTTATGGTCTCGATAAAAAATCAAAAGATCTTAAAATAGCTGTATTTGACCTGGGTGGCGGAACATTCGATATTTCGATTCTTGAACTTGGTGACGGAGTTTTTGAAGTCAAATCCACCAATGGGGATACTCATCTTGGAGGTGACGATTTTGATCATCTCATAATCGACTGGATGGCCGATGAGTTTCTTAAAGAAGAGGGTGTTGATCTGAGAAAAGATCCAATGGCGTTGCAGCGTCTTAAAGAAGCAGCTGAAAAAGCCAAAATTGAACTTTCCAGTGCAACTACCACAGAGATAAACCTCCCTTACATAATGCCTGTTGATGGAATTCCAAAGCATCTCGTAAAAACACTTACACGAGCCAACTTTGAGAAAATCTGTGATAAACTAATCCAGGCTTGTATAGAACCATGCAAACTAGCCCTTAAAGATTCAGGTCTATCAGTTTCTGAAATCGATGAAGTATTACTCGTTGGAGGCTCTACTCGTATACCAGCAATACAACAGCTTGTTGAAAAATTTTTCGGGAGAGTTCCTTCGAAAGGTGTTAATCCCGATGAAGTTGTGGCAGTTGGTGCAGCCATACAAGGAGGTGTACTGACAGGAGAAGTTAAGGATGTCCTGCTTCTTGATGTTACTCCATTATCGCTTGGTATTGAAACTATGGGTGGCGTGATGACCAAACTTATTGAGTCAAATACCACTATACCTACTAAGAAAACAGAAGTTTTCACCACTGCTGCCGACAGCCAACCATCGGTGGAAATACATGTCCTCCAGGGAGAAAGGCCAATTGCGTCCGGAAACAAAACAATCGGACGATTCCATCTCGATGGTATTCCACCTGCTCCAAGAGGCGTGCCTCAGATTGAAGTGAGTTTTGACATAGATGCAAATGGTATCTTACATGTAGCTGCGAAAGACAGAGGTACAGGCAAAGAGCAGAGAATCAGAATTGAAGCCTCTTCCGGATTAAATGAAGAAGAAATCAGGAGGATGAGAGACGAAGCGAAAGCCAATGCTGAAGCTGATAGTAAAGCAAAAGAAAAAGTAGAGAAGATCAATACTGCAGACAGCATGATCTTCACAACAGAAAAGCAGCTTAAAGAATTCGGCGACAAGTTGCCGGCTGATAAAAAACCTGCTATTGAAGATGCTCTTGCCAGGCTTAAAGAAGCACATAAATCACAGGATATTGATGCAATAGACAAAGCCCTTGCTGAATTGAATTCAGTATGGCAGGTTGCTTCGGAAGAGATGTACAAGACAGCCCAGAATACCGGCCAGCAGACATCTCAACCTGGTCCGGAACAATCGGGTGAAAGTAATCCCAAATCAGGCAATGAAGAGGTTACCGATGTAGACTTTGAAGAGGTTAAATAAAATATAATTCACTTTATTTAAAGAGGTTGAAATTTCTCAACCTCTTTTTTTATTTTTTATCATATCAAAGTATTATTAATCTTTGCCAATCTGCGTAACAGAATATTCAGTTGTAGCAGTTTTACTATTTCTTAATTTTAAATCCCTCCTGATTGTTGTACTTTTATACTGAAAAAGACGTTTTATTATTATGTACCTGAGAATATTTTCAATCGCTTCTTTACTAACCATTTCAATATTGGCTACGGGCCAGATTGAAACTGACTTAAATAAAACAGACCAACAGGGAAGAAAACAGGGTCACTGGATAAAGAAATATGCGAATGATTGTATTATGTATGATGCATATTTCAGGGATGGTCACCCCATCGGTGAATTTAAAAGATATTATGAAGATAAAACGTTAAAGTCATTACTTATATTTAATGACAATGGCAGGGAGGTAGTTGCCTCAGTTTTTCATCCGAATGGATATATTGCCTCCAAAGGGAAATATGTCAATCAGAAGAAAGAGGGAAAATGGCAATTCTTCTCAGTTTCCATTAATGGATACCTGATCTGTGAAGAAAACTACACAGGAAATTTAAAAAATGGTCAATCTCTTAAATTCTTTCCTGATAGTACAATTGCTGAACGAATAAATTACATCAATAATATAAGGCAGGGAGAATGGATTGAGTATTATCCAAACGGAGCCATCTGTTTGAAATCAAATTATCTGAACAACAAAATAAACGGAAAGTTTGAAGTCTGGTTTGAAAGTGGGCAGATAGAGTTCTCAGGACAATACAATAATGATTCAAGGGATGGACTGTGGCTTATTTATTCTAAGGAAGGGAAAATTAAATACAAATTGGAATACAAGGATGGAGTTGCAAGAGACTCCAGGATGGATATTGATGAGTCTGACTATATAGACTCTCTTGAGAACAATAAAGACAGAATTGCCGACCCTGAGAAAACTGGTGTTATATGGTAATGAAGGCAGACAATATACTTACCAACAAAAGAGTGAAATTTGTTGTGACATTATTTCTGTTAACAATAACATATCATCTTCATGGGCAAGTTTCTGTATATCCATATTTTTACAGGGTCTACTTCAGGGATAAAGGAGAAAATACTATTGATAATTACCAGCCCGGAGAACTGATTTCAACAAGAGCCTTAAACCGTAGACAAAAAGCAGGAATTCCGGTTCCTGACTATAGAGATATTCCTGTTTTTAAAGGCTACGTGGATCAAATATCAAATTATGGATTTAAATTGCATTGTACTTCAAAATGGATGAATACTGCTCTATTTAAAACAGTTACACCGGCTGAAATAAATACTTTGCTTGATTTGCCATTTGTTGTTGATGTGAAAAGTGTAAAAACTCCGGGGAAAAAGAATAGAAATTATGACAAACTTGACTTTCAGATTGAACTTTCAGATAACCCTCCATTTGACCGGCCACTCACTATGGTAAATGGATATCCTCTTCATAATTCGGGTTTTGACGGGAAAGGCATTCTGATTGCTGTACTTGACGGAGGTTTCACAAATACAGATCAGGTCTCTTCACTTGATCTCCTTCGAATGAAAGGGGGAATAAAGGCTACTTATGATTTTGTTTCAAACGATGAGTTTGTTTATAGCTATAGCCTTCACGGAACTGCGGTTCTGTCTGTTCTGGCCGGAAAAATACCAGGGGAAATTACAGGAACAGCCCAGGGGGCTGATTATTTACTGCTTAAAACGGAAGATACCGGTTCGGAATACCCATGCGAAGAAGACTTCTGGACAGCTGGTGCTGAATTTGCAGATAGTGCAGGTGCTGATATAATATCCTCATCGCTGGGCTATTACAATTTTGATAATCCGGCTTTTAATTATAAATACTCTGATCTTGATGGTAACAGCAGCTTTGTAACGAGGGCGGCTGACATTGCAGCATCAAAAGGAATTCTTGTTATTAACAGTGCCGGTAATGAGAGGAACAAGGATTGGAAACGTATTATCTTTCCCTCAGATGGGGATAGCGTTATAGCTGTCGGAGCAGTAGATGGCAGCAATCAAATTTCAGAGTTCTCCTCAGCCGGACCCTCTGCCGACAAAAGAATTAAACCTGATAATGTCACAATGGGAGTAAATGTTCCTGTGCAGTCATCATTGTATACTATTGGAAGATCAAATGGAACATCTTTTTCCTGTCCAGTATTAAGCGGAATGGCTGCATGCCTGATGCAGGCTGTACCAAAGGCATCAAACAATGATATAATAGAAGCTCTTCATTTCAGTTCTGACAGGTATTATACACCCGACTCACTTTATGGATTTGGCATCCCGGATATGATAACTGCTCTGAATAAGCTACAAGATAAATATATTAAGGTGCCAGATGAAAAAACATTAATTTGGCCAAATCCAACATCCGGAAATATAGAAATAATTTTCCTTGAACCTCCTGAATCTCTTACAATTGAGATTTTAACTTTGACAGGAAAAACAATTTTCAGGAAATACCTGCCTGATTATGCCGGCAGAACAATTAGTATTTCAGAGTTGCAGGACAAGGACCAGGGAGTATATCTCATAAGAATAACAATGGGAACTGCCACAACAGTTCAAAAGATAATTAAAATAAGGAACTGACAATGGCCGAAAAATTATCGTTAACGGAATTACAGTTGATAATCAGAGACTCTTTATATATGGCTTTACCTGATATGTATTGGGTAATTGCTGAAATTTCTGAGATTAAGGAAAACTATTCCGGTCATTGTTACCTTGAACTGATTGAAAAACATCCTGAGGAGAAAAATATAAGAGCACGCGTAAAAGCGATAATATGGAGTAACCGCTACAGATTCCTTAAGTCATTTTTTGAAAATATAACTGGAGAATCACTGAAAGAGGGACTTAATATTCTAGTAAAAGCAAAAATCGAGTATCACGAATTATATGGATTAAGCCTTGTGATTTCCGATATAGATCCTGCATTTACAATTGGTGAAATGGCGATGAAACGCCAACTGATAATAAAAAAGCTTGAACAGGAAGGGGTGTTTTCGATGAATAAGGAACTTGAGTTTCCTGCTTTTCCGCAAAGAATAGCTATTATCTCATCTAAAAATGCAGCAGGATATTCTGATTTTATCAGCCATCTGACCGGAAATAGTTTCGGATATGTATTCCATACGAGACTAATCGAGAGTGTAATGCAGGGAGGAGAAACTGAACAAAGTGTAATAAGCGCCCTTGATAGTATAGCAATAAACTCTCACTTTTTCGATCTTGTTGTTATAATCAGAGGCGGAGGCTCTCAAACTGACCTGAGCTGGTTCGATAATTATAAGATTGCCTATCACATTACACAGTTTCCAATACCTGTTGTTACCGGCATAGGCCATGATAAAGATATGTCAGTCACAGATATGGTAGCATATAGGTCACTAAAAACTCCGACAGCTGTAGCAGATTTTCTGATTGATTGTGTAGCCGGTATTGAGAGCCATCTTTACGAGATGAGTTCAGCCATAAAAGATATTTCCAGAATAATCATCGAAAGGAACAGAAACCGGATTGAAAATTCCAGAATAAAGTTATTACCTGTTTCCAGATTGATGATTTCGGAGATAAAAGACAAACTTTCTGAGATAATTTTAGAGATTGTTAATGTTGGGAAAGGTTATACTTTTAAAGCAGGATTGATTCCTTCAAATCATAAATCAAGACTTGTATCTGCAGTAAAATCTCTTTCATCTGCAAAATTAATTGCTCTGGAAAGCAGATATCATACCCTGATTGGTAACACGTTAAATTCTATCAGCAGAAATACTGTCAGAATAACAGGATTGGCTGATCGATTGAATATTCTTAAGCCGGAAAATGTTTTACAAAGAGGATACACAATTACATCAATTAATGGTTTGATAGTAAAAAGAAGTGAACAGTTAAAAGAAGATGATATGATTGATACACAGTTTAGTGACGGATCTATCAAAAGCAGGGTGATAGAAAATAAGGGGGATAATAAGAATGAGAGCACATTATTGAGAAATTCCAAACTCAGATAGCTAAAGTTAAGCTAATTGTTTGGTTTAGATAGATTGTTCTGTTAATGGTTTTACATTTAAAATTTAATAAATATGGCAAAAAAGGAATTCTCATTCAATGAAGCGGTAGTTGAGATCGAAGAGATACTGAAGAACATCGAGAGTGGAGATCTTGACGTTGATAAATTATCGGTTGAAGTGAAACGTGCCTCTGAACTGATTAAACAATGTCAGAAAAAACTGAAATCTACAGAAGAGGAAATCAATAGTATATTTAAGGATCTGGTTTAAAAATAAATCAGGACCGAAGTCCTGATTTACTACTTTACTACCCTAAACCTAAATCCATGAAAAAAAATACTGTAACCTGATGTTACTACCTTCTACATAGTTAAACGTTAACTGTAAAAGAAATGTTTCGTATTTATTAATATATTTTGTATAAAAAGATCTTTTTTTGACGAATAGCCTATTTTTCTACACCAAGTACATCCTTAAATGCTTTAATGAAAGTTTCCTTAGGTAAAGCACCCATAGCCATTTGTGGCTGACCCTCCGATGGAACAAACAGAAAAGAAGGTATACTTCTGATACCAAAAGCAGAGGCCAGTTCCTGTTCCTCCTCAGTATTAACCTTAAATACATCTATCTTTCCATCAAAATCTACAGCAAGATCTTCCAAAACGGGACCCACCATTTTACATGGAGCACACCAATCGGCATAGAAATCGATTATACATGGCTTTTCACCCTCAAATTTCCAATCCTTATTCTTTTCGTAATTGAATACTTTATTCAAAAACGTCTCTTTTGTTAATTGTTCTACCATCTCATTTTTGTTTATTAAACATCCTGGATTTGCATTTGTTTAAATGCTTGTCAAGCTTTATGCCAATAAACCGTAATTATCATTCTTAATATAAAATTAAGTATTAATTGTAACTTTGTCATGATTATATAACAAATTGTCATATCTATATATGAATATATGTCTTAATGACAAAATTTTCGAAACACTTTGCGGCGTTGTCACATCCGAAAATGTGCAGGCATATGTTATCGGAGGATGGGTAAGAGATTGCCTGCTAAAGCGGGAACACTCCGGAAAGGATATTGATATTGTTGTTATTGGAAGTGGTATTGATATAGCACGTAAAGCAGCCAGAAAAATAAAGCCGGGAACAAAAGTAAGTGTCTTTAAGAACTTTGGTACAGCAATGTTTAAGAGCGAGGAGTATGAAGTAGAGTTTGTTGGTGCCCGAAAGGAATCATATGACAGGGGATCGAGAAAACCTGTCGTTGAGGATGGAACTCTTGAGGATGATCAGAAAAGAAGAGATTTCACAATTAATGCACTCGCAATAAGCATTAACCAGGACTCATTCGGACAATTACTTGATCCATTTGGCGGTATTGATGATCTTAAGAAGAAGATCATCCGGACACCACTTGATCCNGACAAGACTTTTTCTGATGATCCGTTAAGAATGATTAGNGCAATAAGATTTGCCACCCAGCTTAANTTCACAATAGAAGAGGGAACATTTAATTCGATAAAAGAAAACGTTGAAAGGATCCGGATTGTATCTCCTGAAAGGATTGTAACTGAACTGAATAAAATTATTATGTGTGAGCATCCTTCAAAAGGTTTTATCCTTCTTGAAAAAGCAGGGATGCTCAAAAAAATTCTGCCTGAACTTGATAATTTGAAAGGTGTTGAAACTAAAGAAGGTAAGGCTCATAAAGATAATTTTCACCACACAATAAAAGTTCTTGACAACATAAGCAAAAACACTGATAATTTATGGCTCAGATGGGCGGCACTTCTTCACGACATTGCCAAACCTGTGACAAAGAAATACTCACCTGACACCGGGTGGTCATTTCATGGACATGAATTTATCGGTTCAAAAATGATTCCGGATATATTTAGAAAGCTCAGGCTTCCGCTTAATGAAAAGATGAAATATGTTCAAAAAATAGTTGATCTTCATCTCAGGCCAATTGCTCTGTCGCAGGAGATAGTAACTGATTCTGCAATCAGGAGGTTATTATTTGAAGCTGGTGACGATATTGACGATCTGATGGTCTTATGCGAAGCTGATATCACCTCTAAGAATGAGGCAAAAAAAACAAAGCATCTTGAAAATTTCAAACTTGTCAGGACTAAACTGAAAGAGATTGAGGAAAAGGATGCAGTAAGAAATTTCCAACCTCCTGTTGATGGAAGTGAGATTATAATTGCATTTGGAATAAAGCCAGGGAAAGAGGTCGGAATAATAAAAAATGCAATCAGGGAAGCTATTTTGGATGGAATAATTCCAAATGAACATGAAGCTGCCAAAAAGCTAATGATTGAAAAGGGAAGAGAGATAGGGCTTACTCCTGTGGAACATATTACCTGGTCTTTAGATCGAGCAAGACCGGCAGATGATCACTGAATCCTCCCTGATACTTATAACCACGATATGTAGACAGAGGAATAAAACCCGGATATTTGGTGTCTTTTCTTAAAAGAAAGTCAGGCTTAAAAATAGTTAGCATCCTTACGTCAGTATATAAACCACCGCTGCACCCTAATATTTTATCAGATACAATTACCTGATCAATCATCTCCCATGTTCCCATATACCTATATGTTCCATTACCGGAAACTGCCAGACTATCTGAAATATTTACTAAAAAAACTCCTGATTTTGTTGGACTAATCAGTAATTTCATTTCATGGTCATCAGGAGTACAATTGAAATCTCCAAGTATAATAATCTTTGCTCCCCCATGACTTCCAGCGTTTATCGAATCGGCCTTTGATCTGATCATTTCTGCAATTTTCATTCTTAGATCTTCCCCTGCCAACACCCCTCCTCTCCTTGAGGGCCAGTGATTAACAATAAGATGAACTGTATCGTTATCAACAATTAATTTAGAATAGAGGACACTTCGGGTTTTAAAGTCTTCGCGTTTTATCTCAGTTGGAGTCCAGTACTTATAGATAACAAGGTGAGTAATACTTTTTCTGAAAAGAAGACAGACATCAATCCCTCTTTGATCAGGAGATTCTTCATGGATTATTCCATAGTTATATTTTGACAAATTAGTCCCATAGACCAAATCTTCTAGTACTTTTCTGTTTTCGACTTCACACAGAGCAACAACTGAAGGTGGATTCCACTCCCCTGCTGCAATAATTGCCTTATATATTGCACCGATTTTCTTATTATATCTGCTGTAATTCCATCTCATTAATCCCTTAGGGAGAAAATCATCATCGGCTTTAAGTGTATCATCATAAACATCAAATAGATTTTCAACATTATAAAACATAATTCGGACAGGTTGAAACCTGACTTCCTGTGAATAACCCCTGCCAATGATAATAGTCATAAGTAAAAGAGTGCCTGTTATTCCGGAAAAGATCTCTTTTGACATACATCAAATAATTATTCGCTTTCAATAATATTTAAATCTAAGACAGGGTTCTCTGATTCCAAAATTACTATTTGCCGGGGCCAGTTTAGTTCTCAAAAATGGAAAAAAAAAGGCTGATGTAAAATCAGCCCTTAGTTTAATGATTATTAATATGCATTTATCCATCGGTATCTTCTGGCACTCTCGCCAAATTTTACTGCAAGGGAAAGTTCATGTGTACCAAAGCTTTGTTTACGAATGTCAGTAAGCGTAATATCGAAGGCATATGAGAAATAGAATCTGTCGTATTTTAAGCCCATCAGCATTATTATGGCATCATTCGTTCGCCATGATACTCCCGCCCAGTAATCATCTTTATAATATACCCTTGTTGTAAGATCCATCTGTAATGCCTTTAGAAACATATCAGAGGATTTCAGAAAGGCAGATGGTTCAATGATCCAATCACGATTAATAGGAAACTTAACACCTCCTGTAAGAAAATAATGACCCAGTTCGGTTCTTTTTGTGCTGGAGGTATCAGCAAATAATAATGAACCACGAAGTAAATTTGTCATTGCAAATCCGACATAGTATTTTGCCGTAGTGAAACTCGCGCCAAAGTTAAAATCAGGGATAAAGACTGACCTGTCATAGGAATTCAATAATGGATCATCCTGGTCATAAAGCAAACCTTCAGTATTAATTGCAAACTGATATGCAGTCAATGCCAAACCAAATGCCATGTCATTTGGTATCCCATCAGTCCGGCCCATTGAAATATGATATGCATAAACGGCCTGAATTCCAGTACGTTTCATAATCCCATTGTTATCATTGAATACATATCCTCCAAGGCCTACCTTACCGCCTTTCGTTGGTTTTATCAGTTTCTTTCGTACAGCTGTCGATTTTGATATGAAGCTGTTCTTAAGAATTCGTGTTTGAAAACTTGCTGCATAGGTGCTTGGAGCTCCGGCCATTCCAACCCACTGTTCCCTTATAGTTAGGTTAACCGTTGTATATCCATCGCGTCCTGCAAATGATGGATTAATTAAAAATCCATTCATCATGTACTGGCTATACATAGGAACTTGTTGGGCTATTACAACTTCAATGAAGAAGCTGAAAATAGTTGCTGCTAGTATACTTCTGGTGCATCTCATATGTAAAATTCTCAAAATATAATAATTATCTGATTATACTTATTACGCCTGATCTTGGTTTCGATCCGTCATTAAGATAAAGAATATAATGATATGAATCTGTTGGTAATAATTTCCCTTTATATGTACCATTCCATTCATTGCCTGCAATATTCTTGGTATTGAAAACAAGTTTTCCCCATCTTGTAAAGACAAACACTTCAGCATTCGGGAACAGTTCAATATTCTCTATCTTCCAGGTGTCGTTAAATCCATCATTATTAGGTGTTATTATCTCATGCACCTTAATACATTCTTCTGTACCAACAACACCCAGCGTAACATCAAGTGATGCTGCGCATGAATTCTTATCAGTAACGACAACACTGTAAGTCCCATCAGTAAGATTCTGTCTGTCTGCAGTTAATATACCATCTGACCAGATAGTATTGTAAGGTTGTGTCCCTCCTGTGATTGACAGAGTAATGCTGCCATTGGGAACACCCGGACAGGAAGCATCCTGCTTAGTATTTGAAATTGAAAGAACTGCAGGTTCAGTTATAGCAACTGGTACATTCGTTGTGCAAAGATTTGCATCACGAATTGTAATTGTATAGGAAGCTGCTACCAGACCGTTAAAGACACCGGAAACCTGATATGTTCCGCCATTTAGACTATATTCATATGGTGAGGTTCCACCTACACCAGTCATAGATACTGACCCGTTTGTTAATCCGAAACAGCTAACATTAGACTGAGTAATAATACTTCCTGTGAAAGCAACAGCTGGTTGTGTGATCGTAAATGGCACATTGAATGTACAAAGATTTGCGTCCATTACTGTTACTGCATTTACACCTGCGGAAAGCGCACCAAAGGTTCCTGAAGCCTGATAAGATCCGGTCCCAAGTTTATATAAGTAAGGAGGTATTCCTCCGGATCCAGCTATTGTTATGCTTCCTGTATTGCTTCCAAAACAGAGTACATTCGTCTGTGAAGTTATAAACCCTCCAACAGCTGAAGAAGGTTGGGTAATTGTTACAATAATGTCAAATGTATTAAGAAGTGCATCTCTGACAGTTATTGTATAAATACCGGCAGCTAAAGCTCCGAATGTACCTGATGTCTGGTACGAGCCTGCATCAAGCTTGTATTCAAAAGGAGTTACTCCACCTGAACCTGTAACAGTAACAGTTCCGGTTGAACCACCAAAACATGCAACATTGGTCTGTGAAAAAATACTCCCTGATAATGTGGTTACTGGTTGTGTTATTGTAACCGGTATCACAAAAGTACAAAGGTTAATATCCTGTACGGTGATAGTGTAGGATCCGGCTGTAAGTGTTCCAAAAGTACCCGAAACCTGGTAAGCTCCCAATCCCATTTTGTAGAGATATGGAGAAGTCCCTCCAGATCCGTCCACTGTAACACTGCCATCATTACCACCAGTAACTGAAACATTTGTTTGAGAAATAATGCTTCCGGTTAAGGCTGATGCTGGCTCTGTAATCGTTACAACAGATGATGCTGTACAACTATTACCGTCAGATACAGTTATGGTATATGTTCCTGCCGAAAGTCCTGTTGCAACTGCTGCTGTTTGAGCAGGAATTGTATTCCACAAATAAGTATAAACTCCAGTACCTCCAGATGCTATGGCGGCAGCTGTACCTGATGTTCCACCAAAACAGGAAATATCGACTTGCGTTGTCGCAACAGTAGGTGAAACATTAACAGTTACCGTGACTGGTTGTATAGCGTAACAGCTGGTTACAGGATCTGTTCCTTTTATGTAATACGTTCCTGCAACTGCCGTAGCGGGTGTTGCATAGGCTAGTGTACCCAGTGCATCGGTCCAGTAGGTATAGGTAAGTCCTGCAGTGCTGCCTGCTGTAACTGCTGCTGCTGTCAGGTCTACCGTCGATGGTGAACATACTGCTGCAGGGTTAGTGATANTTACAGTCGGTAATGCATTAACAGTTACCGTGACTGGTTGTATAGCGTAACAGCTGGTTACAGGATCTGTTCCTTTTATGTAATACGTTCCTGCAACTGCCGTAGCTGGTGTTGCATAGGCCAGTGTACCCAGTGCATCGGTCCAGTAGGTATAGGTAAGTCCTGCAGTGCTGCCTGCTGTAACTGCTGCTGTTGTCAGGTCTACCGTCGATGGTGAACATACTGCTGCAGGGTTAGTGATAGTTACAGTCGGATTCTGGTTGAAGGTTATATTTACATCATCTGTCGATGCTGTACATGGTGCATTGCTGATCGTCCAGCGTAACACATATGCAGTCCCTGCTGTTCCGGTAAAGGTACTCGTCGGACTTGTTTGTGTTGTGACTGTTCCTCCCAATCCGCTGACAATACTCCATGCTCCTGTTCCTACTACAGGGGTGTTGGCTGCAAGTGTTGTTGTTGTTAAACCGCACATCAATGCTCCGGTCTGATCTGCTCCTGCATTCGCAACTGTTGGTGCCTGGTTAAAGGTTATACTGACATCATCTGTTGATGCTG
>JGI20214J51088_10000243_pt1 | contig 39742 bp, 30 predicted proteins | sample WetSurMetagenome_FD_51088 | JGI IMG/M metagenome (IMG submission 51088) | reverse complement strand
TCATCGCTGATTTGGAAGCTCGGCTCGGAGTGGGGATCTTTGAAATTCCCACAATGCCTCCCTCGGTTCCCGGCGTGCGCCTGCGGGAGGCACTCGAGGGGGTCCTGATGCGGCAAGGCGTTCAACTCTTGGCGGGAAGGCGGGTGATCGCGGTTCGGGATGGGGACAGCCGCTGTACCGAAATTGTCGTCGGTACCGCAAAATGGCGGGAGACGCTGGAAGGGGAGGGGGTGATCCTGGCCACCGGGTGGTTTTTGGGGGGAGGGCTCATGGCCGACCGAAACGGCATAAGCGAAACCGTATTTGGGTTTCCGGTCACACAGCCGCCCACCAGAGAATTGTGGCACCGCGAGCGGTTTCTGGACCTCCGAGGCCACCCCATAAATGAAGCGGGACTGGAAATCGATGATCAGTTTCGTCCCATGGGGACAAACGGAAGGCCGGTCTTCGAGAATGTCACGGCTGGGATTAACGAGCGGAGAAGGAATCGGCAGCATCATGTCCGTGGCTAGCCGCGTCCAGCGTCCATCCGCGTCTCCAGGTTTAACAAACCACAGTGAATCGCTTCCTGGAGTTGCTCCTGCACCAGTTGGCCACCCCAGAGCACCGGCCGCAAGCCCTTCCAGCGAGTTTCAAGAAACGCCTTCAATTCCTGTATTCCTTGGTCGCCCGCGAAGACGCCGAGTCCATAGAGAAAACCCGTCGTTCGTAGGCTACAAAAAGCCCCCTGGCAGGACCCTTTGCCCATGCGACTGTGCAGCCGAACGGCATCGAGGCTAACGGCTTCGCGATCAGTCTCGATCTGGTGAACGATCTGAGCGACGGCGCTCACGGGTACCATTTCGCACTCGCACAGCAGCGCATCATCGGGGCTCTTCTGCTGCCTCCAGAGTCGAGGGGCGAGGCCGGCCACGACCCAATCGTGCTCTGGCACACTGGGCAGCGGTATATCCCTGGTGAGGCATGGAGCAGTGACCCCGAGGCGCTCGCAAACCAGATGCGCAGCTCTTTCGGCCGTTAGCCGGAAGGTCGTCAATTTGCCGCATACGACCGTGATCAAATTGACAAGGCCATCCCTCTCATGATCGATGATCTCGGAGCCCCGACTGACGGTGCGATCGCAGTCCAGGGGTGTGCTGCAGACGAGTGGTCTTATCCCGGCGAAAGCCCTCACCAAACGTGTTTTGTTCATTATCGGGACGACCTTCGCGGATTCTTCCACGAGGAAGTCCACTTCGCCAAAATCGGATCGGAGGTACTCGATATCCTTCACTCTTACCGAGGTCGTTCCCACCAACGAGACGGTTCCCCCCGGAACCACAATATCGCCGTCAGCCGGCGGCCGCAGCCGGTTGATGACCCGATCGGCAATTTTCTGCTGGGTGATCAGCATGCTGCCCTTCGACCATATCACCGGTATTTGCAGGCCGGCCAGTTCGGCAACTTTCCCGACCCAGGCACCGCCGGCATTGACAATCAGGTCCGCCTCGACGTCGATCTCTCTGCCGCTCTCAAGCCGGAGTATTCTTACGGTACGGATGCGCCTGCCTTGCCGAACCATGCCGACCACCGCGGAGAAAGTCAGCAGCTCAGCGCCATGCCGGCCTGCATCGGTCATATTATTGTAGGAGAGTGCGAAAGGATCAACGGTTGCGTCCTCAACCCGAAAAGCCGCAATGATATTTTCCGACAATTCCGGTTCAAGGTCTCTGGCCTCTTGACAATCCACCGCCTGCACCGCTATCCCGTATTGCATGCAGAGGTGTGCAAAGTCTGCAATATATGCTTCGTTGTCTCCGGCAACGGCAACGAACAGCCCCCCGGTATCTATGCAGCATCCGGGCGCCAATTGTTTCAGCAGGCGGGATTCCAACGCGCATTCCTGCGCCGTGACCGGATCGTTGGAAACATAACGGGCCCCGCTGTGGAGCAATCCGTGGTTGGCCCCCGATGCTCCTGAGTTGACGTGCCCTTTTTCCACTACCAGGCACTGCAGACCGCGCAAGGCGAGATCGCGAGCCAGACCCATCCCCGCGATCCCGCCGCCGATGATCAACACCCGGGTCTTCAGTCTGCTTGCAGCTCCGATCATTGCCACGGCCTCCAGTTTCAAGCGTCCCCAAATTTCAGAACATTGAATGGGCCTCGAAAGTGTCGCTCAAACATAATATGATTGCAATGGACTTTAGTTGAACAATTCTCTTAGCCCCTGTTGCTGAGGGAGGGAAAGCGGGGATTTACAGGCTTTGCGGTCTTGCTTCAGGACTGAATATTATACATAGAAGGACTGCGAGAAGAGCACAATTTGGAGAGCGGAGCCCGACATGATCGCTTCAATTCGCAAGATGGACATGGAAACCGCGAAAAACCTCGAGGGTGTTTTTTTCGATATTGACGACACTTTTACTACGCACGGCAAGATTCCGGCATCCGCTTACCAGGCGCTGTGGGCTCTTAAAGCATCGGGGCTGAAAACCGTGCCGATCACCGGTCGGCCGGCCGGCTGGTGTGATCTCATTGCCCGTATGTGGCCTGTGGATGCCGTGGTGGGCGAAAACGGGGCCTTCTATTTCTGGCTGGACGAACGCGCGGGAATGCTCAAGAGACGGTTTCTCGATCCCGCCCCCATCCGCCGGGAGAAACAAGCTCGCCTCAGGCAAATCGAACAGGAGGTGATTCAGTCAGTTCCCGGCAGTGCCGTCGCATCCGATCAACCCTATCGGGAAACCGATCTTGCCATTGATTTCTGTGAGGATGTCAACCCTCTTGACTGGCAAGCTATTGACCGCATTGGTGAGATCTTCAAAAAGCACGGGGCGACCAGCAAAGTCTCTTCGATCCATGTCAATGGCTGGTTCGGCGATTACGATAAACTGGGCATGACCAAGGTCATGGCACGAGAACTATGGGGAATGGACCTCGACGAAACCAGGCGGCGCTTCTTGTTTTGTGGAGACTCCCCCAACGATGAGCCGATGTTTCAATTCTTTCCGTGCACTGCGGGTGTCGGCAACGTCCTTCGCTTCATCGAACGGATGCATCATCTTCCGACCTTTGTGGCCGAGCACGAAGGCGGCGAGGGTTTTGCGGAAATCGCCGAAACCGTTCTTTCGCTCAGGGTGTCGCCTCCCCCTTGCGAGTCCGCTGACTGAGTCCTGTGAGTCTCCATTGATTTCTATCATTTCAGCCATCTCAGCATGTTTCAATTGCAGATTCCTGCACCCGATGGAAACCAAAGATTTTGGATAAATATTCTTTTCACCAATGATATCAACACATCATAAAAATAGTGAGGAAAGCAGGTGATTTTGAATTGCTTTTCTAAATTTAGCGATTATACTCAAGGCATGCTGGTTGAGTACGATATTTTGAGTTCTGCAAGAAATCGGTCTTTCGCCAAGACAAAAGGTGCGGTTTCCGAGCAGTTCCTAATACCGCACCATAAAAGCAGTGGAAAAAACAAAATTTCAATTACAAATTTAGAGAAGGATTTAAGAAATGGCGGAAGGCAAAGTAAAATGGTTTAATGACAGCAAGGGGTTTGGCTTTATTGAAACTGACGCAGGGCATGACGTGTTTGTTCATCACACGGCCATCCAAGGTGAAGGTTTCAAAACGCTCGGTGAAGGTGAGCGGGTGAGTTTCGTTGAGGAAAAAGGCGTTAAGGGGCCTCAAGCGACCAATGTGAGAAAGCTCTAGCCAGAGTATAATTAACGCGATTCCATCATGAACATTAGCCGGGGCGATAAAAAGCTCCGGCTTTTTTTATGGTATTAATCCCCATTGCCGGTTTGTTCAAACACACAGGGTGTGAAAACCTTTCGGTTCGCACACCCTGTGTCATCTCAATGACTATTTGTTTCAAGACCTCTTTCCCTTTCGGTCGGAAACATCGACCTTCCTTGGGAGACTCTGTCTTCCCAAGGAATTTCATCAATCCGTGCCGTTTGATCCTTCAAGTTGTCATTGGCCGAACTTCTTGCCTTTCAGGAAATCCCGCACTGCATCGGCGGATGTCCCTACCGCTCTGACGGCATTCTTTAATTGCATGTCGGTGCAGGTGAACTTTTGACACCAGTATTTCACTTCATTCGGTTCATAAGGGTTGACACGGTGATTTCCATAAGGGCCCCGTTTGGGTTTACCAGAAGTCATGGTTTCTCTCCTTGTCAAAGGGTAGCAATGCATCTATGAAATGCGAAAAGGCATAAACCCAAAACCTTTCTCTTAAACACCATAAAAGTTCTTCGGTTGTTATGCCAGACTCAGTATGCGGATCTCTCTAGTCCAGGGAGACACACATGAGCACTTCGGCTCTGGAGACTCCACAGAATAAAATATATCACTTCGCAAGACTAAAGGATATGCGTCGTGCCTATTTAACCCATAAATTCCCAGGTTACGCCTAAGCCTTGAATACTGTTGATAAATATCAATGCCGTTGAGTCGACAAAGATTTAATCATCGACCGACTTGCTGAGGAAGTCGAGTCCGGAGCGCCATGATTGAGGATTTAGAGGTCAGAGGCCCGGCAATACCGCAGCATGGGTCTCTCCAAAGCCCGATCCGTATTTGCTCGTTGGTGAGGTTCTCGATTATTTTGAGAATGACTTCGCCTTCTGTTCCAGCATTTGTTATCATGACTGCAGTTGGAAATTGGATGAGGTGTCCACCTTTCTATAAGCAGATGCCCACTGTGCTCTGAGCCTTCCTCACTCTGGTGGCAAATTATCGAGAATCGTGGATGGCAACTCAGGATTGCCGCCTTCTAAAGAAACAGGCGTGCAAACCGGGTTGTTTTGCGAGACACTGGACCAGCACCGATGGGAGACTGATCATGGCAGAGGCGCAGCTTGCATTAGTAAAAGATTTGATCTCCACAGGGTATTTCTTTAAGGAGTTAAGGACTTACTCCGAGTCTAACGAAATTGACCTTCCTTCGTTTAGCAGGCATTTTGCCGTTCCATACTTAACCAGAATCTCAGAATCGTATGAAGAATCCGGGAAACCGGATAAAAGCCAGATCCTGAATCTTGCTGTCAAACACCTATCTAATGTCAGTGATGAAGAACTGGTGGAATCCATCTTCGGGCTCAAGAAAATCGCTGCATCCGAAATAGATGCTAATGAAAAAGCTTTGCATCAAAGCGAACAACTCAACAAGTCCCAACTCCGGTCTTGTCGGCAGAAATCCGAATCCGCGACGTCTCTCTCAAAGCTGCTCGTAAGCATTATCAGGATGTTTAAGCTCTCGGAAGGCACGTTCAAACGCGACAAGTCCGAGGAAGGCAGGAATTCGATTTACGATGTGATAAAAGACAACTGGAACCTGTCCGTTCCGTCGACCGTATGATCTCGCCATCTGTTTGAAACCATGTCCCATTGATAATACTGCTTATGCCAACGGTGCAGCCGGAAGTTCCACGGTAAATGTCGTGCCCAGTCCCGGTATGCTCTCGAAGGAGATGAGTCCCCCGTGGCGGGAAACAATCCGGTGGGAGATGGCAAGCCCAAGGCCCGTCCCGGTATGTTTCGTGGTGAAAAACGGGTTGAAGATGTTCTTTTGCTGGTCTAGAGGAATCCCCGGGCCGGAATCCTGAACCTTTATCACGACTGCCGGGCGGTTCCTATCAAAAGAGAGGGTCCCCTTTTCAACGCTGATGCTCAGGGCACCGCTCTCTTTCATGGCCTCAATAGCATTTTGGACGAGGTTGGTCAGAACCTGCTGGATTTCAACAGGATCTCCAAGAATCTCGGGAAGGTTCTCCTCAAGGGATAATCTCAATTCGATTCCATCCTTCACCATCCGTGAGTGCCAGAGCATCAAGCTCTCGTCAATAAGCTGCCTCAAAATTACTCTACTCAGGGTGCCGGGCTCCGATTGCCTGGAGAAACTCAGGACTCTTCTGATGATGCCGTCAATCCTCTTGATGTTGCGCTTGACCTCTTCAAAGATATTCTGTTCTTGGTTTGTTCGATTGAATTTTGCCTCGTCATTGAGCACATCGATAAAGAGGCCTATTGCCGCCAAAGGATTGCGGATTTCATGGGCCATCCCGCCTGAAAGCACTCCCAATGAAGAGAGCCGGTCCGCGCGTGTCAAATGCTTCTCCATGCTCCTGCTCTCGGTAATGTCACTGATGCGGATAATGGCGCCGGAGAACCCTCCAACGATGTCGTCCACCGGATAAACTACCACTTGTTCGACACGTTCGGAGTCGAAAAGCCCCTTCCGGTCGCAGGTCATACTCTTTCCCTCCAGGATGGCCGAACCGACAACACAACCGTCGCAAGGCTCACGTTCTCCAAAAGCCAGCTCGTAACAAAATTTCCCCAACGTCTCCTTGTTGTTGGCCGGGGGAAAGTATCGGGAGGCGGCTTTGTTGAGCATCCTGACGGTAAAATCCTTCGCAACCATTAGCAGGGGTTCTGAAATCCCGTCAAAGACCGCCTGCAGCATGGCCTTGGCGCTACTTATCCTTTCTTCCGCCTGCTTGCGCTCGGTGATGTCCCGGATAATGTTCAGAAGGATTCTCTCCTCACCGATTTCGACACCGAGGGAACTTACCTCCACCGGGAAGACACTACCGTCTTTTCGCACGTGCTGGGTTTCGAAAAGATTCCCCTCGCGGAATGCTTGGTCCATTTGATCCGGTATTTGATGTCTGGTCTCGGGAGCTCGGAGATCGTTGATAGTCAAGGCCAAAATAGTTTCCCGATCATACCCGTAGGCTGCACAGGCGGCCTCGTTGGCCTCTATAATGCGCCAATCTTGAGAGATGAAGAGGATGAGTTCGCGAGCATGTTTTGAGAGCAACTCGTATCGTCTCAGTATCTCCTCCGCTCGCTTTCGATCGGTGATGTCGGTACAGGTCCCTACCCATTCCCGGATGCTGCCATCCTTGTCCAGTACCGGCACACCTCGCGCGGCAACGTGCCGATATGCACCATCATCACGACGCAAGCGATACTCGGTGTCATAGATCGTTCGCGAGGTTACGGCTTGCTTCCAGATTTTCGCGGTTGACCGTCGGTCCTCCGGGTGCAGCGCTCGACTCCAGCCCGAACCTTTCAACTCCTCCTCGCTCTGTCCGGTGAAAACACGCCACTTGGGGAGATCATCCACTACCTCCCCCATCGGGTTGGTTGTCCACACGATCTGTGACGTGGCCGTTACCAGGGAGCGGAAATGTTCCTCGCTTTGGCTCAGGGTCTTCTGCACCCGTTTGCGTTCTGCGATCTCGGCCTGCAATTCCTGGTTGGCCGCCACCCAATCGTCGTTTGCTTGGCGAAGCGCCACTTCGGCATGCTTTCGTTCGGTGATATCAACGATCGCTATGCGGCATTGTTTTTCACTCTCCCGCGTATGCTCCGGGACAATGCCCTCGACGAGTGAATAGGCAGCGAGGTTTCCTTTTCTCAAGAGTTTCACCTCACAGAACTGTTTGAGCAACGTCTTAAAGAGGGTTTTGCAGAAAGCATCAAAAACCGCCCAGGATTCTCTGGCAATAAAAGTCCGCAGGGGTTTGTTGATAAGATTGCTCCGCTCCACACCACAGAGTGCGGCCCCGGCAAGGTTTGCCTTAAGAATCAGTCCCTCTTCATTCAAGCTGAAATAGCCTGCCGGCGCAAAGTCATAGAGGTCCGAGTACTCCATGAGGGATTTTTGGAGTTGCACCTGGGTGCTGCGAAGCTCCTCATTCTGTAGTTCGAGTTCTATCTGGCGAACCTCTAATTCGTGCAACAGTTTTTCAATGTAACCCGGGGGTTGACCGGTCTCCCCCTGTTTCGCCGCAAACCGCTCTTCCGCCCGGCGGCGCAGTCCGGAAAAGTCCGGTGACTTTATATTATCCTTTGTCATGTTCGCACCTCCGGGGTATCCCGGCTCAGGAGAACCTTCAAGCGCTCCTCGTTTTCCCTCAGCGATATTTCCAGTTGCTTGAATGCCGTAATGTCGGCAAAGGTGATTACCACCCCGTCAATCACGTTCTCATGGGTGCGGTATGGCATGATACGCACCGTGTACCACTGCCCGGTTTTTGTCATTGCCTGGATTTCTTTAAAAACAAGCGTCGCCATCACCTCCTTTACATCGTCCACCAGAGCGTCATATTGAAGACTTGTGGAGATGTCGGTAATAGCCCTTCCGACGTCGCTTTTTATCAAGCTGATGATACCGGTTGTCTGGGGGGTGAAGCGCCTCACGTTCAGATCGTCGTCAAGAAACAGGGTCGCGATGTCCGTGCTGTTGAGGAGGTTCTTCATATCGTCGTGGGTCAGGGTCAGTTCTTCGATCTTGGTCTGCAGTTCCGCGTTGACTGACATTAGCTCCTCATTGAGGGACTGCAGCTCCTCTTTGGATGTTGTCAACTCTTCGTTTGTGCTCTGCAGTTCCTCGTTGGTCGACTGCAACTCCTCGCTGGCCGACCTGATCTCTTCCTGGGAAGTTTGCATTTCTTCGAGGGTGTTTTGAAGATTGTGTTTTGCATACTGGAGTTCTCTTTCCAATTCGACAACTCTGTCGTCATGGAAGGGTCCAGGGACCACCTTTCTGCCGCGGGACCGTTTTGTGGCCAAGGGTTCCACCACATCCTCAAAGACCACCAGCAGGAGACCCTTCAGCTCTCCCGGCTCAGTTACCGGTTTAATGGTGAGGTTAATAATTTTGTCGGCGGCGTCGGTTTTTACCTTGAGCCCCTTAAAGATGATGACTTCATTTTCAGCCAAAGCTCTGCGCACCCCGTTTCCCAGTTCATATCTCAGCCCTTCACGCGCCATGGCATAGATATTCAAATTGGCCTTCCCGGCAGCAGGTTCAAGGTATTTCCCAGTATGCCCGCTAACATAAAGGATGTCACCCTGATCGGTGATGAACACGGCTGGCGGAGTAAAGTCCTCGATCAACAGCCGGTTGGCAAGATTCTGAAAGTTGTTCACAAGGCTGCCTTCACCTCTTCTTTTCTCTTCCCTTTCAACCGTTTCAGGGGAAAAAAGGGAGGCGGGAAACTCAAGTCCCTGCATCATGTGAGCAGTAGAGTCCCGGCGCACATAGAGCTTCCATTTGACCTCCAGGGCGGCATAGAGGTCTGTAAGGTTCCCTATGGTCTCAGATGGACCGAGGAAGAGAATACTCCGGGGCTTCAAGCAGTAGTGAAAGAGGAAGAGGAGCTTTTTTTGCAGTTCAGGACTCAGGTAGATCAGGAGATTCCTGCAACTGACGAGGTCCAGCTTGGTGAAGGGCGGGTCTGTAACGACGTTCTGAGGGGCAAAGATCACCATCTCGCGGATTTCCTTGCCGACCCGATAGTTGCCGTCCTCTTTGACAAAGAATCTCTTCAAACGCTCGGGAGACACATCAGCAGCAATGTTGCCCGGGTAAATGCCATGACGGGCTTTATCGATCGCGTCCTTGTCAATATCGGTGGCAAAGATTTGGACCTTATATTTCGCTTTGCTTTTGAGCTCATCCAGCATCTCTCTCAGGATGATGGCCATGGAATAGGCCTCTTCTCCTGTGGAACACCCCGGAACCCATATCCGCATGGTGTTGTCCGGCATCCTGTTTTTCAGGAGCATGGGGATGGTCTTTCTTTTCAATACCTCGAACGCGTCGGAATCCCGGAAGAAATTAGTCACCCCGATCAGCAGTTCCTTGAAGAGCAAATCGAGTTCCTGGGGATTCTCCTGAAGAAAACGGACATACAGAACAATCTTGTCGATCTGATGGATGCTCATCCGTCTTTCAATGCGGCGGTAGAGCATATTCTTTTTATAAAGGAAGAAATCATTGCCCGTATGGGCTCGCAAAAGTATGCAAACCTTCTCCAGGGCGNCTGAAGTCTTTTCCTCTCCGGCCAACCGGGCTTTGGAGGCAGCCGTGTGTTTGACATAGGCGTACAGTTTTGCCGGCAGGTCTTCGGCACGGCCGATGTAATCCGCAAGACCCATATCAACGGCGCTGCCGGGCATACCGGCGAACTTGGCCGTTGCAGGATCCTGGACCATGGTCATGCCCATCTTTTCCTTGATGGCTTTCAGCCCCAGGCTGCCGTCCGTTCCCATGCCGGAAAGAATGATCCCGATGCTCCTCTCTTTACGATCGTCTGCCAGGTGTCTGAAAAAGAAATCGATGGGAAGACGCAACCCGCGCCTGGCGGATGGTTCCAGGAGGTGGAGACTGCCATGCAGGATCGACATGTCTTTGTTCGGAGGGATCACGTAGACGCAATCCGGTTCAACCACAGTCGCATCCTTAGCCTGAAAGACCCTCATTTTGGTAACACGCTGCAGAAGCTCGGCCATGATGTCTTTGCGCGTGGGGTCGAGATGCTGAACCAGGACGAAGGCCATGCCGCTGTCGGGTGGCATGTTGCGCAGAAATTGCTCGAAAGCCTCCAGTCCCCCGGCGGAGGCCCCGATTCCGACGATGGGGAAAACCTTGTTCTCGGCACTTTTTACACGTGATTTCATTGGTTTCCTTTGCGCGTCAAGGCTGTCCGGCATGTTATGCCTACCTGCGGAATGCTCAAAAGTGACGGTGCCCAAGTGGGCATTTTAATCTGAGAATGCCGCCCTGGAATCTGCCTGGTCCCATTCACAGTTAGTTCCCATCCGGAAACCCCTGCTGTCGCGTAGAGGCGCGCTTTACGCCCGCCCGAAACCATCAACAAATCCGGGATATTTCGGGAGGGGATAAACCCCTCCCCTACGTCCCAACCTCAAATATGGGGAGTCTCCGGATGGACACCAGTTAAGCATTTTACCAAAAATGCTCTATAAATAAAGTAGGTTTTGAGATGGGTCCATCTGGCCGGACTTGTCAAGAAATTACATTGATTGATGAGTACAGAAGGCAGATATGGACCCTATTGGCCAAGTTGAGCGACTTATAATGTCGACGCTTGGTGCGGGCGCGCGCAAGGCCCGCGCGTGCGGCAAACCTGTAAACCGAAAAGGCAGGGGCGTAGTTTATCCACGCCGGCCTGGATTGCAGGTCTGCATGACTTTAAAAAAAGAAATCGCTCAACTTGGGTATTGTTCTCATAGATCGGAGGCAGGTTTTCAGAAGCGAACTATTTCAACCTCACTCAAAAATGTCCATTGTGTATTGAGAAGCGTGACTGAAAGCGATCTACAATTTTTGAAGTTGAATGGCGCGAAATTAGATATCACATATTCGGTGCCGGAATCTGAAGAAATGTCTGTTCCCCCGGGAGCAGGAGTAACCACCTTGGTGGGACCGAATCCAGTGCCGTCAGTGGAACAACTTACGTGAAGTTCTGCGGGTGATGTGATTCCCCAACTCGGGTGTATTACAATATGAACTCCCAACCAATCCACGTTGGTAGGAGATGAGAAATCAAATATAAATTGAGCGTTTCCCGGAACACCAACCCAACCGGTGCTGAATGGGTTTCTAGGGTCTGCTGTGTTTGAATTATTAAGCTCTCCATATGAATCCGGGTATTGTGATGAAGGAGGCGTGATCCATCGATATGATCCTTCATAACTCAAATAAGCGCCTTTAATTCCATACAGGGCCTGGTATGATCTAAAGAGTCGACGAGCTTCCTTGTAACCCGTATTGGGTCCCCGGGAAGGACTCATATGGCTTTGAAACAGCCACGATATTCGCTTCCCGGGCAACTGAGCTGCCGATAATTGCTTGTTAAGTCTTGTAACAGAAGCACTGCTGTAGTTCTTAAAATTGAAAAGCTCCACATCCGCCCAGACAGCTTCTGAGCCAAGGCGATTAACTAATTGGAAATAATAATCTTCAGTGGAGTATTTGTCTTGTCCATCCGATGAAGGTTGGTTGGCAAACGCCCCCGTTCCATCCTGCCATGCTTGGATGTCAATTCCTGTTCCATCCCTGAAAAAAGCAGCCACATAAGCCAGATCTGACGGGCTCAGGGCGCCCGGTTGCAGATAAGGGGATATGATCACCTTCTTCCCTGGAGTCAATTGTTTCAGTTGGTGGGTAATATTATAGTAATATGGGATTCTTTTGATCAGCGAGGAATCGGCTCCTGTTTCATCTGGTATGTACCAACCAGCGAAAGCGGGATGATCTTTGTAACTATCAGCAATCGTTTTTATATGTGTTTTTATATCTTGATATACTAAATCTTTATTCGGACTCTTATGGAAATTATCGCAGCTCATAAATGACATGACTGTACCTATGTATACGATCATCCCTCTCTTATTCGCTTCATCCAAAACTCTTTTCAGCTTATTCGGGAATCCGGCAACCCAATAGAAATCGTTTGCACTGCCTCCACAGCCGGCATCATTCTTTTTCATGCGAACAGCATCCAGAACAATTATGTTCATTCCCAAAGACCGCATTTCATTGAGTAGCTGCTTGAATTGGCTGATGGTCATGGCCGGTGTGGTATCGCTATAACCAAAATGAACAAACGAGCCATTTATTAGGTCGGCTGGTGCGTTTGCCCACCCGGATATGGGGTTTGCGACCCATAGTGCCAGCAAAACACTCATAATACCGAAGGCTTTATTCATTGTGTTTCTCCATTTGCACGAAGCAGTCAAGCGCAAAATCCAAAACTCTTCAAATACTTCGATATTTCTCTGACAGCCCCAATTCTACGCGACTCTTCATTTTAACCATATCCGGTGGTGTTGAGAAGGGTAAAAGGAACTTCAGGTGATGGCGGCTTACCGGTCCGTGCTCAGCAGCCAAGATAAGCTTGACGGATCCGGGTGTTCTTTTCATGCATTTTGCGGCTTTTCCTCCTCCAGTCTTCTTGCATTTGCTTGATGATTGTGTAAGGGATATACACCTACTCGAAATTGGACACAACCCGGGAGCGTTTCATTATGGCCACTGTCATGCCTCTCGTAACAACCCGTATTTTAACTCAAGACCGCGCACTCACCTTGCGTTTCGCTCAAGAAACGGATGTCGACTTGATTTTGCAGTTCACACGAGAACTTGCCGAGTATGAGCGACTGTCCCATGAAGTGGTGGCGGACGCCGACATGCTGCGTCGATCATTATTCGACGGGCACCGGGCAGCGGAAATCGTGATCGCGGAATATGACGGGGTTCCTGCCGGAGTGGCCCTTTTTTTCCATAATTTCTCGACTTTCTTGGGCAGGCCGGGGCTTTTCCTGGAGGATCTGTTCGTCAAGCCTTCCTTCCGCGGCAAAGGGATCGGCCGGACCCTGTTCTTGTTTCTGGCAAAACTGGCGAAAGAACGTGGATGTGGTCGGCTGGAGTTCTCGGTGCTGGATTGGAATGAACCAGCTATCGAGTTTTACAGGAAACTGGGGGCCAAGGCATTGCATGATTGGACTGTTTTTCGGATCACCGGGAGTGATCTGGTTGATCTTTCAAAGCAGTTTCTCAGTCTTCAAACGTGATCCCCTTGATCCTGGCGTCCGCAGCGATCCTGAAGGTGGATGTGAATTCCATGACCACTCTGTTTTCGTCATCATAGAGGGTTGCCTGGCCCTTCAGGATTCTCCCTTCTCGATGAACCACCCTGGCTTCTGCGGTAACGATCCCTTTTTTTACCGGCGAGAGATACTTCGCTTCAAGCGCAATCGTTGCAAAATGAGACAGCGGAGTGATGATGCTCTTTATGGCCATCACCACTGCGGTGTCGGCCAGGCTCACCAGGGCGCCGCCGTGCATCAGCCCGCCGCCTTGAGCATACTCGATGAAGAAGGGCATGTTCAATACCGCCCGCCCGTGAGCAGCTTCAATGATATTAACATTCAGCAGCCGTTCGAAAGGAGCACAGCTTATCCAGCCTTCCATCCGAAATTCATGCGGCCCGGTCGATGGTGACATAGTCAGTTTTCCTTTTCCGGATTGCCCTGTTTCAGGCGTTGGCATTCGAATGAGAAAAGGGGATGCGGAAGGAGGAACGAACTGCCGCATACCCTGATGAAGAGACGAATGATGGTATTACGCCCCGAATAGCTGGTCCACCGTGCGTAGCAACATTGGCGTTCCCTGCACCTCGGTTTCAAACAGAGGAACAATGGCGCAAAAGTCTTCCTTGAAGATATCGGCGATCTCCGCCGCTCGATACCAATTTGGTCAACCAGGTTCGAGTTGGATGGAATTTTTCCGAGCCTCCAACCAAGGTACTGCCAAGAAGAAACGCCAGGTTTTCTACACGTTTTCTTTGAGGTGGTCAAGGTGTGGCGAGTGCAATTTCTTAAAGTTTATGCGGGCTGACCCGCCTAGTTCCAACCCTCGACCCAAAATGAGAGAAAAGAGAGAAACTACTTGAATATGGAAAAATATTGTATAGTGTGAAGAGTTTTTTGCTCCTCTGATTGACCGTGAATGATGCAGGGGGAGAAGATTCAAAGGGCTGTTTGGAGCGAAGATGAATCGAATGGGGTGGCGGTTTTCAGGGTGGATGGCGGTGATCGAATAGAGACGAAGGGGATTGTTAAGATAAGGCAAAGACGATTTTAAAGAGCCGGCTTTGCAGAACGGGAAAATTTGAGCTGGAAAGGGGGGGTGTGATATTTCAATATCTCTGCTAAATTTTTACGTAGGCGCGACGAATCGGGGTTTCTTAAATAGATCGAGTCAAGTGAGTAAAACGAGGAGAACGATATGAACGCAGCAGTTCTTATGATCATAGGAGCCGTTTTTTTCTGGTTCGCGTACCGTTTTTACGGAAGATACATTTCAAAGGTCTTTGAGCAAAACGATGACAATCCTACCCCGGCATGTTGCATGAAGGATGACTGTGATTATGTGCCGACCAAACCGATTGTCCTCTTCGGACACCATTTTGCCAGCATCGCCGGCGGCGGACCGATCATCGGTCCTACCGTAGCGATGCTGTTTGGCTTCATCCCTGTATGGCTGTGGGCAGTGTTCGGGAGCATCTTTATCGGCGCCGTGCATGACATGACGACGCTTTTTGCCAGCGTCAGGGAGAAGGGACATTCGGTTGCCGAGATCGCCAAATCGACCCTGGGAAACACGGGATTCTTTCTCTTTATCTCGTTTACCATCTGCGTGCTGTTACTGGTGACCTCGGCGTTTCTGGGCCTGACGGCGACGGCTCTGACGTCCTTGCTACCCTTGGACGTGCTCAAGCTGGATCCTTCACAAACGGTCGTGAAGACCCTTGAGGCCGGAGGAGTCGTCAAGGCCCAGATCGGCGGTATCGCCTCCACCTCGGTCATCATCATTACCTGCTTTGCACCCATTATCGGCTTCCTGGTTTATAAAAAGGGAATCAATGTTTATCTTGCCTCCGGAATCGCGATCGTTGTGTGCATCCTTTCCGTTATCGTTGGCATGGAATACCCCGTTTCCTTCTCAGCCAATGTCTGGATGATCATCCTCTGTTTTTATACACTTTTTGCCGCGGGCATTCCCGTCTGGATTATTCTGCAGCCGAGGGACTTTACCAACTCGTTTTTGCTCTACGCCGGAGTTGCGGCACTGTTTATTGCCAGTATTGCGGCAGGCCTTAAAGGAGTTACCTTTAACGCCCCGATTACGAATATCGCGGCGGGTTCAAGCAAATTGGGTCCCATCTGGCCGTTTTTGTTCATTACCGTAGCCTGCGGCGCCATTTCAGGCTTTCATTGCCTGGTTGCCGGGGGCACTTCGTCCAAACAGGTATCGAAAGAATCGGATATTATCAAAGTCGGGTACGGTGGGATGTTATTGGAAGGTATGCTTGCCATCGGCGTCCTGGTTGCCGTCGGCTGCGGCCTCACATTTCAGGATTACACGAATATTGTGTTCCCGACGGCTGCCGGGGCAAAGTCAAATCCGATTCTGGCCTTTGCCGCCGGCGCCGGCGGTTTGCTTGACAAAGGGTTGGGGATAGCGCCCGTGTACGGGACCATTTTCGGAATTCTTCTGGTGGAAGGCTTTGTGGTCACCACCTTGGATACAGCCGTGCGGCTCAACCGATATTTATTCGAAGAGCTGTGGCAGGTTATGTTCACGAATGTTCCGAAGATAATGAAAGGATATGTATTCAACTCGGCACTCTGTGTGATTCTCATGTATCTTCTGGCCTATAACAATGCGTTTTTGGCTCTCTGGCCCGCATTCGGCTCGGCAAATCAGTTACTTGCTTCTTTGGCGCTGATCGCCGTATCCGTGTGGCTGGTGAATAAGGGGAAAAGTGCCGTCTTTACCGTAATCCCGGCGATGTTCATGATGGCAACAACGTTATATTCACTGGTTAGTTTGCTTATTGAGAAATATCTTCCCAAAGGAGATTATACGCTAGCCGCCTTTGCGGTATTGTTGATTGTTCTTTCCATCGGTGTCATTGCCTTATCATTCAAGAAATGGAGAGAAATAAGAAAGAACGGCGTAGTAGCACCAAGTGCGGCATAGTATGAGGGTAATAGTGGGGCGTCCAAATTGCCACTGAAAGTTTTCCCGGTTTTTGGACCCCGAAATTTCCGGCTTAGTAGCCTGCCACATCTTGGCTGAGAAGGATTTCTCGGGGGCCAAAAACCGGGCAACGAAATTGAGATGATTTTGGCCCTTTTTAGACGCCCCAGGGTAATAGAAACAGGTTTATCGTATGTGGGCACTCATGGTATGAGAGCAAGCTCATATTAACGGAAAGTGTTCTCTCAGATATACGATGCTCTGTTAGAGGGACAGCTTAAACTGTCCCTCTTTTTTCGGATGGTTTGTCTTTTATAACTCTCATTTCGCTCAAATCAGCAAACTTGAGTGATTTAGGTTGCCCTCTAATGCTTCGCTTGTTAGCGCGGTTTCAGAGGGCAACCTGCTGGCCCTTGGGTTTAGACTGCAGCTAACGGACGATCAAGAGATTATTCACCTTGTGCACACCATAAATGCCCTGGGCCAATTCGGTCGCGCGATTTTTGCCAAATTCCGATTCCACCGCGCCCGTAAGGGTAACTTCCCCCTGGAAAGTGTCCACCGAGACCGCAAAACCGCTCAGATAAGGATCGTTGAATATCTTGCTCTTGATGGTCGTCGTAATGTTCATGTCATCGAGGACTTGGCCAGGGGTCCTGCCGGCGGCGGTCATGCATGAGGAGACGCTCAAGAGGAGCAAAATTGAAAGCAGCAGGTACCGGGAGTTCTTCCAATGTCGCATCAAGCATCCTCCTTTATTTAATTTACCGTGCAACCCAGCACGATACCGGTGCTGAGCGCGAGCAAGAGTTGAGTTTTAAGAACCAAGAGCGCTATGAGCGCAAACCAATACACCTGTACCATTAATCTGATCGCGCTTGAGTTTCAAGAGGGCATTATTGGCCAGCTCCAGGGGGAACACCTGGACTTGCGGGCGGATGGGGATTTCGGCTGCGAGCTCCAGTAATTCTACGGCGTCTTGCCTGGTGTTCGCGGTGACGCTTCGAACGTTCTTCTCGTAAAAGAGGTGCTCCTCATAGTTCAGTTCGGGGATGGCGGTCATGTAAATTCCCGCAAGCGCCAGCGTCCCCCCTTTGCGAAGGCGGGCCAAGGCTTTGGGCACAAGGCTTCCCGCTGGGGCAAAAACAATGGCGCTATGAGTCGGCGCGGGCATTTCTTCTGCTTTCGAGCCGGCCCATTTGGCTCCCAGGCGCAGCGCCAATTGCTGATGTTTCGTCTGGCGGGTGCACACATAGACCTCGCAATCCCAGTACCGTGCAATCTGTAGGACGAGGTGAGCGGAAGAGCCAAAACCATACAATCCCAGTGTCTGGCCGGGCCGGACCCGGCTGCGCCTCAAGCTTCGATAGCCGATGATTCCTCCACAAAGCATCGGAGCAGCTTCAGTGTCGGTGAATGTGGCGGGAATAGCATGGGCAAAATCTTCATGGACCACCGCATACTCTGCAAAACCTCCCGGGGCGTGATAGCCGGTAAAGAGCGAATCTTCACACAGGTTCTCCTTTCCCTCCCCGCAGAATGCACAAACGCCGCAGGTGTGGCGCAACCAAGCTATCCCGATCCTCTCACCGACTCGAAACCTTGATGCTCCCGGGCCGAGTGCCTCCACTTCCCCCACAATCTGGTGCCCGGGTATGACCGGGTGATCGAGAAAGGGAAGTTCCCCTTCAATGATATGGAGGTCAGTTCGACAGATTCCGCAAGCTTTGACTCTGACCCTCACTTCCTTCACGCCCGGCATCGGGTCAGGCCACTCCACCCAGCGGAGGGGAGCCTCCACGATCGGAGCGCACGCCGTTAGAACCATTGCCTTCATGACACTTCCTCCAGCAAGCTGCGTTACAACGGAGGTCGGATAGGAGAAATCAGAGCTCGGAGGAAGGAAATAAGGAGTTAGCACCCATCTCCTGGTTCGCCCTTCAGCCTCCGACTTCCGACCTCTCTCCTCCGGGTCCTGACCTCCGCCTTCCGATTTCCGATTTCCGTTACGGTTGATTTGTCACAAGAATTCTTTAATAATGCAACACAAACGAATCATTTTGTAAATGAGGATTTATCTTGCAGCGACTGAAGCAAAGCGTCAGAGAGAAACGTCCCGAGAGCACCTCCTTGCCGTTGAGGCTTTTTGCCTCTATCCTTTTGGGCATTGTCCTTGTCTCCGTCTCATTTGTTTTGATACTGCACATTCCGGCTGTGCAGGAGTGGTTGCTCAAAGAGGCGTTGAGCAAGCTTGAAGCCTCTACCGGTATAGCGGTTCGGCTCGCCTCCTTTCGATGGTCTCCCTTTCGGGAATTGCGTCTCTTCGGGTTGAAGGTCAAAGCCTCCGGAGAGAATATTCTCGAGTGTGAGGAGGCGAAGCTCGCCTATCACTTTTCCTTGAATTGGCCCTATATCCACCCGGGCGAGCTTTCCCTGGAGAAACCGTGGCTGCAATTGGAGCGCGATGCAGAAGGCCATTTTCAGCTTTGGCCCGGGAAACCCAAGGGAAGGGGAGATTCTCGAGAGATCAAGAGTATTCCTTGGGTCCGCTTACCCTGGCCTCAAGTTCGCATCACATCCGGCAGCATCATCGCCTACCAGGATGGGCAAGTAGTGCTTTCTGTCCGGGATGTGAATGCAACGCTTCTCTTTCAGGAGATTCCGGGAAGTGATGGTCCCAAACTCAAGATCAATTTTGGCCAATGGCAAGGTTGCGTCGATGTTCCTGACCTTGGTGAATGGCACTTCACCGGGGAAGCAGAGATCAGGGGCCAAACCATCTTCGTTTCAGCGCTGGAACTCACTGCCCCCGGGGTGGCTGAGGTTTTTGGGCAGGGCAGTTGGGAGTTGTCGCCCCCTTTTGACGGTACGCTAAAGATTCATGTGATGAGGTTATCTCCGACGGTATTTCCGCAACTTCAGGAGAAACTTCCGGCCTTGAAACAGGTCTCCGGATCTTTGCACCTCGTTAAGCAATCCGGAGACTGGTCCCTCGATCATGATTTGCAGAGCAATCTTGGCAGCCTTCAAGGGACTCTGCAGGTCGAACCCAACGCCGTTGGGGACCGCTTCGTTCGGCTCTTCTCCCGCTTTGCGGACCTCCAGGTCGCGGTTCCTTCGCAACCTGGCGACTCCCGTCTTTTCGGCCAGATAGTGTTCACTCTGGAGGGTTCGCAACTCGAGACGGCGCAGGCCAAGCTGCAGGTAACCGTGGAATCGTCCAGGTGGGGAGGCCAGGAGATTCACGGGGGAGAGCTGAAGGGGTTCTATGAAGGGGGCATAGCGGAAGTTAAGGCATCCAAAATTCAGAGTTCCCTGGGAGACTTTGATTTCTCGGGTTATGCCGACCTGAGAGGACTCTGGGATCGCCACCATCAGGGCCGGATTAAATTCGATCTTCGTGCCGAGCGAGCCGGTCTGGGAAAGATCGTCTCGGGAACCACCCAACGCTTCGGGGGAAGCATTCTCGGGGAAGCTCAGTACGGAGCCGAAGACTTCACCCGTTGGGAGCGCTGGCAGGGGAAAATGGAAGCCAATCTCTCCTTGCCCGAACTTTTGACGTTGAAGGCTTCAGGCAACCAAAACAATGAGTCCCTGACACTGGAATACGATCTTGCCGTCACTGATCTGCAGAAGCTCAGCGGACTTATTCCTTCGTGGCAAGGCAGAGGAAAGGCGGCTTCGCGGGGGAGCATCAAAGGAAGATGGCCCGACTTGGTGTGGGAGGGCAGTCTCAGTTCGCCGCTCTTTCAGTTTGGTCCGGTACAGGGCGAGCAGGCCTCCTTGAAGGGAAAGGGCAGAATCATTGGCAGGGCGGGCCGGCGGGAGCTGACTCTGAAGGTTCAAAACCTTACGGCCGATGGAAAGAAGCTGGGCGGATGGAACGTCGATCTTGAGCAGGAGGCCGATACCTGTCGCTTTAATGTCCGGAGCGAAGGCGTTTTGAACCACGGAGGCACCAAACTTTCGGGGCGAGTGGAAAACATCTGGGGACCGGTGAGAACGCTGCTGGTGAATCAGAGTGTGCTTTCATGGAAGAATCAGAGCGCCCTGCTGGATGCCCGGATCGAAGCCGGAAGCGATGGGGTTCGGGTGCAATCGTTGGCCTTGCAGCAGAATAAACAGAAGCTTCAGGTCGCTGGAGAGGCCTGGTTTGACGCCAGGACAGACCTGAAAATAACCCTTGATGGGATTGACCTGAATCAATGGTCACAGGTTTTCAGTCCCGCACTCCAAGTCTCGGGCACGGCGTCCGGGCAGGTTAACGTGAAGGGCCGAAGCGACCAGCCGGAGGCCACACTCAGCCTGCTTGTAACCCAGGGGATTGTCGCCGCCCCCAAAAGCCACGACAAGGCAAAAGAATCTTCCCGTCAGATCAAAGGCACGAGCCAGGGGCCGGTGATCGATCGACTGCAGCTTCAGGGTTCCTTTGCCAGGGATGCCCTGAGTATCCAGGGTGACCTTCAAAGCCAGGCCTTGCAAAGCCCCGTTCATCTTTCCGCCAGAATACCGATGCGTTTGAGCCTCAAGCCCGCTCGATTTGAGATCGGCCGTACTGAGCAGTGGGCCTTTTCCTTTAGGATAAGCGGGCTGCAGGCTGCCGACATCCTTCCCTACATTACCGTTTTGGAGACCCTCGGAGGCCGGGTCGATCTCGATGCCGAGGGAGGCGGGACACTCAGTCAACCACTTGTTGCAGCCACCGGGTCTTGGCGCAATGGTTCGATGAAAATCAAGCACTTGCCCTATCCCATCGACAACATCGACGTCGACTGGCAGGCGGATGCCAGGCAAATCATTGTTGTGAGAAGCGTTATGGAGATCCTCGGCGGCCACCTGCAGGTTAAAGGCAAGGTCGGCTATCCTTCGTTCCAGGAAATGACTTTTGAGGCCGAGAGTACGGATTTGGAGGTGAAGGACCTATATGGAATCAAAGGCAAAGTGGCAGGCCACGCTCAGCTTACCGCGACCGCAAGCAGCGGCAAACTCACGGGTGATCTCAACCTGGCTGGAGCGGTAATGGACCTCAGCCAGTTCGAAACCGACCTTGCCAGAAATATTCGCGTGATTGATGCCGACAGTAAAGGGGAAATTGTTGAAGTTCGGAAGGTGTCGACCGATCAAGATAACTTTTACAACAGGATGGAGATGGACTTGACCATAAACCTCCCACCATCGGGGACTTGGGTGCGTGGTATGGGGCTTGACGCGGAAATAACGGGCACCTTGAAGATTGAAAAACGACCCTTCGCTGCCTTGAAGCTGCGGGGAGGCTTTCAAACGCTGCGGGGGGAATACCGATTTCAGGACTATAAGCTCAAGATCATCGATGGTGAACTCATCTTTCCTGAATCCCCGCAACCCGATCCTCAGCTAAAAATCGTTTGTCAAAAGGATGTAAAGGATGCCATCATACAGGTTCAGGTGACCGGACCGCTGAAACAGCCGAAGCTGGTCATGAGCAGTATGCCGTCCATGAACCAGGTGGATATCCTGTCCTATCTGCTCTTTGATCGGCCGGCGGGTGATTTGAGCTCTAAAGAAAGCTTTCAGCTCCAGGACAAAGCGGCATCCTGGATGGGTTCACAAACGTCGCAATTGCTCAAGAGGGTTTTCGGCGATACGCCGTTTACGCCGGATACCATCGAATATCGAAAAGGTCTGAGCAAGAACGTCAGCAGTTCCGGAAGCAAGACCGAGGTGGGGATTGTGTCAATTGGGAAAAACGTTACACCGGACTTGTACGTAAACTTCGAGAAGAGCGTCACCGGCGAGGAAGGGAGCCAGGTCGATGTAGAATACAGACTGAACCGATATCTTTCCATTCAGACCCAGTTTGGGGGAACGAACCAGAGTGGAATCGACGTCTTCTGGCGTTATGACTTTGGAAATTGAATTGCCTGAGCCGGTCTTTTCCAGAACCCTGGCTCGGGGTGTCTGAAGATTGGCAGTCTCACCTTGATTGATTATGAATAGATGGTTAGAAAATCATGTTTTTCAAGAAGAACTGAAGGAGTAGTTTCTATGAAAATGCAAGAAATTCGTCTGATGGCAAAAAAATTGGGGATCAATTCTTTCGGCAAAACCAAAACGGAATTGGTCCGGGAAATTCAGCGCAAGGAGGGAAACTTCGACTGCTTCAGAACGGCTGTGGACGATTGCGATCAAATGGAATGCCTCTTTCGTTCCCCGTGTTTGGAAGAACCTTCGGGTAAGTAGACGGCTGTCAACGACCTGTCCAGCCGATTTTATCGTTAACCTCACCAAGCGATTCCGATGGCATATCAGGCGCACGTATCCCGGGAGGGAAGGTGTGGTAGCGCTGGAGCACGTTTGTTGGGTGAATGAGGAACCGAACCGAGGGCTCTTCCGGCAGCAGCTCCGTGCCGTTGGCGTTCGTCTTTCTGTGTTGAGCAAGTAAAGGATCACCCGTGATGAAAAAATCGGTCACACCGGACGACCCGGATGTCCTACTGAGCATTCAGAATAAGAAGAACCTGGAACAGGTGATTTACCTGGTTCTGGATGAATCCCGTGAACATCTTGAAACTCAAGGCCTGGGAGCGCTTTTTGGGTTGAAGGAAATTCGCCTGGATACGAAGGATGTTATCGAATCCATTCAGGAGTATGCCCAGGTGCTCTCCTATGTTTTCGAGACCATTACCACCGGCAATGACCTCGGGTTGCCTTACAGTTACCAGAATGAATTTCAGTTCGGTAATACCAAATATACTCTCTATGAGGAAGGGAACCATCGTCTGTTGAAAAAAGTTGAAACGTAGGGTTCGATTCCACACCGCTCTCCAGCGTTTCTTACCCTCGGGCTATTCACTGGACGGCGCAAAACCCCTTCGCAGGGTGTTCTCAGCAATATTGCGGGGCACCATGAACTGGAGCAGGTAGTCCGGTCCGCCGGCTTTGGAACCGACGCCCGACATTTTGAAACCGCCGAACGGATGGCGGTGCACGAGAGCCCCCGTACACCCCCGGTTGATGTAAAGGTTGCCGACGCGGAATTCTCTTCGTGCCCTTGCGATATTTTCAGGGCTTCGCGAAAAGATCGCCCCGGTCAGAGCGTATTGGGTACCGTTTGCCACGGCCAGGGCTTCTTCGAAATCTTTAACTTTCATGATCGCGAGTACGGGCCCGAAAATCTCCTCCCGAGCCAGGCGGTGCTCCGGGCGAATATCAGTGAAGATGGTGAGGGGCACAAAGAAAGAGGGACGAGGGACGAGAGACGAGGGACGAGAGACGGAAGTATCGGGAGAGTCGTCACGCTGCACGAGGATAGTTCCTTCCTCTTTCCCGATGGCTATGTAGGAGAGAATTTTATCTCGGGCAGCAGGCTCGATCACGGCTCCCATAAAGTTTTTCGGGTCTTCAACCGGTCCCAGATCGATGCTCTCGGCCGCTGACCTGAGTCGCTCGATGAGACGGTCGTAGTTGTCCTCAAGAACGATTAAACGTGAGCACGCCGAGCACTTCTGACCTTGGTAGCCAAAAGCCGATTGCAGAATGTGGATTACAGCCTCGTCGAGATCCGCATCCGCATCGACGATGATGGCATTCTTACCACCCATCTCCGCGATCACATGCTTGATCCCTCGTGCGTAACGGCTGGTTTTGGCAGCGAGTTCGATAATGTGCAGGCCGGTTTCTCTGCTGCCGGTGAAGGCAATCAAGGCGACCTCCGGGTGGCTGACCAGGACATCGCCGATTTCAGATCCCGACCCCGGAAGAAAATTCAACACTCCGGGCGGGAGTCTCACCTCCTCGAACAAATCGTAAATCATGGAACCGATCACCGGCGATTGGGAAGCGGGCTTATAGACGACGGTGTTGCCGGCAGCGATGGCGGCGGAAGTCATTCCCATCGAAATAGCCAGGGGGAAATTCCAGGGAGCAATGACCACGCAGACGCCTTTTGGCTCATACAGGAGATGGCTCAGTTCACCCGGGACCTGGCCCATGCGCCGGGGCTGACCAAGCCGCAGCATCTCGCGACCGTAGTATTCGAGAAAATCGATCGCTTCGCAGACATCGGCATCCGCTTCGCTCCAGGCTTTTCCGACCTCAAAGACCTGCAGCGCTGCGAGATCATAGCGCATCTTGCGGGCGCGCTCGGCAGCCGCAAAAAGGAATTCGGCGCGATCCCGATAGCCGGTCTCCCGCCATCCCGGGAAAGCGGCAGATGCGGCCTGAATCGCCTGTTCCACGTGCGATTTGTCGGCCGCCGCTACCAGGCCCACCACTTCATCCGGTGCGTTCGGGTTTACCGAATAGATCTTCCTGTCGGTCTGAACGGCTTTCCCCGCAATGAAGGCGGAAACCATTCGCGGAAGGCTCTTGCGCACCCGTCCCAGAGCTTGGCTGAAGCGCTCCCGGTGTTCGGCGAGGGTCCAATCCCATAAAGGTTCGTTTTGAAACGGGCTTTTGGCTCCAGATTCGGGAGTTGTCCCCGGCGCTTCGGAAGGCGGGGGTTGTTCGCGCAGGAGATCCAGCGGGTTTCGGAGCAATGCTTCGACGGCGACGCCCTGGGCGAATTTCTGACGAAGAAAAGACTCGTTGGCGGTGTTTTCAAGCAGACGGCGCACCAGATAGGCCATGCCCGGAAGCATGTCGCCGATGGGGGCATAGACTCGCACCGGCAGTCCGGCTTTCCGCAGGGCGTTCCGGATGGGTTCCCCCATACCGTACAGGACCTGGAATTCGATTTGCTCCGAGGGAATTTGCAGGTCTTTTGCGGCCTCGATGACGGTGGCAAGTGCCCGAAGATTGTGCGAGGCGCAGGCGAGCCTTGTAATTTCATGGTGCTGCAGAATGATCCGAGCCAATTTTTCAAAGTTGGCGTCAGTTTCGTGCTTATGGGCAAAGACCGGGATCGGCCAATTGCTTTGCTGCGCCCAAATGAGCTCGGAATCCCAGTAGGCGCCCTTCACCAGACGAACGGTAAACCGGATCTTTCGATCTCTCGCCCATTGAAGGAGCTCATTGAGGTCTGCTTCGCTGTCCCGGCGATAACACTGGAGGGCGATGCCGGTGTGAGGGTAGTCGTGAAATTCGGCTTCTTCCAGGAGGCTTCGGTAAAGTGACAGGGTGAGGTTTTTGAGTCCGTGGTGCTCCATGTCCAGGTTCACAAAGGCCCCGGTTTCGACGGCCTTTCGAAAGAGAGGGCGCAGACGTTCCTTGGCCATGGCGACGGTGTGGTCAAAGGCGCAGGCCCTCATTTGCGAATACATGCCTGAAGCCTTGACGGAAACATTGATCTTGGGCGAATGCCCCCAATCGAGCTCGGTGGGACTCTCCCCCAGGGCGGGCCAGCGATCCTGCACGTCATGCAGAACCCCGAAAAGCTCAAGGTAGCGTTGGAAGTAGGCCTCCGCCTCGCTTTCCGAAACCACCGCCTCGCCAAGCAAGTCGGCGGTGAAACCCATCCCGAGCGACCGCAGTCGCTCCAACGGGGCAAGGGCTTCCTGCGGAGTGCTGCCCAGGATAAATTGTCCCGCCATGCTGGAGATGTTGTCGGCAAAGCTTTTGGCCACCATCTTTGCCGTGAAAGAGGTGGAGGAGCCAACTCTGATCCCCCATTGGAGTGCCGAAGGAAGTTTCAATTCAGGTCGTCCAAAATACTCCTGAAGGTGTCTAGTGATGGTTTCCAGCTGTGTGAGGTAAGGAAAAACATCAATGAATCTAAACATTTGAACTCTGAATGCATCGTCCCTCATACACCAATCGAGCACCTTACCCGTCCAGTACTGTTTTTGGAAGAGGGTAGGGGATTCACCTTCGATCAGCTGGTAGAGCCTTTTCCCGGTCTCCTGAAGGCGTCCTTCAAAGTCGGCTGCCATTTTTCCCTCCATCAGCTCAGGCGGTCATCAGGGAAGCGACCTCGCAAATGCTTTGCCAATTCGAAAACATTATATCACCAGCGCGGGCGGGAGCTGTCCGAAAATCAATCAGCTTCATCGAGAACCAGACCCTTGAGATAGGCACTCTATCAAAGGCACCCCGCAAAATATTCAGAATTTATTCTGACTTCTTCATTTTTCGCGGGACAATCCAAATCGTCTTCTATATGGGTAGAGACTAACAGTTTGCAGGAAGGTCCTGATGATGACCTTAGCCGTTTCGCTATAAGCTAACCCCCCTTGCCAGTCATGTCATTGTGCAGGATAAGTTTGGAAATGGACGTCTTGAAATTTGCTTTTGATTCAAAAGATACTGCGTTAAGAACAAAAATTGAAATCTCGGTCATTGTCCCGTTCTACAAAGCTGAAAGATACATTGAAGATTGCATCAGGGCTCTCCTTTCACAAGATTTGCCTTCCCATAATTATGAAGTCATTATGGTTGACAACAATTCGCCGGATAAATCTGCCGAAATCGTGAGGCGTTATCCACGTATTCATTTAGTATCAGAGCAAAAACAAGGTGCATATGCCGCACGCAATCGGGGAATCACTGAAGCAAAAGGAGCAATAATAGCATTTACCGATCCTGATTGTTTGCCGTCCGTTGACTGGCTTCAGAATATAGGAAGAGTGATGCTTTGCCCCAATGTGGGTATTGTTTTGGGAAGTCGCGAATTCCCTTCCAAATCTCCAGCCCTCTCCATGTTGGCAGCCTACGAAAATGCGAAAGCCGCATATGTATTTTCCAGCCACCTTAAAGAAATCTATTTCGGACACACAAACAACATGGCGGTCAAGAGAGTGCTGTTTGAAAGGTTGGGTCGATTTTTGGAGGTGCCACGGGGTGCGGATACGGTTTTTGTTCGTCAGGCTGTAGATGCATGCGGCGTCGACGTTGTGAGTCACTCACCCGACATTTGCGTCCGACATATGGAAATCACTGGAATGTCGACTTTGTACCGGAAGGAATTTGTCTACGGGTGGAGCAACCAACACAACACTGACTTAATGTCCTTCAGACCCCTGACCAACGCTGAAAGATTTGAGCTTTTCAGGGAGACCATCGAGAAAACAAGGTGTTCCATTCTAGAATCGGCTCACTTCCTTTGCCTTCTTGTTGTTGGCGGTGCCTATTACGAACTTGGCAGAGGTCGTGCAATGTGGAGCGCGCGGCAGCGAAGAAGGAGAGAAGACTTTTGCGACGCGCAAAAATCCCCCCAATAGTGTCGGTTATAAGAACAGACAGCCAAAACACATCCAGACGTCTCCTTGCCAGGACGTGGCGCTGCCGCTGCCCATGAGCCAGAGCAACAAACAACGCCCGTGCATCATAGTCGAACGTTTTGGTGCAACCCGTGGTGCCGCTCGAATAGACCTTCAAAATCGGCTCAGAGGTTCCGCTCGAGGGGTGGAACGTGTCGAGCTGTCCTAAGTAATCCCGGCTGTCGATGAGAGGGAGTTTTGATAGGATATGCCGGAACCCTTCTCTTCGCACCATTTCGATTTAGCCAAATTGACTAATCCTACCAGTTATCCCAGAGATTTTCTTCAAATCGCCGAGTTCTGCCGCAGGAGGATTTCCGAGTTGGTGCGTTCAACTTTTGCCGATGATGGGCGGCCGGTCAGGATTAGTGACTCGGTCATCGGAGTAGCTCCGGATCGATCGTTTGAGGTGGCCTGAGAACTGGTCAACGATCCCACTCTTGTCCATACCCCGAAAAAGGGGTAGATGTCTTAAGCGCAGATGGCGGCTTGCTGCCGGGAAGCGACGGTTAGCGGAGTAAAGCGAAGTTGACAGAAATGGGGTTCCCTGTTATTTTCCGCGTACTTCTGAGGAAGGGTTCAGCAAGAGGTCTGTTGCGTTCTATTTGGCCGGCATCATTTTTTTTCACCAGAAACGGGAGGGTTCCATGAAAAAGCTGCTTTTTGTTGCTCTGGTTTTATCCTTCGTTGTGGGTCAAGCCCACGCCGCCGATACCATCAAAATCGGCCTGATGGGTCCAATGACGGGTTCCTGGGCCAGTGAGGGACAGGAAATGAAACAGGTCCTGGAGCTGCTGGCGGAAGAATTGAACGCCAAGGGCGGCGTGATGGGCAAAAAGGTTGAAGTGATCAGCGAAGACGACGGTGGCGATCCGCGCACGGCTTCGCTTGCAGCCACACGGCTTTCGACGCAGGGTATCGTCGGCGTCATCGGGACCTATGGCTCAGCCGTAACCGAAGCCACCCAGAACATTTACAACGAGGCCAAAATCCCTCAGATCGCCAACGGTTCTACCGCGATCCGCCTGACCGAAAAGGGCTTGCCCATGTTTTTCAGGACTTGCCCGCGGGACGATGAGCAGGCGAAAGTGGCTGCTCAGACCATTGAGAAATTGGGCGTTAAAAAGCTGGCGATCCTCCATGACAACAGTACCTACGCCAAGGGACTTGCCGATGAAACCAAGGCGTTGCTCCAGGGCAAGGGCGTCGACATCGTGTTTTTTGATGCGTTGACCCCGAAGGAACAGGACTACACCACCATCCTTACCAAGATGAAGGCGGCACAGCCTGATTTCGTGTTTTTCACCGGTTACTATGGAGAAGGGGGCTTACTCCTCAAGCAAAAGAAGGATATGAACTGGAACGTGCCCTTCATGGGCGGAGATGCCACCAACAATCCCGACCTGGTGAAAATCGCCGGGAAAGAGGCGGCAAAAGGCTTCTACTTCCTCAGCGCCCCTCTGCCCAAAGACCTCCCTTACGAGCAAGCGAAGGCATTTCTGACCGCTTTTGCTAAAAAGTACGGGAATCCCCCCAGTTCGGTCTATGCCGTCTTGGCTGGAGACGGGTTCCGAGTCATCGCTTATGCTATCGACCAGACCAAAACTACGGACACGACAAAGGTCGCTGACTACCTGCACAAAGATCTGAAGGATTTCCCGGGGCTTACCGGGAAGATTTCCTTTAACGACAAGGGTGACCGAGTCGGGGAAGTCTACAAGGTTTACCAGGTGAATGCGGACGGACAGTTCCTTCTGATGCCGTAATTTGGAAGCTTCACCCTCGAACCAGCGCATGAGCAGAGGTCTTCTCGTGCGCTGGTTTTTTTGGGCAACATCGAAATATAGGCAGCCATGGAACAATTTTTCCAACAGTTGACCAACGGCCTGGCGGTCGGCGGGATCTATGCGCTTATCGCTCTGGGCTACACCATGGTCTACGGCGTTCTGAAACTGATCAACTTCGCCCACGCCGATCTCTTCACCCTGGGCGCCTACCTGGGCTTGACGCTCCTCACTTCGATGGCCTTAACCAACCATCTGGGGCCGCTCTGGGGAACGCTTGTGCTGGCGCTTATGGTCATGGGACTCATCGGCCTTGTGGGGGCTCTTCTCGACCGCGTCGCCTATCGTCCGCTTCGGTCATCACCACGCCTGTCGGCCGTGGTTTCGGCCCTGGGGGCATCGATATTTCTGCAGAACACGGTAATGTTGGTTTATGGCGCCCGTTTTCAGGTTTACCCGCAGAACATCCTGCCTACGGCCGCAATTGATCTTGGCGGGCTCTCGGTTCCCGTGGTACGTTTTCTGGTTCTGGCTACATCCCTGATCATGATGGGCGGGCTTTACCTTTTTATTCAGAAAACCAAAATCGGGACGGCGATTCGTGCTGCCGCAATCGATCAGGAAGCTGCCAGGCTCATGGGGATTGATGTCAACCGTGTCATCCTCATGGTTTTTCTGGTAGGGCCCGCCCTCGGCGGTCTGGCCGGTCTGATGGTGGGTCTCTACTATGGTCAGATCAACTTCACCATGGGCTGGGGCTACGGTTTGAAGGCTTTTACGGCGGCCATCCTGGGCGGTATCGGCAACATCCCGGGGGCCATGGTCGGAGGCCTGCTCCTGGGACTCATCGAAGCGATGGGGGCGGCTTATATTTCCATGGCATGGAAGGATGCCATCGCCTTTTGTGTCCTGATCGTTATTCTTATTGCGCGTCCAACAGGACTTTTGGGCGAGCGGGTTGCCGAAAAAGTATGAGCAGGAAGAAAACCATTCTTTATCTGGCTCTCCCGGGTTTGTTTTTTCTGTTGCCTCCGTTTCTCAACACCTACTGGGTCGATGTTCTCAACAATATCGGAATTTATGCCATCCTGGCCCTCAGTCTCAATCTGATCGTGGGGCACGCGGGCCTTTTCAATTTGGGCCATGCCGCATTCTATGCGGTGGGTGCGTACACGGCGGCGATCCTGAACACTCATTTCCACATCCCGGTATTGTGGCTCATTCCTCTTTGTGGGCTTACCGCCGGTCTTTTTGCCCTGATCATTGCCCGTCCGATCATCCATCTGCGGGGGGACTATTTGTGCATCGTCACGATCGGGGTTGGCGAAATTGTCAGAATCGCTCTGATCAATAATGTTTTCGGCATTACCGGTGGAGCAAACGGAATCTTCGGCATCTCTCGCCCCAGCCTCTTCGGGGTCGTGCTGCGGACACCTCATCACTTTTTCTATCTCATTTGGATTTTTGTCGGTATCACCATTTTCCTGTTTCATCTCTTGGAGTACTCGCGCGTCGGCCGGGCTTTGAATTATCTCCGCGAAGACGAGGTCGCAGCGGAAGGAAACGGCATAAACACCGCTTACTTCAAGCTCGTCGCTTTTGTTGTCGGAGCTGCCTGGGCAGGAATGGTCGGCAACATATATGCTGCTAAAATGACAATTATTTCCCCAGAATCCTTCAGTTTCTGGGAATCCGTGCTCATGTTTGCCATCGTCATCCTGGGGGGCGCAGGAAGCATTCCCGGGGTATTGCTCGGCTCTTTCCTTATCGTCGGACTGCCCGAAGCCTTCAGAGAATTCGCGAATGCCCGAATGCTGATTTTCGGGGCGGCAATGGTTCTCATGATGATTTTTCGCACCCAGGGGCTGCTCCCTCCCAAACCGCGAACTTATGACCTCCCGGAGGCCCGGGAAGGAGAGGGCAGGGGATGAGCGTTCTGAGCATCAACCGGCTGACCAAGAACTTCGGGGGTCTGACGGCAGTAAGCAACGTCTCCTTCGAGATCGAATTCGGCGGGATCGTCGGCCTCATCGGGCCCAACGGAGCCGGTAAAACGACCGTTTTCAATTTGATCACCGGGATTTATCGCCCCGACCAAGGGGAGATTTCCTTTAACCAGGCTTCAATAGTTGGACGTCCCACCCATCGCATCATATCCATGGGAATTGGAAGGACCTTTCAGACCATCAGGCTCTTTCAAAACCTCTCGGTGCTCGAAAACGTTTTGGCCGGGTGCCACTGTCAGATGAAAGCGGGAGTCCTTCCATCAATCCTCCATATGCCGCAACAAAGAAGGGAGGAAGCGGGCGCACTCCAGGAAGCTTTGCATTTCCTCGAGTTTGTCGGACTGCGCCGGCAGGCTGAGCAACTGTCCAAGAATCTATCATACGGAAATCAACGTCTTCTCGAAATTGCTCGGGCCCTCGCCACCAAACCCAAGCTGCTCATGCTGGATGAACCGGCGGGCGGAATGAATGAACACGAAACAACCCAATTGGTCAGCATCATTCGACAAATACGGGAGCAGGGAGTAACCATCCTGCTGATTGAACATGACATGAGTTTTGTCATGCGAGTCTGCGAGAAAATTGTGGTGCTGGAATATGGCTCAAAGATCGCCGAAGGACCTCCGGAGCAAATCAAACAAGATCCGAAAGTCATTGAAGCCTATCTTGGCGTCGAGGAAGATTGGTAGCATGGCTCTCCTAGAAGTTCTGGACTTGCGCGTCAAATACGGGAATATCGAGGTGCTGCACGGGATCAATCTGCGGGTCAACGAGGGTGAAATCGTGACCATCCTTGGCGCAAATGGCGCCGGAAAGTCCACAACCCTTCTTACCCTCAGTGGTCTGGTCAAGCCCTCGGGGGGAAGCATCGCCCTGAGAGAGCTTCCTATCCATAAAATACCGGCCCATTCGATCGTCAAGCTGGGTATTGCTCAAGTGCCCGAAGGCCGACGCATCTTCAACACCCTGACGGTCCAGGAAAACCTGAATCTCGGCGCCTTCGTCGCCAAAGATGCGAGAGAGGTCAAGAAAACTCAGGACTGGATTTATGCGCTGCTGCCGGTATTGGCCGAACGTCAACAACAACTGGGGGGGACGCTGAGCGGAGGTGAACAGCAAATGCTTGCCATCGGGCGGGCCTTGATGAGTCAACCGAAGGTCCTCCTCCTGGACGAACCTAGCCTTGGCCTCGCTCCTCTGCTGGTTAAGACTATCTTCCAGACACTCCGGGAAATCAACGGGATGGGCGTAACCATCGTGCTGGTCGAACAGAATGCCCGAGCGGCCCTCAAGCTGGCCCACCGTGGCTATGTCATGGAATTGGGGAATATCGTCCTGGAAGGGGCTTCAGCGGATCTTATGGCTAACTCCCAGGTGCAGGCAGCCTACCTGGGAACCGGAAGTCATTGATGATCACACGTTTCTCTTATGACGTTCCTTTTTTGCCCCTCGTTTCCAATCGTTCTTTCTTCTGCCTTTCTGCTTGGTCGCTTTCTCCACTTCCTTCCCCCCTGGTGACTGATTCTGCAAGTGGTGGGCGTAGACGAGAAAGGAACCCGCTGAAAGAGGAAGGTCCGGCCGGGCGGGTTTCGGGTCGACCCTTTTTCGCGTCTTCAGGGCGGTATGCTTTTCGGTGCGAAGCAAGGGGAAGATCAGATGCCTGACGGGGATTGCTTCCATGAGGTACAATTCAGCGCCGGCCCAACGAATCAGTTCGCCATCCGAGGCTGCCACGGCAGCCAGAATATCGACTAAAAGCGGCTCCCGATCGCGCCTTTGGCCGAGGCGGAGCGCCAGTTCCTTGCTGCCGGAGACCGCGACATACGGGCGATTTGAACGGGCGATGCCATGCTCTCTGACAGAGGCATATTGCTTGCGGCGACAGGCAAAGTAGAGCCGCTCCGGCACCTCAGTCACCGAAGGGTAATCCGGCTGCCTTGAACCAGGCTTCAGCCGGAGCAGGTTTCCCTCCAGAACGAACGGGACATCCAATCCGAGATAGGCCAATTCCCGGATGGTGCTCTCCCGCACAAAACGCAAGGAAGCATCTTCCTGCAGTGTCCAAAAGAATTCCTTCCAGGGCATGGTACCGTCGGGGTCCCAGAATAGACCGTGTTCAGCCGGTGCGTGGACGGCGATGTAACATAGTGTTTTCGCGAGTGTTTTTGGGTTGTACTGTGCTCCCATGAAAGCCTTTCTCAACATCAAACAGGGGATATCAGGCGGCCCACGATGGCCTCTTCATAATCCTCCCGATTCGTCTCGGAAACAACCTTTCTTTAAGTTTACATAATATATATTATCAGACGTTACGTCCNGGGTTTGCTTGGGTATTTTTCCCTTGACTTTCAGGGTCGTCTCTATTAAGTATCCTTCGCGATTGAGCGGGAATAACTCAGCGGTAGAGTGCAACCTTGCCAAGGTTGAAGTCGCGGGTTCAAATCCCGTTTCCCGCTCCACCGCAAAATATTCCGGGTGGTAACGCAAGCCACCCTTTTTTTGTGATTGCATATGCACTGCACCCAGGGTCCGTTATTCCATTGCGGAATATGAAAACGACTAAGTCCGATTCAACCTCCAAGAACGCTACCAAGCATCGATCGAAAAAAGAGATTCTGGAAGAACTCTATTCTCGTTTTAATCCCAAAGATCACGTATTGATTACCATCGATCCGGACCCCGATGCCATCGCTTCCGCGCTGGCTTTCAAGCGACTCCTCTGGCACAAGGTTCAATCCACCACCATCGGGATGATACGCCCCATCAGGCGCCTCAATAATCTCACCCTGGTGCGCGTGTTGCGGCTCCCCCTCGTGCTCCTTCGCCGAGACAGACCCGAACGCTACGACAAATACGTGGTGGTGGACGGGCAGCCGAGCCACAATGACTTCTTCCATCGTTTTCACTACTCGGTGATCATTGATCACCACCCGATGTCAGAGTCCTTTGGAGAAGACTGCCTGGTGGATATTCGTCCCGATTTCGGTTCCACCTCAACCATACTCACAGAATACTTGAGAACCGCCAGAATTAAACCGTCCCGAACCCTTGCCACCACCCTCTTGTATGGCATCAAGACGGATACACGAAACTTCGAGCGCAACACGATTGTCGCCGACATCGAAGCGTTCCGGTATCTCTTTCCTGTAGTAAATCATAACATATTGAGAAAAATAGAAATTTCCGATTTATCCTTCAGCGACCTCAAGTTCTTTCACAAGGCCGTCGAACGAAAGCACGTCGTGAGAGACCGCCTCTTTGCCCACCTCGACGAAGTCCCCAATGCTGATATTCTGGTGGTAATCGCCGAATTTTTTCTGAAGGTCCACGATGTTTCATGGAGTATCATTTCCGGGATCCTCGAAGGCAACCTGATCATCGTTGTTCGCAGCGGCGGCACCAGAGACGCCGGCAAGATCATCAGGAAGGCCTTCGGAAACCTTGGTTGCGCCGGTGGTCACCACGCCATGGCGCGGGCAGAAATCCCCCTTGCCAACCTCCACCAGATCTTGGAGAAACCCACCTCAGCGGCGATCGAACTATTGATCCGCAAGCGGCTTTCGCCCTTTTCCTAAATTCCCAGCGTGGGGCGTCACCTTTCCTATCTGCTGAGGCACCTCTCATGGCGAGTGTAACCATGCCCCGAACTCAAGATCGGGATTCAACATCCACAGATCAAAAATCCGATAAGAAAGTCGAGATCTATACCGACGGGAGCTGTTCCCCCAATCCCGGACCGGGCGGCTGGGGAGCGCTTCTACGCTATGGGGAAAACGAAAAGGAGCTTTCCGGTTATGCTCCGCACACAACCAATAATCGGATGGAATTAACGGCTGTGGTGGAAGCTCTCCGGGCCATCAAGAGGCCATGCCGCCTGGCCATTCACACCGACTCGCGCTATCTCAAGGACGGCATCACCAATTGGATTCTGAAATGGAAGCGAAACGGGTGGAAGACGAGCACCGGCACCGCGGTGAAAAACAAAGACCTGTGGATCGCCCTTGAAGAGGCAAGTCGGCGCCACACCATCGAATGGCACTGGGTTAAGGGGCACGCAGGTCATCCCGAGAATGAACGGTGTGACGAATTGGCCCGCTCGGCAGTCCGGGAGAATGCTACGCATCAATCTCTGATATCTCCTGAAAAGCTTGCCATCAAGCCACACGAGGCGTGACGAAGGGATATTGATCGAGCACTCATTTCAGCCACCCGATGTCCGTTTCCACGGGTTTTCATCTCCAAGAACGTAGCGGCAGGCTCGCCCTTTGCCAATGCGCTGCAACACGCCCGATTCGACCATTTCCGTCAATTCCCGCAACGCCTGACGCTCGGATATGTCATTCAGCTGGGAATAGTATTTGTTGGTGATAAAGCCGTTACTCTTAATGAAGTCAACGGTTCTCAGCTGACGTGGGCGCAAGCCCCACTGCGGGAGCCGATCTCCGGGGCTCAAATCGACCATTGGTTCTGTGAATTTTACTTCGACAGGAACCACCGTACTGTCAGGTGACAGGTCCTCCCGGGAGTCCCTGCTTCTGGGGAACGGTCCCGGCTCCCGCACTTCTTGAGGAAGATCTTTTACGGTGATCCTTTCGCGATTCGAGAGGATCACGGCCCTCTCAATCACGTTTTCCAATTCCCGGACATTCCCGGGCCATGAATATTCGAGCAGCGAGCGCAGGGCCTCGGGCTCAAGTGTGATCGTTGCTTGTCCGGCCTCATGCGAATACTTGGCCAGGAAATGATTGACCAGCAGTGGGATATCATCGGTCCTGTCCCGCAGTGCGGGAAGGTGGACGTGAACGACATTGAGGCGGTAGAAAAGATCGGACCGAAACCGTCTTTGGGCCACCTCTTCCTTCAGAATGCGATTTGAAGCAGCCACAACGCGAACATCCACCTTATGGGTCTGACTGCCCCCTACCCTTTCGAACTCCATTTCCTGCAGGACGCGCAGTAGTTTTACCTGCAAGGGGGCAGACATTTCGCTGATCTCATCAAGAAAAAGAGTGCCTTCATGAGCCAGCTCAAACCGCCCTTTGCGTAAATTAACGGCGCCGCTGAAGGCCCCCCGCTCATGGCCAAAAAGTTCGCTTTCCAGAAGGTTTTCCGGCAATGCGCCGCAGTTAACGGAAATGAACGGCAGGTCCCGTCTCGGACTGTTAAAATGGATGGCACGGGCGATCAGTTCCTTGCCCGTACCGGATTCACCCGTAATCAATACGGTTGCCTTCGATGGGGCCACCTTCTCAATCAATTGGTAGATGCGCTCCATGGGCGCGCTCTTGCCGATGATGTTGCCAAACTGGTAGCGTTCCTGGAGTTCGCGAGTCAAGTACCGGTTTCTGCGGATCAACGTGTAGTGATCGATGGCCTTGCGGATGGTCAGTTTGAGTTCTTCATTCTTGAAGGGTTTAAGTACGTAGTCAAAAGCCCCCTTCCGCATCGCTTCCACCGCCTTTTCCACAGAGCCATACGCGGTCATCATGACGACCGGAAGATCGGGATTCCTTAAGTGGATGCGATCGAGGAAGGCCATACCGTCCATGCCGGGCATTTTCATGTCCGTGATCACGGCATCCAATTCGTATTCCGCAACAACATCCAAACCTTTTTCGGCAGATTCGGCCGTGACGACCTGATATCCCTCCTCGGCGAGGAGGTCTTCGAGGATCAGCAGATAATTTTTTTCGTCGTCAACGATAAGGATACTTTCCATACTGGCTTATACCATCAATAAATGAAGAGCGTCCACAAAGTCACACGAAGGAAAACCAAGTTGCACAAAGCACCTTAAACCAGAAGGCAACGGCCGGGTGCTGGAACCCGGCTAGGCGGGTTCGATGTCTTCTTCGGATTGGAGTTGAAAGAGGGGCAGGCGGATGATCATGGTTGTGCCCTTCCCTTCTTCACTTTCCACCTCAATCTCCCCATTGTGACTGTCGATGATGTTGCGCACAATCGCCAACCCCAACCCGGTGCCCTTCTCTCGCGTTGTGAAAAAGGGGTTGAAGATCTTCTTGCGGATCTTTGGGGATATGCCCGGCCCCGTATCTTGAATAACCAATTCCATCTGAGCTGGTTTGAGCTTGCCGTTTGCGAGGCTGGTGCGAATGCGCAACCGGCCCCCTTCAGGCATGGCTTGCAGGGCATTTGCGAAAAGATTTACGAAGGCCCGGTAGAGTAAGTCGGGATCGGCCTCCAAAGTGAAGCCTCCGCTTTCATAATCCCGTTCCACCTGAACTCCCAGTTTTTGGAATTCAGGTTCCATAGCTTTGAGGTTCCGTTCCAGGACGTCTTCGATTTGGCACTTCAGGGGACGCAGCGTCTTCGGGCGTGCAAAATCAAGGAACTCAGTCAAGATATCGTTCAGGCGCGTGGCTTCTTCCACAATAATCGACGAAAAACGTTTCTGCCGTTCATTTTCCGTACGCCCATGAAGCAGTTCGGCGGTGCTTCGTATGATTCCCAAAGGATTGCGAATTTCATGGGAAATCCCCGCAATCATCTCTCCCAGTGCGGCCAGTCGTTCAGCCTGGTGCAGCTTTTCCTCCAATTTCCTTTGTTCTGCAGCGCGACCCGTTATGATGCGTTCGGCTCGGCGCGCAATCAGTAGAATCGTGGTAAAAAGGACCCCCACGAATCCCAGGAAACTCATGGCAACAATCCACTGAAAGCGACGTATGCTCGCATAGTCGCGGGTCATGTCCTGAGTGATTTCGAAAACACCGAGTACTTTTCCCCGCTTCCAACTCAAGGAGCGCTCTTCCCACATGGGCAAATAGGTCTTGAGGGTTCGCGTTCCTCCCTTCCATTCAATGCCCAGAAAGGAGTGTTCCTCGTGTGATAAGAGCGAAACCGATTGCTCAGCCAAGGCGTCCTTGAAAGCGTCGCCGATTTCCCCTTTGGTGCCGACTTTCTCCGGGTCGGTGCTGTAGGTGAGAAACTGATCGGGATCATAAATATTGACACTCTCCACCGAGAAACCGTGGATCGTGTTGCGAACCACTCTATCCAACCGTTCATACTGGTTCTTGCGGCTCAGGCGAATTTCGCCCTCGGAGAGCAGGGTCGGCAGCGTAAACTGGTAGAACACTTGGTGATTGAGGTTTTCTGCGACAAGCAAAGCGTATTGTTCGCTCTTGTGGAACACCATCGTCCTCGCTCGCTGCGAGATGAAACCGGAAAGGAGAAGCGTACACACCAGAATGACCATCAAGCTGGTTAACGATAGGTACTTCACCAGCCGAAACGGCTTGATCCCTTCAATGGGCTTTGGGTTTGCTTTGAGGACTTTCATGAGCTATGCGTAAACGCCTATGAGTCGGTGGTCTTCAGTTTCTTCTTTGCGGCCAGTTCTTGGCGTCGCTGCAAAACCACCTGGCGCCGTTCACCTTCCCAGCCGCGAGGAGTGGGGTCATAAAAAACAGAGTTATTCAATGCGTCGGGGAGGTAATGTTCGGCGACCCAGGCATCGGGAACGTCATGCGGATAGCGATAGTCCCTTCCGTAGCCAAGCTCTTTCAGGAGCGGCGTCGGTGCGTTGCGGATGGCCATGGGAACGGGAGCACTGCCCGTTTTACGCGCCACTTCCAGAGCCTTGCCGAAAGCCTTATAGACGGCATTGCTCTTGGGCGCCAGCGCGAGATACACGACAGCCTGCGCCAGTGCCAAATCGCCCTCCGGACTTCCGAGGAACTGATAGGATTGTTGGGCTGCGAGGGCTTCCACCACAGCCAACGGGTCGGCAAGTCCGATGTCTTCCAGCGCCATTCGTACCAGGCGGCGCGCCACGTAAAGGGGGTCTTCGCCGGCATCCAGCATGCGTGCCAGCCAGTAGAGGGCGGCGTCGGGATCACTGCCGCGGATGCTCTTATGGAGAGCCGAAATGAGGTTGAAATGTTCCTCTCCTCCTTTGTCATAATGGACGGCCTTGCGTTGCAAGGCCTCTGCCATGATATTGCTGTCGACTAGACGCACGCCGTCGGGTCCTGGAGGCGTGGTCAGGACTGCCAACTCGAGAGCGTTCAGGACGATCCGGGCATCTCCTCCCGAGGCGGCGAAGAGGTGCTCCTCTGCTTCCCCGGTAAGACGAGCCGGGTATCCGGCCAAGCCCTTCTCTTCGTCCGTCAGAGCACGTGCGACAATGCTTTGAAGGTCCTCGGTGCGCAATGGTTCGAGCACAACTACCTGGGTTCTGGAAAGGAGCGGGCGAATGACTTCAAAGGAGGGATTTTCCGTGGTGGCGCCGAGCAGCAGCAGGGTTCCCAGTTCGACATGGGGCAGCAGAGTGTCCTGCTGTGCCTTATTCAAGCGATGGATCTCATCCATGAAGAGCCAAGTCCGCTTTCTATCTCTTGCCCAGACCCCTTGAGCCTCCTCCACCGCCGCACGGATTTCGCGAGTCCCCGCCAT
>JGI20214J51088_10000242_pt1 | contig 39779 bp, 32 predicted proteins | sample WetSurMetagenome_FD_51088 | JGI IMG/M metagenome (IMG submission 51088) | reverse complement strand
GGAATCGGAACAGACAATATAGATATTCTCATTAATGAACTTGATGCGCTTGTAAACATTGATCTGAATACAGGGTTGTGCAAAGTTGAACCAGTTTCGTTAACATTTATACGTCTCGGAACCTCTGGAGGTTTAAGGGCGGACATTCCTGTTGGTTCATGTGTTCTGGCAGAAACGGCTGTAGGATTTGATGGTCTTCTTCATTTTTACGAAGGTTATGACTGGATTCTTGATACGAGTCTGGCTGATTCTCTGGCTGAATACCTTGAATGGCCTGATACCCTCTCCTATCCTTATGCAGTAAATGCAAACAGGGAACTGGTTGAGTTATTCAGTCACGAAAATTTCATTAAGGGAATTACTGTTTCAGCTCCCGGATTTTATGCACCCCAGGGGCGCAGGCTAAGACTGGAAACATTTGATAATGAGATCAATAATAAGTTAGCTGAATTTACATTCAGAGGCCGCACAATCAGCAACTACGAGATGGAAAGCTCGGCAATATATGGTTTATCTGCTCTTCTTGGACACAAAGCGCTTACTATTTGCCTTGTGATTGGAAACAGGGTCACAGGAGAATTTGTTCAGGATTATAAACCGCTAATGAGTGATCTGGCAATGAAGGTTTTTAAGATCATCTGACCTTATATATTGCCCTTGGAATTAATTCAATTTTGAATATATTTGCATACATAAACACTCAATCCTAAAATTATGTCCGAAAACACAACCAATAATAAGAATGTCAGCAATGACGAAATTGATCTTCTGGATCTATTCAGAAGAATGGGAAGTACCTTAAACAGGTGGGTCAAATCATTAGGAAGAGCTTTCCTTATTTCGATTGTTTTTTTATTAAAAAACTGGTTACCACTTGGCCTAAGTATTATCGCAGGGGTAGGAATTTCCTTTATATTTAAGTTCAACTCAGAATCATTGTATACAACTGATCTTGTTCTCAGGAATAATTTGCCCGCTAGAATAACAACTGATTTGGTTGCACACATGAATAAGCTTCATCAATACAGTTTGGAAAATAATAAAGAAGCATTATCCGAAGCATTGGTATTAGACTCGGAATCTATAAACAGTTTAGTTGACATTAGTGCATTTTGGATAATTGATATGAGAAGAGACGGAAATCCAGATTTTGTCGATTATAAGAACAAATTTGATCTTTTTGACACATCGAGTGTCATGATGCTAGACAGACTGGATATTAGAGTTATAAGTAAAACTAATCAGAACTTATTTTTGCTGCGTGATGGCCTTCTAAGATATATTAATAATGACTCTCTCTTTCAGCAAAGAAACCGCTTGCGCCTAAAGCAGAATAGTGAAATGATCAGAAGACTCTATTACGATATTGTACTTCTTGATAGCTTACAGAAAATCAAATATTTCGTTGAAACAAAATATATTAAACCGCAAGCAGGAGGCCAGATGATATTTCTTCAGGAACAAAAGACTCAGCTTATATATACAGATATTCAAACTCTTTATAGAGATAAACAAGATTTGGAATATGTGCAAGAATTATTTAATGGAATAACTACTATTTTAAGCGATTTTTCAGCACCCTCAATAAGATTAAACGGTTTTGTTTATTATGGAAAGGTGATAATTCCTTTATGCTTTGGGCTTGTTTTGCTTATCCTTATAATACTGGCAAACATAAAAAAACTCCGCGAAGTATATAATAAATACTAAAATATAATTAACGTATAATGGTTACCATAATTGACTATCATACTGGAAACTTAGGATCGATCCAGAATATTTTAAAACGAATCGGGGTAGAATCTATTATTACTTCTGAGAAGGAAAAAATAGCCAGTGCGGAGAAGCTAATTCTGCCAGGTGTTGGATCATTTGACACAGGTATGGAGAACCTGTTGCAACTTGATATAATTAGTCTTTTAAATAAAAAAGTGCTTGAGGAAAAAACTCCGGTACTGGGAATTTGCCTTGGAATGCAACTGTTATCAGAGGGAAGCCAGGAAGGAACTCTGCCTGGATTAGGCTGGATAAAAGGTAATACAAAACGTTTTGACTTGAACAATACATCGGAATATAAAATTCCTCATATGGGATGGAATTTTATTAATCCTGTCAGAGCCAGCAACCTTTTAAATGAAATGGATGCCGCTGCCCGATTCTATTTTGTTCATTCCTATTTTCTTAATCCAATTGATAAATCAGACATTCTTGCAACTACTACTTATGAAATAGAATTTACCTCTGCAGTTGGAAAAGGTAACATTTTAGGAGTGCAATTTCATCCTGAAAAAAGTCATAAATTCGGAATGAAACTCCTGAAAAACTTTATTGATTATTATTAAGCATTGGGGTCCGATAAAATATTCTTAGATCGTTTGAATATGACAATCTGTAAGAAATTATCACATATTGCGTCCCTACTGGGTTTNTTTTTTTAATTTTCCATAATTTCTTCAAATATTTGGGCGGAACCGCTGCAAAAAAAATTCTGCAGAGCAGCAAGATATTTGTAGTGAGGTAATTTCACGAATATGCAAAGCTGCATAGCAGCGAACCCCGAAGGGCTCGACGAAGTCAAATATAAAATGAATAGATAAATTGATTTTTTTCCGGACAATAATGATTATTAAGATGAAGATCAAGAGAGTTATACCATGTTTATTGCTAAGAAATAATGGCTTGGTAAAAACTGTGAAATTTAAGAAATCAACTTATATCGGTGATCCCATAAATGCTGTAAAAATTTTCAATGAAAAGGAAGTTGATGAACTGATTTTTCTTGACATCGATGCTACAAAAAAAGGAGTTGAGCCATCATATGATCTGATTCGTAATATATCGAGCGAGTGTTTTATGCCATTTGCATATGGAGGAGGAATTCGTTCACTGCTGCAAATTGAGAAAATTATTAAATCGGGGGCAGAAAAAATTGTGATAAATTCCAATGCTTTCTTCCAGAAGAATTTTGTCGAAGAGGCAGTCACACATTTTGGAAGTTCAACAATAGTTGTATCTGTTGATGTAAAAAAGGACCTGTTCAAGGGTTATAACGTATATGTAAACGGTGGAACATTCAATACTGGAAAAAATCCGGTTGAATATGCAAAAGAAATTGAAGAGAGAGGTGCCGGAGAGATTCTAATAAACTCTATTGACAGAGATGGTGTGATGGAGGGATATAACATTGGATTAATTAAAAGTCTTTCTCAATCAATTAAAATTCCGTTAATTGCATGCGGTGGAGCAGGGCAACTGGATGATTTCAGATCAGCTGTAAACGATGGAGGGGCATCAGCTGTTGCAGCAGGAAGCTTTTTTGTTTTCCAGGGAAAAAGGCGTGCTGTTTTAATTACATATCCTTCTTATGCTGAGATTACTAACTTATTCGATTAACAATCATGGATGAAGGTATCTATCGGATTTGTAATCGTTGTATTATGGATACAACTGATCCGACTATNGAATTTGACCAGGATGGAAATTGTAATAATTGTACTTCGGCTCTAGACGTCGGGGAAAAGATATGGTTTCCAGAAAAAGGTGAAAGAATGCTAGATTGCATTTTTGATTCAATAAAAAAAGAAGAGCGGAAAAAGGAATTTGACTGTATTATTGGGGTAAGCGGTGGTGTTGATAGTTCATTTCTGGCCTATCTGACTGTTAATAAAGGGCTACGTCCCCTTGTTGTACATGTTGATTGCGGTTGGAACTCCGAACAAGCTGTGAAAAATGTTGAAAATATTGTAAAAAAGCTAAATCTTGAATTACATACTTTTGTTGTGAACTGGGAAGAGATGAAGGACTTGCAAAGATCATTCTTCAAAGCAAGCCTTCCGGATCTGGATATTCCGCAGGATCATGCAATTTTCGCAGCTCTGTATGATTTTGCTGATAAGAATAAAATCAGGTATGTACTCAGCGGTTATAATTTTGCTACCGAAAGTATCATGCCGGATGCATGGGGACATCAGGCAATGGATTACAGGCACCTGAGATCGATCCATAAAAAATTCGGGGAAAAAGAATTGAAGGAGTATCCGCACCTGAATTTCTTTCAGCGATATATTTATTTCACGCTTATAAAGAAGATGAAAATAATAAATCCATTAAACTATATAAATTACAGGAAGACTGATGCCATTGAGATACTCAAAAGAGAGATCGGATGGCAGTATTATGGGGGGAAACATTACGAATCAAGGTTTACAAAATTTTTTCAAAGTTATTATTTGCCAATGAAATTTGGTTATGACAAAAGAAGAGGTCATCTGTCAAGCCTGATTTTGTCAGGGCAGATTACGAGAGAAGAAGCTCTGAACACAATGAAGCAAGATATTTATTCGCAGAATGATATAAACTATGACCTTGAATATGTTGCTAAAAAACTTGACTGGTCCGTATCCGATTTTAAAGCTATATTAGACCTCCCTCCCAGGAAACACGGTGATTTTCCTACAAATGATAACTTATTCAAACGGGGGATCCAGTTCAGGAATATCCTTAGAAACATGTCTGTAAAGAAATAAAAAACGGCCCACATCTGAGCCGTAAATACATTATTGAACAAGCAAAAATAATCAGACAACAGTCTGTTTTCGTATGTTCAAATGGATCAGCAAAAGTGAGAAGAGTGAAAAGAATGAAACACCTCCCAGTCGATAAAGTATTGTCTCAAACATAAAGAAGACTACCATCATTATTATGAACACTCCATACAACAAATTTTTTCCAACAATAGCACCATAAACCATAATACCAAGTAATGATAAAAACAGAAGAAAACCGATAATACCATTTTCAAGCAAAATTTCAAGAAACTGATTATGAGCATTTAATTTCATTGCTGCCATATCTGGTTCTCCAATTTTTGTATACTGCTTAGAAAGTTCATTCCTTACATCACCTATACCAACTCCTATCAGAAGATTTTCATGAATAATATTATATGCTGATTTCCAAATAATTATCCTTGGTTCCGTCTGGCTTTCTCCATATGTGTCTTTTTGAAGAATTTTGTCGTAAAAATATTGTACTCTTTGATTCTTTGATAATAAAAATAAAGAGATTAATAAACCAACTATAATACCAAGAAAAACCAGATTTCTATATTTTATTTTATTCAGTCTTATAAAGAAATAAACCGGAATAATAATAAGAGCAGCGAGAATACTTGCCCGTGATGAAAGAAAAAAAAGTGAGATCAAAAGAAAAACTGCCACGGTGAACCAGACTATTCTTTTTCTCATGCCAAGTTCAAAATCAAAGAATGATTCAAAGGCAATAAATGCCGACAATATTGCATACATAGCAAAATATGATGGGTGCTGAAATAAAGTAAGATCACTTCCATAAAAGTAACTTAACCATTCATATTCAGGTGGATGTGGATTAAATATCAAGGCTCCGTTCACGAAACTTAATGCTCGGTACGCTGCATATGAGAAGCATAAAACAAGATAGGTTACAGAGCTTAATGCAAAAATCCTTAGCAGCAGTTTTACTTTTTTCTTTATCATCTCCCCTGGTTCAAAAAGTACCAGTGGGAAAAGTATCAGTGATAATCTCCCAAATGCATTTGACAAGCCCATTTTAATGTCTTCAGAATAGATCAGTCCAAATAGTTGAAATAAATAATATATCAGGAATGATACAAAGAGTAATTTTGACAGAGATCTCGAATTCCACAAAATCTTAAAATCGGCAATGTTTTCAAAAATCCATATCAAACCCCAAAGTACCATAAACGGGGGCAGGTAGCGATTATTTAAAGGTAAAAGAACCAAGCAGACCGTACAAACATAGAATGAAAGCGTTCCCTTGCTACCAAAATACTTTAAAACTTTCTCCATAATATTCATTCTGCTCATTATGAGATAAACAATATCTTAAATGAAATTGTTTAGAAGATCAATAACTTTCTGAATTTCTGTTTTCTCATGAAAAGAAGAGATTGGAAGGCTTAATGTAGTCTCATGTATTTCTTCTGAGATAGGCAATTTCCTCGAACTCATAAAAGTCATTGCTTTTTGTTTGTGTGGTGGTACAGGATAGTGTATCTCAGTCTTAACCTGGTTTTCCAACAGATACTTTCGCAATTCATCTCGTTTCTCATGCCTTATATTGAATATGTGATATACATCTTTATAATCCTGATGAATGAACGGTTTTATAAAGTTCTCAGAAATTCCATCCAAATACACTCTTGCAAGCTCGCATTTATGATTGTTAATCCTGTTAAGATCTTTAAGTTTAACTCTTAAGAAAGCTGCCTGAAGCTCATCTAGTCTGGAGTTCATCCCGATATATTCATTGTAATATTTTTTTTCTGATCCATAGTTACGGATCATTCTGCTCTTTAAATAATATTCACTATTATTAGTCAAAAGAGCACCACCGTCTCCCAGGCAACCCAGGTTTTTTGTCGGGTAGAAACTAAAAGCAGCCATATCTCCGAAACTCCCGACCTTCCTCCCTTTATACTCAGCTCCATGAGCCTGGGCACAATCTTCAATTAAAAACAAATTCCGGCGTTTACATATTTCAACAATCGGGTCCATATCGCAAGGCTTACCGTAAAGATGAACAACCATTATAGCGCGGGTTTTTGAAGTAATAGAATCCTCTATTAAACCTGGATCAATGTTATAAGTTCTAATATCAGGTTCCACGAGTACAGGAACATGACCACTATGAAGAATCGACAATATTGTAGCAATATAAGTGTTGGAAGGGACAATTATTTCAGATCCTGGAGTAAGATCAAGTGTTAGTAATGATATTGTTAGGGCATCAAGACCAGAGGCAAGTCCTACACAGTATTTAACATTATTGTAATAAGCAAACTCTTTCTCAAATTCTGTCACATTATTCCCTAAAATAAACCAGCCCGATTCAAGGACTGTGTTAAAGACAGCATTATATTCTTTGAAGTAAGGTTGGTTTACCTTTTTCAGATTTTCATATTCAATCATAATTTTCAAAAATATAGTCTTCCTTATCAAATTTCTCCGATGCCAGTACCATCAGAATTGCATTATCAGAAAAATCAAACATTTTATGCCAGTCAACAGGCTCAAGCAATACACATCTGGATGGTTTATTAAGATGAAAAACCTGTTGTATTTTCTCATTATTAGTGAATATTTTGCATTCTCCCTGAATGCAAACGGCTGCCTGGATTGTCTTAAGGTGTCTGTGTCCTCCCCGTTCTGATTTATCAACGCCATAGATATAGAAAACTCTTTTAATTGCAAATGGCAGAATATCTTCGATGACAGTCAGATTACCACGGCTGTCAGTATGTGTTTCAAGATCTATGATGTATGCCATCAGCTGTCAATTTCAATTATATTATAACTAAAAATACTTTTTAAAACTGATTTAAATATGTTTTTCACACCTTTATTATTAGAACTGGTTGGAATTCTCCTGTAACTTGGGTTCATACTCATTATTTTAGTCTCCGTCCCAGAAACTTTTGAAATGTAGGGTTGATAGAATAGTTTTTTCAAATATGATGGTATTATATACCAGCCAATATTAAAAGAACCATGCTTTAGAAATTTAACAAACTGAAAATGGAAAAATACAACTTTAAACTCCACTCCTGACTTTTTTACCTTGCCGGTTATATAATTTCCACTTTGTTTGAATCTGTATTTCAGGAGATTCCATGGTGCAATACCCCCACCCTGATGCTGAAGAATATGAACATTGTTATATGCAGATGGCCACGAGTCAAGATACTTCTGATCACCAAATTTCCCATCTTCATGCCTTGCATAGCACCATTCAATACATTGCTTCCGCCATGTATCCAATACTTTTAGACTATCTGGCTCATTCCTGAATGTCATGAATTGAACACAGAATCTGCCAGCACGCTTTTCTTCGTAGAGCTTCGGTAACAAAGAATATCTGTGTTCCGTAATAAGGACATTTTTTTTAAATTCAACAAGTTCGGAAAGAAGTACTACCGGATCGGAATAGAAATAAAGATCTGAATCAATGTATGTACAATCAATTGTATTATAGTTTTTAAGTACATATGAAATGACTGAAGGGGTGCACGTCCAACAATATTCAGCCTTACTCCTCTCCGTTTTAATTTGTAAAAGTTCAGGTGTCTCAAATTCTGCTAATGAAATAACAGTAACCTTCTCTAAACTAAGAGACCTCAGGATTGAATCAGACATTTCATCAAAAGCAAATATATAGAGATGGAAATCAGATGTATGCTCTTTTAATGACTCATACATTGCGATACCTTTGCTTAAATAGGGTGAATCAAAAAGCGTACAATAGGAGTATTTTGGAATCAGCTCAGGAGTCATAAAAGGCTATTTTGCAGATTCAGAGATTCTGAATCCATCTTTAATAGATTGCCCTCTTAAAACAACATTTGTAAGAGGATAAGGAACACAGGGAATTTCAGTATTGAAGCAACCTCCTTCTGGTATTGGGACCCTGTATTTAAAACCTGCGTTGTACGTTTTAGTTTCCACACTTCCAAATGGCGCAGGGATAATCCAGGAAGAACTATTTCGAAACATATTAACAGGATACTTTATTCTTCTCCCAACAATAAGGAGAAGGAAACAGAGCAATAATAATGGAATTATTCTGAACCAATTTCTGCCTTTTGAATTCTCAAGGAATTTTACAAAATAGGAAAATGGAATAGCAAATCCTAGAAAAAGGAAACCATATGCAAACCTTGGATCAGGAGCCATTACTATCCATAATAAAAGATTTAAGAAAATCACATACTGAATTTTTATCAGGAAAATTTCTTTCTTTAGTATCATTCTAATTAATAAAAACATTGATATAAGGTTCAGTGTTATTAACATTTTAAAATGAAAATTTAATTCTTTGAACCATGGAATAATCCATTCATATAATTTCATATTCATCACCTTGCTATAAGGAACTGTTGACAATTTAGCCCAACCTGATATCTCCTGTTTCATTGAAACAACTTCATTAAGAGGAATTTTCCAATCAACATTATAGATATCAACAGATGGGAATGGATATATCAAATATCCTGACAGGTAGTAATTTCGCACAATGAATGGCAATAGTACAAGAAACCCAATCACAACAGTAATAAAAATTCTTTTGGTAAAATTTCGATTTAATGTCAATAGTAGCGAAAAGCCCAGAAGAATCGAACTGATCTTGAAAGTCATACAACTGAAAACCACCAGATTTAATAGTATTACAGATATTATTTCCGATTTATCAACATTTACCAATACTCTCTCAAGGAGAATTATTGTATAAATCACCAGCATGGCGCACATAATGTCGGGAGATGGTGAATTCAGATCAGGAATCAATATTAGCAGACTAATTAGCAAAACTAAACCATAGAATACAGATTTCCAGATAATTCCTGATTTAAGGCTTGAATTATATAAAGAAGCAAGCTTTAATGTGAGAATTGTGAAACAAATTCCATTCAAGGGATAGATAAGTACATCCTTTAAATGGAATGAGAATAAAGCCGAAACTACAAAAAACATAGAGTTGAAAGCGAGTCGTCCGTGAATATTCCCCAGACCTGGAACAACAGCGAATTTTCTTATCCACTGTATTGTTTGCGCGTGATAAGACTCTGTATCTCCTAAAGTGATCTTATATACAAGGGCTGTCAAAACAAGTATTACTATAATTGCTACTACTATAAGCAGAGGTTTTTCAACAATTTTGTGAGATTTTATTGAGGCAGAACAATACTGTTTTACTTCAATGTACTGTATACCAAATAGTACCAGTGAAAGAACACTTATTACAATCAATAAAATTGTTCCGACAGGCATCCAAATTGAAGCAAAGGATGCCAATACAGATACTATCATAAAACCGCTAAAGAAAATTTCATCAGGTTTTATTATTACAATGGAACTGTAGTCATGGATAAAATGGCGAATTAGTTTAATGAATGAGTAACCAAGTATCATTAAATCAAACAAAACAAGAATCCATATTAAGAGAAGAATCAGCATTAGTTAAAGTCTGAAAAGTCCGTATTTAATAATACAATAAATAGCCCGAAAACCATCCTTCCAGCCAATTTTTTTTCCTTCTTCATAACCCCTTCCATAATAACTTATCCCTACTTCATATATCCTGATAGATGGTATTCTGGCAATTTTTATGGTAACCTCAGGTTCAAATCCAAAGCGCTTTTCTTTCAGATTTAATTTCTTAAGAGATTCTGCTCTGAAAAGTTTATAACAGGTCTCCATATCCGTAAGGTTCAGGTTAGAGAAAAGATTTGTCAGAAAAGTCAGGAACCTGTTTCCTATTGTATGCCAAAAAAAAAGTATTCTGTGTGGATTGCTTCCCATGAAACGCGAACCATAAACCACATCAGCGTAACCATTGATTACTGGTTTTAATAAATCATTATATTCAGCCGGATCATATTCAGTATCTGCATCCTGAATTATAATCAACTCTCCGCTTGCAGCTGAAATACCGGTATGAAGTGAAGCTCCCTTCCCTTTATTGATCTTATGATTTAAATATCTGATGTTCAGATCAGGATTTGATTTTACATACTTATTAATACTTGCCTCTGTCCCGTCTGAGGAACAATCATTGACAATTATTATCTCCTTCTGAAGTCCTCCCAATATTTTGACATCCTTTATCTTATCTAAAATTGAAGATATTGTTAATTCTTCATTAAAAACGGGGATTATGATCGAAAGTCTTGAATATTCCATTTTCTGAATTGCATTTTATTGAATTGCAGTTTTTAATCTGAACAGAGCATATTTTGAAATTCCCAAATCAATCTTAAAATAATCCTGGATGTGAAGAACAGATTTTTCGAAGAATCGGTCAGATATTCTTTTGTCCAGAAATATAAGTAATCCGGGCTTCATCTTCTGATTCTCAAATTGACAGTTTGTGAAATAATACTTCCATCCATCGATAAATGGCTGATTGTCCGGAATTTCATTCTCTTTAACAAGACCATAACCGTACAAATCTATTTTACACTCATAGAACAAATATATTTTTAATGAAACAGAAATCTCATAGGAATCGACTGGGTCGACAATTAATAAAACCTGATTTTCTGGAATATAGTATTCGGAAATCTCTTCAAATAGGTTTCTGGTATCACGACCATCCGTTGAAAAATCTTTAGCATCCCTTAAAACATTAATAAAAGAGGGAATAAATGAAATTATAAAAACTAATGCAACTGTCTTTCTAAGCCACTGTGGATTATCATCAAGTTCCTTTATAAATGACAACACTATATAAGCAAGGCCTAATGAAGAAGGCAATAGATATCTCTCGGTGAGTCCTGTCCTGAAATAAAGAATTGCATTTGGAACAATTATTAGACATGCAAAAATAAAAGATGGCATATTAAGTTTTGGTAAAGCCCTGTTATGAAACCAATTAATAGCAATAATTACAGAAAATGTAATTAACAGAGCAAGATATGTACGAATAAATTTAAGAATGGTCATTAATACCCCGCTGATAATAACCACTAGATTTGAGTCAATACCAGCATAACTGGTTCCAACGAATTTTTTTATGAAATATATTTCTGAAATACAGATGATTATTGGAATAATTAGAATCTGATTATTACAGATAGCCAGTCTTTGTGAATCATTAAGAATTTTATAATCATAGTAAAATTTAAAAATCACCATTGCAGGAATGATAATAATGAAACTTTCCTTAGTTAATGAAGCAAGTATCAGTGATATGCAAAACAGTATATTATTTAGCAAGTTATAGCGCGTATGACCTGTTTTTGATATAAAATAAAATGCTATTCCGGTAAATACCATTCCAAGTCCTTCACCTGGCCCAAGACGCCACCATACACCAGATTGATGACCAATATATACTACCACCAAAAAAACAAGAGTTTCCGGTATTCCAAATTTCATCCTCCGCAGGGCAGAATAAAATGTCAGACTCGCGATGCAAAATAGAAAAAGATTATATATCGACCAGAGAAGAAAGTCAGATCCGAAAAATTTAGTTTCAAGAACTCTGTGAGCATAATACAGAGGCCTAAATCTCATATTGGTACCAATATCCTGCCTAATCCATTTAACTGACACATCTATAACTGACGAGGTAGTAAGATCATCTTTTATTTTTATAACTTCATGGTCATCAACAAAATGATAACCTGAATTTAAAGTGCCTGTTGTTAAAAGTAACAGTGATGCTGATACTACAAGACACATTTTTACAATCAAATCTTTATCTATTCTCATGAAAACCACGTTAATACAGAATACGATTACGCTTTTCCAATATATTCAGATTTCGAAGCAAGACTGCTTTCCTTAATTATATAATGCGGGCGTTTCTTTGATTCTATAAAAATGTTGCCTATATACTCTCCAAGTATCCCAATCATTATTAATTGTATTCCACCAATAAATGTGACCATAAAAAATACTGAAGTCCAGCCTTCAATGGAATTTTCAGTAAAAAATTTAATATACAACGCATAAATTCCGTAGAGCAATGAGAGAAATGCAATTGAAACACCAATTAATGTGGATATTCGAAGAGGTTTAATACTAAAACCTGTGATACCCGATATGGCCAGGGCAAACATTTTTTTCCTTGAATATTTTGTTTTACCCCAAATTCTNTGCTCAGGAACATATTTAATGCCAATTTGTTGGAAACCCAGCCACTTTATCATGCCGCGAAAGAAAATCGCATTCTCACTTAATTTATTCAATTCTGCCGCAGCATATTTATCTAAAAGCCTGAAATCAGCTTCCCCCTGCTCAAAATTGATATCAGAGATGGCATTCATTAACTTGTAGAAAAGTTTCCCGGTAACTTTTTTGAAAGTTGATGTTTTTTCATCATTTTCTCTTATGGTATAAACAATATCATAGCCTTCATTCCATTTTTCGATCAGATCGGGAATTAATTCCGGAGGATGTTGCAAATCACCATCTAAGGAAATAATGCAATCTCCTGAAGCAAATTTTGTTCCAGCCCGAAGTGCATTTTGATGACCAAAGTTTCTTGAGAATGAGAGGAAATGTATTTTATTGTTTTTAGAATGCAATTGTTTAAGGACTTTTAGTGTGTTATCACTACTTCCATCATTAATAAAAATAATTTCATATCCGGAATAGCTTTCCAGGACTTTAATTAGTCTAACGGCCAAGATGGAAACGCATCCTTCCTCATTATAAACTGGAACAATTACAGATACCCTGAAATTACTTTTTCTCATATTTCAGTTATTATAGGTAAATATATGGAAATTTAGGAGTAGGTAATAGTAGATCTGCAGAAACTAAGTTGTCATAGTTTTTTCAAAAAGAAATCCCTTGAATTCGGAATTAATATTTGCTTCATCCAGCGCATCAAATTCAATAATAAGTTTGTATTCTGGTGTAAAGAAACTAAGAAAACTTGCTTTGTTAAAGAACCAGCAAGGGTAACTCCCTTTATAGATTTCCGGATTTACTTTCTGTATAGTTATCCTATCATGTCCTTCAATAAACGGAGTTCTGTCAACAATAATATATTTAACACCGGATGATTTTACTTCTTCAATAGTTTTTTTTGGAGCTTCAAGATATTGTAAGACACTTGAAAATACCGCTAGATCTATTTCGATCGATTTTATGCATTCGGCAATTGAATGGTAAAAATGCAACCTGTCATTTTCAAAGAGATTAATTCCTGCTTCAACAAAAGCTTTCTGTTCAACTATACACCAGTTAATAACAGGCAGAGAATCCAGAAATTGCTTGTTTTGAAAATATGTTGACCCTAGCGAGCCACCAAAATCCAGTACATTTAGCCTGCCATTATTTCTTGCAGCTATCCACATCAAAGATGATAACAGAGGATAAGAATATTGAACTTCTGTGAATACAAAGGAATCACGTTCATATGCAACCAATCCATCCTTAACTTGTAATGCTGATCTCTTTACCTTTTCGAGAATTTCACCTGAATCATATCCAGAAGATTTTTTCTCAGCTTCACTCCAGGAAGAATAGTCTCCATGCCAGCCATAGAAAAGACCTGAAACCATTTTCAAAACCCTGTGCGGTAATACCTCTTTAAGTAATCTCTTTATATTCAACATCAATTGATGATTTTGTTAATTACGTCCATGAGTTTATTTCACACCTTTTACTGACTGCTATTCCGGAGTTCAGTTGTTAATATTTCAATGATTTTTGAAGCCCTGGTTAAAATGGAATGAGACCTAAGTGTCCTCTCCTTTCCTGCTGTAGCAATTGATTTTCTTTCCTCTTCATTTTCAAGCAACCAACTGATCTTACCGGCACAATCTTCACGATCCTCATAAACAACTATCTCTTTGCCAACTTCAAACAGATCACTGATGTTGCTTTTATTGTCAGTTAGTAAGCAACTTCCGGTACCTGTAGCTTCAAACAATCGCATATTGCCAGCATAATTTCCAGCTATCTCACCATGGCTGTTAAGAACAATTTTTGCAGATTTTAGCAACTTCAGCATTTCTATCCCGAATTTAGGCTTTTTAATTGCTTTTAATATTGAATCCGGATATTTATTTACGGGTACACTGCCATATTGGAGTATGTGAAAATATCTTTCAGGATTATTTATTCCCAGAGTCGAAAGAATACTGTGGAAAAAACGGATAATCCTTTTAGCTGTAATTTTAACTTTTGTCTCAACATTGATATATAGAGACAGATCAATACCTTGATCAAGAAGATGTTCAATCAATTGTATCCTGCTTTTATGATATCCTTTTCCCTGTATCAATGAACCTGTAAATATAATCTGATCTGAATACGTTTTATTCTCACTATTTATTCGTGTCAGTAAATCAGAATCAAAGCCATGATAAACCAGGAAGGATTTTATACCGGCCTGCTCAAATTGTACTTTCAAACCAGGAGTGCAGGTAATGATCAGATTAAAAACCTGTAGTTTCTCCAAATCATCAATACTCCAGGGGGCACAAAGATAACCAACCAGTAGCTTTATACTCTTTACATTCTCCCGAATGTAATTCAAATCATCTTTTTCAAGGAAACGTAAATCTTCAATCCAGAGAACATCCGGCTGATAATTTTGAATCTGTTTATAGAGCAGCTTTTTAGTATTTGTTCTTCTTAAACCCTGCTGAATCCGCCATTTATTCTGAAGTATACTGTCATTTGCAATAACAGTGCGGGCATTAATTCCCAGTTTACTGAAACTTCGTGTATATGATGCTGCAAATTCTGTTGAGTCCTCTATCAGTGTATTGTAATGTTCGTTATAGCTCCATTTTTTATACTCAGAAAACCTGGTATAGAACTCCTCCAGAGAACCAGGGTACATTGAGCTTATTGTAAGCAATTTAAAACTCATACTACAGAAAGATAGACATACAGAGTTTCAAATAGGTCTTATAGATTTTTCATATTTGACAACCATTCCTGTCATAAGTAACGCAGCTGCCAAATAACAAATCACCTCTATTGACACATATACCTTTAAAAAATCAGTAAAACCAAGATTTTTAAATAGAAGTAAAGAAATGATCGCTATAAAATAGAAAAATTGCCAGATGCTGTAAAGTTTAATTTTCCGCATCGATATGAAAATACAAGAAAAAGAAGATATAATAAAGTTTAAGGCAAATGACCAAACAAGTATTTTAGAAATCTCCCCCGAAACGCCCCAGTTTTCTCCGAATACAAATTTAAAAAGCCATGTTCCGAAAAGAAATATTACTGCAAATTCGGCTAAACAGATCATAACAACAATAGTCAGAAGGTGCTTTAAATCTTCAATAAAACTCAGTTTCTTATTAAAGCTCTCGGCAACCCGCTGTAGCAAAACATTAGAAATCGATGTGGCCACTAAGGCCAATGGAATTGATAACACAAGTTTTGAAAGATCAAAATAGCCTGCATTTTCGGCTGAAAATAACTTATTAATAATGATCGGTGGCAGAAAAAAACTACAGGTGCTCATAAATGCAGGCACAAGATTATATTTAGGGAATTCTGAAAACTTCTTAGCCACATACCTTAGTTTGTTTATGCTGATCAGATTGATTCTGAAACCGTATCTGAATGCCTGATAAATAATTACAACTACATTAGCCAACTGTCCAATGATATCACTAAGAATCAATCCCAGGGGATATTTTCCAACTGCGAATAAAACCTGAGAGACTCCTTCCGACCCTCTTCGTATCAATTTATTAAGGGATACATACTTATATTGCTTTTTCCTAATCAGCCAATAATTAAAACTCTGATAAACGTTAGAGAGGAATGCCCCTAATGGAATAAGGTACAGAATTGTAATCGTAAAATCAGAAGGCAGATTAATTAACTTTAATATTTTCTTTCCAAAAACCAGTATAAGAATAAAAACCACCAAAGTGATCAAGAAGTTCAGTATAATTGAAAGCATAAGCAGACTGGCCGATTCCTTATCTTTTCCCGGCAAAACAATAGCATCATCATATCTAAGAGTCGAGACAACTGCAATTATTCCTACAAGGCTAAGATATACCGAAAAAGTTCCAAAAACTTCAGGTAGAAAAAACCGCGTCAGAAACGGTCGTAACATGATTGAAACCAACTGTGCAACAACTGTACCGGTAATCAGCACAGATGTATTTTTTATTAATTCAGATTTAATGAAATGCCCTGGAGAATATTTCATTTTACGATGTCACTTGATGAGTTGAAATCCTCACTTTTTACCAAAAGGAACTTTGCGATCGACACTTTTTGTAATTAAATAGTAAAAAATAAGTGTTAAAGTAAAGAGTGGAATCTGAAGGATTTTAATTTCTCTGTAAATAAAGATTAAAGTAATGTTGATCAGATTAATAATAATCAGAAACAAGTTAACCTTTTCGTGTGAAAAACCTGCCTGAACAATTCTCTGATAAACATGTTTTCGATGTGCTTCACTCAGCTTCTCACCGTTTTTCCAACGCCTGAACAATGTTAAAGTAGCATCAAACCAGAAAGGAGAAGTCAGCATTATCCAGTTGAGTATTGAAAATTCAAGATTATCATGGAAATATATTCCCACAACCACTAAAATAAATCCAAGCTGGGTACTACCGACATCTCCCATAAAAATCCTGGCTTTAGGCCAGTTCCAGTATAGAAATCCGGTTACACATGAAATGAGCAATAATGTTGTAACATTCCAAGTAAAAATGAACAGAACCGAGCATATTATTATCGCTTCGACAGAGGAAAATCCGTCAACACCATCCATGAAATTAAAAAGGTTAATAAACCACACCATTCCGATAATGGCCAATGGATAGATCAGAACAAAGAGATTGGGACTAATTCCGGGTAACACGAGTGGTCTTAAACCTCCCATAAAATAGAACGCTGCGATAGAAGTAATAAACTGGATTACCAGACGGAAAAAAGGAGAAAGACCAATAAGGTCATTAATAAGGCTTACAACAGCCAGCAGAATTCCACATAAAAGTGCGAAGAATAGTGCTTTATCTATAATTCCTGAAAAGTAAAGGATTGTGAGCCCGATATACCAGGCAGATATAATTGCGATACCTCCTCCATGAGGTATTGGAACATCATGCAGACTTCTCTCGTTTGGAATAGCAACCAGTTTTTTCTGAACAGCATAATTTTTAATCAGCCATGTAAGTATAAATGATAACAAACCCATGGAACAGATTAAAATCAATAATAGTATGAAACTCAATTTATTTTCTATTTATTAGTTTTCTGAAAAATATAGAGTCTGATATATTTAACCGTGTTCATTTGGTTTTGGCTGACTTATAATAGGAAATCATCTTCATTAATCCTTCCGTGGCAGAGAAAGGAGGTATATAATTTAAGGAAAGTTTGGTTTTCGTATTGTCAAGATAAAATGAATTAAACAATCTGTCAAATATACCAGGCAATAAGAATATGCCAGTTTTAATAACAAAACCAGGCAAGCGGAACAAGAGTATCTTTCTATTAAGAAGTTTTGATATTGATAAAACAAGATCGCTGGTTGACATTGGATTTTCATCCATTGCTATGAATGTTCCAGAGAATCTGATTTCTATTATTTTGTCAATATAGCCAACAAGGTTATCCACATTGGTGTAATGCCTGTTATTATTCACATTTTTAAAGGGCAGAAAAGGAAACATTTCAATTAACTTTATCAGTTTCAGAATATTTGCTACCACACCCGGGCCATAGACAATAGGAGTTCTGATGATCGATACACTGAACCCTTCTTCATCTAATCTTTTCAGACCATTTTCAGCCTGAAATTTGCTCATTCCATAATAATCCTCAGGGAAACATAATGAATCTTCATTCCATGCTTCTGATCCTGGTACGAACTTTCCGTATACTTTTACAGTACTCAGGAAAATAAATTGTTTAACACCTGATCGTTTTGCCTGTTCTGCAACTTTTACAGGAAGATCCCTGTTAATATTGAAATACTCTTCTGTCTTGATTTTTTTCGATTGATGCACCAGCGCTGCAAGATGAAGAACAACATCCACGTTCTCAAAATTTATATCCTCAAGTCTGTTTTCCAGAAGGGAAACTTCTCTAATCTCTTTATAAACGGAGGATTTCATGAAGTTGGTACCTATGAAACTATTGGCACCGATGATTAGAATTCTCTGCATTATTGAATTCTTTGTCAGATTGAAAAAATATAGAGCTTAGTCATCTGATCATACTTTACTTTAACAATCATCTCTGTTTCCGAAAATATTCAAACACTTTCAAAAAGTATTTCGAATAAATATTAAAGTAATTAGTACGTATCCCATTTTCTTTACACGCCCTGGCTATCTCTTTATTTAAAATAAGTTTACTTAGAATCGAACTATTGCTTACACCTCCGGTTCTCATCGAAACGAATGGCATTTCAAGATACTTTGATTTTACTTTATTTACATACAGAAATCTTGCAAGCAACTCAAAATCAGCAGCTATCTTATAATCTGTCTTATAGTAACCCAGCTTCTCAAATAATGCTTTCCTGGCATAGAAACTCGGATGAGCAGGCATAAAGCCTATTTTAAACATATTAATATTAAACTTCTTAGACGAATAGTAACGAACAATTTTTGAAGTATTTTCCGGCTTAACAAACTGTATATCACCATAAACCGCATCTGCATCATAAGCATCAAAGGCTTGTGCTACCTTTTCTATGACGCAATTATTATAAAAAAAATCATCAGAATTTAGTATCCCGATGATGTCTCCAGTTGCAAGTCTGATGCCCTTGTTTATTGCATCATAGATGCCATTATCCGGTTCAGAAAGAAACCTGTGTATTCTGTTTCCATAGGATTTGATAAGATTAATTGTCCCGTCAGTTGAAGCACCATCAATAATAATATATTCGATATTAGGATATGTCTGTGCCAGAACAGAACTAATTGTTTCAGCAATTGTCCCTATGTTATTAAATGAGACTGTTATTACGGATATAGTCGGCGTATAGGAAGTCATATTATTAGATGCAAAATTCATAATGAAGTGATTTGAATTTTCTCGGGAAATTTGATTTTTGATCGTAAAGGTAGTTTTGGTGCCAGTCAAAAATCCGTCAAGAAATTTTACCTCGAGGTACTCACTAAATCGGATGATTCTTTAATTTGAAAATAATTAATGATATAGGGTAATATTGAAAATATTCCTACTATGGATGGATCAAATGGAGTGTTAGCACTGAAAAATGCAAAAAACAATGTGACTGCAAAGCAAAATCCAAAAGTCCAGTATTCTTTTCGATAAATCCAATAGTAATAAAACGATTTCGATAAAAACCATATATATATTAATAATCCTATTATACCGGAATAAAGTAATATAGAAAGAAAAGGATTATGTGGATAATCACAGTCAGTCTTTTCATTATTAAACATCTTAGAAAATTTCTTTGTATATACAAACCCATCACCAATTAGTTTTTGTTTAATGCTATAATCATGCGTAAATATATATAGAGCATAACGCCATCTATCAAGGCGTGGTCCAACAAAATGATCATTATCCATTTCTTTCTGAAATTCAGGAATAAAACTTAGGCTATCATCTTTTTGAGTAAATCTGGCTGAGAAGACTTCTAAAAGTGGAAAAAATGTTGACATAGAAAATCGACTAAGAAACTTTGTATTACATATATTATTTGAAGGTAATTCAAACCGCTGATATTTATCAATTATATTATATGATTCATTATCATTTTCTTGAAACATTTTTACGTCAATATTCTTTGATCTACATTTAACAGGTTTTAATGCTGAATCTTTATTAAGTGCAATTAAACTTAAATAAATCTCAGGGCGGTGGAAGATATTAAAGGATGAGAAATTTGTATGCGCAGACAATTGAAAACCATGGCAATCTCTTAATCTTATTTCAGATTTGTTACTTAGTAGTGATATTTTTTTTTTAATAGTATCTGCTTTAAGTGAATCTGAGATCAAAACTGATTTATTAACAATTTTAAATTCAGGATAAGCAAAAGTTACATATCCATTTAGGAACGTAATATCTTTATTTCCTGGTATTTCAAAAAATATGAATGGCTCAACAAATCCTGAATCAGTCTCATTTTCTAACAATAATTTTTGCCAAGTTCCTTTCTTTGATAAATCATACAAAGCAGAGTTCTTTCCATTAAAATATCCCCACACACCAAGTTTTACTTTATTTCCATTAAAATTATTAGAAACGTAACAATAGATTGAAGAAACAAGTCTTTCATCATTTGAAAGTACTTTTTTGCCAAAATTTGTGAATATTGTGAAATTACCTGAGGCCTTTGAAAGAAAAAAATTGCTCTCCTTATCAATTGTATAACCATATGTATTTGCAGGTACTATTTGTGAGTACATTCCACTTAGTTTATTACTCATTCTGAATCTTCTAGTCGCCCATGTTAAAGGATTCTTTGGATCGTACTCTAATGATTCAGCACTTGGATAAGCAAATAGAACCTCTCCTTCCAACCTATCTGATTTATTTTTTACAATTTTCTTAATTCCAATATTAATTTTTAAATTTTCTTTAGCACTTGAAACCGAGAGTAGCATTCTTTCCCACCTCCCCTTCTTGCCAAGGTTATATTTATATGTACCCAATCCGCTGTAGTCCCCACTTGCTTCAAAATAGACTTCATCTCCATTAAAATTTTCAGAAACATATACATAAATCGAAGAAATAATTCTTTTAGCATGATCGCTTACTTTTAAGGATAATATATTTGAGAATGCATACTGCATACTATTTTTTGTAAGAATTGAACTGGGTTTAAAACTAAAACATATAGACCCTTTTGGTACTATTTCTTTGTTTATTCCAGGCAAAACAGAAACTTCATCAAATGGAGAACCTGCCCAAGTTATTGGCTGTTTTGGATCAAAATCTGTTTCCCGAAGATTAGGATAAGCAAAAATGATAGAACCTTTCATATTTTCTAAAGATATCTTATTCTGCATAGATAAATACAAGTATTCAGAAAGCATTCCTGAGTCTGCAGTGAAAGTTGTTTCTAATTTTTGCCATTCTCCCTTATGTTGTAGATCATAATAAGCCGTGGTAAGTCCATGTATTTTGCCATACGAACTGATTCTTATCCAGTCCCCATCAAAATCTGGAGAAACATAACAAAAAAGCGAAGCAATATATCTTTTACCTGGAATCAAATTTAATTCGAACAATTGGGTTAAATAATAAGCATTTCCATTCCAGGTTGAACTACCGGACAATTTGTCCACTTTTGCCCCAATTGATCCATATGGCACGATATTTTTATTGATTCCAGGTAAATCGGTAACAATTGAATAGTTTCCTGACGCCCAACCGCTATAAGGATAAAGTGGATCAAAATTATCCTTAAATGTTTTATAGTTAATCTCCTGGAACTTAGCTCTGCCGTTGAAAATTGATCTTACGGACAAAGACAAATTGTTAATATATGTGTGTGTTTCATTTTGATTAAAATGTGAATTAAGTATTATGAAATTTCTTTCGGTAGAAGACACAGAAACAAAAAAATAATATACACTGGAAGCAAAAAGAATTGATATTAGTCCAACTCCAGTGGTGTTTTTTCTAAAATATTTTAACTTTTCATCTTTAATTATCACCGAAATAATCGAAATGCCTATCAAAACCAAAGAAATTGAACTTGCTATTATTATTCCTCGTCTTGAGGTTGAAAGAAAAATATTTACTAATAAAATAATTAGGGATATTTGAATAATAATCCTGGAGTATAACTTAATCTTTTTAAATAATTTTGGAATTATAAAAATAATACCAAAAAAGCAAACTAATGTAAAGAAGTTATCATCAACCGCTAAGGATGTACCAAAAGGATAGCTATGGCCTTCGACACTTAGAAATTTAAAATTAATCCCAAGAAGCTGATAATATAATTTAATTATTCCTAGAAATGCGACTATTGTACTAGATACGACTATACAATTGCTAAAAAGGGATAATATACTAATAAGGTTACTCTTAGTTTTTATCAAAACTAAAGCAATAAATAGGAACAATATTACGCTGAGGGCATTTACAAAATCCTTTATAAGAAGCATTTGATTATCCCTTGTAAGAATAAACGACAATGAATATATTGCAATTACTAAAATGACTGGAAAGAATAATAAATACAAATTCCTTATTTTGACCAGTGCCCATAATTTCATGAATTCAATAAAAGCGAATAGTGCAACTATCAACTCCAAAGGAAAAAGAAGGTATTTGACTATCTGTGGACACGCTAACCTCAAGACAAATAACACCAACAGGCTTGCTATAAGCAATATTTTGAAATCCAAGAATTCTAAATATTTTGATTTCATAATGTCATGATTGAACTTTCAATAGTTTTCCAGAGATTTAATTAAGCTGCTAATTGATTTTTCATTATTTCTTTTTTATTTACATATCTTCTCAATGGGAAATATGAAGTTGTTAACTATTATGAATTTGAATATTTGCCTTCGTTCCTGGAGAAAATGCTTACAGCTTTCTATAAGATATCACGTTCTATCCGTGCATCATGGAGATCTTTCATTAATAGTGCGATCCAATTTTGCTCACCGGTCAATATCTAATTCCCCTGGCCGGGGAAACTCGCGAATTGATGTTTTGTTGCTTCTTGCCGCAATCGATATATCAGATCAGCACAAATTTCGAGTTCGGATGCAAAAGCAGTGAAGTCTTCACGATAATTGCTGAGTTAAAAAAACGTTTGTATAAACTCTCGATCAAATGATATTCTTTTTTTCATATTTTTTATGTTAAATTTTTTAGCTTAACCTGCTGTCCGGATAAAAGTAGTAATTCCCTAAAACTAGATCAATACAGGACAACATATATTTAAATATCAATACAATACTGAGACTAATCCAGAATATTCAGCAAACAGGCAGCTATCCTATCCTTTTCAATTTCTGTCAGATTAGATCCAGATGGTAAACACAATCCATGTGTAAAAGCATATTCGGAGAAACCGTTTAAATATGCAGGGGCTGTATTGAATATTGGCTGAAGGTGCATTGGTTTCCAGAGTGGCCGACACTCGATGTTATTATAATCTAAACCTTTTCTGATTTGTTCTGTAGTTAAACTTAAATTTGTGCTTTTCTCAAGAATAAAGGAAGTAAGCCAATAATTAGATCTTGAGTTAACTGTTTCAGTATGAAAACGTATTTGTTTATAATTACTAAGCAAATCGCGATAAAATCTATTATTTTCTCTTCGTTGACTGACTCGCAAATCAAGTACCTCCATTTGACCCAGTCCTATTCCTGCAAGAATATTACTCATTCTATAATTATAACCAATTTCTGAATGTTGATAGTGTGGAGCATCTTCTCTAGCTTGAGTTGAAAGGAAACGGGCTTTTTTTATTAGATTTTTATCATTTGAAACTAGTGCACCACCACCTGATGTAGTAATAATTTTATTTCCATTAAATGACAGAATACCCATAATTCCAAAAGTTCCACAGTTTTTACCAATATATTTACTTCCAAGCGCTTCAGCGGCATCTTCAATTATTGGTATTTCATATTTCATTCCGACATTCATTATGTCTTTCATTTTTGCAGGCATGCCATAGAGATGAACCACGATTATGGCTTTAGGTTTTTTACCCTTAGCAATACGATCTATTATTGCCTCCTCAAGCAATTCCGGATCCATATTCCATGTTTCAGGTTCACTATCTACAAAAACTGGTGTTGCCTTTTGATAAACTATTGGATTGGCAGTTGCAGAAAATGTAAAAGATTGGCAGATTACCTCATCTCCTCTATTAACATTCAGCAATATTAATGCCATATGAATTGATGAAGTACCAGAAATAAGTACAGCACAATTTTCAATTCCTAAATAATTCTCAATTTCCTTCTCAAACTGATTCACATTCGGACCTAAAGGTGCAATCCAGTTTGTATCAAATGCATTTTGAATATATTTCAACTCTGTCCCCCCCATATGGGGCGATGATAACCAAATTTTCGAATTCATGACTTTATAAAATAATTTTTCTCATTATAATCTTTTCTAATAAATGTGTGGAGTATTATTTTTATATCCAACCCTAATGACCAATTATCGAGATAGAGTTTGTTTATCCTAACTTTGTCAGGAAAGATAATCATGTCATTATATTTTCTTGGATTTTCAACGTGACAAAGAATTTCCTCTTCATTAATGTATTTTAAGCTTGCCGGGCCTGTAATGCCAGGTTTTAATGATAATATTTCCTTGTCTTCTTCACCTAATTTATCCATGTATCCAGCAACATCTGGTCGTGGGCCAACGAAACTCATTTCTCCTCGAAAAATATTAATTAGTTCAGGTAATTCGTCCAACTTGTACTTTCTCAGATACTTGCCAATAAATGTAATACGAGTATCATCTTTAATTGAAATTGTATTTGGATCATCATTGACTCTCATTGTTCGAAACTTAAGTATGGTAAATGTTTTACCAAATTGACCTATTCTAGTTTGTCTGAAAAGGACTGGCCCTTTCGAAGAAGAAATAAGTAAAATCGAAACAAGTAATAATAATGGAAAAAGAATTATTAAAGCAATAAAGGCAATTAATCTATCTAATATCATTTTTATTTTCATAACTATATCTTATTCCTTTAGCTCTTATTATAAGGTTGATTATGAACATAGGTGAGTAGTAAATCAAATAATTTCGCCAAACTGATAATTGAAGATACCAATACTTAAAGTGCTTGCGTTTAATTAAAATATTCATTTTTTGCTCTTCTTTTCTTCTCATAACTAAAGAGCCACTAACACGCATATAATAAAGGGGTTCATTTAAAGTACCCAAAATTCCACCTTTTCTGACTGCAGTTAACCATAAATCATAATCCTGAGATTTTAAGAAAGAGATATCATAAAATCCAAATTTAGAAAAAAAAGTACTACGAAAAACAATTGAGGCATGGACTATAGCACAACTATTCTTAAGTATATTGATCGTTAATTTCTTTGGAAGATTTTGTTTTGATCCAATAGTTCTATCCTCGTAATCAATCATAAGTAAATCTGTTCCAAGGCAATCATAATCATGATTTGATTCCAAAAAATCCAACTGCTTCTTGAACCTATCCCTATGTGCAATATCATCCGCATCCATTCTCCCTATATATGTGTATCCAATTTTCATACAATATCTGATTCCATCATTTAGAACAGATGGTAATCCTCTGTTAGTATCGAATTTGAGTCTTATTGTATGCATTTCTGGAATTTTCACAATAACTTGTTCTAAATCACTACTGATTGGACCATCAATTAAAAAAATTATATCAAAACCAGTATATGTCTGAAGGTTTAAACTGGTTAGAGCCTTAACTAAGAAGTGAGGTTCATCCTTTTCATATATTGGTAGCAGAACAGCTAGTTTGTTATTCATTTTTCACATAAATTAATACCGTATAAACATCGACTGCCAGTATGCAAAGAATCAAAAAAGATCCACTTGCCATCATTTGACCATCGCGGATGAAGATCGCATCGTGTTTGTCCATAATACTTAAAGGATTCGTAAAACTCTCCAATTTTTTCAAGTCTCCGTTTTTCAGTTTCATATAAAAATAATTCCTTCATTCTTGACCTGTTTGGATATGTATCAAACAATAGTTTATCATTCTTGAAATTTGGATGACCATCTCCAAATCTGTCAGTAATTCCTAATCCTAATGGTTCATAAATTGCTGTTATGATATTAATCAGATAATACTTATCTCCAAGTTCAAAATCACGCATGAAAGCTATAATTTCATTGTTGCTATACCAAAAATAATGACTAACCATCTCATGGTCAGCCAAAACCTTAAGATTATTACCAAGTTTATCTGACAAAATCAAACGATCAAATTTCCTACCTCTAACGAAATACCTGTGTAAAAAAACAAAATGACTTCCTTCAGGTGAAATCATTATATGGTTTACCTTATGGATTGCTTTTGGAGAAATATCAGTCAGATTTAATTCTGCTAGTCGTCTCAAAGATATTATTAAATGACAAGAGTTGCTTTTTAAATCACAATAGAAGATTCCATCATTATTAAGGTTGTTTAGATCTATCTTTATTCCTAAATCTTTCCTATTGCGATAACCATAATCGGGTCGAAGTTCCGCTAGGCGATCGTAATTTAGAGTATATCCAAAGTCTGTATGTACATCATAAATTGGGAAATCAATTCTATTTTCTATATGATTTGTACGGGCATTAACTATATATGAACAATAATTCTCACTTTGATGGTCAAAATCATTAAAAATAAATTTATCATTATCAATCCATTGAAGTTTTGACCCTTGTTGCCAGTTATAACTGGATGTCGAAAGACTTAATCTCAGAGTATCATCATGGAAACTTCTGGCAACAACATTGATTGGGACTTTACTTGATGGTAAATTTGAAGTAAATAAAGGCGATTCATGATATAAAATAATATCACCAGAATTATTCAGAGGGGATTTATCATAGTATCCAAAAAATGTCTCATGACTTTGTGTGCTTGCAAATGACTTAAGACAATAATCTGATTCAAATATTTTTCTCTTGCGGAACAAAATAAAATTAATTCTGCTATACAAATATTTTGCAATTCTTTTGATGAAAGGCAATTTGCCAAAGCTTACTGCAATAAGTCGTTCTATTTTATTATATCTACTCCCCATAGAGACAGTATACCTTACAATATAATTCTAAATATTTTGAAGCCATTACTTTTGCAGAAAAATTATTGACAAGAATATTTTCTATTCGAATATTTGGTTTATCTAGTTTTTTCAAATCGAGGCTATCGAGTTTTGCTACGAGATCATCCATATTCCCTGAACTAAAAAACGTGCAAGCGTTATTGTCAGCCTCAAATATTTCTTTATGTTGTGGAATATCAGATGCGATTATGGAGATCCCATGGGACATTGCTTCTAGAACTGCAGTAGGCAGTCCTTCACTTTTTGAAGCAGTCACAAATAAATCAGCAATTTCATAAAAATCAGATACATTTATGACATTGCCCATTAGAATTACACAATTAGAATAATCCTTTGACATTTCTTTTAGATCTTCAAAAAGCTCCCCACTACCTAAAAATACTAGTGTGCAATCATTTTTTCTATGACTTAATAAGAATGCTGAAAGAAGAAGTTTGGAATTCTTAAGAGGTATCAGAGCTCCCACTGAAATTATTATCTTTTTACTTTGGTCTGCGCATATTAATGTGCTTTTTGCTTTTCGTTGCTTCTCGATGTTTATGTCATTTTCTTCCGTTTCCACGCCATTCTGGACACACCCAACATTCAATCCTCTTAATTTATATAGAGCTGAATTCGTTTTTGAACAAGCTATTGGATTTGAAATTCGTTTAACAGCGTTGAAATGAATAATAGTAGCCAATTTCCCCACAATAGGTCCAAATTTCATTTTATAGTCGTCAAAAAAATAATTATGTATTGTACAAAACCTATTCTTGCCCTTAAGGAAAAAGCCATTTATTATATCAGGGAAAAGACCATGGCTATGTACTATATCTGGATTTAATGCAATGATCTTCCTTTTAAGACCATAAACTCGACCTGTAAATAGCTTATACTTATTTAAATTACAACAAATTATTTTAACCCCTATTTTTTCAAAATCGATCCTTCGTGTATTTTGAGGTTCTGAATACAGAGATAAAATTATTATCTCATGGCTTTGTCGAATTAAGCAAGAGACAAGATTGAACACTATATTAATTAATCCTGAACGCTTAAAGGTTGGTACAATATATAATATCTTCATCGAAAAACACGTATTGAAATTACATAATTCAACTTGCTATTAATAAAATCCTTGTTGGTTGCACATATAGTATCAGTACAACTTTCTTAAGGGATATTTTAAGTAAGGTATTATTACATGAGACAAACATGCAATATATTTACATAAATGAAGTCAATGTTCTTAATCTGGAAAAGATCATTCAAAAATATTTTTTGCATTTGATTAAGCATGTTTCATGTGGCTATTTCACCATTCCAATCGTTAATTCTTGCTGGCCTACGTATCTCAAAACTACTATCTAAAAGTCACATTTTGCCCAACTAAGGTACGTCAATATTCATCCTATTGTTCGTATTTGGTAAACTAAGGTCATCTGCTTTGTTATGGAAAGTTGTTATATTCTTAAAAGTATAAATAAATACAATTGACAGAATAATATTATGAATAAAATCATAATAACTTACCATTCCAATGTCAATGAATAATTTTAAGATTATTAATACGAGAACAAAGTTTAATATGTTATTTTTTTGTTTTTTAAGAATTAAGGCAATCAATATAAAAAAAAGAGGAAAATAGTAAAGAACAATTGCAAAAACTCCTGCGGTTAACCCTAATTCTGTGTAATTACAATGTGAATATGTACCTTTAGGTTCTCCTTCCTTATAGATCAAAACGCCCCTACTAATTAGTAATTTTTTATAAGGATCGACAAGGAAATAAGTTGAAGACTGAGCACCGATTCCCGTTAGAGGTTTTTCTTTTATTATTTCTATACTTTGATTAAAAAACCATGCCCTCATATAGGCACTATCACTAATCTTGAGTTCATCTATTTTATTAGTTACAAGCTGATAGATCTTTTTCACTCTATTAAATACATTGAAATTAAAAGCAAAATTTAGTACTAAAACAAATATTGTAAAAAGCAAAAATGAATTAATAAATTTCTTGAGTTTTATTTTACCAAAATAATGCACAATAAAGATAAAAGAAAAACCCACAAGCCCTTTAACAGATTGGCTAAGGAGGAGGAAAGTGAGTAAAACTAATGTCTTCCCTATATATACTTTAAATTTATCAGTTTTATCACTCGAAAAATAAAAGTATAATGCAGATATTAAAACAGTTGTTAGAGCAAACCTATTTCTATTTGAAAAAAATCCTGAAAAACCGATGTTTGATTCCAAGTTATTATAGACTTGAACAAAACCGGATTTTACAGAGTAACCCATAATAAATAAAAGTAATAAAACACCGTTAATAATTATCCATGAAGTTGTAAGGATATTCACAATCTTTCCGAATAATAATTGGTCTCTCGTAATACAATCTATAAGTGATAAAGTGCCAATGATATAGAAAAAAGACAAGAAAATATATTTCACATGCAAACCAGGATTGAAAGTAAAAAATGTAATAGCCAAAGCATATACAATCCATAAAACCATCGTCAGACAACTTGCTATCAAATACTTACCTATGCTATTCGTTTTTAACAATTCCATCGTCCTCATTGCTATCAAAAATCCTAATACTAATAAATGAAAATAGAAAAATGCAGATGCTGATCCAAATGAAAAAAAAGTTAATAGCAGAATAAAAACAAAAAAATGAGCTTTACCTATTCTAAAATTCACCTTCATTGAATGTCTAATTTATAAACAATTTTTCATAACTATCTACAATGTTTTGATAATAGAATTTTGTAGAAGGTTTAATTGTTCTTTTTAATTCTATAGTTTTGATTATTGCTGCAGCAAAACCAATCTTATCATGAACTTCTAAAAGATAACCGTTAATTCCATCTTCCACTATTTCTTCAGGTCCGTATGGACATTTATAAGATACTATCGGGATTCCTAAAGTTGCAGCTTCAACCAGAACATTCGGAAATCCTTCATATATTGATGTAAGAACAACCAGGTCGCATTTAAAATAATACTCTAAAATAACGGGTGTAAAGTTTAATATATTTACATTCTCAACTAAATTCAATTCGGAAATTTTTTGTCTAATTTTTCCTAGTTGACTACCATTTCCAACTATCAGCAAAAGAATATCCGGAATACTCTTCTTGCAAATACTCATTATTTCAAGTAACTCAAGAATATTTTTTTGAATTTCTAATCTACCAACATACAGAACGATTGGCCTGTTTTTTTTTCTTGGAGTTTGATTAGATTTTTTTTGGGCAGAATTTTGAATCTCAGGTCTAACCGGGTTGTAAATTACAACTAATCTATTTTCATCAAAACTATAATTTTTTAGAATATCTGATTTCATTTCTTCACATTGAGCAACAAGAATATCCACTTTTTTGTAGAATATATTAGTTATCAGAGATTTAAAGATTTTATAAATAGAGGTACTATTCTCTTTATTGATTGCAGTGAAATTATTTATGTGCCTCGAAATTATTTTAAAACTTCGTTTAAAGAAATATCTCAGAATAACTAAAATAATTGAAATTTCATACTCAAAAGAAAATATTTTATTGGGCTTTTCTTTTAAAAGAAAAATGAATAGTGGAATCAAGATATGTCTTGCACGGGCCTTATTAAAACAAACAATCCTAACCTTTTTGTTTAATTCATCCAATAATACTGAGTTATTCAGATTAACCACAAGAAGAACTACTTTCCAATTTCTACAAACTAGCTCATTACATAAGGTAATACAGACACGTTCAGCCCCCCCTCCACCTAATGAACCAATAGCAATAACGATGCTTTTTGCCATATGAAGACTAATTTGGTTGTAATAAACTACTTTTTTCGAGTAGATCAACTAAATTGAAATATTGAGGCCAAAAGTGGCCAGGATGAAATTTCAATTCATTATCCCAAAAACCAGGACAATTATAGACAGCTTTATCAACATATGTATAACTTATTTCACAAAAAACAGGATTCTTCTCTTCATCATATAAAAAATCATAAGCCATAGTTTGAAAACCAATTTGAGTCGAAATTTTGAAAGCAAGAGTAATGAAATTCAGGTCAATCGCACTTTGATCATAATCTAATATACCACTTCCTGATGAACGAAAATCATTTTTTCTATTAAAACGCCGAAAACAAAAAGCTCTTTTACCAATAATTGTAACCCGTGTGTCAAATTCATTATTTGGCATAAACTCTTGAAAAAGTATATAGTTTTTATGTCGTTGCCAGTTAAAATTTATAAATTGACCTTTTGTCCTCTTTAAACAATTTCCAACATATTTTCTAATCCTCTTGCAATAGGTATTGACCAGACTCCCTTTAAAGTCCAACTTCGAGGATATGAATCCAGAACCAAACATTTTGCTAACTAGTTTTTTTGCATCCTTAAGCGAATCTACCCTTAAGACACCTTCAGAACCTGCTCCTCCTTTTAATTTAAATACTACAGGAAATCGCATTTCTTTTTCAGTCCAGTCAAGTGCAGACCGTTTATCATAGAAAACCCAGCTTTTGATAATAGGAAAATCAAATGCTTTCATTAAATAATACTCTCGAATTTTATCATCATAATGCCAGCATGATTTAAGGTCCGGTAAACATTTTATATTGTAGTAGTGCTCAATTACTGGCAAAATTGATTTTGCAATCTGATGATGGTCATCCCACTGTATCCATCTATATATGAAATAATTAACATACCGAATTTTCTCCCAAAAGGATATATCATTAATATCAAGCCATACGTACTTGATATTATTAAATTCTAATATCTCAGCGTACTTTTTTACAAAAGAATCGTCAGATCCCTTGGGATAAATATGAATTCCAACTATCATAGATCGAGTGTTTAAAGTTCTATTTATAATTTTTTTATCTTTTTATCAAGTATATTTAATATAGCACTTCTGTGTGCATCGCAGGCAATCATGTTATACATCCTTAATTGCTGTTTATTAGAATATAAAAGGAAATTAAAAAACTTAAATCGAAATAGAATCCTATGGAACCTGTTAATACCAAATATATGTCTTAAATACATTCTTTCATTATGTTGGCAAAAGAAATCCCATTGAGCATTTATTTTGATGTCGTTTTCATTCTCAGAATTGGAGAGTTTCATCATATCGACGATCATATCACTTTTTTTGCCAGTTATAATATCAATACTCTGAGTTTTATCATTCTGTTTGAATGGAACAATTTTCCAATCTATCTTATCATTTTCTAGAATTAGTTGACAGATAAGGCCAGTGTTCCAACTTTCCGGCTTTGAACTACGCTTAAATATAAAATTACCAAGGCTATAGAATATCGGAGCGTTTTTATAGATTTCCACAGGCCCAATTACATGGCTATGATGACATATCACAGCATCCACACCCAGGTCAATAAAAAATCGACATTGACGCTTAAAGGAAGGATTTGGCAAAGAGGAATACTCATTTCCGCCATGGAGGATAAGTATCAGAAAATCTACAATGNATCGTGAATTCCAAATATCATTATACAGATTTATTAAGTCAATTGGATTTGCACCAGGAGAATTTGATGAAGCAGTGGAAAACTCTATTTCGCATGCATTTATGAAACCTATCTTTTTATCATTAATAGTTTTTATTAGTGGTTTGCGTGCATTTTCCAGATTAACACCTGCTCCTAGAGTTGAAATACCATGTTTGTTGCATGAAGAAATTGTATCAAGAAGGCCTACTTCGCCATAATCTAAAATATGATTATTTGCAAGACAAAGGATATCAAAACCAACATTTTTTAGTGCATCAATAACCAGAGGATTTGCTTTTAGGTTCGGACCAAATTTTCTTATAGGGTCTTCAAATAAAGTAATTGGAGATTCAAGGTTCCCTACTAAAAGATCACTTTGTGAGAAAATCTCTCTTGTGTCACCAAAAAGTAATGACTCTTTTTTAGAGGTAATTAGCTGTTGGGCTGATTGGTCAAGACAAATATCACCCACAAACGAAATCTTTATCATATTCGCATAACGAATTAAACTATTTTATCAATTGTTTTCGATGTTTCTGTGCTGCCCGGAAGGTCAGAATAGATCTAATAATCCAAATTAGTACCAAGTTTATTGCCGCTCCCCAATGATCTAATAATTTTATCATAATAAGTGTCGTCAAAAAGCCTATAACAGAAACATACATTATAATTTTCATCAAAACTTTATCCTGATGCATGGTTAAAAGATAATTGGTACCATAGCAATACATAATTGAATTAAGAAATGGGCTTATACTCAGAATTAACAGAATATATACTGAAGAGGAAAATTCAGATGAAAATAGAACATTAATAATCAACTTGGAAAAGATAGCTATTCCGATTGATAACAGTATGCCTAATGAAAGAATGAGCCTTTCAAATGATTTATACTTGCTAATATTTCTGTTTAAATAGGGAAAAAATGTTCTTGAGAAAACTTCTATAAATGACAATGATAAACTTATAATCCGTTGTGCGGCAGAAAACAATGCAACACTCAAATGTGTGCCAAAAATACCCAAGAAAAAGATTGATGAATTATAGTACAAATTAGGCAGAAACATAGAAATAAACACATATATTCCTGATTTAATTTCTTGTACGATTTCTTTGAATGTCGGAAGTTTAATATGAATATTGAACTTTTGAATTGCATAAAAAAAAGCACCAACACCAGCGACAAAAAACCCCATAGAAGTTATGAGTGGCACAAATATATAATCTTCATTTCTTTTTATCAGAACGAATAATAATATTGTAAAAAGGAGTTTTGAAATAAAATTAAAAAGCGTAATAAATTCCATCTTTTCCATTCCCTGAAAAAACCAATCAGGAAAAAACACATTTCCGGCAATGGTTATAAAACTAAACAAAAACACTATTTCATAGTTTTCGAATCTTTTGAAACAAAATATTGCAGTGCAAAATATTGTAAATGTCAGAATTAAGAAAATGCTTTTTATTGTAATTATCCTGCTGAATATTTTAGATAATATAACGGGGTCATCCCTGTTTATTGCAATTTCCCGTGTGCCTGTTAGTGAAAACCCATAATCAGTAATTGACTGAAAATAAATAACAAATGAAGATGCAAAGGCTATTACACCAAATTTTTCTGCTCCAATGACTCTTACAAGGTATGGCAAAGTTATTAAAGGGAGCAAAAGATTTAGTGCTTGAAGTATTGAAAGAGACACAAAATTAGAAAATAAGATTTTCCCATCTTTGCTTTTCAGAGCCTTTATAATGAATACTTTAAGTCTATTAATCATTCAGAACTTTGCACGTTGAAAGATAAATTCTTCTGATATTGTTTCCCAAATTTATTATTACCAACTTACTTTTTAGCAACAATATAGATAAATTTAATTAGTGTATATATTTTTGTCAGGAACTTAGTCTATATTAAAAAAAGAAAAGTAAGCAATTGTTTAGTATGAAATTTGTTACATATACAAAAAAGACAGAAGACATTAATCAAATTGCTTGGTTCGAATTATTTAAAATTTGGAACAAAACATATAACCAAACCTACATCTCGTTCAATTATTCAAGATTGTATATTCTTATGAGAATGAACTTGATAGAATTCATCATACCAAATTACAAATTGTTTTATACCATTTTTTATTTCTGTTTTAGGAGAATAGCCCATCTCTTTTTCCAAATCACTTATGTCAGCCCAAGTTCCCAGAACATCTCCGGATTGAAGTGGCAGATAGTTTTTCACTGCTTTTTTATCTAGTGCTTTCTCAATTGCTTCGATGAACTCATTAAGCCTTATCGGATTATTATTCCCAATGTTATAAAGTTTATAGGGAGCAATTGAGTTGCCCGGATCAGGGCAAATGCCATTCCATTCCCTGTCACCTTCCGGTATTTTTGCAAGTACCCTAACTATACCTTCAACAATATCATCAACGTAGGTAAAATCACGTTTCATATTACCATTGTTGTAAATATCTATCGGTTTTCCTTCCAATATTGCCCTGGTGAACAGAAATAAAGCCATGTCAGGTCTTCCCCACGGCCCGTATACCGTAAAAAACCTTAAACCTGTAGTTGGCAAACCATACAGGTAACTGTAAGTATGGGCCATAAGTTCATTGCTTTTCTTAGTTGCAGCATATAGGCTTATGGGATGATCCACATTCTGGTGAGTAGAGAAAGGCAGCAATGTATTTAACCCGTAAACGCTAGAACTGCTGGCATATACAAAGTGTTTTATGGCATTATGGCGACAACCTTCAAGAATATTAATAAAGCCGACTATATTACTATCGATATATGCGTAAGGATTTATTAGACTGTATCTAACACCAGCCTGGGCAGCCAGATTACACACTTTATCAAATTTTTCTTTTTCAAAAAGTTGAAGAATTGCTTTTTGGTCTTCCAGCTTTAGTTTCACAAACCTGTAATTTTTAAATTTAGAGCTTTGGACAAGCTCTCCCTCAGTAATATTTTCTTTGTGAATACCTGTCTCCTCTAAACGAGCATATTTTAGATTTATGTCATAATAATCATTTATACAATCCAAGCCAACCACTTTATTACCGTTTTCAATGAGTTTTTTCACTAAGTGAAAACCAATAAAACCTGCAGAACCAGTTACTAAAATCTTATACATAGTATTTAACTGTCAATCAAACGTTTAGATCAATGTTTCTTTGCTTACAAAGGTTTTCCTATGGTTATTAGCTTAAAACCGATTGATGCTACTTTTTTTAAATCCAGAATATTTCTTCCATCAAATAGAAATGCAGGCTTTATCATGTTTTTATATATCCTATGCCAATCATAATTTTTAAATTCATCCCATTCAGTAAGAATAGCAATAGCGTGTGCATTTCTACAAGCATTATAAGGATCAGTCTCTACTTCAAGAAGCTCAATATTTATTTCATGTGGCCTTGTATTCAGGAAATCCAGATCAGAATAAATTATTTTTGCCTGAACTTTGGGATCATAGACACATATCCTGGCCTGATCGTTTAATAAATGATCAGCCACATATATTGCTGCTGATTCCCTTGAGTCATTGGTATCCTTTTTAAATGCCCATCCCAATATTGCAATCTTTTTGCCTGATACAGTATTGAAAAGGGCGTTAATAATGTTATTTGCAAATCGACGTTTCTGATAATCATTAATATGAATAACCTTTTCCCAATATTCCGCAACTTCTGGCAAACCAAAATAATTGCATAGGTATACCAGATTCAGAATATCTTTCTGAAAACAGGATCCACCAAATCCAACAGAAGATTTTAGGAATTTATTACCGATTCTTGAATCAGAACCAATTGCAAAGGCAACTTCATCTATATCAGCACCAGTAACTTCGCATAATGCAGATAGACTGTTAATTGATGAAATACGTTGGGCTAAAAAGGCATTTGCTGTCAGTTTAGATAGTTCAGATGACCAAATATTTGTTTTTAAAATCCTTTCATTTGAAATCCAGTTCGAATATATTGATGCAAGTACTTCAATTGCCGTTAATCCCTCAGGTGTCTGATCTCCTCCAATAAGTACCCTGTCAGGGTAAAGCAAATCATTAACTGCTGTGCCTTCAGCCAAAAACTCAGGATTTGAAAGAACCTGAAATTCTATGTCATTTTCTGATTCACTAAGAATAGCTTTTATTGATTCAGCAGTGCGGACAGGAAGTGTAGATTTTTCCACTACAATTTTATCTGATTTTGCAACTTCAGCAATTTTTCGAGCGCAAAGTTCAACATATTTCAGATCTGCTGCATGTCCCTTGCCAACTCCATATGTTTTTGTTGGAGTATTTACACTAATGAAAATCATTTCAGCCTCAAGGATTCCTTTTTCAATATCAGTGCTGAAAAACAGATTTCGTCCTCTGACTTCCTTAACTATTTCGAGTAGCCCGGGTTCATAAATTGGTAGATTTTCTGTGTTCCAGGCAGCAATACGGTCAGGATTAATATCAACAATACTAACCCTTATTAATGGGCATTTAAGGGCAATTACTGCCATTGTTGGACCACCTACATATCCTGCTCCGATACAACAAATATTGGTAATTTTTCGCATAAAACTATTTTTGAAAGAGAAACATAGATTCTAGAGTAATTTGTAAATACATGATTTTGTCAACAAATGATTCAAGTATAATTAAATTTTAAAGCAACTGAGATACAATCTTGAAAATTATTAGCCCAATTCACCAAGACTTAGATTAATATTCATATTTATCGAACGATTTAATGTAATAATTCATTCACTTTTAGTCGAAATCTATTTCAAAAATCTAAACAAGACATAGTAAATTCTCAAATTGAAATAAGGATTTAGAGTATTTACATATTTGTTCTGTATCAATTTTTTTTTAAATTATAGATATATTTTAAAAGATCTGCAGGCATCATCTTCAATATTCCCATTAGAATTGTGACTATATAGAAATACAATGGCAGCTTTAATGATTTGTTCATGCGAAATCTGGTAAGAATATAATTCCATCCATAAACAGTACCGGACCGACGTTGATAGAAACTGTCATCCTTCCTGAATCTCAGAATGAATTCCGGAATATTCGCAAATTTTAATCCAGCCTTTAAAGCCTTGCCCCATAATACATTGTCTTCCATTAATATAGTATCAGTGGGGTACATACCTGCATTTTCAATAAGATTCCTTCTGAACATCACTGAAGCGTGGGGAAATGGTGTTTTTGTATAATATTGCTTTCTAAGTGCCTCATGACCTACAGGTAATCTGCAGTCAGAAAGAATCTTCCCTGATTTATCAATCTCCTGAAACCAACAGCCCACTATTGAGATATCAGGATAGTCTAATAAAAAGCTCCTTTGCTTTTCAAATCTCAAAGGCATTGATATGTCATCGGCGTCCATCCTTGCAATAAACTTATAATCAGGATTCTCCATAACCTTTCCCAAAAGAAAATTCATGGCACGGGCAAGTCCTCCATTCTTTTCCAGCCTATAAAACATAATTCGGTCATCATTCAATGAAGATATATATGCAGAAATATCTTCAGATACAGGACCGTCAAAGACTAAAAAAAAATCAAAATCCCGAAAAGTCTGATTAAGTATGCTCTGAACGGATTCTTTCAGGAAAGCCAATTTATCATTCTGATAGACAGACATTATGACGGCCAGGTCAGTCATAGATTCTATAAAAAGAGATTTGATATAAAGGGTTCAGGATTTGTTAATACACGAAACAACCAGATTATTTTCTGATATTCGATATTGCCTCCAATTGATTATGTTTCAGATAAGTTTCTCCTTAATCCTGATTTTGGGTCTTATTGCTTTAGGAATATTTTCTTCACTTATTAAGATCAGATAGCCACCACCACCNGCACCGGCTAATTTCCATGCTAATGCTTTATTTCGGTAACAATCAATTGCTTCAATGGTCTTATCATCCACCATTTTAGGGAACATAGCCACCTGAGATTTGAAGGATGCAAGGAATCCTTTAGCGAAGGTTTCAATATCTTTTGTTCTTAGACCTTCCCACGCAAGCTCAGCTGCATCGGTCAACCGTTTTACCTTCTCGAATGTAATGTCAGTGTTTTCAAGTACAACAAAATCAACAGGTCGTGGCCAGAGAGTAACCATAAATAACCTTTCTTCGAGCCATCTTATTATGGAGATATCATCTATTGTCTCAAATTTTGATGGCCAGTACTCTCCCTTCTCATAATAAAACCGGTTAATACCGGGCATGGTAATTCCTATAGAATCCTGCGATCCGCTTACATCTTTTGTACCGGGATCATTATCATATCTGAAAAGGATTTTGGCAAGTTTTTCGGGGAGATCCATGGGCAGCTGGTCGTGCCACAATTCAATAGCTTTCTTCCTGGTGGATGTCGCCATACCTGAGCGTTCATTAAATTCAATTGTCGGCTCAACAGATACAGTAATAGCCCAACCCGGGTGATACTTTGACACATATGGCTGATCAATCCATGTACCTGCAAGGTCAACCCTGTATGGAATATTTGTAACACTCCTTAACGAAGTTGTGGAACGTACCGGCAAATTTCCATACGGAATTCTCTTTAAAACCCTATATTCTATTGAAAGATCTTTACAAATCTGTTCCTTCTCAGGGGTATGCCCATCTTCATTTACAATAAAAATATCGGGTTTAAGAGTCTTTAAGTCTTCAAGAAAATCAAGGATTCCGCTTCCATTATTAATACTAACACTATGTACGCAGGATAAAGCATCAAGCGTATATTGCCTCTCATCTTCAGAATTGATTGTTTTTCTGCCTTTCAGTTCAAATATTGTTTTATCAGACCCTAATCCTACGTACAAATCACCGAATTGAGAAGCCTCTTTCAGGAAAGCAATATGACCGGAATGAAGAATGTCAAAACAACCGCTAACGAAGACTTTCTTTCGTATATTTTCAGACATCTCCCGGAAGTTCTGGTTACTTATAAAAATATAAGATAAAAGATAAAAGACAAAAG
>JGI20214J51088_10000241_pt1 | contig 39844 bp, 36 predicted proteins | sample WetSurMetagenome_FD_51088 | JGI IMG/M metagenome (IMG submission 51088) | reverse complement strand
ATTCAGGATTAAATATGACATCTTTGCCATCATTACTAATTGAATAGCTTTCTTTTAATCCAGTATTTTTTGAAAGAAGATTACAAAAATATACTGCCTCATTCCATGAAATATTCTCAACCGGGTTATGATCCCCTTTAAAACATGAGGGAGATTTTTTAGTGACAGCAAAATACAGATCCTGGGTCACAGGATACTGAGAAAGAAGAAAAGGTTGAATCACAACCTTCCATTTTTGCTTGATTCTATCGTCTCTTAATACTATCTCTCCACCAGGAATTTTTATCATTTGGTCTGGTATTGTTCTGATCACTGAAACATTGAAAAGATCTTGATGAGGCTTTGAAATCCGCTTTTAAGGATAAATACTGTCAGGATTGTTTAGATGAATCATTGTAATGAGGGGGAACTTGTCCTGTTGTTTCGCGTCCATGTATCATTGCTATAATATGCATCGAAATATGGGGAAGAATAGCTGCCAATGGATTCATAGTCAAAAGATATGCTAAACTTAAAACTCCATTTCCAATGTTAGGCCATATAATTTTTTTACCACGAAATTCAGGATACCCCCAATGATAAACAGTTGTTACAAAAAAGCTTGCTATGAGTCCGGCAACAATAAAACCGATCTTTCCAAACCAGCTGTTTAACCAAGCTGGATCAGTAAAAGCTGATTTAACAGCAAGTATTGGAAGTACTGACAGTAATAATGCATCAGCAAAGCCATAGACCAAACCCGGCCAAAGAATGTCCGACAAAAGAGCAAATCCCTTCTGCCTTTCGGAAGCTGGCTGGGAAAAAACGTTCTTAATAACAAAACCAGCAGCAATTACAGCTCCCAGTAGTCCCCAGTACCAGTTATGAAAAATAAGCTCTTTAACATTTAATTTGTTTGAAATAATGAATATCAGGAATAATGCTGAAACAAGAGGAATATAAAACAATAAATACACATTCCGTTTTAGCTTCAGCCATCCTGCAAATATTGCTGCTACTGTGAATCCGAGGATTGAAGCAATTATAATCCATATGATACCCGGGGTCATGGTTAATTATATTTAAGGTCAGTAATTATTCAAAATTATAAAATGGGAACAATAAAAAATAAAAATTCATATATTTTATTCTTTACAGTGAAGTAAGTTTTATCCGGGTTCGTTTTGTTTTTAATTTCCGGGTAGGATAACAGTTTTATTCATACCTGAGTGATTTTACAGGGTTACGGTTTGCCACGCTCCATGTTTGAGAACTGACTGTTATTAATGCTACAATGGAAGCAATTACCGGCCCGGCAATAAATGCCCAAAGTGGCATATGAGAATGGAAATGAAACCTTCCCAGGAAATTTTTTCCCAGCAGAAATGCGATGGGTAAAGCAATTAAAATTGCTATTGTCAGCCATTTGGCATAGCTGGCCAGCAACAGGCGCATAACAGAAGAAGTTGTTGCCCCATTGGCCTTTCTGATTCCGATTTCTTTGGTACGGTTTTCGGAAGTGAATGAAGCGAGGCCAAATAATCCCATGCAGGCAAGAATTAGTGCGATAATAAAAGCCAGTCCAACCAATTTGGATGGAAGGCTCAGGTTTGAATAGGGTATAAGGTCGCGGAACAGAGTGGCCTGAAACGGAACTTCGGACTCGTAATGCTTATAAACTGTCCTTATCTGGCTGATAATTGCCGGGAATGTACCTGACGAATACTTAACAAGGACATTTGACCTTTCATTGGATTTGACGCTCATAATAGTAGGCACAAGAGGTCCTGCAAGGTCTATCGAATGAAAGTCTTTAAAAATACCGATTATAATTCCTTTTCGACCGTCAAGTGTAATTGCAGAGCCAACAGGATTTTTGTTTTTCATTACTCTGGCAGCTACATCATTTATCATATAAGCATCTGAGTCTGTTGAAAACGAAGGATTGAAAAATCTTCCTTCAACCATTTTAACCTTCACTACTTTGTTATAATCAAAATCAGAATTAACGCACCAGAAATGAAGTTTTTCCGTAACATCTTTGCCTTCCCAATTCACCTCACTTGAAACTCTTGTTCCGCGGGTTGGGATACAGTTGGTGAAACTGACTGCATCGATGCCAGAAATAGCAAGCAATTCAGACTTAACACTTTCGGCATGACTTTTAATATTTACTGAGTTGTCAAGAACGATAAGTTTGTCCTTATCCACTCCGACATCATAATTGCGCATGTAGCTATCCTGAGTCTTGATAATCATCATGCAAATAATCAGAACAATAGGAATGGCAAATTGAAATATAATAAGGCTCTGTCTGAAGATACTGTAACTATGGTCAGTGATTATTTTTCCTTTAAGTGAATCAACAGGGCTGGATGATGCCAGGTACAAAGCCGGTAATAATCCGGAAATCAAGCCGGTAAACAGGGTAATTGAAATGAAGAATGCTATCATACTAAAGTTTTGCAAACGCAGATGAATATCATAGTTGAACATTGTATTGAAGCCAACCAGTAACAACCGGACCAGAATGACTGCACTTAAAAGACTTATCAAGGTTATAATGAATGTTTCTCCCAGGAACTGGAGGATAATGTTCATTTTACCGGAGCCTGCTACTTTTTTGATACCTGCTTCCCTGTATCTTCTGAAATTTAAGGCAATAGCGAGGTTAATAAAATTGAAGCAGGCAATTAAAAGGATGGCAAAACCGATGGTCCCGATAATTACAATGTTTTGCATTTCTTTCCATACCCTTTTCCCTCCTGCATATGAGTATAAAATTTGTTCTTTAAGGGGGAATAAAAAAAGTTCCTGGTTTAAGGTCGTTTCCTGATTTTTGATCAGATTTTTTATCTTTTCCTCAACGAACTTGTTATTTACATTGTTCTTCAATAAAATCCAGGTTTGACTCGCTGTTGCTCCGGTTTCCAATGCCCAGCTGTTATCAGCCAGAAATTTTTGGAAAGGAATTACAAAATCAAACTGCATCAACGATTGCCTTGGAACTTCCTTAAACACACCGGCAATTTTATAAGCTTCCTGCCTGGTTCCATCTTTCAGAATCAGAGTTTTGCCGACACAATCAGGGTTTTCAAAGAATTTTGCTGCCATATGTTCCGAAATTACAATTGAGTTAAGATCGGTCAGCACGTTCAGGCCTGAGACCCGAAGAAGCGGGAAAGTAAATACATTAAAGAAGTTGGTGTCGGCATAAAATCCTTTACCGGTAAATGTTTTATCACCACTGACGAAGGAATAATCTCTTTCAGTGATCCGGGTCATCTCCTCAATTTCAGGAGCTTGTATTTTCAGCAAATCAGTTAACGATGCCGAAAGATATTCTTTTGGAAAACGATCACCATTAAAATAGGTCACATAAGCATCAACTGCATACAATCGGTTGTAGTTTTTGTGAAATTTGTCGTAACTGGATATATTCAGGATATAGAGTGCTGTAATGATAGCACATATAAGTCCAAACGTCAGACACAGAAAATTCAGCAAGCTGTAGGTTTTCCTGCGCCACAGGTAGCGTAAAGCTATTTTAAAGAAACTTTTAAGCATAGGGATCCGAATTGATTACTTAACAAAATGAGCAAATGTTAAACAAATCGTCAAATAAGTTATACCAACAGACCAAATTTTCTGATGACCTTATTGAAACAATCGGTGAAGTACAATTTTAACTAATTCTTTACTGAGTTCAATCGTCTCATTTATTATTGTATACGGGAAATCATTAATTTCAGGGATCCGGACCACATTCCTTGCTTTTAATTTCTATGCCAATTTTATTAGCTTTGACAATCATGAAATTTGTTAATGAAATACTTGATTAAAGCTTCAATAAGGGAGAGAATATTTTGATATGAATTATTAAGATGGGCTACAAACTTCCAAAAACAAAAAAGATAAGTCCTCTTGAACTTCCGTGTAAGAAGACTATTTATAATTCACTTGAGGAGGCTCAGGATATGATCAGTTATATCAAAGAAAACCGCAGAGTCAGGGAAATAAGCGCGTATAAATGTATGTCATGCGGATTCTGGCATTTAACAAGTAAATCCAAATAATACAATACTTTCATGTTCTGTCCCCTTGATAAAATTGATACTTTGCAGGCTACATGGCTGAGTAAAAATTCAGGTCTTGTAGTAACAGGCAATTTTATTTGACTAATGAATTTGAGTCAAATTCAAAAATTATAATATCTCTCCGATGTTGCCAGATATAATTGTAAGTGAAGCCTTTGTCCTGATACTCCTATTCTTTATCGATTTTGGCTGAAACTATGCTTATCTCATCTTTTCAGTTTAAAAAAGTATCCCACGGAAACATACATTCCATAAGTAAACCCTTTGAATTTTGGCTTTAACGATTCTGGCTGCACAATTGCAGGAGATTTGCCCACATGGACCGTTCCAACCACAACATCTTCACTCATGGCACTGAAATCCACACCAACCGGTATGTTAAGAGTTAATTTGAATGAATTGTTTATCGAATAGCGGATACGTGGTACAACACTCAGACCAATAAGACCGTAATTGCCCCCAAACCTTAGTTTTGTTACATCGTTCAAATCATTTGGGGTAAGGATAGGTGCAGCTACATGAAATCCCAGAGCGCTCCCCGCTGCGATTTTATCGCTTATCGGATACAAATAACCAACACTAAATGCAGTGAAGTCGAAGCCAAGTTTCGTTGAATAGCCTGACAAATCAACTTTATTATTTCCAAGTTTTACGTTATTGGAGGCAAATAGCAGGGCAAGGGACAAATCAAAATATATGCGTTTCCATGATAGTTCTCCGGCGATATAAGCACCAGGTGAGGAGTACGATAAAGTAACCGGATTCCCTGATTGCGTAAAATTTTCCGAAATATTACCGGCACCGGCACCAGCCGATATTCCCAATTCTGCCTGGGAGTAACAACTGATACTGAAAAATAAAAAAATTGTAATAGACAACAGGATTCTGCTTTTCATAGTTTTAATTATTTAAATGTTTGTTTAGGTTAGCAAAAATATCCACTAATTTATCCAGGTTTGCCGGTTTCGTGATTGCAAAAGGCACTGTGTGCTGGCTGATGTTTATAATTCTGCCTTTCTCAGGCTCAATAACAAATACCATCCAGATTGTTGAATAATCAAGTGCAAACGCCTGTGGATCATACGGTGTTAAAGAATGGCCATAAGCGGCAGATTCATAACCCTGTACGGCACCTGAAGCTACGTTGGCAGCAATATTTCCAACTACTCTGCCTTTAGTTGGCTCAATGCTTTTACACCATATATAAACGAGTAATTTAGGGATTGTATCTTTCATTGGCGTTAACCGATAGGTATCAATCAAAGACGTCATCATACTGAGATCCTTTTCAGGTATTGCAGGAGGAAGCGGATAATACATAAGTAATTCTGCCTTCAGCTTTAAAAGAAAGCTACTGAGTGAATCACTTGACCTCTGCCAGCTGGACAGATCTGGAAAATGGCTGTTTGATATATAATTTACCCTCTCAGAATGCCTGCCGGTTTTTAGTTTCGTATCAAGACTATCTGAAATTGCCTTACTTAACTCATCGGAACGCACATATTTATCAAGATTGCCGACACCTTTATGGATAATAATATTGGTATTTACAGGCAGCAGATAAAAATCAGAATCCTTTAATGAGTAAAAAGGATTTTGATTTTCAGAAAACGACTCCATCTTTCTGAGATTCAGAATAATTTCGGGTTTTGAGTCTTTATTGATTAACACTGAATCCGGTTCATAACCCCGGTTTATGGCTTTGATAAAATACTGATCCTTTTTCCCGGCAAATATCACCTTTTTATTTATCGGTGATATTCCACATATTTCATCAGGAAAGGCAAAGAGATTTGGTCTTCGGCCCATTAATAACATAGAACCTTCAGGGACAGATTTTACTACAAAATTTTTTGAACTGCAGGCCTGAATTATTAATAACAAGGCTAGTATGACAACAATTACTTCATAATGTTTTTGAGGTTTCATTTGTATGTGATTTATAGATTTTTATATTAAGGATCGATTAGTATAGTCTTTCGTTATTAAATAAGTTTTATATGTTGTTTCACAATATTGCTCTTCTTCAGGATACCAGTAGTAAAATCAGAACGAATGCTGATTGAATTTAGAATTTGTAATAAGCCTTCAGAAGGTATGTCCCTTTTGAATAACTGACCTCATCAGGAATTCCTGATGAGATAAAATAGCTAAAACCGGCCGGAAAATGTAATGCTATTCCAAAATTGTTTTTTTCATAAGCAGGACCGGCTATCATTCCATACTCGATACCACCCAGCCTTTGGTCCCATATATCTGCCTTTACAAATCCATAACCAAAATACCCGCCTAATTGAATATGAAATGGTTTGTTCGGATACTGAGCAAGCCAGTTCATTCCAATGCTATACCTTGAGGCTTTATCGGTTGTGTTTGTAAAAGTGGCGTTTTCATATTCAAAATATCCGCCCAATCTTACAGCCTCCCGGATCTGGCGGGCATAAAAAACATGAAGTATTGGACTTAAATTTATATCAGCCCAAACATTAACAGGATTTCCGATCCAGACGTCTTTTGCAGGACAAAATCCGGCTCCAAAACCAACAATATTTTTTTGTTCTTTGGACTGTGAAAAAAGATTCAAAGTCAGCAATAAGGAAAACAAGCAGAGGATTTTACTTTTCGTATTCATAAGAATCAGGTTTTTGTAATTATTATCACTTCATATATAAAGTTTACCTGTCAGTTTATTCCTAGACTTCCGGCATATCACTAAGAAATGTATGCAATGAATATTTCGTTACAGAAAAAAATAATTAATTAGATTTGTAATACCATCGTCTTTTTTGTCATTTCAAACGTTGAACATGTCCAGCGATTTCAAGGATTTTATCAGCCTTCTGGATTCAGGTAACCAGGAAGCCTGGGATATAATGCGTTTTGAAATGGAACAGATAATTGAACACAGTTGCAGGGACGAACTTATTGAGATGCTCTGGATCTCAAATGGCACCGGGATACCAAAAAACAAAACTCAGTTTTTTGATGAAGTATTCAGACTAATCCGGGAAAAACTCAATGATTCACTGCCACAATTTGAAAATTTTAAGGAGCTAAAGAATTTTATTCTGGCTTTGAGTGCTTCATATATTAACGATGGTTTCAGAAATTTCATGTTACTATTATGCCGGAATGACAGCAGAGCCTGGTTGCGTTTAGACAAAGACCTTAAAACGAAGATGGTTTATTGGCTCGTTTCGGTAAAAAAAAGCAATTTAACAGACGCTGAGCAGGTGTATTATGATGCTCTTATCATATTTACACAGGCTGTGCATCAAAAGAAGCTTGATTTCATGTCATCTAAAAACCTGAAATCATATATTTTCAGAATAACAGAATTAAAAATGCTGGAAATGAACAGGGAGAACCGGAGACAGGAAAAATTTTCGAATTTTGAAATAGCTGAAAATCTATCCCTGGTGGAGGAATTATATGATGATGAATTAGATCTTAAGGTCGAACTCCTGATGCAGAGACTCGAATCTATGGAACGTGAAATCCTCTTCAACAATTACTTTCATAATGAGAATCTGAAAACAATTGCTTCCAGACTGGGTATAACTGAAGAAAATTGTCGTGTAATTAAATTCAGAGCACTGAAGAAAATGAAGGCGCTGGTCAAAGATATGAACCTGATAGATGCATAGAAATAAAGTATAAATGGGTATGGAGCATAAATATATAGTTGACGAAGGAATAATCGAAAATTATCTGCTGCACCGGCTCAGTGAAAGTGAAACAGATGATTTTGAGGAGCATTTGCTTTTTTGCAAAGAATGCCGCAACCAGTTGGCTGAAACAAAGGAAATATTGACCCTTACTCAATACATGGCCATTCATACCCCGGGAAGAGAGACTAGAAAGGATGATACAAAAAAAAGTGCCATACCATACAGGAGGTGGATGAAGGCAGCAGCAGTGTTGCTTTTTGTCGTTTGTTCAGCCGGTATAATCCGGAGCCTGCTGCAAAAGCCAACAGTCACTCTGGTCAGTACAGAAAGCAATTCCGATAAAGATAAAAATATCCGGGACTCTCTGCCAATTGATGGAAAACAATCAAAAGAGATTTTGAATCAGAATGTAGTACCAGTGAAAAAGGAGTTATTATCAGATAATTATAAAGAACTTCCTCTTTATGAAAATGCAATAAGAAACAATCTCAGAGGGGAAAGCATCAATATATTATCTCCTGAAAGATCTGCAAAGATTACATTTGGAAAAAAAGTGGTTTTCTCATTCAAAGATTATAAAAGTGAGTTATTACTCTCTGTAATAAATAATGCCGGGAAAACTATTTTTGAAAAGGCGGTGAAAATACCATTTATACTGCCGCTGGAATTATCAAGAGGACTGTATTACTGGGAAATTACAGAAAACGATGAGGTAGTATTTGTCAGTAAATTTCTCATCATTTAATTATTCCCCGACTAACTCAAAACCACTCCAGAATTTTGGGAAAGCAGTTGCCTCTGCATTTATTAAATTCAGTTTGGCTAACCGGAGAGCATGTGCATAATTATTCCTCTGAAATACATACTTATAAAAATCTGTCATTAATTGTGAGGTGTTGAGATCGCCTATTTTCCAGAGTGAATAGACAATATTCGGAGCCCCTGCAAACAGGAAACCTCGTGAAAGTCCCATCATGCCTTCTCCTTTCATCAGAGTGCCCGCACCACTTTCACAAGCACTCAAAACTACCAAATCGGCATTCAGAACCAGGTTGTAAGTTTCACCAGAAAACAGTATACCTTCATTTTTTTCATTGATTTCTTCCGGTAAATCTTTCAGTCCGGGTAAATCCTGTTTAGTTTGATAAAAAGCAATGCCGGAGAGATTTGGTTCTTTATCATCGCAAAAACCATGACTTGCAATGTGGACATACCTATATTTACCTGCCTGATTTTTAAAGTTCTCCTCGGTGGCTTCGGCAAACAGATAGCTTTTGGCCGGAAGTTTATTTCTGGAAAACAATTCCACTATCGATGAGATTTCTTTTTCTGTGTAAATCAGTTCGTTGAAATTTTTGCTGCCTGAAGTTGCCGAGCGAAGTGTTGTTTCACCTAATAATGAATCGTTCACGACCAGATTTTCTGCAATGATACTCCCTTCCGTGAGGTTTCTCTTAAACACCGGGGCAAAACCGATGAAACCATTTAAAGCATTTGTTTTTCCTGGTATGAGGTTCTTGCTGCGCAGCCAGAGGTTGGCTGAGTAATGATAGGAAATATCGAAATGCTTAATCAGGTAATTAAGGCCAGAAAAACTTTGCCCGATCTTACTTTCACCTGAAACTAATGTCTCGAACGGAATATAGAACAACTGATCATCGGGTACAATAATAAGCCTTTCACAACCTTCTGACATATCTTTTACAGGAAGGATAAGGTTACTATAAAGCAGGTTGCTGGTTGTGACAAAACTATCCGTTTTCAATTTTCTGATATCACGGGGATATTCGTAAAGCTGTTTTTTTATAGCTGAGTCGACCGGTACTACTTTAACACGAAATTCCTTGTGGTTAAATGCAAAGATGAAGAGACTGTCCCCGGCGATCAGGTATTCGAAGAGAGCAGTTTTACTATCCAACCCTGTCATAATATCTTTGGAGGTCATCTCCCGTGGGATATTTCTCAAGTATTGGTAGAAAGGATATTTTATCTCGAACGAATCAATCATTTGCTGGTACTGGCTTGTCAGGGAAAAGTATTTGTTTTCCAGAGCACTTATACGTGAACTGTCAGCGGCTTTTTCCGACTGCTTCAGTGCCTGTAGTTCCATCTCACAGTTTGCTTTGTCGGCACGCACTTTCTTTTCAAGAGTAAGCAAACTGTCGGGGATCCCTGCAAAGTGCCTTATATTGGTTTCCTCCATCGCTTCAGATAATACACCTGCCCTGGCTTTTTCGGCATAATAAAAAGCCTCTTCTTCATAAGTTTTGTCTTTTTTAATAACAGACAAACGATATGACACTTTCACAGCTTCAGCGAATATTTCCCTTGCGTTGCCTTCTGCGAAGAGCTTTGAGCCTTCTTCGCGCAACTGATGGGAAAACCTGTCATTAAGATCCGAAATAAGCCTGTATACGGAAAGGCATTTCTCCAGATCGGCCGGATCTTTCGACTGTTTTTCAAAGAAGATCTGTAAAACATTTGCTTTGTTTTCAAGGCACCTTAACATATCAGGATAAAAGTCTATATCGTCAATTCCGGGATTATCGGCTACGTTTTTGCTTATATAAGCCGGAACGAGTATTGCCAGCGACTTTCGTATATTTTCGAATGCAACAGTATAATCACCCTGAGCAAGATTGATCTGGCTAAGATGGACATATATCTCAGAAATATATCCGGTGGATTCCTTAAAATAGTTTAGAAAAATGGATAATGCTTTGTCATAATACCAGAATGCGCTATCATGTTGGTGCATCAGCATAAAGGTGCTCCCTATGTTCGAATAGGTAAGTGCAATATCCTGGTTTATTTCATTAAATAAGCTTTTTCTTATTTTGAGTGTCTTCCTGAAGAAATCCAGTTCCCTTATATAGTCTTTTTTATCTTCACAAATCACGCCAAGGTTATTGTAACTCGAAGCCACATCTGGATGGTTTTCGCCAACTACGGCGAGACGAATCTTTAAAGCTTTGTCCTGAAAAAAATAAGCCTGTTCGTCGTCTTTCATTTCCTGGTAACAGATCCCAATGTTATTGTTACACCAGGCAACCTCCATACTTTTCTCACCGTAAATTTTTGAAAACAACTCCAAGGCCTTTCGGATATAAACCAAAGCAAGAGGATAATCCTTTTTCACATAATAACTTATTCCCAGACTGTTATATGTCCAGGCAAGGTCGGACTCAAAGAAATCAGGTATACTCAGGTTGGTTTTCAATGCCTTCCGGAAGAAATCCAGGCCTTTATTAATCTCGCCTTTGGAGAAGTAAGCATTTCCCAAACTTAAATAGGTATTCTCAGCAACCCTGTTCTGAATGCCATATTTTGCCGAATATACAGCTATTGATTTATTCAGGTAAAGGATTGCGCTGTCGAATTGGCCTGTATTCGAATAAACATAAGAAACAGCCTTATATACATCTTTGATTTGTTTAACCGAATCTTTTCCATTACTTAACCAGAGAGGCAAAGATTTGTTGTAGCTCATAACAGCCGAATCAAACTTGAGGTTATCGGTGTATTTCTCACCCATTTCATATTGGTATTCAGCTGCCTGTAAAGGATGGTTCCTGAACCAGTTTTCGTACTTTATAGCAGCCTTGTTTAAAAAATTCAGTGCCCCAGCATCTTCTCTTCTGGCCCCGAGTTGCTTTATTATTTTGTAATCACATTTCAGGGCGTTCGCTGTATCTCCAGTTTGAAGATATATAGTGCCGGCAGAATTGTAATAATAGATTGCGCTGTCAAACTCCGAAACTTTAGAAAAATTTTTTGCTTTTGCAAGGTAAATTGATAATTTGAGAGTGTCAGGTACTTCAAAAGCTACCGGTGTGGGCAGAGCTGCCATTTGAGCTTCTGCAAACAGCAGCATGAACAATAGTTTAATCTTCATTTAATGTTTTTGAACTAATTATTCAATGTCAGGTTAAAAAAGATTTTCTATCCGGGTTGCCCCTCTTTTTGAATACAGTATAAAATTAACAAATCGTCAATAGTATTTGCAGTGTAACCGTACACACTGGGTAAAATATTTAGGATTCCTTCTCTCTCAGTGTTCATTTTGTCCGGATTACAAGGTATTGATTTGTTAGTGCAGTACTTTTTCTGATTATGTACGGTTCTTATTTTTTTTCTTCTCTTTCATTATTTCTTTGACCATCTTACCAAATTGACGATCTTTCTTCCGTTTCTCAGCCACTGTTGCCTGGAATCGCTCCTGTTCTCTTTGGATTTTCAGATAATTGTCAAGGGAATTTTTATCAATTATTTTGTTTTCGAGTGCCTCCAATACCGCACATCCTGTTTCATTAACATGTGTACAGTCAGGAAATTTACACGTCAATGTCAGGTCAAATATTTTTTGAAAGGTGGTTTGAATCCCTTTTATGTTATCTGTCATACCCAATTCTTTCATTCCCGGATTATCAATTATTATTCCCCCGTTTTCCAGGACAAATAGCTCCCGGTGTTCAGTAGTATGTTTCCCCTTATTAGTGCTTTGGCTGATTTCCCTGGTTCTTAAAATGTCTTTTTTAAACAGGTTGTTAATCAGGGTTGATTTACCGACTCCGGATGATCCTACGACACAATAAGTCTTACCTTTTTGTAAAAAATTCAGAATCTGATCAAGTCCTTTCAGAGTAATGTTACTAAGCAGTATGTATTTTACTTTTTTATCTCTGGATTCAAGTTCTCTGATTGCATGTTGAATCTCTTCTTCGGTGGATAAGTCAATTTTGCTAATGACAAATACAGGTTCAATATTTGCAGAGTAACATATGGTCAGATACCTTTCAAGTCTGTTGATATTAAAATTGTTATCAATTGATTGAATGATAAGGGCAAAGTCAACGTTTGTAGAAATAATTTGCTTCTCACCAAACTTACCAACTGTTTGTCGTTCGAGAACGGACTTTCGTGGAAGGATTTTATGAATAAATGCCTGGTTTGAGTCATAGACGGTCATTGCTACCCAGTCTCCCACGGCAGGAAAGTCAGTGCGTGAACTGGCAGTGAATCTGAGGTTCCCGGTAATCTCTGAGTCATATTCGCAATCACCGGTTGAAACTATATATCGTTCACGGTGTTCCTGCGTCACTCGTCCTATTGTGAAGGCAGAAAATTTTTGATCTTTTATATGGGCTGAGAGTTCATTTGTCAACCCGAGGTCAAGGAGATTCATTTCTGTGTTGTTCTTTTGTATTAAGCACAAATCGTTTTCAGAATTTATGCATAATTAAGGTTATTAAGTTATTTGCCTCTTTAACCCGTAAAGATATATAGAAAAACATCATAATCGTTAACCCCAGTGCCAATTTAAGGCACTGGAAATTTGACTCACTATAAATAATATGCCCCCTAAATATGGCCCCGTTTAAATACTAACACCCCGGTAAATAACAAGAGGTTATTGTCTCAGTCTGATAATGAAATATTGGTCAGAGACGGATTTAAATTTGCAATAAATTGATCTTACTCAACAGATTTATTTATTTTACCTAAATCCTCATTGTCAGGAATTAAACTCAGGCTGGAAAAATCAATCACCCAGTTATCCCCGGTTTTTAGCAGATGAAATACCCACCTGACTGGTATCTTCGGGCTTATGAAATCCATAACAAACTGATCTACTGCAACTGCAGAATTGCCATCTTCAGCAATCCTGACTTCCCGTTTTTTAATAGAATAACTTACCTTCAATGTAGTGTCAGCAAACATTGCAGTCATCGCATCCGACAGAGATTTTTTATCCAAAAATTCTTTTGAATCTGTACCGCAATATAGACCATTATCAGCCAACAGGGGCAACATGTTCTTAGCATCCTTTGCAATCAGACAGGAATGATACTTGTCTAACGCTGCGATGACAGATACTTTTGCAGCTTCCCTATCTACAGGAACAATTTTTGTTTTTGGCTGACAAGCAGTAATTATTATAACTGCTATAAGCAAAATACCTGATGTTCTTTTCATTTGGATTTTGATTTTAAGTTATAAAATTGACTAAAGTGATTATGATAGCTTATTTTATTACTCCCTGTACTTTTTTACAATGTGGTTGTTTATAACGAGGTAAATATCAGTCACTCAATCATTACAAAAACATATAGATATTGTTTGTTTGGTATTCAGCCTGATCAAAGTTACATTTTGTTTAATCCTATGTCAATTTTTTTGTTAGGTAATTTGCCTGTGAGAGGATTCTTAGCTTACCAGGCTGAATTATTGTAATTATTTTATTTGTCAAGGTGCAGATAAACACGCCAGTAAACTTTTGCTTTTTTGTTAAAATGATTTTCGATTTCTCCCCAGTGGACACGCATAAAATTATAGGGTTTTAACCAGTCTTGATTTTTAATTTCCTCGTCTGTGGGTGAAGTGCTTTTAGGTAATTTGTATTCAATTGCATAATATTTATATGCTAGGAGAAATGCATTGTTTCTAAAGATCTCATAATATCCAATGCTTTTATTCCAATGGGACTGGTAATACTTTTTCTCATTGGATGTAAGTATGAGTACTGAAACAGAAACGGCCAGCAAATAGGTTGGGATAGTCATAAGTGCCCACCATCCAAGGAAGAAAAATCCGGTAATAAATGTTCCTGACATTATAAATAGATTAAATTTCTGGAAAACCAATAACGGAACATTCAGCAACCTAAAAATTAAAGTACCAAGACGAAGATTTATAATAATTTGTCCACAAAAATAAAGACTTGCCGGAGCTATGAACTTTGTCTGTAAATCAAAATTTGTAAATGTCAGGATCAAAAAGGAAATTGTAAAGAGGAAATTTGGAAATTGTATGAGACTGTCAGTAAGTGATAAAAAGTCAACAGGATTAATATTTTTCGAAAGCCGGTGAAAAAGTAACCACTCTGTTTTTCCATTGATGTCAATTATTTGCCCTTTTGTCGTAATCATTGTTGTGGTATTAATCTATCCGCAAATATATAGCTTGTTTCCCTAATCATTACAGGCTGGCTGAACTGAAAGTTGAATTTGTCCGGGGAAAATTTAGGTTGTCCGGGAATCCTAATTTGTCCCGGAAGTTACAATATTCAGGCAATGTTGCGGCAAGCCGGGAAGCAGGTATTCTATCGCGCAGATATCCATATTATTACTGCTTATGGCAGGGGCTCTGGTGCTGTCGGGTTCCCATTGATATGGTTTTTCCCTGACTATTGAATTTACCAGCGACAAGGTAATAGCGATATTTTATAATGTTCCAAAATATTCTGCAGTTCTTATCATTTGAGATACAAACGACATTTCATTATCATACCAGGCTACAGTTTTTATTAATTGCTTATCGCCGGAAGTAACTACTTTGGTTTGTGTTGCATCGAAAAGCGAACCAAAGCTGATTCCAATAACATCACTGGAGACAATAGGATCTTCATTATAGCCATACGACTCATTTGCAGCAGATTTCATGGTTGAATTTATTTCATCGGCACTTACCGACTTCTCCAGAATTGAAAATAATTCTACAACGGAACCGGAATGAACAGGTACCCGTTGAGAAGAACCATCAAGCTTACCTTTTAACTCAGGAATTACCAGCCCAATTGCTTTAGCTGCCCCGGTGGTATATGGGACAATATTATTGGCAGCTGCCCGGGATTTGCGATAATTCACTTTTGGGTCAGGCGTGTCCATCAATGGCTGAGAGTTTGTGTAGGCATGTATGGTTGTCATTTGTCCTGTAATAATACCAAAGCTATCGTTGAGAACTTTTGCCATTGGAGCGAGGCAGTTAGTAGTGCATGAAGCACAGCTGATAAGCTTGTCACTATTTTGAAGGAAGTCATGATTTACATTATAGACTATTGTTTTCACATCATTGTCAGATGGTGCTGAGATAATCACTTTCTTAGAACCAGCAATGAAATGGGCAGATGCTTTTTCTTTTGTTTCAAAAATGCCGGTACATTCCAATACCAGGTCAACCTGATGTTTTGCCCAGGGAAGGTTCTGGGGATTCCTTTCAGCATATACAGCAATAGTCTTATTATCCACAATGAGAGAATTGTCTGTGTGGTCAACACTAGTTTTGAAAGGACCCTGAATGGAGTCGTATTTAAGCAAATAGGCCAGCATTGATGGCGCACTTAAATCGTTAATGGCAACAACCTCCAGTTTCCTGCTTTTAATTATCTCACGGAAGGCCAGACGTCCTATTCGTCCAAACCCGTTAATGCCAACTTTAATCATAACACAATCTATTAATAGTTTATTACCAGTATTAGTTATTTAAGGAACAAATGAAGAGGCAGTTAAGGAATTGTCATACTATTGTATGGGATAATTCTTTCTTACTAGATTATACGTGATGTTTTTTGTTAAATCTTCTGCACATACCAGACATTTATCCCTGTGAACACTTAAAACTGATCCGCACTTGAGACAGGTCCTTCATTTAGATTCAAATTCAAGAAAGCTCTCAATACCTTTTTCTTTAATTATCGTGAGATTTTCTATAAAACTTGTTCTGTATTTAGACCTGTATCGATTATCGAGCTGATTTATTCTTTTACATGGAAATTTTTCACAGTCATAGCAGAATTTGGAAGAAGTCTGCTCAAGATTAATGCATTTTTTTACAATGCACATTACTCTGGTTGTTTGTTTGGCCGGAGAATTAATCCGGCAGCCGCTGCATTTGTTTTTGGATCTAAGATAGGCAATGCAGGTTCCGCAATTCATGCCGCATGGAGCAATCAGTGATTTGTCAAATGTTACTGAAGTAGTCATATTTATTCAAGAATTTGTCCATGATAAGAAATCATAAAATTATGTTAAAAACTTTTACTTATCAGAAAGTTTGTCTTTAAATTTCCTGTTATGCCGGATTTCCATACCTGAAAAAGTCTGTATAAATTTTTCGCACCAGTTTATAGCAGTCTCTTCGCCAGAAAATTATGTCTGATTTTGTAATAAGCATATTATCAGGGAAAAGAGGACCGCTAAAAGTGGAAATTGACTTTGAATGAAAAAGTTGATCTTTCATTATAAATGCCAGATGGGGGAAAGAAAAACTTATAGTATAAATCAAGACTTACATTCCGGTTTTTTGTAAAGAGGGAGACCCCGGGAGCAATATATATCCCCAGATTACTTTTATCGCTGGGAGGTAAAAAGCTCTGAGCTGAAACATGACGATAACGAAAAAATGGAGAAGCTTCGATGAATGGCTGTATTCTTTTTTCTATCAAAAATGCATAACGTGCATACAGGCCAATCGTTAAGGAGTTAATATCTCTCTGACCAAAATTTCTAAGATTATTAGGAAAAGATCCTGCCAGTTCACCCCCAAATGTTATTGGGTTAGAAACCTTATGTCCAAACCTGATCCCGTATACAAATGATGTAAATAATTCATTCGGATCACTGTATGGATCAAATTGTATACCAATCAGATTCTTTTTGTAAGATGAATCATCGCCTTTTTTCTGAACCTGGGAAAATGATACCATGGAAGTCAGAATTAGAACAGAGTAGAGTAATACTGTCTTTTTTTTCATCCCTGATAAGTTTTAAATGATTATTAAATTTGTTTTAAAACTAATTTAGGTCAGGTTTCGTTACTCTACTCCCAAAAATTTGTTAATCAATTCTTAAACATCTGTTAAATACTTATAAGAGTCTGTTTGTATTTTAGACAAAGTCCCACATCCGGGACTGGTAACCTATAAGAGCATAACGATACAATTTTGATTGTAAAAAATGGAATCCGAACGAACCATGTTGGCGGGAATGGATCTTAGACTGCAATTTTATTATTTTCAGTGTTATTGGCTTCCTTCTAATTATTAAAAACATATTGCATGCCAATGACGTAATCGCAGCCTGGTATTGATGTTTTTTCACTCCAGGTATATGTTGAATAATTACCCCTGGAAACAAATATATTTTTATAGTAGTTATGTCCTAAATTGTAATTTAAATTAATCCTTATATGCTGGTTAATTGAAGTTGAGAGTCCAACACTAAATTGATTAAAAATTCTCTTAGGAGGAATAAAAAATTCATTTTTTTCAAAAATATTCTGTTCATTTTCGTAATCAATATTCTCATTCCTGTCGGGGTAAGCAATAACACCATGATATTTAGAATAGATATGTCCGGATAAGAGAATATTTGGTCTGACACCTAAATACAAAAAAGGTTTTAATTTTCCTGAATTGAATAAATATCCAAAAGTCAGTGGCAAACATAATTTATGCATTTTTAAAGTTCCCCATTCTTCAGAATATGATGTAGTTGCGGTATAATCAGAATAGCTATAAGATCTATTGCCGGCCATTTGATATTGTAATCCGGTGATAATTTGAAGATGTTTGGTTAACAGCCAGTATTTGGATATCGTTATCAGAGGACTAATTACAGGATTAATCTCAGTAGTTAAGGTTTCCCACGATTGATAATCAGTATTTTCCATCTTGAATTGAGAGAACGTGACACCAAGTTCAAATCCAAAGGGAGATTTTGATTGGGAAATTCCAGATTGTGAAGAGATCAGCAACAGGAATAGAATTTTCAGAGAATTGTAAAGATTTTTTTTCATTCAGAGTATTTTTAAAAAGAAATGCCAATTTTGATATTAAAGGGAGTAAGCATAATAATTATACCCATAATCTTTTTTATATGATCCCTGAGTTAAGTTTATCAGGAATATGTGTTCTCAATTTCATTCTGTATCCCATTTTCCTGTGTTTTTTGCGATGTCAATTAATGCTTGTCCGTGTTGTGTCATTAATCCATTTTCAGTCATTCTTCCTGCTCTTTCTTTATTCTTTTTACCCCACTTACTTTTGGGATTACGTGGTGTAAATTTTAAGTAACAACTTTCTTTGTCCCTTTTGGTAGCTTTACTGTCGACCCAACCAAAGCATAATGCATTTTCAATTGCATCATGCCAATGAACGCATGGTGTTTTGCTTTTTTTGTGGTAGACAATGAGATACACTGATTTTTCTGTTTGGCAATGTACATTTAACCATTCCCTCCATGCTTCTATAGATTTTGCGTAAAAAGTTTCTGTGCCGTCCCTGGTCTCCATAATATTTTAATCTCTGCATTTTCGCTAATCTGTGACTGGTATTTTTAACAACAGCCCAGCTGTTTGGGGAGTTACCCCCGCAGCGGGAGACGATCCCTGCAAACCCAACCTGCCTGCAGGAAGGTTAACCAAACCGTCCATGCCGGATTGTCGCAAAAATTATTCCATATTTTTAATTCTGTTAGTCATAGGTCATCTCAGAATCTGTAGTTAAGTCCCAATCCAAGATTAAAGATGCTTACAGGTAAATTTTTGTCTTTATTTATAAATTGATAATGCCAGCAACTGCCAAGTTTTAAACTAAATTTAAGTTTTTCTCCCCCAATTCTTAAAAAAGCATTTGGCTCTAACAGAAAACTATTTACAACCAAAGGCTCATAAGGTCCTGTATAATTTGAATAGTGTGTAAAATAGTTCAGGTTATCCAGATTTGAATGCAGATAGCCTGATTTTATGCCAATCCCAAAATCAGCATTGGCGAATTGACAATCAATCTTCCCAAAGTTAAATTGTGTGAAATATAATTGATAAGGTCCTTTCAATCTGGTGGGAACATCATGATTGCCGGCATCAGTGTGTCCAAATGCAAATCCTCCATAAAACTCCATAATATTTCTATTACCCAGATCCCTGAAATATCCTGCGGCATTTTGAAAAAAGAATCTGCCTCCAACACCCGCATTAATGAAAGTCTGCAAAGCTATCTTATCAGTTAAGCCATATGAAATAGTTCCATAGACAAATTCCTGAAAAGAAATCCCAGCATCGGCTCTTACCTCATTCTTCTTGTTTATCAATGGAATGTCAACAGTCTGGGGAGTATATACACTGCACCCAGTCAGGCCAAAGACGAATAATATTCCAAAAAGAATAATTACCTTCATGATTGGTCCTGTAATATTTCATTCATCAGGTATAAAGTTATGCAGAAAAAAACACCTGGTTAAATGATATATAAAATTTTAAGATACATAATTATCTTATAGTTATCAGTTGGCGAAGCTTTTTAAATCCCGACAGATGGATGGAAGTTGTCCTGTCCCCGATCTCGTCCACAGGCATGGTTGGGCTGGCAGGTTCTTCCAGCTAACGGTGGAATTTGTTGTTACAACAGAGGCTTTAGTTGCCCGATATACCAGACAGTTTGAGATAGGCTTTTTACTTTAATGCATAAATAGTAAAGGCATTCCTATTTTAATGAAATTGAGACGGATAATTTAAATGCAAAGTTGTCTCTTGTTTTACTAAAACTATAATAGCCATAGCGATAAAAAGTCCCCATCCCAAACCCTATGTAAAAAGCATTTACATATTTAAGCTTAAGTATGTTATTTATTATTAAGCCAGATTCAAAATATCCTTTGTTTTTTTCTTTAAAGTCAATCCCCTGGTATGATGCGTTTTTAAGTGTCCCCCAGCCAGAATTTTGCACAATTACAAATTGAGGTTTGAACTTAGGTGTCTTAAATAAAAGTGATCCAAAATTATGTGAGTAAAAAAGATTTAAATATTTATCCGAAAGGAATTCATAGGGCATCATTGTTTGAAAAGTATTATTCATTACAAGAGGAAAACTGTTGTTTTTACTTCCTTCGCTTGTAAAGAGCAGACTGTAGGGAACACTTCTGTCAATTGAACCACCTGCAAGCCTGATGTTTGATTGTCCAATCTTTCCTTTATATGCAATTAAGTCAATTGTGGACTCTATCCGGTTATAGATGTAACTTTGCTTAGTAAAAAGATTAGTTCCTCTTTTGTACGTAATGCTGACTATCGGGTTTCCCCTTTTATTTATTATCCTCTGAGTACCTATTGCAGCTAATTCTTCGCCAAAAGCGTATTTAAAAGAAATCTGAATATCATCTGCGTGATAATTAGTCAGCAATGACCCTTTGTATTGATATTCATAAGTTGGTCTCATTTCTTTAATACTGAGCGCCGTTGACATATATGCATGACGGAATAAACGGAAATTTAATTCGGCCTTTTCTTCAATAAAATTGTCCATGCGATATGCAATATAATTTCTAAAATATTCGCTGAAAGAAAGTTTCGTATAATTGTCATTTAAATCGAGGCCAGGCTCCTTCAGATTATTCTGATAGGAAAACTCTAATTGTATTTCTTTATACTTATTAATATCAAGCACTAGCTGACCTCCATATTTCAACTCACTGTCTTTAAATCCATAACCGATAAAACCACCCAGAGAGATAAATTCTGAAAGTTTCTCATTAGTATACAGTCCGATCCCTAACCTGGTCCCTTCGTATTTATTATAATTGTATACTTTGGAAATGTCCAGATCAAAAAAACTCATTGGAATTTTACCAGCCATTAATTTCGGGGTGAGTTCAGCCCAATAATCAAAATTGTGCTTTTTACCAATACTGTCCATAAAAAGATATGTGTTCTTTTCTCTGATCTTAAGTGAATCTGATCGGACCATTTTCAGAATCTGATCGCTATTCTGTATTGAAATCATATCTAAATACACACTCTCATTGTTAATTGAATCATAGCTTATTGAGGGGTTAAAGTCCACATTGTCTGTTTTTGAAGTAACCAGGTATACAGGATAGGCATTTATATTCCGATTGATGTGCATTGATACAAAACCAATTTCTTCATCTAACTTTGTTGGAAACCATCTCTCATTTATGTATTCATAATCCTGCCTGAATTTAAAATCAATAAGTCCTTTTTCAGATGGCCCGGCTACGATATTCTTAATTGCATATCCGTTTGAACTTATGTAAACGTTACCTTTAAGTCCGTTAAATTTTGTATCCTTTTTTGGATAAAAATTAATTACAAAAATAGTATCAGTAGTACTCTCAAAATTTTCCTCAAGTCGGAAGTTGTAACTTCTGAGACAATCATCAGAAAAGGGACTCAAATACTCTTCAATTGTTTTATCATTTGTAACAGGTATACTAAACAATGAAATATTATTGTTATAAAACGATATTGAGTTGTGGAAACTTGAGAAAAAACTCAAACCTGTCAATGGGTTTTCAAATCCGGAGGTTTTTGTCGCAATTATTTTATTATCAGTCCGATTATTAATACGAGAACATGAAGCAACTGATTCAGAAATAAACAGAGCACGTTTATTTAGAAGTTTATTTTTGCGAATGGCTGCACTATCTGCTGCAGTAGCATTGTTTGATAGCTTCAGGTCATAAATCGCCTTTATATAGCACTGATACCTGTATTTTTCATAGTTTTCAAAATTATTTTTTTCTTTATTCCTGAGAACGTTTCTAATGATCCTTATTGCCGGATTATTTGATTGAGTAATGATGACTTCATGGATATTTAGAGTATCAGCCTCCATTTCGACAATGAAATTCGACATATTTAAATCCGGACTGACCAGTATTTTGTTTCGTTTATATCCGACACAGGTAACAGTTATATTTTTTATCTGGGGGTCAAGTATTTCAAAACTTCCGTATATGTCGGAAATTACCCCCGCTTGAGAAGATTGCTTTTGATATGCCACTGATGCAAAGGCAATAGGTAATTTTGTGGTTTTTTCTATTATAGTACCTTTTATATAAGGCTGGGAATTTGCTGATATACTTATTATTAAGCAGATGATAACGGGATATAAATATTTCTTAATTGTCATATGGCAAAATAATAGCTTACTTAGAACCATGTTGAAGTGATTATGATTACTGACGAAATAATCTGTATTATGTAACAGAACTACTTTGAGATTTTACTACTATATAAGTCACGACTTAAGTTTTAAAGTTAAAGATTTGTTGTTATAATGTAATTTGGTGAAGGTAGAAAGGAATCCCGATAAATCGGGACAAGTTATGTTTGGGTGAAGTGCCCCTGGCCTGATCTAAGCCGGGGTGTGCACCGAAGCACCATGCATAGTTGAGCAACCTTATTCCAGACCAAATATCAGAAACATGTTTTGGTGAGGATTAATCAATCTTATAACTTTCTCTGGTGTACCTTAATAAGGATTCAGCTTCCTTTTTCAAATCAGTGAGAAGTATGTTATAATTAATCAAGGCATTGGTGTATAATAATATTTGATTATAAAAGTGATTTATTCTTAAAGGCTCATTGATAAGTAATTTCAGATCTGTTAAATATCGTAAGGAATCAATATTGTGCCCCCTGAGCAATCTGAAATCAAATATTTCTTTTTCAGAATCCGATATCTTGTAAAATTCTTCCATGCAATACTCGGTATTATATTCGACATTCTCCGAGTAACTGTAATATTGAACGATATTATCGGATTCGCCTTTTTTCTGAATTAATCTTAATCCTCCGGCAGATTTCAGTTGACTTATTGTCCTGTCGGAGCTTGAATAAAATTCTGCTGAATTCAGATACTTAAGCGAATAATAATAAATATTGTTTATGAAATTGTTCTGATCCTTGTTTTCCAGGATACGCATCAGGGAGTCAATCCCCTCAATCCGGTTTTCTAAGCTTGAATGTATCTTTTGTATCTGAGCTATGTCAATTTTTAAGTCATTTATTAAGCTTGACATGTATTGTTTTTCTCTTTGCCTTTCTGATAGATTCTCATTCAGATTATTGACAAAGAAACCTAATGTTACAGCCAGAAAAAGCATGAAAAAATCAAAGAAATAGTCTTTGGGCATTTTTTTTGGATTTTGAATTTGTCGGGTGAGGACTTCTTTATCATCTGTTGATGAGTCGTTTGAATTGCCCATATGATAATGTTTATGTTAATTATTCATTATAAAGTTTCTACCACGTTCAAAAAATAAAACTACAAAATTGTCTTGAAAAAAGCCTTCTCTTAATTTGAATTGTACTCTCATGAGTCATATCATTTTATTAATTCAATTTTTCTCCATTTAAAAGTATCACTTTATATTAATAACTTTCTGAATGGACTAGTTCATGTTTCCCAGGTGATCGTAAATTGTCAAAACGATATTTGAAAAGTCAAGGTGTCCGATAACATCAGGAAATTACTATCTTTTGAGTATATTTTCGATAAGTTTTTAGAAAGTTGTTGGGTTAATCAACCATTCCCACATAATGTCCGGCTGTCTGTTTATTTTATCTGCGGCCTTCAGGAAGGCAGGTTAACTTTACCATCTGCGCTATGTATATTCTTTTATTTCAATCTTCTTGTTGAGGTCTTTTAAAATATTAATAAATCTGTCCTGATTAACTGGTGAAATTGAAATCGTTTTATATTTCCCATAATCAATTTCAATACACTTCCATGATAAAGCAGGCTTAATTATACCTCCAATTGTGTTCTGATTAGTCCGAATTGTTTTGATATCCTGAATTGAGATCTTCCATTGAAAAGGTCCGCTTTTGACAATCAGGTTTTCTTTTTCTATCATGTAGAAAGTACCAGTCCAGCACCATATAAAAAATCCAATAATGAGAATTGTTATTCCACTTTTTAATATTAGTTCATAAAGGGTAATTTGTTCCTTTAAAATTATTGGTAATCCAAACAGGAGACCTAATATCAATCCACCGACCAGAATAAGAAAAGTTCCAAATCCGTGGCTTTTTATTGATTTAAAATGTTCGTTCAAAACTTTAGATTTACAGAACTATAAATGGTATTTCCAGTATATACTTTGGAGAATTATCAATTGTACCTGAACCTTTCGCTCTTTCTATCCTTTATCTGGTTTGCTCAGTATTGTTGTTCCCAAACAAAGCATGAGGTTTTTCACTAAACCTATCTTTCATCAAATAGACTATAAGAAAGATGAATGCTATAAAGGCAAGCAAAATAAGGAATTGACTTACAGACGTTTTTTGAATGTCCTGTTTTTGTTTAACATCACAAACTTCGCCAGGACAATATTGTACTTTATCTTTAAAAAAGAGAGGATAAAATTTACATCCTAAACAAATTCCAAATACCGATTCAAAGAACAGGAATACAAGACAAATAAGACAGGTAATACCTGTAATCGGACTATAGGCATTTACAATTATAAAAAAGAAGAACATGGTAGCTGCCAATACTACACCAATAATCCAGGCGAACTTTTTTTGGGCTGCTCCAACATATTCAGGTGTTTGATTCCGAACAATCAAACGTGCAAAAATCAGGGTAGGTGAAAATTTAGGATTTATAAAAACCCTGATCATAAAATCAGTCAGGAATAGAATTATTACATACTTTATCGGTACAAAGTTCCCTTTAAACAGAATGAACATTAATGAAGTGAATGTAGCTAAAAACAGGATTCCTGCAGCAGCTCGTATTTCCCTCTCGTTTAAAACCGGGATGATATATCCTTCCACATCTTCACCGAATTTGATTAGTTTTTTCATTTTAGTTTTCATTATATACACAATTTAAAAATATTGGGACAAATTAATATTTATTGCGTCAAAGTTATCACAACATTTCCTTTTTTATGACCTTTTTCAACGTATTCATGAGCTTCGGGTAATTCTTCAAGCGGATATTGCCTGTCTATTATAGTTTTTAATTTACCATCTTCAATCAGTGTTCTTATAAAATTCAGGTCTTCAGTTTTATTAAGGGACATACCAAATATCACCTTCTTATTATTTCCGGGTTTTGTCAGAAATGATTGAAGAATTATCTTTAAAGTCATTACAGTTACAACGTACTTACCATTGCTTTTGAGAGCTTTCCTGCATTGGGCAAATGAGCTTTTGCCAACTGTATCAAATATAATGTCATAAGTATCACCGGTTTTTGCAAAATCTTCTTTTGAGTAATCCACAACTTTATCTGCTCCCAATGATTTAACAAACTCAATATTTTTTGTACTGCAAACACCTGTAACCTCGGCCCCAAAATACTTAGCCAGTTGCACAGCAAATGTTCCGATACTGCCTGATGCTCCGTTAATAAGAACTTTTTGCCCTCTTTGAATATTGGCTTTTTCTTTAAGAAAAAACAGAGCAGTTGTTGCACCGTCAACAACCGAGGCAACTTCGCTAAACGACATATCAGAGGGTTTTATAGCTAAAGACCCGTTTTCATTCATACATTTATATTGAGCATAACAGCCTGTACCAAATCCTCTGAAGGCATAAACTTCATCACCGGTTTTAAACTTTTTTACCTTACTCCCGGCTTCTTCTATAGTACCTGAAAATTCTGTTCCGAGGATTTGATACTTTTTCTTTGGTTTGATAAGACCTAACAGTATTCTGCTTAAAAAAGTATCGCCTCTACGCATCATGCAATCGGCGGTTGTTACGGTTGTTGCATAAACCCTGATTAAAACTTCGTTGGCTTTTGGCTTTGGTTTTTCTACATCTGATGGTTCAAGTACATTTGGTGAACCATACTTTTTGTATACAATAGCTCTCATAGATATTATCCTACTCTAAATAATGTTGGAGATACACCAATTTTTTTCTTGAAGAGTTTGCTGAAATTTTGCGGATATTCAAACCCTAACTCATAAGCAATTTCATTTATGCTTTTATCAGAACTAACCAGTAAGGTTTTTGCTTTCTCCAATAGATTATAATGAATATGTTCCTGTGTGTTTTTTCCTGTTTCGCTTTTAAGAAGGTCGCTAAAATAATTAGGAGAAAGGTTCATTGCTTCTGCACAATGCCTGACCGTTGGGATACCATTATTTTTGAGTTTATTAGAGTTGAAATAATCTGTTATAAATTCTTCAAACCGAACAATGATATCTTTATTTTGATTGGTGCGTGTAATAAATTGCCGGCCATAAAAACGCCTGCAATAGTTTAACAGCAGTTCAATATTCGATATTAGAAGGTCATGTGAGTAATGGTCAATATTGGTATTATATTCATTTTCCATTTGTTTTAAAATGGAAAGCAAAGTTTGTTTTTCCTGTTCAGAAAGATGCAATGCTTCGTTTTCGGCATAAGAGAAAAAAGAATATTCATTTATTTTTTTCCCCAAAGTTGTATTTCTTATTAATTCAGGGTGAAAATATAATCCCCAGCCTTCGGTGCTTCCTTCCTCTTTTTTTCTGTCAAAGGTTATTATTTGTTCGGGCGAAGTGCAATGTAATGTACCTTCTTTATGGTCGAAAATTTGTCTGCCATATAAAAAACTACAATGCTTTTTAAAATTAACAGAGTAAAAACTGCATACGAAGCTTCCAGAACCGGGAGTGCTTTTAACATCTACCTTCGAATAATCGATAATTGTAACTAACGGGTGTTTGGGTTTTTCAAAACCTGCGATTTCGTGCAGTTCGCTAATTGTCTGAACTCTGTAAACAATATTTTTCATGACTGTATTATAATTTCCTTATACAAAGTAAATCAACTTTGGAGGATTAGTAAATATCCAAATTACAGGTTGTTGTATCCAATTTACAGGTAATAATGATGCACTATATTTATTCGGTGCATGTGCTATCGCGATACAACTTTAATAAATTGGGCAAATTGTTTGGGTTAAAATAAATTATCAAAAGAAGTAAGGAGTGGTAGGGACCATAAATGCAATCCGGTTTTTGTCTGGGCGGATTTTATTTCCCAATCAAAAACTGTGTCAACCGTGTTAAGTTTTATTGTTGGTATTAACAATATGGCAAGTTTTTTATCACCCGGATCAGAATCACCAAACATGTGGAATAATCTTGTATCGGGTTTTTTCAGAATATTCAAGATAACCCTTCAATTCACTTTTTAAAGTTTTATCTTCCAGATTTGTCCTTGTTATTAATAGAATAATCAGCAAACTTATTGGTATTATGCTCCAAAGGGATCCAAAGAGTAACGGAAATCCTACTGATTGGATAATCGAACCCATATACGCGGGATGCCTTACAGTCTTATAGAGTCCTGTTTCAATAACGGTATGATTTCTGTCTGTTTGAATCCTGACAGTACTTGAAAAGAATTTGTTTTGCTTTTGTGCCAAAAGAAAAAGTAGTTGTCCGGATGCTGTTAAGAAAATCCCGGTCAGAGACAGACTCCAGTGAAAATCCGGAGACCAATGGTAGCGACCAGAATCAAGTCCGGCAATAATGTACATGGCAATTGTAATAAGGAAAGATAATCCCAGAAGTATTTTATCCCATTTTTTGGAACCCACACCCGGTTTTGAACGTTCACTTAAAAGCTCAGAATCCGGTTTGAGGAGGGTATAATTTAATGTCCCCATTGTTAGTCCGATAATTACATAAATTATACCCTGCCAATAATCTATCCTTCCGGCGCTGATAAAGAGAATAAGAAAGAAGATAAAGCTTCCGGCAAAATGCTTTAAGATGTAACTTGTTTTCATGGTATTATTTTGTCGTGTTTTACAAAGCAACCTCAGTAGCAGAAAGCCAGTTCAAAAACAGTGACAACATGCCTGCCCGGGAGAGGAACCAGTCAATTTTTCTTCTTAACTCCAAATGCTTTTCAACGTCTTTGTATCCACAAACACCGTAATCTGCGATATTCTCTGGTGTAAGGTCAATGATTTCTATATCAGTCATATTGAAATAAATAATTTGCCCTTAATTGCCCGGGATTTAAGCTTCATGATGAAATTGATTTTTCCATTCCTGATAGATGCATGTAAGTTGTCGCGTAATTACTAAGTAGCCCGGGCTGGTTTAACCGATTCTCTAAACCCTCCGTGTCACTACAAAAAATTTCATTATTGTATGATATTTATTTCTTTTCGAATCTCATCCAGTCTGTCTCTGGAGTCAGGATCAAACCTGTAATGCTTCTCAAGTTTTTCACATGTGTAATCGCTGCAATATGCACAATTTATAATGTTCTTCTCGATAGCACACTTTCTGATCTGGCAATTGTTACAAGGGGTGAAAAGCCTTCCATTACTGTTTTTACATCCGTCACAGTCCGAAATAATCTCTGGTTTTGGAGTTGTTCCATAGATTTTCGAAAGTTGATCAGCAATTTGTACCCTCATTTTAGTTTGATTGGAAATATCTGTTTCAAGTGTTGCCAGATGAATCGGACAAGTGTCACATGCCAGGCCACAATATGCTATCATTGTATCCATTATGTTAAAAATCGGATATTACTGTGTTATTACAAAATTATAATAAATGAGGTTAACATGGGTACATTTATTTGTAGAAATTACAAAAAAATGGCCGTGAAAGAAATTGATCCCGGCAGGAGAAATAGGTTGGGTTATAGTATTATTATCAGTAAATGAAATGAGCGAAGGCCCAGATTTACAGAAACTAACTTTATTGGGTACAATCTGGATATGACAATATATTAGTCAATAATTGCAGGTCTAAAAGTTTCACCGGCTCTTGTAAAAAGTAAAATCAAAGAAATGCTAAAAGTCAAAGTCAGATTCAGACTCAGACTCTAAGCGAGCCGCGAAAAGCCCTGATACCATAATAAGATGGTGCACTGTTGTGATACACGAAGACTCTGCCGAAACGGAAATCAGCAAAGAGAGCACCGCCTAGTTTTCTGATCTCTGAAGGTGTTTTCAGCCAGCTTGAAGTTTTCGAATCGAAATTTCCAAGTTTCTGTAGCTCCCGATATTGTTCTTCCGTTAAAAGTTCAATGCCCATTGCAGCAGCCATGTCAATAGCGCTATTTTCTGGTTTATATTCTTTCCTTGATTCCAGACCTTCACGGTCGTAACAAACACTTCTTCGGCCTTTAGGGCTTTCCGGGGAACAATCATAGAAAACATATTCGCCTGTCTTTTTATCATGACCAATAACATCCGGTTCACCGCCAGTTCTTTCCATTTCATTGAGCGACCACAGTTTTCCTGAGCCAGCTGGCGAATCAAGCTTTACCAGTAGTTTGGCCCATTCAAGACCATTATGGCGGATCATGTTTTTCTCAAAACGGACTCTCAATACTCTTAGTAGCTCTTCACGTTGTTCTTGTGACAACTCCTTTTTTGTTTCAACGTTTGACATAGTTTTTATGTTAAGAAAACAAGGGGTTCATTTTTACTTCACAGTATTTTTTTATTAAGTCATTATTCAACTTAGCATCCTTAGTACTTGAAGAATCTTAAATTATTCTATTTAACAATGAAGCTGGTTCTATGTTCAGACTTTATAACAGCGGATATGCCGGGAGGTCCTAAATAATAATAACAGCACAACGGTTTGGCAAGAAGGAGAGAGCCTGCCAGACCATATCCCGTTGAGACTTTGTCATTTTATACCGGAATTTTCCCGAATCAGCAGGTGAAGCCGGAAGGCAACCGTCGATCCCATAAAGGGGAATGAAATAATTATTTAAACCGTCCAAAATAGCACAAGTACATTATGTTATCCTCTTCAGAAGCGATAAACACTAATCTGTTTTAGGGAGTATTAGTCTCACTGCTGCAAGCCTCCATTCACCTTTAACCTTCTTACCTACGCAGGTAAAGAGGACACTAAAATAAGGTTTATCGTTTTCTGTAGCTCCTTCTTTAGCTATCACAAGTGTACCATCTCCGATTGTTACATCCGGTCCAAGAAATCGGATGCGCTGAAATGTTGAAATATGCCGATAATCAGCAGGCATAGATTTGAATGCATCTGTGAAGTACTGCTCAATTTGTTTTTGATCCTTTAATAGCTCACCTGTATGCCACTGAAAGTCCGCATCTTCCAGGAAAAACTTACTAAATGCTACAGCATCGCGCCGATTGTAGGCTGCATCAAAGTTTGCACCGGTTTGTTTAATTGCATCAATGTCTTTTGAGTGCTTTTTGTCAGGATTCTGAGAGACGGCAGGAATTGATCCTGCCAGTGAAAATCCCAGGAAAACAATAATGATCCAAAGTGTTTTCATTTTTTGAAATTTTAGTTAAAAATCAAATCCTTAAGTAAATGTATTCATTTACATTGAGTTTTCATATCTGGATATTCATTGTTATTTGTGCTGTCTGTTAACTGTCATCCAGGGACAATCCTCTTTTATTTCACAGTTTATACATCCAACTTAAATAAACCGTCCGGTTTAGTGGTTGCTTTTGTTATATTTATTTAGCTCAAGCTTCATCATGATATCTATCTGTTCATCATTGCCGAGTTTGAAAATGTGTTTATCAAATTCCACGAACCCGTTTTTCTGGTAGAACCTGATTGCTCTGGGATTTTCTTCCCAGACTCCCAGCCACAAAATATCAACTTTATGTTGTTTTGCAACTTGAATGGCTTTGTTATATAAAACCTGCCCAACTTGTTTTCCATGAAACTCTTTTAGAACATAAATACGTTCAATTTCAAGTGCATTATTAACTTTAAGCTCGGTTTGTGCCTGTCCAAAGTTGATTTTTAAATAACCAACTACTTTTTTACTAATTGTCGCAAAGTAGAATTCAGAATCGGGGTTATTCAACTCGGCTTTTAGCCGGGTGTCACTAAAATTTTCATTTAAATATTTCTGCATATCCTCTTCAGTATTTGCCTCAGCAAATGTTTCGTAAAATGTCTGTCTGCCGATATTTTGGAGTTTTTCTATATCGACTATTGTAACTTTCTTGATTTCTATTTTGCTCATTGTCATGATATAATGAATTTGTAACGTGTAAGGAGGAGAAGCGGAAAGACAACGGATCAGCCAGCCGGCGGATACCAGCAAGTTACTTTACAAAGCATTTTAATAAACTTAAATGGGCCGGGCGCATCGAATCCCGAAATAGCGGGGAAAAATAATCAATTAAACCGATCCAGTTAGGTTTTCGTCGCAATTTTAAATCACCGAAAGATATGAAAAGTTCTTTAGTTATTAGAAGGCGGTAGTTCAGCATTATGCATTACAGCTATACCCCATTTGCCATTTTCTTTAACCATGAGTAATGTTACCAATCCCCTTCTATTTTTAGACTCTGACCCATCTGGCAGGAAGCACTTATCCATCGACCAAAAAACATCAACAGAGGCAACATCGGGTTTAATAACAGTTATTTTAGGTATCTCATTTTTCAATGTTGAACTTTTAAAAGAAAAGTAGCCAGGTTTCCCTTCAAACATAGGAGCATGGAAATCTTCAATTGCTTTTCTTCCCTTTGCAGAAGCTCCAACTACGTTTGTAAATTCACCATTCGAAAGAAAAAGTGCAGCTAGGGATTTTGCGTCATGGGAATTAAATGCCACTTCAAAATCATGTGAAGTTTTTTTTATTGCAAGCGAGTCAGAGTTCAAAAAAGATTGATATTGTCCAAAAGAATAATTGGTAAACAAAATAGCCTGCAAAAACAATACTAATAAGAATATCTTTTTCATAATGTTTGTTTTACTGATAAATAAATTCATTCTCTATTTTCAACAAACATTTCATTTGTCAAAATTGTTCGTCACTTAAAACTGGATCTTCCTATTTAATGCAAATAGATAATTCATATTTATTTACAATCAATTATTACAAACCACTTTCAAATAATATATGAGTCTCGATAGAATAACATGGATATTTTGTCATCATAGCATTGTCCAACTGCTGTAAGATTTACTTACCTTTTTTCTTATAATAATAAATGGCAACAGACCCGGCTTGTGGGGAGTAGTCAAAACTTGCAGATTAATCAAGGCTGGTAGTCTCTGAATGATTACAAAGTTATCCGAATGAACAAAGATAATTCGCTTTAAGAAGTTTTGGTTAGACTTTTGTATTGATGGGCTAACTGTCTGTATAAGAAGGCGGAGCGGAAGTCAATTCAGCAAACTGTCCGAGTTATAAGCAGAGCTTTTATTATTGATTATTCTAATTTAATTTTGGACTGTAATTTAAACCCAGTCCTATGTTTAATATCATTGTGGGTATGTATATATCAGGATTAGAAAGTTTAAAAATTTGACAAGCCCCTATTTTAAAACTCAATTTAAATTTTTCTCCACCTACCCTATAAAATGCCAATGCTTCCAGCAGGATACTGTTCTCTTTATAATTGATAAAAGGTCCAGCTTCATTTCCGGGAGAGTAATAATTTCGATCGGTTAAATTTGAGTAAAAATATCCTGATTTTATTCCAAATCCGAAATCAGTATGTCCAGATTTAATGGAATATTTTCCAATGTTGTATTGCAAAAAGTATAATTGATAATTTCCGTACAGATTCCCCGGATTAGCATCTTTATAGGCATCACCATATCCATAACCATATCCGCCATAAAGTTCAGTTACAATATTGTTTCCGTATGCTTTGTACATACCGGGTGCAATATGAAAATATTTCCTGCCCTCAGAGCCAGCAGAACCAAAAACTTGAATTGCAATCTTTTTTGTAAGACCATAAGAAATTGTCGAATGAACAGTTGGGACAAATGATATCCCGGCATCAATCCTTAAGTCTTTTTTCCCCTTAATCAAGGGGATATCTGTTGTTTGGGGGTGATAAACACAGCAGCCTGTCATCACTAAGGATAATAAAAAGGCCAATATAAAAACATTTGATTTCATAGGTGATGTCTCGTTTAGCTAAAGTAAGATTCTTTTGTGAATTTTTTATCTGCGGTGTGTAAACTTTGCTTAAAATGGTCCGGCAATAATATTAGCAGGTGTTACCTGACGTTGCACCGCGCAATCTAACTATCTGGACGGGTGGCACAAGATTTAATAAGTGGATAGAATTATTCTTTCAAAGTCTTTTGGATACTGAAACAAAATAGTCAGGATTGCAAGCCGTGTCCCGCGAAGCCTTTGTCATGTTATAACGAATTTGTCTTGAGGATAAAGGAGAAGCTGGAGAGCTCGACGAACCCAATTAATTAAAGCACATTCCATAAAAGAGGGTTAGGTTTACGTAGCAGTTTATTTGTTCTGGGTTGTGTTATTAAATGTGTTTTCCAAGTTTAATAAGAACCATTCCATCTGCTCTTGCATGACATTGTATATCAACAGACCGAAATTCATTTTTAATTAGAAATCTAAGCATGTTTATATTGTCAGCAAATACAAAAGAGTCGATACACATGAATTTTTCTTTTTACAGCATATATCAACGATATTACTCCAACAGTTCTCACCCGGCTTACAACAGATCAGGGATTGAGGCACTACTCGTACCTCAATGCTTCCACCGGATTCCTGGTTGCTGCTCTCAGGCTCTGCCAGCTTACTGTTAAAAAAGTTGTGGCAACAGTCAGTAATCCTGCTAAAATGAATATCCATAAACTAAGTTCTGTTTTGTAAGCAAATCCCTGAAGCCATTTGTTCATGATATACCAGGTCATAATGCTGGCTGGAACAAAGGCAATAATGATCCATCTGAAAAAATCTCTGTTGAGAAGTGAGATCACTTCGAAAACAGTAGCCCCATTTATCTTACGTATTCCTATTTCTTTAGTTCGTTTTCTGCTTGAATGAAATGAGATTGCAAATAATCCGATCATTGATAAAAACAGACTTATTAAACAGCAGCTTACGATGAGCTTAGCAAAGTTTGTTTCCTTGATATGATACCAATCATATCTCTCCCTTACTGATTCAATATTTACAGGATAATCCGGAATTAGTTTTTGCCATGTCTCAGATATTGAATTTTTTACAGCTTGTGATTGTCCGAAAGCAGGCATCACAAGCAAATGATTCCCGGAATTATCAAATATTATAACCTCAGGAGAGATAGGATCTTTTGCCCCTGAACAATTAAAATCCTTAACGATCCCGATCACTGTCAGTTTCTCATATCCTGGCAGTTTTTCACCTACCAGATTTCTCCCGGGAAAATGTTTTGCCAGTGATTCATTAATAATACAGTTATTCTTATCTGAATTGATATTACCTGTAAATTCTCTCCCTTGGGTGAGGACTATTCCGAGAGTCCTGATAAAAGCTTCATCACCTCTGAATATATTTGGGGAATACTGTTTGTCCTCCCCATTTTCTTTGTATTGAAAGGAAGTCTGAATCCATTCCAGCAAAGGAGAGGCTGTAGTTACAGATATGCTGGCAACTGAAGGATTCTTTAGCAAATCTTCCTTAAAAATCTTTGTCTGTGATTCATATATGGAAGGAATTTTTACCTCTATAACATCTTTATTGATTCCAATATCCTTTTTGGTAATATAATTTATCTGTTTTAATATAGTAATTGAACAAATTAACAGAACAAGTGTAACAATCAGCTGGAATATGTTAAAGGCCGGGATTTTAATGATTTTTCCTTCTTTATCAATCATGACTTTATTTGTAGTGGATATCTTTTGTTTATTAATTTTAATTACAGAAAAGATCAGTGTGACAAATAAAAGCGAGAATACCACATATGACATAAACAGGAAGGAATCGGGTCTGGTAAAATAAGTTACATCGATTTGAGATTCCGTCAGATCATTAAAGAGTGGTAAGATCCATGATATAACTTCAAGGCTTATTACAAAAGCAATACCGATAATTATCAGGTTTTCAATCATAAAGTCAAAGATAATGCTGGCTCTGGAGCCTCCGTTTATGCGTCTGATACGAAATTCAGGAGCTTTGTTATACAACATATTATTTATCAAGCCAAGGTAATTAACAGCTGCAACACAAATAATCATCAGGCCGATTATCATTGCTATCACGATGTCAGATTTTTCTCTCTTGTTACCCAGAAGAGAATATTCAGAGGTATCGAAGTATGTCTGTTTAAAACTCTTCAGATAGTATTTGCCCGGTATCCCGTCATTGATGACTGGAATTTTATCTTTCTCTTCTGCAAAGAGTTTTTCAAGTTTGGCAGGATCTGTATTACTTTTTAACAGTAGAAATGCATACCTCTCCGTATTTTCAGAGAGTTTTACCATGTCAAAATTGAATTGAGAATTTCCGACAGGTTTTCTAAAGATACCCTTTATGATAAAATCCGTCTTTATATTATCATTAATAATGGTTATGATCCGGCTAACAGGCAACGTCTCTCCGAAATATTTTTGTGCAAGGTCTTCCGAGATGACAATATCGTCTTTTGTAGTTAATACTGAGCTTGGGTTATTAGTAAGCAGCTTATATGAGAAAACAGTAAAAAAGGTTGCCGACGTCTCAAAAACTGTAAGATTATCATTATAAATCTGGTTGCCGATCATTACTTTCTGAGCCTTTGTGAATCTGATACGGCAAAAATCCTCAACCTGTGAATAATTTTCCTTAATGTATTCAGCACCCCCTTTTTTACAGTTTGATATTAGAGATCCTTTTTCATAGGGGTTATCACATTTAAGAAGATAGATCCGATCCCCGTTTTTCTGAAAACTATCTGTATTTAATTCTCTTGTTATAAAGAGCATAATGAGGTTGGTGCAGGCTATTCCTATCGCCAGGCTGATGATGATAATCAGACTGTTGAGTGGATTTCTGAAGAGGCTTCTGAATATCTGTTTTAATTTCATTGCTTACGGTTTCTGTTTAAGATGCCATGATTTTTTAAGTGTTTAATAAATCATTTGCAACATATATGCCGTAATTCTATGTGTTTAATATACAATAATATAAATAATTGCTGTATTCCTATGTGTAAACATGTTTTACAACTAAGTGTAAAATAATTTTACTATTACCGGAATTTACCTTTGATAATTAATTTAACCGTCCGGGTTGGGTTTTGATTTTGTTAAACTGCCACGGTGCCCGAAAGTTGTGTAGTTGTAATTTACATTTAGGTAGCGAATCTGTCCTGGTTTTGCGGACTTTTAAAAAGAGGCTTAATATTCCCCCTTAATTACAAAAAATGAACCACGGATTATCCCTGCAAGTTTTGATTTTTGTTTTGCAAACTTGAACTTTTTTTCCAGCTCTTTTGGTACTTCCATCCCTTCTGAAAGTTTAAAGCCTACTGCCCTTTTTTTAGGATCATTCATTGAATACATAACGTTGACTGAAAGTCCGCTCTCATAGAATATGTATGTCATTTTTATATTTTCCACTATGAAATTTGATGTTTCAAGGGGCTTTGATGAAATTAAAATATCACGTTCAATCAGAAGAATATTATTAACATAGTCAAGTATATCTTTGCTTTTGGTTGCAGGGCTAACAGCAAAATCATGATTGTACTTGTTCTTAAAATACCTTGATTCGTTAGCGCGTAAACCTGCAAGGGATTTAGAAACAGGCGATGACTCTAAGCCAGTTAAAGATACATTTTCAAAATCAATATTATTTGACATGGCAATCCTCCTTTTTTAATAAAAAACTAAACATTCAAGGGTTTTAATAGTTTATATGTTCAAGTTTAAACTTATATAAGTATCCATTGAATTCCTTAACATTTTTAATAATCATATTGTTCACTTGGTCTGAATAAGTAAAACCTGACGGCCCAGAGGATTGTGAGCGAAGCTTTCCGGGCTGCCGACCGTGTCATACAAAGCCTGGGTTCTGCTGAAATATTAGTAGTAAAGAGGATGAAATTTGAGCTGACCTTTTGTATTTATTTCAATAGTTGGGAAAGGAATTTTAATCATAAACATATTATTAAAAAGTCTTTTGAGATTCTTGTTTCTGGCAGGTATTTTACAGAAGTCAATATCAAAAGAAAATAAGAATTGTCGATAGCGTTTAGTATCAGGTATTGCCACACCCATATATTGGGTTTTGTTTTCAAATTCCCCGAACATTCCTCCAGCACTGTAACCAACAGCAAAATTGACCCACTCAGGAATAATATTATTTTTAATCACCCGGTTAATACCAGCACTCAACCAATAAGTATGTCCATTGTAGTCATAAAATAATTGATTAAATCCGTCTCCTAAATAGCCATTAGCTTGCCGGGCATAAGGAGAAGGACTGAAAGTAAACTTGTATTTCACGATTTGTTCGTGAAAGGCAAGTTCCTGTCCAATAATAAGAAAAGAACCTAAGGCATTAGCCCCTACATCGCTCCATGAAAATCCCCATCCTTCATACAACCCATCCCAGATTTCAATGGGTAATTGTAAAAAAAATCCCAGACTCCCTCCATACAAAACTGCCTTTTTTCTTGAAACACCCGCCCAAAGCATTGAATGAAAACCAATATAACTTTCCAAATAAGCACCATAAATATGGCCAAATTTGTCTATTTGATTGTAACCACCAAAATCATTATAAAATTCAAATGGAACCCGTTTGTCATCTTTATACCAAACATATTGTAAATATGCCATGGATCCTGTGTAAGCAGCAGTAAACCCGGATATAACTGTAATTAGCCGGACTTTTTTTAATGATACAGTATCTTGTATAACAGTTTCTTCTTCAGCATGAGTAAAAACGTTTACACCAGAATATGAAGGATTACTTATTGCCAATGCAAAAAGTAATCCAATAATAAGTTGTAATTTTCTTTTCATCGGAGCGCATAATATTAGAGCTACCAACTCATCTTTAGCATATATGCATATTTTAAAGTTATCAAAGTATTTCGAATCCTGATAGTCAATTGAAAATCTGCTAACGGCTCAGAAGTATAGTTAGGTGCCATTCCGCCAGCCTGCAGATCGCGGTACCATATTTTTTATTATCCCGTCCAGATAGCTATAGGGAGCTATCGGAAAATCAACCGATCCCTTATAATCGGGAGAGCTGGGCGAAGTCAATTAATCAAGCCAACCGTGTTTGGAGGTCGTAGCAATTTTTAATAATCAGGATGATACCTGTTTTCATCCGGAGCATAGGAGTTAATATGATCGAAGAGTAATTTTTGATCTTGCTCAATGTTCAAAGGTCAAATAGTTTATTGGTTCAGTAATTAACTCATTCCTTCTATCATTTCCTCATGTCCCCTCAGTTACCTGCCGGATCACACGGAGCCAGTTTAATCCAAGGATCTTTTTGATCCGCTGATCACTGTAATCCAGCTTTTGCATTGCAATGGTCATCTGCGGATAATCGCTGATGTCTTTAATTTCGTGCGGCAGTTCAGGACCGCCATCAAAATCGGAACCCAGAGCCATGTGATCCTCGCCAACTAATTTTACGCCATAGTCTATAACCTTAGCCAGCTGATCTATATGCATCCAATACTCATCAGGGATGGTTCCTCTGAAATTTAGTGGAACATCCTTCGCCAGTTGTTTATCTACATCTTCAATTGTCTGCATGGTAGATCGAGGAACTAATGAACTCGGTGTGGTCCCTTTTGGTACTGTTGTTAAAGCAGAAGCAGATGGTTGCTTCCATGCCCGGTATTTTGGATTGTTAAAAAGGCTTCCGAATTGAACGCCAATCACTCCACCTTTTGATGCGACAGCTTTTGCCGCTTCATCGGTAATACAACGGGAATGATCCACGATGTTGTAAAACCCTCCATGACTGTAGATTACAGGATGTTTACTTGCCTCGGCAGTTTGCAGGATGGCGTCATTGGATGCATGGGCAATATTGATGACCATTCCAAGACTATTCATTTCGGCGATGATCTTTTTTCCGAGATCGTTAATGCCACCCCAATAGCTAATATCACTGCAGGCGTCAATAAAACCAGTGGAAGTATTATGTGCTGGAAGCTGCAATGATCTGACTCCTAAGCGATAAAGTGCCCGGAGCAGGTTTATATCACCGTTAAGGTCAAAACCGCCTTCCAAATCCAGAAAAGCCGCCATTTTGCCTTTCTTATTGATCCGTTCTATATCAGAGGCGGTGAGCGCCAGCTCGATTACCGAATTATTCTTTTTGATCTGGTCCAATGCGAGATTCACCACCCTAAATGTGTTTTTTGTCTCGAACCTTCCGGGATAATAGTTTTCAGGAGTATAAACTGTGAAGAACATCGCGTCCACGCCACCTTCTTTAGCCCTTGGCAGATCAACGGTCCCATCCGGATAACGCTGGCCGATATCGGTTTTCATCAACAGCTCGCGGGTCATTACGTGTATATGTCCGTCCATTACAAATGCTTTGCGATGCAGATCAGGCATCGGCTTATTCTGAGGAGTCAAAGGAAGATTGTATCCGGCGAAGGGAGCGGATAACAGGGATTGTATCGGAAGAACACTTCCGGCTAGCGGCAATAGTGTTAAGCTCTTAATAACGTCTCTGCGTTTCATGGGTTTATTAGTTCAATAGTTTATTCGTTCACTGGAATCCCCGTTCGGGTCGCCGGTACTTTGGATTCGTGCCACACCGCACTGATCCCGATAGTCCAATAAATATGCTTTTTTCTGCACG
>JGI20214J51088_10000239_pt1 | contig 39927 bp, 32 predicted proteins | sample WetSurMetagenome_FD_51088 | JGI IMG/M metagenome (IMG submission 51088) | reverse complement strand
CGAAAGCCGCCCCGCCATTCTTGATGCCCAGCTTGTCCTGCAGGATACAGGCGGTACTGGGGAACGGCATATCCGGCGTAGTCGTCGCCACAATGATCAGATCGATCTCGTCGGCACTGATGCCTGCGGCTTCGATAGCCTTGCGACTGGCTTGCAGAGCCAGATCGCTGGTCATTTCATCATCCGCAGCAAAGCGCCGTTCGGCGATACCGCTACGGGAAAATATCCAGTCATGCGAAGTTTCGACCATCTTTTCGAGGTCGTAGTTGGTCAGCACCCTGGCTGGCAGATAGCTGCCGGTGCCGATGATCCTGGAAAAAGTCAAAGCGCCTCTCCTGATGGTTGTTGGCGTGCGTGATGCCATTTTTCGACGTGTTCGCTGATGTGATTCAGCATCCCGCCGCGAGCCTCCTCGGCTGCGCGCTCGATGGCGCACAGAAATGCAAAGGAATCGGCGGAACCGTGGCTTTTCACCACGATGCCTTTCAAGCCCAGAAAACTGGCGCCGTTATAGCGACGATGATCCAGTCTGTGCTTGAAGGCTTTGAGTACCGGCATGGAGACCAGCGCTCCCAGTTTGGTGAACCAGTTCTGGCTGAAACCCTCTTTCAGGAACCCGCCCATCATCTTGGCTACGCCTTCGGCAGTCTTCAGAGCGACGTTGCCAACAAACCCGTCGCATACCACCACGTCGGTAATTCCCTTGAAGATGTCGTCTCCTTCCACGTTACCGTAGAAGTTGAGGTCGCTGGCCTGCAACAATTCGCCAGCCTGTTTCACCACCTCATTGCCCTTGATGTCCTCGCTGCCGATGTTCAACAGACCAACCGTAGGCTGGTCCTTGTGTTCCAAAGCGGATACCAAAGTACTACCCATCAGAGCGAACTGCAACAGATGCTCGGCAGTGCAATCCACATTAGCGCCCAAGTCCAGCATACAGACTTGGCCGTTGACGGTGGGCAAAAAGGAAGCAATAGCGGGACGGTCGATACCGGGCAAGGTTTTCAGCACATAACGCGCGGTCGCCATCAATGCACCCGTGTTGCCGGCGCTCACGCAAGCCGACGCCTCGCCATTCTTGACGAGATTTATAGAAACACGCATGGAAGAGTCTTTTTTGCCGCGCAAGGCAGACTGCGGCGACTCATCCATGCCGACGACTTCGGTCGTGGCATGAATACGCAGACGCGCACGATCAGCAAAGCCGAGTTTGCTCAACTCAGCCTCGATAGCTTCGGCCAAGCCGACCAGTACCACTGTATCGTCAGGATGTTTCTTCAGGTAAGCGACAGCCGCAGGAACGGTTACCCGTGTCCCGTGGTCGCCGCCCATGGCATCAATAGCTATCGTGATATCCACTGGGCGATCCTCTTAGACGAGAAATGGACAGAGTTCGGCTCCCGCAAGATGGAGAGCCTCGCAAAGAACCGAAGGACTTATTCGCCCTTGGTCTTGACGACTTTCTTGCCGCGGTAGTAGCCGCTGGGGCTGATGTGGTGACGCAGATGCGGTTCGCCGGTAGCCGGCTCGATAGCCAGTGCCGGGTTGGTCAAGAAATCATGCGCGCGGTGCATCCCACGTTTGGACGGGGATTTTTTATTCTGCTGAACAGCCATTATCTACTCCTCAAAAAACAGATTACTTCTTCATTCCAGCCAGTACCGCGAACGGATTGGCTTTCTGTTGTAAATCACTCGTTGCCGGAACGCACTCCCCTTCAGGGTGCCTGGGGGCGAATGGCAATCCCAGCAACAACTCTTCTTCGATCAATGCCAGCACATCCAGCCGGGGTTCGGCCTCGATGGCGTCCATTTCATCATCGTCTTCTTCGGCTTCATCCAGCTTATCTGCCGGAAGCAACCACAGCCGCGAAAGCAGGTTCACCGGATACTCCAGATCCCCCAGGCAACGTTGACAACTTAAGGTGCATCTCCCTTGCAGGGAGACCTCCAGCATGTCGCGGCCTTCTTCGTGAAGGCCACGTACTATATAAGTCAGTGACCCGTCGGATTTCGCCAGTTTGTCGGCCAGTCTGGACAGCGCTGAAACCGCTATTTCGCCGCGCATTTCCTTGCCGTTTCGGGCAAAGTCCACGCTGTCTATGAAAGGCCGTGCAAACATGAGGCGCGCATGATATATATTCCGACCTTCCCTGTCAAAGAAGCCGTAAAGGAACATCTTGAATTCTCAGCCGCTTGTACTAGCCTCGACTTCTATATATAGGAGTGAATTGCTCACAACCCTGCAAATCCCGTTCCAAACTGCCGCTCCCGATGTCGATGAGACCCCCCTTCCCGGTGAAAGCGCCAAAGAGACTTCGTGGCGCCTCTCGCAAACCAAAGCGCAAGTTGTAGCCAAGCGTTTCCCCAAAGCCCTGATCATCGGCTCAGACCAGGTAGCCTTGCTGGATGGGCAACAAATAGGCAAGCCCCTTAACCACGACAATGCAGTACGCCAACTGAGCGCAATGCGCGGCAAGACCGTGACTTTCTACACTGCCTTGACCTTGCTGAATGCCGCCAATGGCGAGATACAGACCGATGTCGCCATCACGAATGTCGGTTTTCGTAACGTAAGCGATGGCGAGATCGAGCGCTATCTAAAAAAGGAACAACCCTATCACTGCGCAGGCAGCGCAAAATCCGAAGGATTGGGTATTGCCCTGATCAGCCGTATAGAAGGCGACGATCCAAATGCATTGATTGGACTGCCATTAATCTTGCTGGTCAGTATGCTTGAAAAACAAGGAGTTAAGGTATTGTAACCTTAGCCGAAAATATTTTTGTTGCGACTGAAATTTCTTTCTGGTATTAAAGCGCGCTTGAAAAGTTTAGCACTACCCTGGAGATCGACGTAATGCCCGTACAAGCCAGCAAAACTTCCGCACCTTATAAGGCCAAAAAAGGCGAGGAGTACATGAATCCCGACCAGCTTGAACACTTCCGCGGTGTTCTGAATGGAATCAAGCTGGGCCTGAGCCAGGATATCGACCGCACCGTTCACACCATGCAGGACGAAGCAACCGTGTTCGCCGACCCGAACGATCGCGCCAGCCAGGAATCGGACATGAGCCTGGAATTGCGCAACCGCGACCGGGAGCGCAAATTGATCAAGAATATCGACAAGATGCTGGGACGAATAGATGCAGGTGACTATGGCTATTGCGATAAATGTGGCGTGGAAATCGGCCTGAGCCGCCTGGAAGCCCGCCCCACCGCGACGTTATGCATAGACTGCAAGACTCTGGACGAGATCAGGGAACGGCAAGTCGCGAAATAAGAAATAATATCCACAGGAAACAGAAAACAAAGATCCCTGCCATTGCGCAGGGATTTTTTATGCTGAGAGAAAAGTCTGGAGGCGCGACCCAGAGTCGAACTGGGCTAAATGGATTTGCAATCCACTGCATAACCGATTTGCTATCGCGCCGTTTGGCAATTTGCATACTAGCAAAAATTATGGGAAAGCCTGAAGGCTTTCCCAAGTTATTTGGAGCGGGAAAAGAGACTCGAACTCTCGACCTATACCTTGGCAAGGTATCGCTCTACCAACTGAGCTATTCCCGCAAAAAACGAAGTCCGCATTATAAGGATATCGAACTTTGTGTCAAGAAAATATGCACGCATATTTTGTTTTGTTCCATTTTCGTCCGCGTCTGTATAATTCGCCGCTCATCAATTTTGGAACTTGTATTCCAAAACTCAACTCTCCGCCCGAGTGGTGAAATTGGTAGACACAACGGACTTAAAATCCGTCGGCTTGAAAAGGCCGTACCGGTTCAATTCCGGTCTCGGGCACCAATAACCCAGTAAACTAATCTTCGCAGTTCATGATTATTCAAACCAAACTCGAAGCAGTGCAAATTTTGTCGTCAACTTTAATATGCGTTACTGCCAGCGAAACCGCGAAACACAGTCAAAAACACTATCTTCAAATCAAGCCATAGAGTCCAGTTCTGGATATACTCCATGTCGTATTCCACTCGCTTCTTCATCTTATCCAGGGTATCTGTCTCACCACGCCAGCCATTAATCTGTGCCCATCCACTGATTCCGGGTTTCACTTTATGGCGAAGCATGTACCCTTTGATTAATTGACGGTACTGTTCATTATGCGTCACGGCATGTGGGCGCGGACCAATCACTGACATAGAGCCTTGCAATACATTAATAAACTGTGGCAATTCATCCAATGAGGTTTTTCGTAAAAATGCGCCAAGGGGCGTAACTCGCTTGTCGCCTTTAGTTGCCTGCAATATGTTTCCGCCATCTTCACATACTGTCATGGAGCGGAACTTCCACACTTCAACTACGGATCCATTCAATCCGTAACGTCGTTGTTTGAATATTATTGGGCCAGGGGAGGTCATCTTCACGGCTACAGCAATTCCCAACATCAAGGGTGAAATCAACAGCAAGATCAAGCTGCTCAATACAATATCTTCCAAGCGTTTTAACCACCCATGCACACCAAAAAATGGGGTTTCGTGCACACTTAACAACGGCATACCCCCAAAATCAACCCAGCGCGCGTGCAATAACTCCGAGGCAAATGAATCAGGAACCACATAAACCGAAGCTGTCGTGTCAGCCAACTGATTGACCACTTCCTCAATCAATCTTTCGCTGGAAAGTGGCAAGGCTACGTAGACTGAGTCAACTTCGCCTGATCGAGCCTGAAGAATCAAATCAGCCAACGGTTTGAGGGAATAATTCTCACCATCAATATTCACGGAGGAGGTTTCGCTCCGTCGTGCATCGAAAAAACCTGTAACCACCAATCCCGCCCATGGTGAGGCATCGAAATGCTTGGCCAGCCGATGACCGATGGAATTGTTTCCGACAATTGCCACCGAACGTGTGTTCGCACCATGGCGCCGCACATGGCTTAATATCGCACGTCTGGCAAGACGGACAATACTCAATACAATCGGTACGGCAATGAACCAGATCGTCACAACCAGCCGTGAATAAATCTCTGTTGTTTTAGTCATGAATGCCAACATCAGGAGCGTCGCAACCGTAACTGTCCAAACGATGCTAAGCACACGAATCTCATCAGACTTTGGACTGATTCGCCACGACTTGTAAAGATTAAACATCTCCGCAAAGATTAAAAAAGTCAATATCGCCAATATCGCTGCCAGCAAATTATCCGCATTCAATACGACTTCATGAAGGTTGAGCATGGTCAAATAGACACCGGCAATCAGCAGTCCGTCTGCCATGCGCTGAATGAAGGAGATGTGGGAGGAAAATGGACGAAGCAAACCGTGCTCAGAAGGTGTATCTGATTTTCTTCTGCAATTCATCGTTACGCTGAGCTCTTTTGGACGAGCCATAGAACCAAACGAGCCATAGTTTGGGAGTCCAGTGTCCATTTTTTCAGTTTGATCTAATGAAATCGGTACGTATATCGAAGTCAGTTGACTGGATGTGATTGTGTTTCCAAGCAATTTCCCAGCACTTAATGTGTGGGAAGTCATTTCAGTTTCGTTAATCATCGCGACACCTATTCGTAATTTGGTCGTGCACTGCTCAATAAGGCATTGATTAACTCTCTTTAAACTCCTAATACATATTGCAATTTAGATTTTTGTCAAAATTGCTTCATTATTTTTATGGTGAAGCGTTGAATAAAATTGCCTCACCAAACTAAAAGCAATATTGATACCAAACATGGAGATCCGCACCAATACATGCATTCAAGTAAAAACTTCATTGCAATTTAATAGCGCAGAGTAATTTTTGACCGAATTTAGACAGATTGCGATGGCTATACGTCACAAAATCGACTTGTTGACATAAAGCGGCAAATAGCAAGAGTGGAATGTTTTTGTAGACTATTCTGCGAGAATAATAGAGGGAAGCATAGAGACAGTCAGAGAATCAACCGCCCCGGATTCAAACAATGCAATGTTTACCGTTACATAATCAGCTATTTCAATTTGAATTAATGATTCAATCTTAAAGTGAGGCCACTACAAAATTCTGCCCTTACTTCCACATTTTGGGCAAGTAAGCTGTGCGTAGAGTTCTTTGTTTAATCCGCTCAAGATGAAAGACAGGGCCATCATCGCAACTCCTACCTTGGGATTTCGATATACGACAGACCACAGACCAGCAAATAGAATGGCAGCAGCAAACAGATCAGCTTGGACAGAACGTTTGAATCTATGAACAACAACCCTGTCGATATCACAAGCAGAGCATCGTATGTTTTGAGTATCAGATGTTACGAATTCTGGCATAACTGTTAAACTCCCTGAAGTTTGGTGAAATCATCGCAAAAGCCATATCAAACAAGCTTTCAAGTTTTTCTCACATGTTGAATTAAATTTATCCCAGCATCAACTAGAGTACAACTTTGGATAATGGATTGAATTATTTTATTTTTTCCCGCCGCATTAAGTTTTGTTTAACCATGGTGAGCAAGCCATCGGTGGCACTTTCTAACATATCAAGCACTAATTCGAAGTCCCTATCTCCTCCCCCGTAGGGGTCAGGCACATCTTTGCCCTTATAAAGCTGACTGAATGACATCATCAATTCGGGTTTCCGAACCAATCTTCCTTCTATGAGACTTTCCAATACCGCCACATTCTTCATGTCCATAGCAATGATGTAATCGAATAAATCGAAGTCGCGAAGTACTATTTTTCTTGCACGTAATGCTGATAAATCATAGCCGCGCTTGCTAGCCGCATCTTGAGCGCGAGGATCTGGTGGCTCTCCAACCTTATAGTAATGCGTACCCGCCGAATCAATTATTAATTTATCCATAATTTTAGCAGCTATCGCTTTGCTGCAGAACATGGCTTCTGCTGTTGGGGAACGGCAAATGTTCGCGGTACAGACAAACAGTACTCCCAATTTATCTTGCACGTATGCACCTCCATTGCCTTTGAATTGCCTGCCATCGGATAGACAGCCTGGCTTAATCCAATGTCATAAACAATGCTGAACTGGCCGGAATCAGCAACGATTGTATCCTCTGCAGAAGTTGCAAACTCTTCTCCTGCCAATTATTGCAGGTAATAACTCGGATGATGCTGAGTCGAATATGAATAATTCAAGCGTGGAGGGACCCTAGACAATAAGTTCAGTATTACCAAATTCCACTCAATGCGGGGAAATCTCGGCATAAATGAGATGTAATTTATGAGCTATGAGATTCCGTTATCAACTCGTAGCAATTGACATTTTTTGCCAGCGCCATGCATCTCGGCACATCTCTGCAATACCGTATTGTGCCTGCCAACCCAATAGAGTGTTTGCAAGCAATGGGTCGGCGTAACATGCAGCTATGTCACCAGGTCGTCGGCCCACTATTTTGTATCTTACTTTTTGTCCGCTCGCGGCTTCAAATGCCTGAATGACCTCAAGAACACTATAACCCCGCCCAGTTCCCAAATTAACCGTAAACACTCCCGAAGACTCAGTCAATTTTTCAAGTGCTGCAAGATGGCCGCGCGCCAAGTCCACCACATGGATGTAATCACGAACCCCTGTGCCATCATGTGTTGGATAATCACATCCAAAAACCGAAAGTTCCGTCAGGGTACCCGCTGCCACTTTCGCAAGATATGGCATCAGATTATTGGGTATTCCGTTTGGATCTTCACCAATTAGACCGGATTCGTGGGCTCCCACAGGATTGAAATAGCGCAATAGTGCAATGTGCCATGAGGTGTCCGCACTTGCAATATCGCAGAGAACTTCCTCAATTACCAACTTCGAGCGACCATATGGATTGGTCGCAGAAAGGGGAAAATCCTCACGTATCGGCACTGCATGAGGGTCGCCATATACGGTAGCGGAAGAAGAGAACACCAGTGTCTTCACACCAGCCTCAGCCATCGTCTCAAATAACACCAGACTTCCGCTGATATTATTATCGTAGTATCGCAATGGTTGAACCACGGATTCGCCCACTGCTTTCAAGCCGGCAAAATGTATTACTGCATCCAAGCTATAGTCCGAAAATAGCGCACGCATTGCTTCGCGGTTGCGGACATCGGCCTCAACAAACTTTGGTCGACGCCCGACAATACCTTCAATACGATCAAGTACCGAAGGTTTACTGTTGCAGAAGTTATCGACAATCAGAACCTCAAATCCGGCCTGCATCAGTTCTACAACTGTATGCGATCCTATATAGCCGGTGCCACCTGTAATTAGAATCATGTTTAATTCACCGAATTTCTGGACACAAAGTTATGCAATCTATCTGTCTGTACATTATCACCTCACAGAAGGCTGCAGCATTGATAACAAATAATGCCTGGAGCCACACGGCGTTCCTAGGGTAACTGGATTACGGCAAAACCCGGGGCGATTCAGTCTGCTTTCGCGCCACGCAATTTTCTTATAACTTTAGCGGATCATTTTGACAACGTAAACTGATCGTACTCTCCCAAGCGCATCTACGCTGGATGTCGTTTTGAATTTGTCTGGAAAGGAGTGATAAAGGCTTCCATGAAATTTCAAATAGGCAATTCCGTTTATTAGCAGGTGCGTTTCTAAAACTTGTAAAAGGAAGGGGTAGCAGCTATATTGCCAGCATCTGCTGGGTATAAATTCTATTTATACCGCTGCTAACCTTAGCAAACGAATGACTCGCGAACTCAATAACGCCGTTTGTCGAATATTCGTTCGCCATTTATCCGATGTACGATTCTTTCGCTGACTTTAAGGCAAGGTTGGAATATTCTCATTCAACACCGGCCTCCGTGCTAATCGAATATTCTTTCTACGGGAACAATCATGTCAACCAACACGGTAGTCGATTCAAGAGTTCTACTGGGTTTATTCTTAGTACTCACGCTTTCCAATCTCGCCTCGTGCGGAGGCGGAACTGTAAATGTAGGTGTCCCCACTAACACTACCACTGTGACTGCTTACGCTACACCTGCCTTAATGGCAAGCAGTGGCGGGACCTCCGTAATCACTTGGACATCGACCAATAGCACTTCGTGCTCTTCCTCGCCTCCCGGGATCACTGGAACCTCGGGCACCTATACCACACCCAATCTGGTCGCGACCACAAGCTATTCCATAACCTGTGTTGGCCCGACCGGTTCTGCCAGCCAGATTGTAACGATTGCTGTCGCATCTTCCTCCACACCAGTCCTTAGCGCGATCATTAACACTGCAAATGCATGCGCCGCCTTGCCGATGCAGGGAACTGTCTATTACTACTGCGACTGCGGCACCGGCGCGGCTACAGGTTGCATCGCAGGGAATGATGCGAATCTGGGAACTAGTTCGTCGGCCCCCAGGCGAACCATAGCTAACGCTATCACCAGGCTCAACTCTCTCTCAGGAAGCAATACTATTGCGCTCTGCCAGGGAGGAGCCTTCAATGCTTCTGGACAACTAACTATAAGTAACAAGAGTTGTACTGCAGGAACAACTTGTGATGACATTCGGGAATATTCACCAACGACATTCACGAGCAATACAAAGCCTATTATTAACAATGCACCAGGCGGAGTACGTCTCTTTTCATTTGCGGGAAACACCCCCAATAATCTCATCGGGGGTATGCGATTCCTCAATCTTAAGTTGATTGGTGACAATGGAGCGTATGGAAATGGAAATGAAGGATTCTTTTTCTATAACGGAGCACATGACGTGACCATGTGCAATCTTGAGATGGATGGATTCGACGGAGCGATTTATAACGCAGGGGGAAATCCTCTTCCTGTCGCAACGACCACCAACATAATATTCACAGGTAATACTGTCACCAACAGCAGAAGCCAGGGGTATCTCGGGTCAGGACAAAATGCCGTAATCTCGAACAATTATTGGGATGGTAATGGCAGCTCTACGAATCGCGACCATACGATCTATCTTTCGGCACACCAAGCTGCATCAAACGTGAATGTCCTCTCGAACTACATCCACGGTCAATATGGAGCTACATGTTTAGGTGCTCCAGTTGTTGCCCATGGTGAATTTACAGGATTGAACATATTGAGCAACACAGTTGCGATCGATGCCGCCGCCGCGACTGGAGGCTGCTGGGGAATTACCTTAAGTAATGGTGGATATCCCGAAGCCGTTTATTTTAGGAACGTTACAATCTCAAGCAACACGCTCACGAATGTAGGCAACGCATCGCTGACAGTAGCAGAATGCCCAAGTTGCGTGATCAAAGACAATCTCATCATGCAGGATTGGACTTATGGGCCCGGGTATTCCGTGACCGGAATATATGCCGGACAGGAAGCGCATAGGACCGGAGATGACATGAACAGCCAGAACCAGATCGCAAACAATACAATCTGGTTCGGCCCCAATTCCAATGGCGGTGCAACAGGGATTATAGTTGGTACTGAGGGTAGCAATCATGTTAGTGCGAACAATACCATCAACTACAGTGCAACATCAGCCACACAAGGTGTCAATTGCTTCAACTACCCACTAACGCTTGCATCATATACCTTCATCAACAACAATCATTGCAATTCGGCCACTGCTTCTTTCAAATGGGAAGCCACACATGGTGCAACATTGGCAGCATGGGAGACATACTCATCTGCACAGGGGTTTGATACTGCTGGTATATCTTTCACTGGCGCTCCAAACTTCACCAACACATCAACACTTCCCTACAACTTCCAACCTAGTACAGGTTCAATCTTGCTTGGAAAAGGCTCTGCTGTTTACGCGCCAACGTCAGCTACAGATATCACAGGAACAAATTGGTTGACCCCTCCGGCAATTGGAGCATATGAGTAAAGGAATTTAATTGAGAGCGCTACTTGTTCTACTGCTGATTTTTAATCTCCTGGATGCCAATGCTGGCGATATCTCACTCTCGATTATCGTGCATGATGGGCCGGGTCATCAGTCCACGTCGGCAACTATCAATGCCATCGCAGCCAAGCAAACCTATTGTGCGTCGCTACCCACTCAGGGCACTGTCTACTACTATTGCGATTGCGGGAACGGTGCGGCCACAGGTTGCATCGCAGGAGATGATGCGAATCCGGGAACCAGTGCATCGTCACCCCGGCGAACCATAACCAAAGCCATAACTCAACTTAACTCTCTTTCAGGCGGCAATACTATTGCTTTATGTCAGGGCGGTGCCTTTAACGCGACCGGACAACTTTCTATGGATCCCCCGAGATGTGCCGCGGGAACCACTTGTAATGACCTCAGGGAATATGTGACAAGTTGGGGCGCCAATAAGAAACCTATCATCAATAATGCCACGGGTGGAGTGCGCCTCTTTTCATTCATGGGCAACGTTGGTGGTGTCCGTATTCTCAATCTCAAGTTGAATGGCGATAACGGAGCGGTTGGAAATGGGAATACGGCATTCTTTTTCTACAAGGGTGCACATGATGTAACAATGTGCAATAACACTCTGACAAATTTCGATGGGGCGATTTATAACGCAGGTGGGAATCCTATTCCTGTCGCGACGACTACGAATATCAAACTTACGGGTAATACAATCACCAACAGCAGAAGCCAAGGATTTCTCGGATCTGGTCAAAATGCCGAGATCTCCTACAATTATTGGGAAGGAAATGGCAGTTCCAATAACCGCGACCATACGATTTACCTTTCAGCGCACCAACCTGTGTCCAACGTGAAAGTCATTTCAAACTACATCCATGGTCAGTATGGTGCCACCTGTTTGGGCGCCCCAATTGTTGCCCATGGTGAATTCACCGGATTAAATATTCTAGATAACACCGTTGCCATTGATGCGACTGCGGCCGAAGGTGGGTGCTGGGGAATTTCATTAAGCAATGGTGGATATCCAGTAGCGGTTTATTTTAGGAACGCCGTGATCGCGGGCAACACCCTTATCAACACAGGAAATACATCGCTGACAGTGGCAGAATGTCCTGGGTGCGTGATCAAAAACAATCTCATCGTGCAAGATTGGACTTATGGACCAGGATATTATGTTATTGGAATATTCTCCGGACAGGAAGCGCACCGAACAGGAGATGATGAGAACAGCCAGAATCAGATCACAAACAATACAATCTGGTTCGGTCCCACTTCAAATGGCGGTGCAACTGGCGTCATAGTTGGCACTGAGGGTAGCGGTCACATTACTGCGAATAATACCGTCAACTACACTGCAACTTCATCCAAACAAGGCGTCAATTGCTTCAGCTACACTTTATTGCTCGGATCAGTACCGCCCCCATATTCTTTCATCAATAACAATCATTGCAATTCCAAGTCCTCCTTCAAATGGGAAGCAAATCGCGGGTCACTTAAGGAGTGGAAATCGACTTCCGGCTTCGACTTGTTCTCCTTCACAGGCGATCCGAAATTCACAACAGAGGATGGGACCAATTTCATTCCGACTGGCACTTCTCCACTCATTAACGCCGGCGACGTGACACATGGCTCCGCCAATGATTTAAATGGAAAATTGCGAACGACTAATCCAAAATCCAAACCTGCCATCGGAGCCTTTGAGTCCGGGGAAAGATGAGACCGTTTTGCTATTCAGACCCGATATCAACTAAAGTGATTTGAAGCTTCATAATAGGCAAGTGCTGTTGGTGCGGAATCTCTTGGAACAGGCTCTTGTCCCTCACGAAAATCGTATGTCAGCTGCAGCATTCACTTTCTACGCGCATTTCAGGACAACGACCCTGCACTATTCATTTTTCTGACACAAGAATTCTGCACCACAATATTTTATGATCAGGTGAACGCGTTCTGAAAGACGTGCCATCTGGAACCCTCTGCGATGTTGCGTTTGATGGCCATGTAACAACATGACGAGCCCCACAAAAGCGCTGTCTACGTGGGTAACGCCATACATTTCCAATTTTACACCTTTTTCAGCCCGAACTGCATTGGAAAAACAGTCTCTCAATGGCATGATATTTTGTAACGTCCACACCCCGTGAAGGCGGATAACGTAGTTTTCCCCTTCATCTGTCGTTTCCAGGCCCGCTGTAACGAGATGACTGTCGTCCGGCTTGTGCCGGTGCAAAAACCATGCATAAGGGATTACCCGGCTTACCATAAGTTCAAGAAAAGCCTTCCCATCCCGATAATAGCGGCGCCAAAGCTGTGGATCTTCCTTGATCCGCCACAGCCATTCCAATCCGATATTTTGCATCCCCACGGGTGCCCGTTTTAAAGTTCCTGCCACGAAATTCACTACCGCTCCAAGATGGCTGATCGCAGGCACTGAAATCCGCGAAATATTGCGCTCTATCCATGCTTGGCCCTTTTTCGCTCCAAGCGAGACCACCAGAAAATCTGCTTTACTTGCGTTGATGCGCTGAATCAGTGCATCACTACTCATTTCATCGATAGAGCCAAAACCTGGAGATTCAAATCCCACGCAAATCAGCCCGCCCCCCTCGCGGTTCAGCTGTTGACATGCCGCTTCGGCCGCACCGTCGGGACCACCGAAGAAATAAACTGAAAGCATCTTGCCAGAATCCTTTCGCAACGCATCAAAAAGTGCAGAACCCGCAACACGTTTTCGAATCGGAATACCGAGCAGGCGCGATATCCAGACTAAAGGCATACCGTCAGCAATGCTGAGATCACTATTGATTACCGAGTTACGGAATGCGATATCAGACTGTGCCGCTATCAGAAAATTAAGATTGGGTGTTGAAAGGAAGCAGCGAGTGCGACTGGCTATCGCAATTCTCACAATGTTCTCGGCACCTTCCATGTCTACCGCATCGAACGGCAGCCCAAGGAGACAATGTACATCCCGGTTGAAATCAGGAAACAAAACCATGATGCCTCTCGATCTTCTTGTTGTTTTCCATTGACTGAGTGCGCTTTATGGTATTTCGTTCACTGTTCAATTTGGAATACCTCGGTTGGTTCGGCAATACGCTATTGGCTTAAGCCAATCACAGCCGCCAAACCCTCACCCCTTCTTTTTCCAGTGCAAGCTGGTTGAATTTTGATTTCACATCTATGAAACAGCCTCCGTGCGCCACCTTGCCCAGCAGGTGAGGCAATGACATCTTGGAGTATTCATCGTGGGCGACGGCCATGACAATTCCGTCCGCCTGTGGCAACTCTTCCCACGGCAACAGATCCAGACCGTATTCGTGCTTGGCCTCTTGGGCATCGGCAACCGGGTCATGCAAATAAACCTCGACCCCGAAACTCTCCAGCTCATGAATGATGTCCACCACCTTGGTGTTCCGTATATCGGCACAATTCTCCTTGAAGGTCAGCCCCAGAACATTTACACGGGCGCGTTTGACCTGCCCACCGCCCTGAATGATGTGCTTGACGGTCTGCTCGGCGACGAATTTGCCTATTCCATCATTAATTCGTCGACCAGCTAAAATCACTTGCGGGTGGTATCCGACGGTTTCCGCCTTATGGGTCAAATAATAGGGATCAACACCGATGCAATGACCGCCCACCAAACCGGGACGAAAATTAAGAAAATTCCATTTTGTGCCAGCAGCCTCTAACACTTCCAGCGTATCAATGCCGATTTTGTCGAAGATAATGGCCAATTCGTTCATCAGTGCAATGTTTAAATCACGTTGAGTGTTCTCAATTACCTTGCATGCTTCTGCTGCTTTGATACTGCTGGTACGATGCACACCTGGTGTGACTATGCGCTCATAAAGTAGTGCCACTTTCTCCAGCGTTTCGGCCGTATCGCCTGCCACAACCTTCACAACCCGCGTCAGAGTATGCTCGCGATCGCCAGGGTTAATGCGCTCCGGTGAATAGCCGACAAAGAAATCACGCTTCCATTTAAGGCCGGATTCGCGTTCCAACACAGGTACGCAAACCTCCTCTGTCGCACCTGGATAAACAGTGGACTCATACACGACTACAGCTCCCTTCTTCATATATCGCCCTGCGCTGGTGCTCGCGCCGATGAGTGGTCCGAAATCTGGCCTGTGCGCTTCATCAACAGGAGTAGGAACAGCCACAATAATGTAGTCAGCCTCCGCTAAAACTTTGGGGTCCGCTGAGTATTCTGCGTAAACCGCAGAACGCATTTCCTCGTCTGGCAACTCGCGCGAAGGGTCGACCCCTCGCATGCAAGACTCCACCTTAGGGACGGAAATATCGAAACCGATAGTGCGGGATTGCTTGCCAAACTCGATTACCAAAGGCAAGCCCACATAGCCCAAGCCGATTACTGCAATAGTCATTTGTTGCACTCCTGATGTTTAAAAAAACATAAATGGGGATGTGGTTTAAAGCCAAGTAGTAGCGATGCCGTCTGGGCGCTACTTTTGTTAAACGATCCCCTTAGTCCGGTGAATCTCCTCAATTGCACGTCTCTTTCCTACCAGCAAGGATCGCCATTGGTAACTACGCAGGAACTTCCTGAATTCAGGGTCATCGTATCTAGGTTTTCTCTGTAAGGCACTACGCAACCAACCCCACAGTATCGCCAGTCCACCCAACACATAAGGCTTTTCCGGAATGCGATAAACAGCACTTGCCAGCATGAAAACAAGACCGGTGCCCATAAAATACTGCCCATAGCCATGCCGCATTCTCCCGGTAAAAATGCTTTTTTGGCTTGACCCCATAGGACGAAGATGCACAAATCGCAATTCAGGATCGTCCCAGCTGCAGGCGATCAATCCATTCATGCGGCAACGGTGGCAATCTATGCCGTCCCACATCACTTCTCGTACAAAACCACCCAGTTTCCTGAAGTGAGACATCCGATAAAATTTGGAAGCTCCGATTGATGTTTCATCCCCATGGCGTTCATTGACCAAAGTGCCATTTTTCTCGATGTATGCTTTGCCACTGCAAGTCGCAATCAGCGGATTAATTTCCATCCGCTCGATGAGTCCTTCAAAATAACGGGGGGGCAAGCGCAGATCAAGGTCAAGCTTGCAGAGGTAATCATATTGGTCCGGATCAATCCTTTCATAGCCAGAATAGAATGCCTCGATAACGCCCGGCCCTACTGCACGCCTCCCTCGATCTGCGCGGGTGACAATCTCGATCCATTCATGCTGCTTAGCATATGCTGCCAATATCTGCGGAGTCTCGTCGGTAGAGCCATCATCGACAATTATCCATTTCGCCGGACGGATGGATTGGGCCGTTACAGTATCCAAAGTTTGTCGCATGAAATCCGCCTCATTGCGACAAGGTGAAATCAGCACATAGTCTCGACTCATCAATCCACCCAATCCTATTGTGCGGTACGTTGCCGAGTGTCTTTTGGAAAGTGACTCAGTAACCTTACCAGATTGACATTCCGCCCGAATTCATTTTTTACATGCTCAGCGGCGTACTTAACTAAACGTTTTCGTAATTCGGTTGACTCCAGCAACTTGTTGATTTGCACAGCCAAATCATGATAGTCATTCTGCTTTGCTAACAGACCAGTGAACTCGTGAATAATCAATTCTGGAATACCTGATATTCTTGTAGAAATAACCGGAACAGATTGCGACATCGCTTCCATTAACACCACTGGAATTCCGTCCATGTCGCCATTTTTATCTCTTTTACAGGCTAAAACAACAGCATCAAGCTCTCGCATCCACTTGGCCACAGCCCCATGCGACATACTACCTTCAAATTTAATACATTGAGCAACGTTTAATACTCGAGCAAGCGCCTCCAATTCTTCACGCAAAGGACCGTCTCCAGCAATGCTAAGCTCAATCTTGTAAGGCCTATCCTGCAATTCTGCTATCGAGCGAATCAAGACATCGATTCCTTTCTTTTCAACCAGTCGGCCAAGCGTACCCAATCGATAGTGTGCTTTTTTTTCAAAAGGCCTATCGGGCAGCAAAATTGGAAAACTGACACCACAGCGTACTACCGCGAGCTTATCTTTGGGGACACCGATTCTTTCAAGATAAGCACGATTGAATTCAGAGATCGTGACCAACTTCACTGCCCTTTCGGCTTTTTGCCGCAAAAGCAGCCCCCGCTCGAAGATATCATTTGCGTGCGCCATAATAGTGAACGGTACGCCAGACATGGCGGACGCATACATGGCAATTTGCGAAGGTACATGTGCAAAATGCACGTGGAGATGAGAGCAATTTTTGGAATTTAATATTGATGCTAATTTTACAGCTGCTATAAATTGATATGCGAGTTTCCATGTTTCAGGACGATGCAAACCACACCTTGCCAAATCAGAAAGCAACAAGCCAAGCGCCTTGAATGCACCGAAGCCAAAAAATGGAAGATGGAACATACCACTAACTACAATAACCAAAGGTGACTGCACATAGAGGTAATGCGTTCGAGAAGCCAGTTCATCCAGCCCGCTTGCCGGATGAGCCGGCTTACGAACGGAAATCGGTAATATAGAATATCCTAACTCTTGAAGCCCCAACATTTCTTCATAAACAAATGTAGCCGACAAAGCCGGTAGTTCAGGTGCAAGATATGCAATTGTCTCAGACTGCAATACCATAGTTACTTTATGGGCCTAATATTCATTGATCAAGTGAATTGAATAATATTTTCACAACTTGCTGTTTTATGCGTTTCTAATGAAATGCCCATAGACAGGTACTTATACAATTGGCTGTAAATTATTCTGCGGTTCTCGAATTGTATTCCAAGATTCTTACTTATTCATTAAGCTATATAAAATATAGGGTGGTTATCGTGAAGTGTTATGATTCCGTGTAAATCCAGAGCTGAATTAAGAACATCAAAAATGCAGTCGCATTAATTTGAGTTTAGCTTATACAAAAACGATATTAGTAATCGTTCAAGATTCATGGGGGGGTACCATACGCTAATGAATAACAATAAAGCACCCATACTGCGAAAATTTATCCCTCCTAACATTAGATCCAAACTAAGAGATGTCGATGCTTGGCGTCGGGAATTTTTTGAAAAAATCTGCTTGTGGCGCTGGGAAATTGTTAGATTCGTTCAAAGCGGCAACAATCCGCATAACGTAATCTATGTAGGCCGGAAAGAATTACGGGAAATGGCCAAATTGTTCATGCAGATTAGTGAAGACACTGTAGCACTCCCAAACCGGGTTGACACATCAAACCTGACTGCGGTCATTAGCGAAGCGCCCTTCCCTGGCGCGTTACGTGTGCCATTTTCTTTTCATGTAATCATACCATTAGGCAGATCCATTGATGAGATAACTGCTGAATTCGACGACAAGTTGCGCAGAGTACTTCGCAATCAAATCGGTGGATATCGTACCCAACAAGCCCTGAATGAGGCCGAAATTGAAAAAGCAGATCAAGATTTGCTTCAGCCTTATGCCAAAGCAAGGCACGGAAAATCCGCTTTACAACTTTCTTCGACTGAACTCCAACGGATTGCTCAAGAGTCAGGCCGACTAGATCTCGTAATGCTGGGTGATGAAGTGGTTGGTTGTATTCTAGGAAGCGAAGCTAGGCTAGCCGGAAAGCGATATTGGAGTTTAATTCGTTGCGGTTATCCCGAATCGGTGTTTTCGGATGCGAAACGACTGCGAGAAGTTAATGTGATCAACTTTTACCTTGCGCTTGAATGGGCAGTTAAAAACAACTTTGAGTATTACGATATGGGTACTTGCCTGGCAATTCCTGAAGATGGTTTGCTTCAGTGGAAAAAACGCTGGGGAGGTTTGGTGCAACCAGCGAATACCTATAGTTATTTCTATGTCCGGCTCCCCAAATTTGGCGCCGCGCAATTTCTCTGGAGTGCACCACTGTTCTCAGTAGAGAAACGGAAATTAATACTTCATCTCGGATTACCTGAAGGGAAAAGTGATGAAGATTTTTCGCTTCGTTATCGAGAAATGCATCGTGGAATGGGGATTTCTGGTCTATACAAGATATACCTGCACTGTACCAGATTGCCAAGTGAAAGCCTGCTTGAAGCGCTGCGCAGTCACTACAGCCATCAAAGTTCGCCTCCTATCGTGGAAAATATCATGTCTTCCTAATATGCTTTTAAATATTCAATTGACTTGTTTCTGCTTGGCTGAATGCAAAGTAAACTGGGAGACACAATTCCTTGGCGCTGCCCCTATAGCAATCGTGCTTCGAAATGAAAGCTGCTAGCAGCAAAATGAACTTGTTTGAGCGCTCCAAGTAATACTTATTCTAGGACTGCATTATCATGATCATGGTTATGTTTAGACGCATGTTGCGACACTTTGCTTTGAACGAAGGTATTTTCAAACGCGCATATGTGCGATTTTGCAGGCCTGATGGAACGGAATATGCAGAATTTTTAAGGCGACATGGGAGGTTTTATTCCATCGGCCATAGCTGCAGAATCAATTCAGGCGCCAATATCACCGATCCTGCGTATGTCAGGTTGGGAAACAATGTCAGTCTATCTGACTGCACCTTATTAGGGCATGATGGGGCGATAGCCGTACTCAATCAGGCATACAACGTCAAGTTAGACGCTGTTGGTAAAATCGATATTAAAGATAACGTCTTTATAGGCCATGGTGCAATAGTACTGCCTGGTGTAACTATAGGCCCGAATTCTATTGTAGGCGCGGGCGCAGTAGTTACCAAGGATGTGATGGCAGGTGACATCGTAGGGGGCATCCCCGCAAGACCAATATCTAGAACTGACGACTTGGTGCGTCGTTTACAAGAAAAAACAGAACTATTGCCTTGGGCACACATCATAAAAAACCGTACTGATGCTTTTGATTCAAATGTAGAACGAGAACTTGTTGCTATGAGAGTAAAATATTTTTACCCAAATAATTAGTGCAATCTGATCGATAACCGGTACGAACGGCATTTTATTCAAATAATTGTTGGCGGATTCTAGGATGAAGTGCAATTTTGAGTAACGCAGGTCAGGTGGGTGAGATGCGGTAGCATCGGTGCCCTTTGACCGGCAAGTCGAAATTGCATAAATGAACTACACACACATCACCCGAGAAGAACGATACCAGATTTACGCCTTGAAGAAGGCAGGACACAAGCAAAACGAGATAGCTGAAGTGTTGGAGCGAAGCGAGTCAACCATCAGCAGAGAGTTGTCACGAAACTGTGGACGACGCGGCTACCGGCCTAAACAGGCGCATGGCAAGTCAGTGGAACGCCAGGCGATCAATGCTCGGACGATAGACGATGCGACATGGCAGTTTGCTCAAGAGAGGCTCTTGGAGACTCGTCATGGGAGCGAGGAACCAACGAAAACACGAATGGATTAATACGGCAGTACTTCCCGAAAAACCGGGACTTCACAACAATTACACAACAGGAGATTGATACGGCGATGGAGAGATTGAACAACCGACCCAGAAAGAGACTTGGATACAAGACACCCAGTCAGGTATTCTTCAAGTCAGGCGTTGCACTTCATATTTGAACCCGCGGTTTGATTCATCCAAGCATACTGAACTTATTCAGGACTTGATAACGCCCCAAACTCAGCTTTATCACTCAGCATTTCTTCAACCAATTGGAGGTTAATCAGTTTAGACTCGGCCGCAAACCCATAAACCAGCGCCGTATTACACAGGATATTAATGCGCCTTGGAATTCCTTGACTCGCTTCTGCGATTTTGGCACAGGCATCGTCAGTAAAAAGAGGTGTTTCCCGACCTGCAATTTTCAGGCGGTGCTGGATGTAACCCTGCACATCATCTGCATCAAATGGCTTGATATGAAAATCCACCTCAACTCGTTGTGAGAACTGTAAAAGATCCGGTCTCAATAGTAATTCTTTCAATTGCGGTTGGCCTACCAGCATTATCTGGAGCAACTGATGCTTGTCCGCATTTATGTTTGATAGCATGCGCAATGATTCCAATGCGTCCGGGTTGAGATTATGCGCTTCATCTATGATCAGCAGTACACTCTTGCCAAACCCATATTGCTTAATCAAGAAACGTTGGAACTCGTCGAAGAGAGCCACGTTTGACTGACCTTCATAGGTCAGGCCGAATGAAAGCATAATCCACTGCAGCAAATTGGCTATCTCGCGGTGCGTGTTGTAAACCAGGCCAACGGTAAGTTCAGGAGCCAGATTGTTTAGCAGATGCCGAACCAAAGTGGTCTTTCCACATCCGATCTCACCGCTGATTACCATGAATCCAACACGGTTCCTGATGCCAAATTCCATCATTGCGTAAGCATAAGAATGCCGTCGACCGAAATACAGAAAATCTGGGTCAGGTTGTATTGAAAACGGGTTTTCCTTCAAACCGTAGAACGCTTGGTACATGCTATATAGTTATCCAGAATAAGAAGGGGTATTTAACTTCAAACGATCACTCAAAATTCCGATCTTTATAGTTTCATTTTACATGATACTAAAATTGGAGGTTGGCTCATCTACTCGGCATAAAGATTAAATCTGACACTCGTTCATACTTGTCGGCATTGTTCGGCTAAACGAAGTCAGAAATTTGCTTGCCTTTGTAATCTATTGGCGATGTCTGCGCCGAGTATTGAGCACAGCAACTCCTTATATCCAAGGCCAGCTTATCTAGCATTTCATACCGACGCCGATAGGCGGCGCGCTTACGAGTAGGAATTTCACTCATTTCCTTGTAAGTTACTTTAGCTGGAATTTCGAAAAACCCGTTGCCGAGCTCGGTTCCACCATGTTCTAACCATACCTCATTGTAGGTTACCAGCACCTTTTCCTTATGCGAATTGCCGAAATACGGGCTATTGTGTTGACGCATGTCGCTAGTAACAGCCCAAATCCTGTGGATACCAAGCTCCACGCACAACATTTTGAGTGCCACCATGAGAAAGTCACGAGGCCTCATCCCATTCAATGCACGCGTGATATCCCGATAAACGGTTTGAGCAATGTCAGAGTTTGACCCTTGTAGTGCACCTACCAGAACTAATGGCTGCCCATCGTCCATACCGAGGGTAAATGCAATGGAGTAAAAGCGCTGATCGTAAACGAATAGATTGAGGACGATCTCCCCTTCACGTAAAAACCAAATGGCCTTATCTAGAACAAGTCGCAATCCGGCATATTCCTCTTCTAATTGCGCCAACTCGACTTCAACAAACGTCGCTTCGGCAATAATTCCGGCGGAACCGTCAAGCATTCGAAAATGTTGGTCGATTGCCCCCAGCTTTTGCTGGATCGTCCAGGTATGATTGATATAAGGCCAATAGATGGCTCCGCTCATCATTGGGAAACGGTTCAACGCTTTGATCAGCAATGGATTGTCCGAAATTCCATACCAGCTTCGTATAATAGGAAGTGATACTAACGCTCGCCCCATAAGAATGACCTGATGTTTGAGACTACCCAAGGTCAGGTCTGGATGCATAGCCCTGCCTAATCGATAGACACGAACCAACGTCTCCATGTTCCCAATCTCTTTTATGTTGTCTCCTGCTTGAAAATTGGGGCAATTCACTGAAATCTTGATTTCCTTGTTCATTTATATTCGATCAAGTGCGCAACATTTCCTGTCACCCTGTTATAGAAATAATTCAGTTGACCTACCACCTCGGGAAACTTACCCAGTACTAAAAATAGGGCATGCCACCAATTCTTCTTCCCGGGTTGCGAACTGCGCATGGCAAGGCGGAAAAATTGCAACGGATAGATCAACAAAACTGTCAGACCTGATGTTCCTAAAGCCAAAACCAAGCCGGCTGTGACCAAAGGAATCCCTAAACCCCATATCCATACGCGCCGAGATTCATTCACTCGATGTCGCTCAGGGTGGGAGCCATGGAGATACGCACCTTCTGCATAGGCATATCCGCAACGACGCGACCGCTTCCACCATTGTCCAAAACGGGTGATTGCAGCATCATGCAACGTCATTTCCTGATCCAGCCTCCAAATTTTCCAACCAGCAAAACGCAGACGGACACATAGTTCAGGCTCTTCACCTGCAATCATATCCGGACGAAAACCATATACACTTCCGAAAGCGTCTACACGCATCAGGACATCACCGCCGCACGCTTTTGCTTCACCAATTGGCGTATCCCATTCCATGTCGCACAACATGTTGTAAACAGATTTTTCAGGAAACCGCTCGCGCCGGCGCCCACATACTGCAGCTACTGCCGTATTTGCATCTAGAAAATTCACTGCGCTTGGCACCCATGCCTGTGATACTTCGCAATCGCCATCCACAAACTGCACATACTCGACTTGAGGATGAGTTTTTCTCAACCGATCGAATCCTTCATTTCGGGCGCGTGCGGCTGTAAAGGGCACTGTCATATCCAATGCGACAACGCTTGCTCCCGCACTAAGCGCCGCATTTACCGAGCCATCTGTTGAACCCGAGTCCACATAGATGAGTTGGGAAAACCCCGCGGTTAATGATGCAAGGCATCGCACGAGGCGCTCTCCCTCATTACGACCAATAATGACAATCCCTACACGCTTTATGTCCAACATACAGTGACTATTTTCTAGTTTTAATTATTGCCGGGACACCTACGGCAATCGAATTGTCAGGCACATCAGATATAACAACCGCATTGGCTCCGATCATCACGTTATTGCCGATCCTGATTCTGCCCAGAATTTTTGCTCCTGCACCAATATCAACATTGTTTCCGATAACCGGCGCGCCAGGTTCCTCTGCATTTTTAAGTCCAATGACGACACCATTGCGTATACGACAATTGTTCCCTAACTTGGCATAGCCACTCACTACAATTCCACCAAAATGATCAATAATGAAATGATTGCCAACTTCAACTTCGCAAGGTAATTCGATACCTGTGATAATCTGAATGAATTTATAAAGTATCTTGTAAATCAACGAAAAAAACTTGCGTAATATTGTCGGCCGAACACCATAACGCCAACGGCCAAAACGATAAACAAGCATCACCCAAAAGCCTTGCGCTCCGAAATCTCCTCGATATCCTTTTAAGTCTTCTCTTATATTATGAAACATTTCATATACATCTTATCGTGTTGGAACTTTAGCAAATTCTGTACGGAAAAACATCGGCCATAAGTACAGAGCGCGTTTCAGATTTGAATTGATTACTGCGGGATGCTTTAACTTCACTATATCTTTAGACAACTGAAAAATGCCAGCAACACTATTTAGCAGCAAGTGTATCAGCACTCCGGTCAGGCCATGGTTTTTACGGAAATACAGCAATTCGCTCTCGATATTTAACGCATCAATCTGACGGCCAGCCGCAGAAATACTTCCTTCTGATTTTGCACTCTCACCACCAATATGTACTACCGAAGTGTATGGATAATAAGTGACAATCCACCCGGCTTTCTTCGCAGCAAAACAGTGGTCTATTTCCTCGTAATATAGGAAGTATCTGGGATCAAACAGTCCCACTTGGTCAATTACCTCTTTTCTTACCAAGTAATAGCAACCCGGTACCCAGTCGCAATTTTTGACCGCTGCATGATCCCAGGACATATCATCCACCATTCGCATCCGCGTAAAGAATCGGTTTAGCCCGGTACGCTTTAGGAAGATATTCCAAGGTGTGGGAAAAAATCGGCATGAGGGTTGCAGAGCCCCGTCACGTCCCAACAACTTTACTCCAAGAATTCCACATTGCGGGTTGGCATCCATGTATTGAACTGTTTTGGCAATCGTGTCAGCCTCAACAAAGGCGTCGGTGTTTAATAATAGAACGTATCGGCCTTTAATGAGTGGCAACGCTTGATTGTTGGCTCGTCCAAATCCAACATTTTTGCGGTTTTCTATTAGGGTAATATTTGGAAACTCGTTACGAAGCATTTCAACGGAATTATCTTTTGACGAATTATCGATGACGACTACTTCCATATTGATAGCATGAGACGATGCGGCAAGAAGGCTCAAAGCCTTTCTTGTCATTTCCATTGTGTTATAGCTAACAATTAATACTGAAACATCCAACATAAGTATTTAAGAAATATTTCATAAGTTGTTTTGTTGCATTTCAATGCACGATATATACTTGCCCATTTTTAGCAATCAGGAGTTACTTCCCTCTCTGTATTATCGCTTTCCCCACATCTGAGAGTTACGGTTACACACAATTCAAAGACAGTAAAGAAAGTCGATTAAACCGTGCATCCTGCCATGTCGCGGGGGGGCGGACTTGGTTAACGCATTCACAATTATGTAGCAAGCAATGTTTGTAAAGATTCTAGGCGTTGGCGGCCCACGTTTTCCCACAAAAAATCTCTGGCTCTATTGTATGCATTTCTTGAGAGTGTTAACCGTAACTCTGAGTCAGAAAATACCCTACGTATTGACTCTACCCATGCATCGGCATTATGGGCATCAATAATGAGCCCTTCAATTTCGTGATTAATGATGCCATCACCTCCCATAGGGCTCACTATGGACGGTAGACCGGCACCCAAGGCCAAGTACGTTACCAATGGACTGCCTTCTTCCAGACTTGGGAAAAGAAAAACATCTGCATTTAAATACACCGACAGAAGATCGTTAGTGAATGGCATATATTCAATATCAGGCCTATTCAAATAAGGTTCAACCAGATGCCTTGCGCTCGGTTCAATATTGCCAACAAGCTTCAGTTTCCCATTTACCCCTGCTTTAGCCCAATATTCAAGCAAAAGGTGCGCACCTTTACGTATGCCAACCCTGCCTACGAATACGGCTGTCAATTCTGTCCTATGGTCACGGCTGGCAACATCTTGCGGTAACAGAATATCCTTTTGTCGGAGTCCATAACTGGACTGAATGATTTTTTCACTGGGCACATCAGCCCTCACAAGAGATTTGGTAACTTCCTTACTCGGACTAAATACATAGTCTGTCAATTCAAGCTGCGCACACTCTTTCGCAATTGATTTCTCATCAATACCATGATTTGGCTCTAGACCAAGACGTAGAAATTCGGCATCCAAAATCGCCTTGCTGGTAGCCTGATGTGTATTTACATTTTCTATTAATATGATGTTGCCTTTGGATTTTGCAGTCTTATAGGTTTCAATAGATGTCTTAGTCCATATATATGCGACATCTTGGTTTCTTAGCGAACGCAAATACCGCCATTCCGTATATTTGATCCACGCATCATCGGAGACCAGCTTAAACCCTACCGGTTGCGCCCAATGCGGCATAGATAATCGTTGGTAAGAACTGTAGATACTTTTATCACCAGAGATAGAATACAAGCTTACGTCAAGACCTACAGTACTCATCGCTTCAAGAAGATAATGGCAGACGAAGCTCGGGCCGCCAAAACTGGACAAATAATCCGGCAAGATTGCGTTAATTCTCATTATTCAAATTCCAAAACAAAATAGCGATTGGCTAAAGGTTGTGATTTAACCCTTGTTGTTGATAATTAGCATCAAGTGAGGCCAAGCCAAGAATACGATCAATACTGAAGCAAGAATAAATATCAGGTCGAGCTTGGGTTGTAAAAGTCCAATACGGTCCATTACAACTGCCTGCAAGCAATACATTAACCAATTGGCGGCAGCTACTCCCAACACTATCCCCATCCCATCCCAATAGTGATATCCAATTATCATTCCTCCAATCTGACACGCAATCTGTACTGCAGTCAGGCCTGTCATGGTAGCAACCTTACCCATCGCCAGTAAAACACCGGAGTAAGAACCCCAAACGCAACCCACAAGTGAGCCAGCGGCAAGCAACTCAAGCATGGCTCCAGAACCGTGATAGCGAACATCGTACAGATCCGCCATCAATTCTGATCCAAAAAATACAAAAAATACGGATATGCACCAACTAGGCAAAGTGATCATCAAACGTGCTTTAAGCAAGACCGAGAAAAGCTTTTTTGGATTGTCACGAAAAATTTCAGCATAGGCAGGGAAAAAGACTTTTCCAGACAATTGCTGAATTGCTTGCCAGAACATCAGATTCATCGTGCTAGCCAATGTAAACAACGCCAATTCACGCATGTCCAGCAAAGCACTAACCAGCAATCTCCCCCCCTCTACGGATAGAAATGTGAGGACCGAACTCCACATGATCCACCGACCGAATCTGATCAAATGCTTAACGGCATCCTTCTCCCACGTGAATCTATTTTTGATCCCATGGAGAAACATGTGAGTGGCAGACATTTTCAGCATGGCTGAAATTACCTGCCCCAAAACCAGGGACCAGACCGATTGAAGAAGCCAGGCTAGGTATATAGTGAAAACTAATCCTGTTGCGTAAGTGCCTATTTCAATCAACGTCACCCGCTTAGCCTCTAAATTTCGTTGAGCAGTATATAATTTGGTTGAATTGAAACCGTTGATAATCGCACCTAATCCGACAACAGGTAGCATGACAACAAGCTGCGGCAAATCATAGAATTTTGCCATCGGTAATGCCAAGGCACTCAGTCCGGAAAAAATCAGAATTCCCAATATGATTTGTATGGTCCATGCCGTGTTTACAAATACCGGATCATTCCCTCGCTCATTCTGAACTATAGACTGGGCTATTCCCATATCTACAAACATAGTAACCCCAAAGATTGCTACCGAAACAACGGCCATCATGCCAAATGCCTCGGGGAACAACAAACGAGTGAGAATGAGATTCCCACCCAGGCGCAAAGCCTGATTCACTCCATACCCAACCAATGTCCATGAACCTGAATGTAAAACGCGTTGCCTGAGGGTAAGTGTATTTATCAATGACATAGTTTTTAATAAATCACCTGATTGCGGCAGATGGAATCATGTTAATGTTATTCGGCCATTATGAAACTATTTGTGCCTCTATCCTGCAAGGTTACAATGCAACATTGCAGAGGCGGACACTATACCGAAATTAGCCCGATATGCCAGAACACCTCCGAGCGTTAGTTGTCATTCTTGTTTTAGCAACGCTTTTTTTTGCTTTCGCTCAGCGATTCGCCATTGCCATTGCTAAAATTGAAGATTTTAAATTCAGGCGTAATCTTTGGTTCGCTTTGACACTTGCCGCCTTTTTGGCAAGCGATTTTTGGCTATATCTAGCCATAGCCACACCGTTGCTAATCTACGCAAACCGACGCGAATCCAATCCACCCGCGCTGTATTTTTTCATCTTGTTCGTCCTGCCCGAGGCGACTATCCAGATTCCCGGGATGGGATTGATCAACTTTTTCTTCGAATTAACCCACGCCAGAGTTCTGGCACTTCTCCTCCTCCTTCCGGCATTTTTCGTACTGCGCAAACAATCCGACACTCTCTCTTTTGGACGAACAGCGCCAGATAAAGCCTTAGCGACTTATCTACTGCTCACAGCTATACTTTATTTCCGTGAAGAGAGCATGACGAACAGCCTGCGTCAAATATTTTACCTGTTCATTGACGTTTTCCTTCCCTATTTTGTCATAAGCCGCTGGCTGAAAAACCTTCAGGTCTTTCGCGATGCAGTTCTGAGCATGGTTCTTGCAATCATGTTAATTGCCCCCTTCGCAATGTTCGAATTTACCAAAGGCTGGATACTGTATTCAGCATTGATTGCCAAGCTTGACTTGGGGGGGGGGATGACTGGATATCTGGCACGAGACGGAATACTCAGAGCACTCGTCACCGCTGGCCAACCCATCGCTCTAGGATATCTGATGGTTGTCGGGATAGGCTTTTACTTGTTTATGCAACGCTCAATCAAGCAAAATTTCTCCCGTCGTCTCGGCATGGCATTGCTGGTCGGAGGCTTAGTGGCGCCGTTATCGCGCGGCCCCTGGATAGGCTCATTAATTCTACTAATTATTTTCATTGCTACCGGACGCTACGCTATGCACCGCTTGATGATACTGGCGCTTGCAGCGGTACTTATACTGCCTTTGGTTTCCATACTCCCCGGGGGCGAGAGAGTAATCAATTTGTTGCCATTTATCGGATCGACGGAAAAGGGAAATGTCGACTATCGCGAACAGTTAATCACAAATTCGATGATCGTAATCGATCGCAATCCATGGTTTGGCTCTAATGAATTTCTTGACACTCCGGAGATGCAGGCAATGCGTCAGGGCCAAGGTATCATCGATATTGTCAACACATACATCTCGGTTATATTGGAAAAAGGGTGGATAGGACTTGGTATTTTTGTTTTCATTTTTATCCTGACGCTTACAGGAATATACCGTGCCATGCGATCCCTTCCGGACAAAGGCAGCGAAGAATATCTGCTTGGCCAGACCTTACTGGCCACTCAAATATCCATTTTGGTAATGATATTTACGGTTAGCAGCATTACCGTCATACCGATTGTATATTGGTCCGTTGCAGGTTTAGGGGTAGCTTATGCACAAATGATAAGTAGAAATACAATTTGAAATACCGCGGGAAGACTTCAATGAAGGCTAATTATAAAGGGATATATTTTACTTTTAAGGTCATTGCTTCGTTTTTTCTCTGCTCGGCCGGTTGGATATTATTTTCTATCTCACCCGAAATTATCGCCGCACCAATAGAGGATATTCACAGTAAGAACGAACGGTTCGGCACTCAGAACACTGCAATTTGGCCGCAAAGCACGCTAGATTGGCAAACCTCTCCAGTCGATTTGTCTTTTCTCAATGAGAATGAAAGGCCAGCCGGACGCCGTGGTTTCGTCAAAGCCGCAGGTGAATCCTTGGTATTCGAAGATGGTTCGCCCGCACGCTTCTGGGGCACCAATCTTGTAGCTCGAACTTTATTTGGTACCTCCAAGAATAACGTGAAGCAGCAAGCCAAACGGATTTCTGCGTTGGGATTCAACCTGGTTCGCATCCACCACTTTGATTCACCATGGGTAAACCCGAATATTTTCGGTAATGATGCCACTAATACCCAGACGCTGGACAGCACTGCATTAAACAAGCTGGATTGGTGGATCAAGTGCCTGAAGGATGAGGGCATATATGTCTGGCTGGATCTGCATGTTCAAAGAGCGTTTACAGAAGACGACCATATCTACGGATTCGATGAAATCCGAAAGAGCGGGAAGGTCGCCGATCTGAAGGGTTACAACTATGTCAATCCAACCGTAAAGCAAGCCATGGAACGTTTCAACGAGGCTTATCTGAACCATGTCAATATCTACACAGGTGTAGCTTACAAGGATGAACCCGCCATCATGGCACTGCTTATCACCAATGAGAACGATGTAACAAATCACTTTGGCAATTCGCTATTGCCCGATAAAGCTGTTCCGCTGCATAACGAGTTGTACATGAATTTGGCAAAAGAATTTGCTGCAAAACACAACCTGCCGATTGACAAGGTATGGCGCTCTTGGGAGCCCGGCCCCTCAAAGCTTTTCTTGAACGATCTTGAACACAACTTCAATATGGATGTGATTTCCCATCTGCGCGGCCTAGGGGTGAAAGTGCCCATCGCTACTACCAGTACTTGGGGAAACAATCCAATATTTTCTCTGCCCGCATTAACGACCGGTGACATCATTGACGTTCACGCTTATGGAGGCGAACTTGAGCTTGAAAAAGATCCCCTCAAAGTAGCCAATATGGTTAATTGGTTAAGTATGGGTCAAATAGTCGGCAAACCCATGAGCGTTACCGAGTGGAACGTATCACCCTTCCCCACGCCGGATCGACATAGCAGCCCATTGTACATAGCTAGTGCTGCACGTCTGCAAGGATGGGATGCTGTCATGCTGTATGCCTATGCACAGATACCGCTGAATGATGCTGGTACTCCATCCAACTGGCATGCTTTCAATGATCCAGCGCTTATTGCCACCCTACCCGCTGCCGCCCTGCTCTACCGCCAAGGTCACGTCAAAGAATCCACTGCGACCTATGTACTTGCCCCAGACGAAGAACAACTGTTCTATCAGTCCAACTCGGCAGAAAGCAGTATTGCAGCTCGCACCGCCTCCGAAAGAGGAAAGCTGGTAATAGTCATGCCCAAAATTTCTGAGCTCCCCTGGCTAACGAATGGGGGCATTCCACCGGGTGCAACGGTCATTCATAATCTGAATCAGAACATGATAGGAGTAAACGCAACTGAGACACTAACCGACACAGGAGAAATTCGACGCGATTGGTCAAAGGGAATCTACACTATAAATACGCCGCGCACCCAGGCAGCAATGGGTTGGATTGGCTTCAAGCCGATAGTGTTGCCGGATGTAAAGTTCGAAATAAAGACACATAATGCCAGCGTCGCCGTACAAAGCACGGATAGCTTGCCTATCAATCAATCCTCCAGCCTGATGATTTCACTAGGAGCCCAATCTATACCATCAGGTAATGCCCTTCCGTTTCGGTCTGAGCCTGTTCGGGGACGACTGACGATTCATGCTCGTAAGGGTCTGAGGCTGTTCACAAGAACCATAGGTAAAAAAGAAAATAGCATTCCAGTTCAATACAGCGATGGGAAATATGTCATCGATCTTGAAAACTCGTTAGGTACCTCATGGTTGTTCTTGAAATTGCGAAAAGTTTCTTCAAGCTTTACTCGATAGGTTAGTAAGCGACGGATTGAACGCTCCATGGGCCACACCTTATTTCAACATAAATCTCTTTACAATGAATACCAATCCACCGAATCAGCATTACCTATGCATGTTTTCTTTGAGTCAACTGGTTTGTTGATTGGTAACTCAAACAATAATTTGCAGTGGGGGATTCAATTAGCTGGCATTTCAACAAATCCAAACTCGCGGTGATCTGAACTCAAGTACTAATAGGCCGGATCACTGATCATAGTAATACGCCTTAGGTTCAACATCAGCCTTGTTGAGTATTGTGCCAATAAGATTTTCTGCAGGTAGGAGACGCAGGCTGTCTTCAATTTCACGCTTGGTAGACATCCCGCTGGCTACGACCATGAGGACGCAATCGATCTTGGGTAATAAGGCAATCGCATCATCGGTAACAAGAACGGGGGGCAGATCAAAGATGACAATGCGCGATTTATAGCGCTCGCGAAGATCCATAATCAAGTCCGCGATCTTTTTTGATGAAAGCATTTCTGAAGAATTTTTCATTGCGGTACTGGTCGGCAATACCACCAACCTTGGAATATCAGGATTGATGAGTACGTCTGTCAATTCAGCGGTTCCATTCAAAAGGTCATTCAGCGACTTCTCTAAGTGAAATCCGAGATATGTTGCGACCTTTGGACGACGCAGGTCGAAATCCACGAGCATGGCGGTTCTGTTGGTTTGCTGGGCAATGCTCATTGCCAGATTAATCGCAATGACAGTCTTTCCTGCTTCGGGAGTAGGTGAAGTAATGGCCAAGGTGCGCCAACCATTTTCTTCCATCTTTTGCAAGACATGCGTACGCAAAAGATCAAAGGTCATGCACAAGGGATTATTTTTGTCGAAAGCCACAATGTGGTTCTTTTCCAGATGCTCCTTCTGCAATTTGACTATATGTGTGCTCTTATAGTGGATGTCTAGCAACTCGTCTTCAGATATGGAAGCGTTCGACTTAAACGACTTTTCATATCTATCAGGACGCGACTGCACGCTGGCTACGCTTGGTTGCTGGCTTTTGGCCTTGACTATTGCCTGTTTTATGCGTTCCATTTCTTTCTCCTACGCCGTCCCACAAAGAAACTTGCAAACATGATTTCAGCTCGTGCTGAAAATGCTATGCCATTTTGACTTCAACCCGGGCCATATCGATACGATGATCGTACGAATGTTAATTCGCTCTTTGCGTGCTCTTTCCTCTTCGGTTTGCAGAAATGGAATAACCACCAATGGCCGATAACCCAACACATGGGTAAATGCTTCTACCCCGTAAATGCGCTTGTCGATCGATTCCAAGAACATCACTGCACCAACCGCAGAAGCAATGGCCAATAAAAAGCCTATTGCAAAAATTTGCATCCGATTCGGCTTATAGGGCTTTTCCGGCAAGATTGGCGGTTCAAGCAGAGTAAATCGCTCCGATCTGTTCTCGCTCTCCAGATTCTGCGCTATCTGCGCATTCATTTTTTTGTTGCGAAGCTCATCAAATTTTTGTTGAGCGCTATCCCTGTCACGGACGAGTACTTCCAAGCCTTGCGCAACGCTAGGAGTCAACTCCATAGCATGTTCATTTTCGCCAATTTTCTCTCTTAACATTTTTTTCTGTTGCGAGAGTGAATCTAATCTGGCATTTACTGCATCGACTTTCGCCTGCAATTTGAAAACTGCCAAGCTGGTTACATTGTTAGATGCGTTTTTCGCATCCGCCGTGCTTGATCCCTGCTCCAAGGCATCAATTTTGCGTTTGAGAGCCCTTAAGTCAGGATGAGATTCCGTATAGATCGCCGAAAGTTTGGTGTATTCAGCTTTGAGCGCAGGTAAAGTCTGCGATGGATCATCACTCATTCCGTGTTTTGCTGCCGCAAGCTCGGCCTCCAGTGAACGGAGTTCCTCATTACCGCTTCTGATATCTCTATCGACTGCGTACAGATCATTCTCGGCGCGTGCCAACATGGCCTCGCGCAGGTTCAGTTGCTCCGGCAAATTTTCGCTGTTATGTTTTTTGTAAGCGCGGATTTTCTCCTCCAGTCTATCCACCTCATCCTTGAGCTTACTCGACTCCTGGCTGAGGAATTCCGTAGTCTCCGCGGCCCCCTCTCTGCGTAATTTGATATTCCAATCCAGAAACAGGTTAACAAGATCCTTGTCAACTTGGAGAGCAATCTCTGGATGCTGGTCATCGAATGAAATTGTGAATGCGATTGTCGGCAAACCTTGCTGGTTAGTGTGAACCGCATCATTTGAACTCAACGTCTCAACAACAATCCGGCTGCGCATTTTGTCAATCAATTCAGTAGTGGTCCTGGTTGCCGTACTTTCCTTGAACAGGTTGTATTTTTTGATAATCTGCAACAAACCATCTCGAGTCATCACCCTCTGCTTGATAACATTAATCCGCTCATCAAGGCTATTCCTGATCGATGTGGGTACGACACCGTCAGAGACTTGTGGTGATTCAACCATAATCGTTCCGGTAGCACGGTAAGTCGGCGGGATTGCAATTGCGGCTACAACTGCAATTGCTAATACAACAACAAAAATCCCGGTCAGATAAAAAGCGCGGCGGCGCATGATTGACAAGTAATCGGAGAGAGTGAGCTCGTATTCGGTAGCCATAGTTTTGCGATACTTTAGATTCAGAAATTGGAATTGTCGTAAGTAAATGAAACCCCGATCATATTGGAGGCAGCACTTGCCGGAATGCTCGTTTGGGTAATTTGGAAAACCCTGTGAAGGAGGTATGTTCTAACTTTCCAGAGAGATGTTAGGCCCCGGTCTATCCAGACGCCTGTGGTGGTCGCTGAGCTAACGCTGTTATCTGTAGTCAGGATGTTATTTATGTGATCGAAGTCCATCCCTATAGTGCTGTAATCGCTCAAGGCATAGTTCCAGTTGCCTCCATATTCAGCTGACTTTACAAATGCTCCCAAACCGCTAGGCAAAACCATGCGGCTTGCATTTAAAACAAGTTGACTCCGTAAGCCAGTGTAATGTGCTGCAATCGAACCAATCTTGTCGGAATTGCCACCTCCGGCTCTGGATTGGCCTGCTTGAATAGTCCAATCGATGAATTCGACTTTCCAATCCACGCCCAATAATGTATCTACTCGTTGGGTGGATTGACCACCATTTGTCAGGATGAATTCAGTATCTGACATCCTAAGAAATGAGGTGATCTGATCAGTTAAAGCGTGGCTGAATTTCAAGCCGGCGGATTGCGAGGAATAATTAGCAAAGGCACCGCCACCGCTATAGGAAACGCCCTCATACGACCCATCAGCTGAAAGCGTGCTGTATTCGCTTAGATCTCTACTCCAATTTCCGGCTAGCGCACGCGAGGCTCGGGTACTTGTAGCGGGAACTTGACCTGTAGCATCAATCCCGGCATCACGGGTCGCCACTTGAGAATATTTTGTAGAAATTCCGAATTCACCCGCATCGTTTTTGCGTAACCAGTTCAGGAAGCCTGTTGGGTTTTCACGATTTGGACTCAGATTTTTATTCGAAGAGGTCGCCAGTAGAAGGTCCAGCCCCGTCTTTATTTCATTATCCCCCACTCTTCCCGTAAGCGTATAGCCGGGATCGAATAGACCAATCCACGCTCCTCCAGGAGATGGCGAAGCCATAGCGGGATTTGTATCATACCCAGTCGAAATTTTGGATGAAAAAGACTGCTGCCAAGAGTCGGCCCAAGCATTCTCCGAGTGAAGCATTTGTCCAACCAGAAGAATGAATATCCCTGCAAGTCGTCGTAGGCTCAAAAACTTCCCCATTTCCAGATTTAATGTTTTGAAACTTAACTCGCAACCCTAACAAGATATTCGATAGGTAGAAATAAACAATCGTCTCAAGGTACCACAAGAGTATCGCCGGCCTTAAGTTGAATGTTGGTAGATATATTCTTTCCTGAAACAATATCTTTATAATCCACCGGCCAAATTGCCTGGCCATCTGGATTTGAGCGAATTACCTTAATGCTGCTTTCATCAGCGAACTTGTCAAATCCTCCTACCATACTGATGGCCTGCAGAACCGACATGGGCCCGTTGATTATGACTGGACCGGGATGCATAACTTTACCTGTAACGTAAGCACGGTTTCCGTCAATTCCAACAATTACCACCGTGACGATCGGCTCAGGGAAATATGTCTTCAGTTTTTTGGTAATGTTCTGTTCCACTTCTGGAGTGCTCAGGCCTGCTACATCAACACGTCCGATCAAAGGAAAAGTAACACTCCCGTCCGGCAGAACTATCACTTCTTTCTGTAAAGTTTCTTCACGCCAGACAGAAATCAGTACTTTGTCTCCCTGATGTAAATGGTAGACATCCGGCTTTTCTGCCGCATCAGCCAGTCCAACATTTACACATAACAACAGCGACGAAAAAGAAATTAAGAATATCCTACACATAAATTGTGTCCCCTGTGTGCAATATAAAGCAAATTATCCCATAAGTAAGCCGCCTAATCGCTTATCTTAATAGAGAACCAGCCATATTATTGACTAGTGTCGCTCCAACTCCAAATCGGATATTTTCCGGATAGGAGTATCAGTTAGATGAGATACACATTACGATAGGCTGTTGGTTTTGATGCGTGTAGAAACTCCTAAGGGTTTCCAACAGACTTTCGCTTGGGGATTTTTCGCAATGTAGATAGACCTTGGATAATCCACCAAAACCCATTTGGCGATATCGGTGAATAAATTCACTATCGCTGGTCCAGCCTGGTAATCCGAGATGTAATGACAATTTTTTGGACTCGATAGCGAAGAGAGGATTATCCCATAAGAACTGTGCCCTGCCCGTTTTCGGCAACTTTACATAAAAATGGCCGTAGCCCTTCAGGCCGATAAGAGTGGGTTCAGCTCCACGACGTCTTTTCCATTGAAGTAATCCATCATCAGGGTGGCCGAAACAGAGTGCGATGTCGTAATAATCAAAGCCATTATCTATTGCCCATTCGAGAGCCAAGTGATTGTTGATCGAGTTGACTTCTCGAAGCCGTTTCGGATCAGAAAACACTGCTTCAGGATAACCAAATCGATCTAATACCCAGTAACGCTTTCCTTTTCTGACAAGTTCATATGCAAGAAGACACGCGACTACTTCATTCCCCAACAATACGAGATCAAGTCGTCCAAACCCCAGCGCGTACCGCCGAATAGCCTTTGAATCTATTTGATTAGCATCGCTACCATGCCTTGCTCTTGCGTATGGCTGAAGCATCTCCCGATCGGCATGCTCTATCTCAGTATCGCTCAATGCCTGTCTCAATCGGTAACTCGAACGATGTTTACGAAGATTGCGGCGCAATTCGCTATCATATCTTAAAGTTATATCATCGATAGTCCTCCCAAGTGGTACGATTGCTCTTAAATACTGAGGCACGCACAAACTTCTTGGCAGTGTGATCTCACTGATGATTATCGTCAGATTTAATTGAAGTTTCCCCTTTGCTACTTTATGGCTAATAGCGTTGTTGATTCCAAGTATTATCTGGGCCAGTTTCCGGTTTTCCTTTTGGCCTGCATAAATAATATCGAACGAGTTACTTTTTCCTTGTGTGAAAAATGCGATTTCCCATCGCCAAATACGAGCCTTGTTTAATTTTTCACGCAGCCAAGCCACCCACTGCCTTAGTTCAAAGCGCAAAGAAGGAGAAATGAGTTTTCGGATAATGCTAGCCATGCTGCTTCTAATTGTGCACATTGATTCCAAATTAATTATTTTGAATTTCGATCAAGAAGTATCTCCAGCAGATCGATTTCAAAGTTGAGATTCAGGGCACTTTATTCCCTGAAAATTATTATTTTTTAACGTTATTTTAATGTTTTTTTGACAATAGCATTCATAGAATAACTATTAGAAAATGGCAAGTCCTACCCCGTAAATTGTAATTTGAGGGCTAATTGAAGGGGCAGTAGATTCATTCGCAAAAGTAAATCAACAAATGTATTAGGCGCCTATATTTTGTTAAGGCCAGATGCATTGTCATCAAGTATGTAAATCAAGGCGGGGACAAAGTTCATGTTTTTAATTTGATTTATTCAATAAATATACCAAAAACACTCTGATTTTCATGAAATACAGATCAGATATCGACGGGCTTCGCGCACTGGCAGTCATACCGGTAGCACTCTATCACGCTCATTTCCCAGGGGTATCGGGCGGCTTTGTGGGTGTCGACATTTTTTTTGTTATTTCCGGCTATTTGATCTGTTCTCTCATCACAGCCGAACTTGCGTCTAATAACTTTTCAATTGTTCGCTTTTACGAACGCCGTTGCCGGCGAATTCTGCCTGCCCTATTCGCAATGTTCGCTGCGATTTCGGTTATTGCGTCATTTGTTCTGTTGCCGTCCGATACGGTGATTTTTTGCCAAAGCTTGGAGGCAGCCGCTGTCTTCGTTTCTAATATTTACTTCTGGCATAACGCGAACTACTTCGACGGTGCATCCGATTTCAAACCACTGCTTCATACTTGGTCCTTAGGTGTTGAGGAGCAGTTCTATATTTTCGTGCCCTTGATACTTTTCGCTATTGCCAGGTGGTCAAAATCGAAATATACCTCTTGGTTGCTATCCCTTTCAGCCGTATCACTTGCATTGAGTGTATGGGCATCAACACATGCACCTACAGCAAACTTTTATCTGCTTCCAACACGATTTTGGGAACTCGCATTAGGCGCACTTGCAGCGATAAGTATGTCCTCCAAGGTAATTTCACGCCCCGCTAGGGAAGCTATAGGAGCAGTGGGAATAGGTTTGATAATCTATTCGGTCACTATGTTAAGTGATAGAACGCCGTTTCCAGGATGGAACGCATTGTTTCCTTGCCTAGGCGCGGCAGCATTGCTTTACGCAGGCAAGTGCGGACAGTCATCTTTCTCCAGTTTTTTAAGCACCAAACCTCTGGTTTTCGTGGGCAAGATATCCTACTCACTGTACCTATGGCACTGGCCACTGTTTGCCTTGGCAAGATATTCAACCGGTCGAGAATTGACCATTTTGGAAACTTCAATTGTACTGTTTGCCAGTTTGGTCTTTGCCGCAGTTTCATGGCGTTATGTAGAAACACCATTTCGCAAGAACACAGTATTTTTCAATTCCCGGCTCATTTTTGCAGGTGCTGGCATCTCGATCGTATTGACTGTTCTTGTTGGAATTGCCGGTGTTTTCAATGCAGGATATGGTTTCCGTTTTCCTGATTTCACAGTAAAAAATATTCCCGGCGTGGAACAATACAACGGTAGAACATGCTTTCTCAGTTCAGATCAATCTATCCAAGATTGGCAAGGCAATGCATGTTTGCTTACTCACAATAATGGTCCGACGGTATTGCTTTGGGGTGATTCATTTGCAGCGCACTACGCACCTGGCATTTCCGAGGAAGCGAAGGATCTGACTGTGAATTATTTGCAATATACGGCTTCCTCATGCCCACCTGTATTCGGTTACTATTCTGGCGCTGTACCAAACTGCCGCGTCTTTAATGATAATGTGCCAAGTTTATTGGCAAAATACAATATTTCAACGGTTGTCATGGCGGGTCGGTGGGCATCGCTATTTAAACGCGGAGTCTCTCCCAACGACATTGTTGCAACTGTAAGACGTTTGGAAGAGATAGGAGTGAAAGTTTATGTGATTGGTCAGTCACCCGAGTTTTACAATGATGTGCAAACCTTGTTTGCTCAATCGAAAAACCACACCGCATCAGAAGCTTCAGCCCCCTTGAGTTTTAGCAGAAATATAAATTCCGAACTTGAGTCGGTATTACCTGCTGGAACGTTCATTGATCCACTGAATGTGCTGTGCGGGCCAACGGATTGCAAATACATCAGGGATGGTCAATACGTCATATGGGATTTCGGGCACTTTTCTTCCTTCGGTAGCAGACTTGCTGTTGCTAATTATTTTCCCTTTATATCCGACTCAAGCATTAATGACCCCGAGCGTTCATTGTTGCGGCAGTTCCCTGTTGTTAAGTAGTGGATAAACGCAGATACTGACTTCCTATTTTGGCGACCTCGATGTATCACGCAATTTTTCCGCTGCCGATGTAAAGGTGCTGACAGATTCAAATCAAATGATTCTTGGTAGCTGGTGAAGGATGCGAGCATGCTGAGAACCATCTTGGAGCAATCTACTTCTTCACAAATCCGTCTACTCGCCCGGAAATAAAAAAGGCCAATTTCTTTTTAGAAATGAGCCTTTACTGAGGTCATTGAAACAGGCATCATCGAACTGGACGAAGCCACGCAACGCCGCTCTCAACAGATCAAAGCCACACGCGAGGCATTGTTCATCGAACTAGCTGGCGTCGACGTGACGCTTCCCTGCCTTAGGTTGAATATCTCAAGGCGAGTCAGGTCGATGTCTTCGGCAAGGTATTACGGGGAAAACTACTGGCCACTGGCTCACCCTTGGCTAAAAGCTATCTGAACATTCTGGTGGATGAAATCGTGGTACAGGACAAAACCGCCACCATCCGGGGAAGTTACGAGGCGTTGGCAGAGACGATGCAGAAAATAAAAAATGGGCAACTTGGTTCAAGTGCCCACTTTTGACCTGAATTGGTGCGCCGGAAGAGATTCGAACTCCTGACCCCTTGGTTCGTAG
>JGI20214J51088_10000236_pt1 | contig 40319 bp, 30 predicted proteins | sample WetSurMetagenome_FD_51088 | JGI IMG/M metagenome (IMG submission 51088) | reverse complement strand
ATCCTCCCGCCCGTGCCGGGCGAGATCGGGCCTGACGTGCCCTTCGCCATTCCCGGCATGCCGATGTCCCCGCCCGACAATCCGCAGGTGGGAGACTCCTGGCTCTGGTGGCTCTGGGTCCACAGCCCCATGCCCCCCCATTTCGAGCAGCACATGTGCACGGTTCGGGGTGTGAGCGAACACGGCTATGTGGTCGTCCGGAACACCGACTGGATGGTCTCGATGGACCAGGCGGACGTGGATGCGATACTCGAGAGATGGGAGAACAGCAGCATCGGCCCTTATCCGGCGCAGGGCATATACGAACTCGACTCCAACGCCTTCGGCACGCCGCCTGACGAGCTCGATAACGATCCGCGCATCTATCTGGTCTGGTTCGACTTCGCGATAGCCGCCGACGGCTTCTTCTTCTACTTCGACGAGTACCCGGAAGGCACCTTCCCCCAGTACCACAGCAACGAGTGCGAGGTGGTGTACCTCAGCACGACCAGCTCGGGAGGCCCGGGCGGAGACTACATGCTGGCCGTGGTCGCCCACGAGTTCGAGCACATGATCCACTGGCTGTACGACGAGGACGAGACCTCCTGGGTGAACGAAGGCATGGCCGAGCTGGCCATGTGGCTGTACGGGAACCCCGACACGATCTCGGGCTTCAGCTCCAACCCGGACAACAACCTCACGGTGTGGGAAGGCGTCTGGGCCGATTACATCAAGACATATCTCTGGAGCCTCTACTTCTACGAGCAGTACGGGGGACAGCCCGCCATCTACGCAGCCCTTCACGATCCCGCGAACTCCATCCAGGGCTATGAGAACACCCTGGACGCCCTCGGCTACGCCGAGAACTTCGACGACGTCTTCGCCGACTGGATCGTCGCCAACTATCTGGACGACACGACGATCGAAGACGGTCGGTTCGGCTATGCCGGCGACGACCTGCCTCCCTTCGGCATCATGGGCACCTATTCGACCTATCCGGTGGTCAACATCTACAAGACCGTGAATCACTGGGCCGCGGACTACTACCGCTTCCAGAGCCTCAGCTCGTACGGCAACCTGCTGCTCACGTTCGATGGCGACAATGCGAACAGCTTCGCAGTGTGGGCATTGGCGATGCACAACGGAGGAGCCACCGAGGTCCACCGCATGACCCTGGACGGCCCCACACAGACGGGAACTCTGGAGATCAACGGCATGACCGACCCCGCCGACAAGGTCATCCTCGCTGTGGGGGGGGCATCAAGCACGGGAGGCACGGGCTACTACTTCAGCGGCTACACCGGACAGGGCATCACACCTGAAGAAGGGCCGGGAATCTCGGACCTTCAGATCCAGGCCTCGCCCAATCCCTTCTCCTCGACGGTCGTCTTCGATCTGGCGTGGACCGGGGATGTGTCGGCCGGCCTGCCCGGAGTCGAGATCTTCGACATCGGAGGAAGGCTGGTCGCCCGCCTCGCTGCGGATGTTTCGGCGGACGGGGCAACCGTCATCTGGGACGGGACCGACTCGGAAGGGACCGATTCGCCTTCGGGAGTCTACATCGCAAGAGCGACGGCTTCTGGCCGGAGCTGCTCCACATCCCTGATCCTGATGCGCTGACGGGGGAAGTCAGGCGCTGTCCGACCCCGGCTGCAGGTTCACCCTGCGGAGACGCAGGGCATTCGCGATCACCGAGACCGAGCTGAAGCTCATCGCTGCGGCGCCTATCATGGGGGACAGCAGCAGCCCCCAGAACGGATAGAGCACTCCGGCCGCCACCGGAACGCAGACGGAGTTGTAGAGCAGGGCGAAGAAGAGATTCTGCCTGATGTTGCGCAGAGTGGCCCGGCTCAGGATACGAGCTCTGACGATCCCGCCCAGGTCGCCGCGCACGAGGGTCACATCGGCGGTCTCCATCGCGATGTCGGTCCCGTCGCCCATGGCTATCCCGACATCGGCCTGGGCCAGCGCAGGAGCGTCGTTGATGCCGTCGCCGGCCATCGCCACGATCGCGCCGGAAGCCTGGAGCTCCCTCACGACCTCCGCCTTCCGATCCGGCAGCACCTCGGCGTGGACTTCATCGATTCCGAGCTCCTGTGCCACGGCCTCGGCGGTGCCCCTCCCGTCCCCGGTCAGCATGACCATCCTGATCCCAGCTCTGCGCAGCCTCCCGATCGCCCCGGCAGCCTCCTTCCTCACAGGGTCGGCTATTCCCAGGATACCGATCGCGGCGGCGCCCGATGCCAGGAGGACAACCGTCCTGCCTTCACTCCGCATCGCGTCGGCCTTCTGCCCGAGAGCCCCTGCCACCACACCCCCGGCGTCGAGCAGGAACCTGTTCCCCAGCAGGACGCGGGTCCCTCCGAGCGATCCTCGCACGCCCATCCCGGGGATGGCCTCGAAATCCGTGACCGGAGCTGGCTGCACCTTCCTGTGAGCGGCTGCACGCACCACGGCGCCGGCCAGAGGGTGCTCGCTGCCCTTTTCGAGGCCGGCCGCTATTCCCAGGAGCTCCACCTCGTCGAAGCCGGGTGCAGGGAGCAGTGCGACGAGCTCAGGCCTGCCCCGGGTGAGGGTGCCAGTCTTGTCCACCACGAGAGTGTCGACGCTGCCCATCAGCTCGATCGCCTCGGCGTTCCTGAAGAGGACTCCTGCGCCGGCCCCCTTCCCGGTGGCGACCATGATGGACATCGGGGTGGCCAGACCCAGCGCGCAGGGACATGCGATGATCAACACTGCAACCGCATTGACCAGCGCATGGGCCATCCTCGGCTCCGGCCCNGCCAGGGACCAGATCAGGAACGATGCGATGGCGACCGCCACGACCGCCGGGACNAACCAGCTCGAGACCCTGTCCGCCATCCTCTGGATGGGAGCCTTCGTCCTCCGGGCCCTGTCGACCATCTCGACGATGCGTGCGAGCAGGGTATCCGCACCGACCTTCCCGGCGGACATGATGAANGAGCCGTTCCCTGCTATCGTGCCGCCTATAACCNTATCTCCCTTCTGCTTCCGCACCGGCATGGGCTCGCCGGAGATCATGGACTCGTCGATGACGCCCGAGCCGTCCTCCACGATGCCGTCAACCGGCACCTTCTCACCGGGGCGCACTCGAAGGCGGTCGCCGACCATGACCGAGCCGAGCGGCACATCCACTTCGGAGCCGTCGGCCTCGAGCCTCCGCGCAGTCTTCGGGGCAAGGCTCAGGAGCTTCCTGACGGCCGTCCCCGTCCTGCTCCTCGCGCGCAGCTCCAGAACCTGCCCCATCAGAACGAGAGTGACGATCACGGCGGATGCCTCGAAATAGAGATACGCCTCGCCGGTCATCGCATCCCGGAAGGAGGGCGGGATCGCCCCCGGAGCAAGGGTTGCCACCAGGCTGTAGACGAAGGAGACGGCAACACCCAGCCCTATCAGTGTGAACATGTTGAGGCTCCTGTGGACGATCGAGCGGTAGGCCCTCACGAAGAACGGCCATGCGGCCCAGATGCAGACGGGCGCTGCCAGTGCGAGCTCGAGGAAGGCTCTGGAGCGGCCCGGGAGGAGAGCGGAGACCGGGGCGCCCGGCAGCATGTCACCCATGGCTACGGCCAGCAGCGGTGCGGCGAATGCGAGCGACACCCGGAACCGCCGGGACATGTCGGTGAGCTCCGGGTTGTCCTCCTCCCCGGCGGAGACTGCACTTGCGGGCTCGAGGGCCATGCCGCAGATCGGGCAGCTCCCGGGGCCTTCCCTGCGCACCTCGGGATGCATGGGGCAGGTGTGGATCACGGCGGCTCCGGACGCCGCCGAAGGCATGTCTGCGGCTTCCGCGGTCCGGTCGGGCAGCACCGGACGGGGTGTGGCATAAGCCTGTGGATCAGCCAGGAACCTGCTGCGGCAGTGCTCGCTGCAGAAGTGGTACTCGCTTCCTTCGTACACCGCCGTGATCCTGTCCGAACGGACTTCCATCCCGCAGACGGGATCGATCCCTCGAAGCTCGCCGGCAGAGAACCCTTCCATCACCCACCTCCGCTGGAGGACATATTCGACTATCGGCCCGGGCGGGGCCGCCGGTCAACGAGCTCCGGACGTCACAGGGACGAGCCGGCCGCGGTTCGCATGAGGACCTGCAACCTGGGACCGCTCCTCCGCTGAGGCCGCGTGGCGGACTCCCGCCAGTCGAGGAGTCGGGGGGCGTCCGAGGAAGGGCGCTGCCTGAGATGGTCGGGCCGGAGGGCCGGCCCTCCCGCCTTCGGCATCGTCACATCAGTGGTCGACGTCGCAGAGGAGGAGGGGCCTCGCGGCCTTCCTGCGGATCCTGAAGTGCGAAATGATGCCCACCAGCGAGCCGGGATGGGCTTCGTCATCCACCAGCCGGCACTCGAAGGTCCTGAGAGAGCCTGCCATCAGCGGGACGCCCAGGCTGCCATCGAGGGTCTCGACGCCATCGAACTTGTCCCTCCTGGAGCTGTGGCCCGCGCCGAACCGGAGCGCCAGTTCGCGCTGATCCGAGGCCAGCACGCTGACCCCGAAAACGCGGCTCTTTCTTATGGCCCTGCCTGTCGCGCTCTGCCCGCCGATGACCAGCATCACCCTGTCATAGTCCACCTGGACGGCCCAGCTGCACGTCATCCCGTACCGCTTCCCGTCCAGGGCCGTCGTGATCAGATAGCATCCGTGCGCAAGGGCATCCATATACCCCGCCATTCCCGCTCCTCCCCTCAGATCGTCTGTCCCCTGAACTGCGCCATGAACAGGGAGTGATAGAACCCCCTGCTCTCGAGCAGCGACCTGTGCGTTCCCGTCTCGATTATCCTGCCCCTGTCGACCACCACGACGAGGTCCGCGTCCCTGATCGTCCCGAGCCGGTGAGCGATGACGAAGCTGGTGCGGTTTTCGCGAAGGCGCTGCAGGGCACTCTGGATCCTGACCTCCGTCCGCGTGTCCACGCTGCTGGTCGCCTCGTCCAGGACCAGTATGCGGGGATCGGCCAGGATGGCGCGCGCGATCGACAGGAGCTGCCTCTGCCCCTGGCTCAGATTGCCCGCCCTCTCGGAGAGATCGGTCGCATATCCGCCCGGAAGCTGCCTGATGAAGTGGTCCGCTTCGGCGAGCTTCGCCGCCTCGACGCACTCGGCGTCCGTGGCGCCGGGCCGGCCGAACCTGATGTTCTCCATGACGGTATCCGCGAACATGAACGTGTCCTGCAGAACGATTCCGATCTGGTGCCGGAGGCCGGCCTTCCCGATCTCCCGGATGTCTGTGCCATCGATGCGGATGCTGCCAGAATCGATCTCGTAGAACCGGGTGAGCAGGTTGATCAGGGTGGTCTTCCCCGCCCCCGTGGGACCCACGAGCGCCACCGTCCGGCCCGCTGCGGCGGTCATCGAGAAGCCTTCGATGACCCTGACCCCNGGAACGTATCCGAAGTCNACATCGTGGAACTCGACCCTCCCGGCCACCGGCTCGGCGAGTTCGAGCCCAGCTGCCTCGTCCGGCTCCGGCGGGGTGTCGATCAGCTCGAACACCCTTTCCGCCCCCGCGAGAGCCGCCTGGATGGAATTGTAGATGTTCGCGAGTTGACGCACAGGCTGTATGAAGTTGCGACCGTATGTGATAAAGGCTGCTATCGTCCCCACGGTGACCAGGTCCTCGAGAGCGAGCCAGCCGCCGACCCCGGCGAGCACCACCACGAAGAGGTTCCCGAGGGCGTTCGATACCGGCATCAGGAGAAGTGCATAGCTGTTCGCGTAGACTCCGGACNTGAAGACCTTCTCGTTCTTCCCGGTGAATTCGTCCACGATGCTGCTGCTTCTGCCGAAGGCCGCCACGACGCGCTGACCGCTGATCGCCTCCTCCGCCGCCGCGTTGAGATCTCCGATGTTCTGCTGCAGGCNCCGGAAGCCCTTCCTCGTGTATCGCGCGACGAATGCCGTGAACAGGAGCATGATCGGCACGACCAGCAGAGCCGCGAATGCGAGCCTCCAGTTCATGAGGAACATCGCCACCATTATCCCGGCCATGGAAAGCGAGCTGGCGACGAGCGTCGTGACNTTCTGGGAGACCGCCTGGTTGATCGCATCGATGTCGTTGGTCAGCCTGCTCATCAGCTCACCGGCAGGCACGCGGTCGAAGAACGATACCGGGAGGGTCTGGAGACGGCCGAACAGGTCACGGCGCAGGAGCTTCAGCGATCCCTGCGAAACAGAGGCCATGATCCATCCCGCCACCATCTGGAGATAGCCGCCGCCGAGATATGCCGCCAGCATGAGGGCCGCGAGCGGAGGGAGCCCGGAGGGCGATCCGGTGGAGATGAAGCGGTCTATCGCGTAGCCGGTGAGCCACGGCGCGACGAGCCCGAGCGCCGTGTAGGCGGTCACGGAGGCCAGGGCCAGGAGGAGGCGCGACCTGAAGGGCAGGAGATAGCCCGCGAGCCTCGCCAGAGCATTCCGTGGGTTCTTCGCCTGCTCTATCCGGCCCACCATCGCAGGCCTTCGTGGGCGGATCATCGATCTGGCGTCGGGCGTGCCCGGCGTATAGCGCCCGTCACTCACGGCGCCCCCCCATCGAGGGCAACGGCCGAGGGGTCGTGAAGGTCCTCTACCCCTCCCAGCTGCGATTCGACGATCTCCCTGTAGACTCCTCCGGCCGCAAGGAGCTCTGCATGGGTGCCCGTCCCGGCCATGCGCCCCTCTTCGAGGACGACTATCCGGTCGGCCCCGATCACGGTGCTCATCCTCTGGGCGACCAGGAGGATCGTTCGACCGCGCATCAGCCTTCTCAGGGCGTCGTGAATGCTCCCTTCCGTGGCGATGTCGACCGAGCTGGTGCTGTCATCGAGGATCAGCACGGCCGGTCGTGTCAGGATCGCCCTGGCGATGGCGATCCTCTGCTTCTGCCCACCCGAGAGGTTCACGCCCCTCTCTTCGACATGGGTGTCGTAGCCCATCGGCAGGGCTTCTATGAAGTCGGCGGCGCACGCGGCCTGCGCGGCTCCGACGATCTCCTCCTCGGATGCCCCGGGCGAACCGAAGCGGATGTTGTCACGGATGCTCCCGGAGAAGAGCACCGTCTCCTGCGGGACCATGGAGATCCTCCTGCGGAGGGAGGCGAGCCTCAGGTCCTTCACATCCGTGCCGTCGACCGTCACCCTGCCCGAGGTGGCGTCGTACAGCCGCGGCACGAGATCGACCAGGGAGGTCTTCCCCGAACCGGTCGCCCCGAGGACTGCGACCACGCTGCCGGGCTCGATCGCAAGATCTATGTCCTCCAGCACCGGCTCCGAGCCGGGGCCGTATCTGAACGACACCTTCTCGAACACGATCCTGCAGGGGGAGCCTTCCTGCAGCTCCACGGCGTCAGGCGCGTCGCATACCTCGGGTACGGCATCCAGCACCTCGGCGATCCGCCGGGATGAAGCGATTCCGTTCGCCCAGACATTCGTGAGGCTGGACATCATGATGAGAGGGGTCATGGTGGTGAGGAGGTAGTTGGTGAAGGCCACGATCTGCCCCAGGGTCATGGAGCCGGAGATCACTTGGAGGCCACCCACCCAGATCACGGCGACCATCCCGACGTTCACGCACGCTGACAGGAGCGGCGTCATCGTGGCCATCAGCCTCATCACTCGGGAAGTCTCATCCGTGAAAAGGGAATTGGCCAGGTCGAAGCGCGCCTCTTCGCGATCGGCCCGGACGAAGGACCTTATCAGGCGAACCCCCGCGATGTTCTCCTGGATGATGGTGTTCAGCCTGTCGAGCCTCAGCTGAACGGCGCGGAACACCGGCTCCATCTTCGGCACGAACAGGACGATGACGGCGGAGGTCAGGAGCAGGAGCGGCAGCATGGCGAGCGCCAGGGAAGGGCTCGTGCGGATCATCAGAACGAGGCTTCCGATCATCAGCAGCGGCGCCCTTGTTCCGATCCTGAGAGAGACCTGGGTCAGTCTCTGGAGCGCGGCGGTATCGCTCGCGAGCCGCGTCATGAGCTGCCCGGTGCCCAGCCTGTCGAGGTTCCCGGCCGAGAAGAGCTGGATCCTGCGGAACAGGGCGTTCCTGAGGTCCCTGGCCACGCTCTCCCCGACCCTTACCGAGAGCACGTTGTTGCACACCGCGAAGCCGGTGCCGAGGATCGAGATCGCCAGCATCAGGATGCCGGTGGAGATGACCACCTGCTGCTCGCCCCGGCGGATCCCCGCATCGATGATCCGCTGGGTGAGCCTGGGGATCCAGAGGTCGGTGGCAACCGTCGCGGCGAGCAGGAGCAGAGCCGCGACGGAGCGCCGCCAGTAAGGTCTTACGAAGCTGGAGAACTGGAGGAGTTTCCTCATGTCGTGGCGATCATGAGCTGCACATCCCCGGGCCTGGACCCCTCCCTGCGGCCGGAATCCTCCCGCTCGACAACCCGGCTTCGGTCCTACTCGGGCAGCGGGATCACGAAGATCTGCTGGTATGCGTCGGGATCCATCGAGAAGGCGTACATCGNGTCCGCGCCCATCTCGATCTCCCACGAGCGGGCATCGGGGCCTGCCCCGGGGATCTCCGCCCTGAACAGCAGGGTGCCCTGTGCGTCGTAGACATCGAAGGACGGCACCTCACCGGTTCCCAGCTGCACCCATATCCTGCCCGCACCGTCGAAGCCGAGCCCGGCGACCTGGTTCCGCAGCGGGTCGGGATTGTACTCGATGACGACGCCCGACGCCCCCATGCTCTGGAGAAGACCCTCCACGAAGGCCTTCTCCCCGGCTATCTCCTCCTCCGTCTTCGCCGCCTGCACAGGCTCTCCGGTGATGGTCAGGAGCTCCGCTCCGTCGTCGGAGAACACCTGGACCTCGTACTCCGAGCTGCTCATGCACGCCACTGCGACGCGCCCGTCACGGGAGGCCGTGAAGGCATAGCCGAAATAGGACGCCCTCATCAGCTCGGTGAGGTTCGTGGGATCGAACGGGAAGGACTCGTCCAGGTAGGCGACGACCGGCTCGCGGGATTCCTCGTAGCGTCCTATCCTGACCCGGACCATTATGTTGCCGCTCTCGTCGGGCTCCACATCGAGCTTGAGGGCGACATAGGCGCAGGAGTCTGCGCCCTCCATCTGCATGGGCGGATTGCTCGTGAACTCGGCTGAGAGGCCCTGCCATGTGCCATCAGGCAGGTAGTCGTATATGCCGCCGTTGTATGCGGCGCAAACGGCTATCCTGCCATCGCCCAGTACGGCCATGGAAAGCGGGTTGACCATCTCGCCCGGGCCGTTGCCCTCGCTGCCTATCTGCCTGGCGAAAGCTCCGTCCGGACCGAAGACCTTCACGCAGCCCCTGGCGCGGTCGAGGGCGTAGACGAGTCCGTCGGGCCCTGCCTCCAGGCTCATGAGCGAGCCGAAGACATAGTTGCTGTCCCCGATCTCGACGCCTATCGAATCGGTGATCCGGAGCACGACCGTCTGATCCTCCCCGGCGCGCTCACCGGAAGGCCCCCCGCCACATGCGCAGCAGGCGGCCAGGGTGGCACAGAGGGCCACGAAAGCTCTTTCCGACATCACATCCCCCTCTCGACCCTTGTCCTCCGCCTCCGGGGCTTGCCCGGGGCTGGCGGGATGTCCGACTTCATCAGGCAGATGCAGTGAACCGGCCGGCGGTTACACGGGTCCCGGCCTGCCCGGGGGGCAGGCGAGGGCAGCGACGGTGATGGCCAGGCCCTCCTCGAAGGGCACGAGCGGAGTGTAGCCCAGGACCCTCGCGGCCAGCGTGATGTCAGCCCGGCTGTGCCTGACGTCCCCCGCGCGCACAGGGCCGTGGACCGGGACCAGGTCCTCCCGGCCGAGGAGCCGCAGGATCTCCCTGGCCAGCGTGTCCACGGTGACGCTGCCCCCGCAGGCCACGTTCATGACGAGGCCGGAGGCCCCGGGGGCAGATGCCGCGAGGATGTTCCCTTCGACGACATTCCTGACGAAGGTGAAATCCCTCGACTGCCCGCCGTCGCCGTTGACAACAGGGGGTCTGCCCTCCATGGCCAGCCTCGTGAACAGCGGGATGACCGCCGCATAGGGGCTGTCCGGGTCCTGGTTGGGGCCGAAGACGTTGAAGAACCTCAGGCATGCGGTCTCCAACCCGTATACGCCGGTGAAGACCTGGCAGTACTTCTCGGCAGCGAGCTTGCTCACCGCATATGGCGACAGGGGTCTCGGGGGCAGGTCTTCGCTCTTCACCTGCTCGGGCGCATTCCCGTAGACGGAGGAGGAGGATGCGAAGACGACCCGGCGCACACCCGAGCCTCTCGCGGCCTGCAGGACGTTGAGCGTGCCGCCGACGTTGACCTCGTTGGAGGCCACGGGATCGGCGATGGATCTGGGAACGCTGGGGAGAGCGCCGAGGTGGAAGACCACCTCGCAGCCGCGGACGGCGCCGCTCACAGCCCCCGGGTCCCTCAGATCGCCCTCTCTGAACTCGCAGTCCACACCTGCGAGGTTGCTCCTGCGGCCGGTGGAGAGGTTGTCCAGAACGCAGACCGCATGTCCCCTCCGGACGAGCTCGGCGGCCAGGTTCGACCCGATGAAGCCGGCTCCGCCGGTCACGAGGCATCTCATCGAGGACATCTCCGGGACGGTTCGAGGGCTGTCACATCCGCCTCCCCGCTGGAATCGGCAGCGCCGCAGCGACGGCGAGGCCGTTGCCCGTGTTCATCACGCACACCCCGGGCCAGAGCGGGTATCGCGAGCAGCTCCCCTTCCGGGTGCTGTTCCGTCATTTCCCCGGGCCCGAGGCCATGAGGAGGACCAGGTCCTGCGCGGTGCGGTTCTGGAGATGGAAGAGCTCCCAGGGGAGAACTATCACCGTGTCCCCCGGACCTATCTCCGATGCGAACCCGTCGGGGTCCACGCATTCGCCGCGGCCGGACAGCACCAGGAACACCCGTTCGGAGGGGGAGGTGTCTCTCGGCGTATGGCCGCCGGGCTGCACATCCACCCTCCTGAGCGAAATCCTGTTGCAGCCGTCGCGCGGGCCTGCGAGGAGCCTGCTGACGACCCTCGACCAGCCCGGATCGCTGTGGTGCTGCGGACGGACGCTGTCAGTGGACCTGATCATCATGATCGCCGACCCCCTCTTCCCCGGGAGGGGAATATACCGGGGGCGCCTTCGTGAAATGCAGCGGGTCCCCCACCTCGCCGGGGACCACCGTCCTGCCCATCGCCGCACAGCGGGCGGACATGCGGTCGAGGACATCCTCGATGCGGTCCGGGACCACGGTCTTGCCTTCGTACAGGTTGTAGTCGAGCCTGTACCTGGTGGGGGTGAGGTTCGGCATGAAGACATTCGCGCCCGCGGCCAGCCCCCGCTCGAGGCCCGTCGGCGTCAGGGTCTGGAGCGCCGTGGTTGCGGACATGTTGATGTCGGGCATCAATATCCTGAGCAGGGCAATCATCCGGAGAGTGAGGCTCACCCTCCTCTCGCGGGACGGGGCCTCGTGCCTGCTCGCGTACAGCGGCGTCCCGGAATGCTCGATCCAGGGACCCATTCCGCACATGTCGATTCCGAAATCCCGCAGGAAGAGGAGGTCCCCGGCAAGGCTCTCCTCCGTCTGCCAGGGGACGCCGATGAGGACTCCGCTGCCGGCCTGCCAGCCCCCCTTCCGCAGGTTCCGGAGGCACTGGATCCGCTCCTCGAAGCGATGGAGGCCGTCCCGCGGGTGGAGCTTCGCGTAGAGCACGGGATCGCTCGTCTCGATCCTGAGCAGGTAGCGCCCGCCGCCCGCCGCCTTGAGCCGCTCGAGCGCGGCCCGGGGCAGCTCCCCGGTCGAGAGCACCATCCGCACGGAATCCCCCCACGACTCGTCGGCCCAGCGCAGGACCTTCTCGACGAGGNCGATGTGGGGCTCCCCGAGCAGCTCTCCGGACTGGAGCAGGAAGGAGCGGAGGCCTGCCGCCCATCCGCTCTCGATGGCGGCGGCGATNTCCTCGAAGGGCATCGAGTATCTGGGAAGAGCGCTGTGGTCGCTCCGCAGGCCGCAGTAATAGCAGTTCTTCCGGCATGCGTTCGTCATCTCGACGATGCCGCGGACGAATACCCACGGGCCCACGGTCCGGGAGAGGACGGCCGAGGCCGCCCTGAAGAGCGGCTCGTCCACCGAGGGTCCGCGACGCAGGCAGTCGGCCAGGTCATCCCTTCCGAGAACCGACTCCCCGCCCCCCTCGATGACGGCCAGTCCCTCCTCGAGGAGCATCCTAGCGCCTCCCGTCGAATCCGGGAGGCACGAACTCCCCGGGCTGGGGCATGAACCTGTTGAAGGAAAGGGATCTGCTCGCCACGCCTTCTGCGAGCAGATCGGCCACCAGGCCTTCGATATCCGCGTTCTGCCACCCGTAGGAATAGCGGGTGACGATCCTGGAATGGGCGTCGAGCAACAGCACCTGGGGGATGGAATCGACCCCGAAGTTGCTTCTGACCGCCCCGTCATGGTCGACGATCACCGGAAAGTCGACGCCCCAGTCGCGGACTGTCTGGCGCCAGGCCGTCAGGGTCTCCTCGACGGGCACATAAGCCACGATGAACTGCACGGGCTGCCTGCGCAGGCTGTCCTGGAGCGACTGCAGGCCTTCGAGGGCCAGCGCGTCCGACAGCCGTGAGAAGTCGCAGAAGATGACAACCAGGACATGGCCCTCCAGCTGGGAGTAGAGGCTGAGCGGGCCGGCCGTATTGAACCAGACGTGGCCGGAGGGGAAGTCGCCCACCCCCACATACCGCTCGGCGTTGGGGGGCTCCTTCTTGAGGCTGAACAGGAAGCTCAGCAGGAGAGCGGACACGGCGACGGCCGCCACGAAATAGATGGTGGAGCGCGTGCGGTGCCTCGTCAGCTCCGTTGCGGGCAGAGCGCCCTCGTCGCGTTCCCTCGAGAGGCGCAGCGGAAGTCTCAGACGGTCCCTCCGGATCCGGGCAGCCGAGCGGGCAACTCTGCGCAGATCGGCCGGGGAGGCCGGGCTCCGCCCGCCGGGGTCATGTCCGGCCGGTTCATGCCTGCCCGGCCATCTCGGCGTCGACCATCTCGTTCACGAGCTCGTCGAAGGTGACGGCGGGCTCCCAGCCGAGCACGCTCCGGGCCTTCCCGGCGTCCCCGCACAGGGAATCCACCTCGGTGGGCCTCCTGTACCTGTCATCAGTGACCACATGGTCGCGCCAGTCGAGTCCGACCCTTCCGAAGGCCTTCTCCGCGAACTCGCGGATCCTGTGGGTCTCCCCCGTGGCAACCACGAAGTCGTCTCCCGAAGGCTGCTGGAGCATGAGGTACATGGCCTCCACGAAGTCCCTGGCATGGCCCCAGTCGCGCGAGGAATCGAGGTTGCCCAGCACAACCTTGTCCTGCAGGCCCTTCCTTATCCTGGCTGCAGCGATGGCTATCTTGCGCGTGACGAAGTTCTCCCCGCGCCTGGGGGATTCGTGGTTGAAGAGGATGCCGCTGGAGGCGTGGAGGCCGTAGCCCGCCCTGAAGTTCACGACCATCCAGTGCGCGTAGAGCTTGGCAGCCCCGTAGGGGCTCCTGGGGCGGAAGGGCGTCTGCTCGTTCTGCGGGGGCTCCGAGGAGCCGAACATCTCGCTCGTCGAAGCCTGGTAGAACCTGCATTCGCGCGTGAGTCCGACCTCGCGGATCGCGTCGAGCAACCGGGCCACGCCAAGCGCATCCACGTCCCCGGTGTACTCGGGCATGTCGAAGGAGATCTTCACATGGCTCTGGGCCGCCAGGTTGTAGACCTCATCGGGTCCGCAGTGCTCGAGGATCCTGTTCAGCGCGCTCGAGTCGGTCATGTCGCCGTAATGCAGGAACAGGCGGTTCCCGTAGTTTTCCTCGTCCTGGATGAGGTGCTCTATCCTCTGTCGGTTGAAGCTGCTCGACCTCCGGACAAGGCCGTGGACCTCGTATCCCTTCCCGAGGAGCAGCTCGCACAGATAGGAGCCGTCCTGCCCGGTTATGCCCGTTATGAGGGCCTTCCTCATCGCAAAACCTCCCGGCCCGCGGGGCCCGTGCCCCTTGCGGCCACTATCGTGAAATCGTCGGCAAAGGAGTCCGTTCCCGAGAAGCGGCGGACCTCCTCCTCCATGCCCTGGAGCATCTCGTCCAGCGGGAGACGGCGGGCCCGGTCGACGACGGCCGCGATCCTGCCCACGCCGAACTCCTCCTCGGAGGCGTTCATGGCCTCGCTCACGCCGTCGGTGTACATGACGAGGAGATCGCCGGGATTCACCACGGTGCGCCCTCCCCCGTAGGAGGCGCCCGGGGCGACTCCCAGGAGAAGCCCCCCCTCGTCCAGCATCTCGGTCGTGCCGTCCGCCCGGAGCAGCATCGGGGGATTGTGCCCGGCGTTGACCCAGGACAGCATGGACCCCTTCGGCTCGTACAGCGCGGTGAACAGCGTGATGAAGTACTCGGAGGGAGTGGCGTCGTAGACCAGCCGGTTCACCCTCGAGATGATGTCGGGCAGCTCGAGCCCGACTCCGCTCACGGCGCGCATCGAAGCCTGGAGATTGGCCATGAGGAGGGCCGGCCCGACACCCTTCCCCGAGACGTCGCCCACCGTGATTATGACCCTGCCGTCGGGCAGCGGGACGAAGTCGTAGAAATCCCCCGCGACATCCAGGCAGAAGCGGATCCTGGCGGCCAGCTCGAGACCCGGGACTTCCGGCACCACCAGCGGCAGCAGGCTCTTCTGTATCCGCCGCGCTATCTGGAGCTGCTCCTGGAGCCGCTCCTTCTCTACCTTCTCGCGCAGAAGCTCGATGTTCTCGGCCGCTATGCCGATCTGGGCCGAGAGGGAATGCAGGATCTCGATCTCGGACGAGGTGTAGTCCTCTCCGCTGTTCTTCTGCCCCGCCAGCACGAAACCCCGCAGGCCGGAATGCGACACCAGCGGCAGAATGAGCGCAGCGTGCCTTGAGTTCAGCCACTCGATCTGCCCGGGAGTGAGATCGAGCCTGCCGCAGCAGACTATCTCGTCGACGAGCATGGGCCTGCCCAGTCCCGCGAGCCTCTGCAGCAGCTCGTCGCTCCTGGTGAAGGGCGCGGGGCCGTCGTCCGCCACCGCAGGCGACGAGGAATCCTGCCCCGGGAAGAGAACGGGCTCGATGCGCGAGGTCTGCAGCCCGTCGGACAGGCGCTCGCGCAGGAGCCTCCAGAATTCCGAGCCGTCCGTGATGTCGCGGGTCGTGGCGAGGAAGTCCCGCAGGAGGTCCCTGAGCCTTCTCCTCTCAGGGAAAAATCTGTCCTCCATGTAGTTGCGCAGTCCTCGCTGAGCCGGCGCAAANCCGGCGGCGAGGCCGATCGCCATGACCAGCACGGGNGCCGGGCCCTCGGCTCCGGTGATCCGCATGAGCCATCCCCCCGCCTTGTAGACGAGACCGAGGAGCAGCGCCAGCAGTACCGCGTTGACGATCACGAAGAGCGTCCCGCGCCTGACCCGGGCCTCCACCTCCAGGAGCCTGTACCGGCCGATGGCGTAGGCGAATGTGAGGGGCACGGCCAGGGTGCACAGGAACAGGGCGTTGAGGATGGCCAGCTGGGCCATGAAGCTGAGGGGCTGCAGGATGATCCTGGAGATCGCCACCAGGAGCCCCATGATCAGCATCGAGGGCAGCGAGCCCCAGAGCACCAGGCGCATCTGTCTCTTCTCCATGAGGATGTCGGACCTGTGCATGGATCTGACCAGCACCGTGAAGGCCGTGGCGAAGTATGCGACGACCGTCAGGCTCACGGCCTGGGAGCCTGCGCCCATATGGTCCGCGAGCAGCGAGATGACGAACGCAGCCGCGGCAGGCGCGTAGCAGAGGATGTCGAAGAGCGCCCTCCTCCGCATGTACCAGGGCTTCTCCCTCGGGAAGAGGAACATCAGGTTGAGCCACAGCGGCGCCGCCATCAGGGAGAGAGCGCCCAGCACCCTGAGGATCTCCTCCTCGCCGGGGAGGTGGATCGTGGCGTACGCTGACGCAACGGCGGAGAACGAGTACATCATGATCCCCGCCAGCGAGTAGCAGAAGAGCGACAGCACTCTCGCAGCCCTCGCGTAGGGCCTCTTCACATATGCCCACAACCCCACTGCGACCAGCGCCACGGCTATGAGGAAGCGCAGCGCGAACAGCGGGACGATCAGCAGCCGGATCTTCGAGGGTATGGATCTGGTGACCACCCTCGTCGCGAAGATCCCGCCCTCGTGGCTGTAGCTGATGGCCACTATCTCGCCCGCGGAGGTCCCCGGGCTGAAGACCGAGAAGTAGTTGTCCACGGTCGCGGGGAGCCCGTTTATCGTGAGGAGCGTGTCACCCGGCTCGGGATACGGGGGCTGCACGTAGTCGCGGGAGTCGACCTCGGTGAATACGCCGGGGGCGTCCGGATACAGCTTGATGAGGCTCCAGATGTCCCTCATGTGCGTGAAGGTGCGGGCCTTCGTGTAGTCCTGCGCGACGGCGAAGCCGATCACGACCACGACGAATGCGCTGATGAGCCCCATGCCCGCGCGGACAAGGAACTTCCTCACTGCGTACCTCCCGTGACGGCATTCCCATGGCAAATGTACGAGAACGGAGGGTCGGGGGCCACAGTCAGCGGCCCGGGTCGTCACCGAGCGCCGTCTCGTACAGAGACTCGTACGAAGCGGCGATCCTCCGCCAGTCGTGCGCGGGGGCGAGTTTTCCCCGGAATGCGTCCGAGCGGGGCACCCGGCCCGAAACTGCTGCCTGGACGGCTTCTGCGAGGCTGCCGGCGTCCCCGGTACGGAACTGCAGGCCCGCGCTCCCGGCCGCTTCGACGTTGCCGGGTATGTCGCTGTAGATCAGCGGTATGCCGATGGCCAGCATGTCCAGGAGGGCCATGCTCTGCGCCTCGGCGAGGGAGGGGATGACCCCGAAGGCGGCTCCTCTCAACAGGTCACCCAGGTCCGCGGCCTCCAGCAGCCCGGCCTCGATGACGCCGGAACCCGGGGCGAGACGCTCGAGCAGCCCGGCGTAGCGGCCCGAGGCGGGCGGCCCGGCGATGACGAGGTCGCAGCCTGGAGAGGCGAGGCGCCATGCCTCCAGGAGGATGTGCAGACCCTTGGCAGGGATGTTCCTGCCCGCCGCGAACACGGCGTAGCCCCGCGGCAGGGGAGGGAGGCGGGAGAACACCCTTCCGTGTGCCGTGCCCAGGTCCCTCATCCCGTTGGGGATGACCTCCACCTCCCTGCCGAGGGCCCGGTACAGCCCGGCGAGATGCTCAGAGACGGCCGAGGCCGGACAGGGGAGGGCGAGGAACCTCTTCTCCGCCAGTCTGGACATCCTCCGGCGGAACGGGTCGACGCCGGGAACCTCCCAGGCGCGGCCGTGGGATGTGACCACCGAGGGGAGCAGCGACGGCAGACGGCCGGCGAACAGCAGGGGATCGACGCTGTGGATGTGCACCAGATCGAAGGAGGCTCTCCTCCGCGCGATGAGCGAGAAGGCCTCCATGGAATGGACGGGCATGGCCGAAGCTCCCGTGAGGGGTCCCGGAGTGCCTTCCAGCCTGGCGCCCCGGTGCTCTCCTGACGGATCCGAGTATCCTCTCCAGCCGAAGACCGTCACTTCGTGACCGCGGGCTGCCAGAGAAGCCGACAACTCCTCGACCACGACCTCCACGCCGTGCCTCCCCGGCACTCCCTTAGAGCCGGCCATCGCTATCCTCATGCAGGGATTATTGCGCCCCCGGCGCTCCGGAGAGATGGCCCCCCCGGACAGTGTCAGGGGCTGCTCGACGGGATATAATCTCCATGCAATGCAGGAAAACGAATCGCGCGAGGGCGGAGGACAGCCGGAGGACAGGCCGGTCGTCTACTGCTACAGGTGCGCCAGCCCTCTGGACAGGAGCCTCGACTGGTGCGGCACCTGCGGGGCCGGACAGACGACCACCTGCCACAAGTGCGGGACTTTGTACCGCAAGGCCGAGGGGCGCTGCCCGGTCTGCAGGACGCAGAGGGTGAGGCGGCGCAGGAGGCGGCGCACCTTCAAGGTCTTCTTCAAGGAAACCATCGTCACATGGGTGGTCAGGCACAAGCGCAAGCTGGTATTCATCTCGCTCGGCTTCCTCGCCGGCATCGCCGTCGGGGCGATCCTGAAGGCGCTGGCCGATGCGTCGATGCCCGAGGGCATGGTGCATCCCACCGATTCGGCGGAGTTCTGGACCGAGCCGTTCACCGCTGCGTGGCGCACCATCGTCCGCATCGTCTCGACGGGCTTCAGGTCGGTTGCTGGCTGGATCGTGAATGCCGTTCTGATGCATCTCAAGACGACCATCCTCGGAGTGCTCGGTGCGGTGGCCGGACTGCTGCTCGCACTCAGGGCCGACAAGAGGCGCAGACGCTCCCCGCATCGCAGATACTGATCCGGGAGCGCGACAGGAGGGCTCTGGGTTGAAGATACTCGGACAGCGTCTGAGCGACGGCTCCGTGCAGGTATTCGAGGCTCCCTCGCCTGCCTCCGGGCCGCTGCTCCTCAGGGTCGCCACACTCTACTCGGCGGTCAGCCCCGGAACCGAAGGCGGCAAGATCGCCGCAGGCAGGCAGTCCCTCCTCGCCAAGGCCCGGTCGAGGCCCGAGGCGGTCCGGCAGGTGCTGGACACCGCCAGGGCGCTGGGGCTGAGGGCCACGGCGCGAAAGGTGAGGGCCAGGCTGGAGGGAGCGACTCCCCTCGGGTACAGCCTGTGCGGCAGGGTGATCGAGGCAGGGGCGCTCGTGAGGGGCTTCTCCGAGGGCGACCTGGTGGCCTGCGCCGGAGGAGGCTACGCCAATCATGCCGACGAGGCCGTGATCCCGGTCAATCTCGCGGTTCGTGTCCCCGGGCAGGTCGGGGCCGACAGCGCTGCATTCGCGACCCTGGGCGCCATAGCGATCCAGGGGGTGCGGCTGGCTTCGCCCTCGGCCGGGGAGTGCGCCCTCGTGATCGGCCTCGGGATAATCGGCCAGCTCGCGTGCCAGATACTCAGGGCAAGCGGGTGCAGGGTCTTCGGGACCGACGTCTCGGGCTTCGCGGTCGATCTCTCGCGAAAGGCCTCCACAGCCGATGCAGCCTGCCTGGCCGATGATCTGGAACCCGCTTTCGGAGAGTTCTCGAGGGGCAGGGGTGCCGATCTGGTGCTCATCTGCGCCGGCACAGCCGGCAACGCCCCGGTGGAGACCGCCGGGCGCCTCGCGAGGAAGAGGGGCAGGGTCGTGGTGGTGGGCGCCGTGGGCATGCACATCCCGCGCGAGGACTACTACCGGAAGGAGATTTCCTTCACCGTATCCTGCTCCTACGGCCCGGGCAGATACGACCCGACCTACGAGGAGGGCGGCCTCGACTACCCGCTGCCGTTCGTCCGCTGGACCGAGCAGAGGAACATGGAGGCGGTGCTCGACCTCATGGCGGGGGGAGCCGTGGACCCGACTCCTCTGGTCACGGACAGGATACCCTTCGAGGAGGCCCCGTCCCTCTACCAGGCCCTCGCCGACCGGCAGAGGCCCTTCTGCGGCATCCTGCTCGAGTACCCGGAGAACGCCGTCGCCAGAAAGCCGCTCGTGGAGCTCGCCGGCCCCGCCCGGCCGGGGCGGGCGTCCGGCTCGACAGGGATCGGCTTCCTCGGGCAGGGATCGTTCGCCCAGTCCTTCCTGCTCCCGGCCCTGGGGGGCATGGCAGGTGTCCGACTCGTCTCGATCTGCACGCGGAGCGGGCTCTCGGCGGCCGATGCGGGCGCCAGGCATGGCTTCGCACGGGCTGTCGACTCGCTCGACGGCCTTCTCGCGGACCGCGAGGTCGATGCCCTTGTGATCGCGGCAAGACACGACATGCACGGCGCCGCAGCGCTCGCCGCCCTCTCGTCGGGCAGGCCCGTGTTCGTCGAGAAGCCTCTCTCCATCGACCGTGACGGGTTGGCGTCCATCGCGCGCCTCGTCCAGGCACGGCCCCTTCCGGTGCTCCAGGTGGGTTACAACAGGAGGTTCTCGAGGTGCGCCCGTGCCGCCAGGAGGCACTTCGAGGGGACCGGAGCCCCCGTCTGCATCTCCTGCAGGATCAACGCCGGGCGCATACCCATGGACTCGTGGATCCAGGACCCCGTGCAGGGCGGAGGAAGGATTCTGGGCGAGGCCTGCCACTTCGTGGACCTGATGCAATACCTAACGGATGCAGAGCCCGTGAGGGTTTTCGCTGCCGCATCGCGGAGCGCCGACTCCTCGGTCCCCCGCGAGGACGACCTGATGGCGACCATCGAGTTCTCGGACGGCTCCGTCGGCCAGCTCGCCTACCTCTCGCGCGGCGACAGGTCGCTGCCCAAGGAGAGGGTGGAGGTCTTCGGATCCGGCAGGGTCGCGGTGCTGGACAACTACCGCGCGGTCGAGCTGCACGCGAAGGGCCGAAGGGTCGTCAAGCGCCTGCCCGGCAAGGGATACGCCGAGGAGATGAAGGCCTTCGTGGAGTCAGTGCGGACGGGGCTGCCCGCCATCCCCGCGAGGTCCCTCCTGCTGACCTCCCTGACCACCTTCAGGATCCTCGACAGCCTCTCGAGCGGCCGGCCCGAGGCGGTGGACCTCGCAGAACTCCTGCGGGACTGAGCCGGTGAAGCCCGACCCGGCCCGCGTCGCCTCGGAGGTCTGGGACCGCTGCAGATCCGCGGGTTTCAGGGGCTCCGATCCTTACGACGCTCTCAACGGGAGGTTCTGGCCGGGGCTGGCCGGGCGCTCGGGCACATCCCGCAGGATGCTCCTCCAGGCGGGGCGGAGGACACCTCGATGCCTGCGCCCGCTCCTGGGCGTGCCGCCGGGCCTGAATCCGAAGGCCCTGGCCCTTTTCCTCTCCTCCATCGCCGACCTGCCGTCGCTGGAATGCGCGACGGAATCCTCGACGTTCCTCTCCGACGCCCTGCTCAGCCTCTCGTCGCTGCCCGACGGGAGCCCTGCCCTGTCCGGGGGCAGGCGCCACCGGCAGGGACTGGCTGCGGAGGTCGCCGGCGGATCGGGAGTTCCCCCCGCAATCGGATGGGGTTACGACTTCCCGTGGCAGGGCAGGGCCTTCTTCCAGCCTCCCTTCGCCCCGACCGCGGTCGTGACGAGTTTCGTCGCGAGGGCCTTCGAGGACTGCGAAAGCCCGGCCGCCCCCGCGGTCCTACCCGCCGTCGGCAGGTTCCTCCTGACATCCCTGGGACGGTACGAGTGCGACGAGGGGATCTGCTTCAGCTACTCCCCCAGAGACTCCACGCGCGTCTTCAACGCTTCTCTGCTGGCCGCGTCGGCGCTCGTGGCCGCCGGACGGCGGAGCACCCCCCTGGAGGCGGAATGCCGCGAAGCCGCCACGAGGGCTGCCGAATACGTGATCTCGCGCCAGTCCTCCGACGGGTCATGGGTGTATGGAGAAGGCCCGCAGTGGGACTGGATCGACGGATTCCACACCGGATTCGTGCTCGAGTGCCTGTACGGCCTTGCCGTCTCCCTGGGCAGGACGGACTGGCTGGATCCGGTCGCGAGGGGACTCGTCTTCTACAGGGACCGGCTGTTCCTGGAGGACGGGACGGCGCTGGGCCGGCCGGGGCGGAGAGGCCCGCTCGACCCGCATGCCTTCGCCCAGGGAGCCATCACCTTCGTGAAGCTGGAGGAACTCGGTCACGATGGCGCCGACTTCGCCGGGAGGATACTCGGGAGGGCCTGCGAGACTCTCTGGGACGAGCGCCGCAAGGGCTTCGTCTTCAGCAGGGGCGCCGTCCTCTCGAACGGGACCGTCCACATGCGCTGGAACCAGGCCTGGATGCTGAGAGCGCTCTGCGCATGGCTGGGGAGGGAGGCCCGGTGAGGGTCTGGTTCGACGCGGACAACGCCCCTCATGTCCTCGTGATGAGGCCGCTCGCCGAAGAGTTGCGCAGGATGGGCGTCGACGTGGTCTTCACCGCCAGGCGCCGCTCCTCCACCTGCGAGTTGCTCGACCTGTTCGGTCTCCCCTACACAGTCACGGGAGGCCCGGGAGGCCGCGGAAAAGCCTCCAAGGCGCTTGGGATCCTCTCGCGGGCAGCATCCCTTGCCGGTTTTGCATGGAGATCGGGCGCCTCCGTATCCTTCGGGCACGGCTCCAGGTCCCTCCCCCTGGCCTCACGGCTTGCCGGCATACCCACGGTGACGATGTACGACTACGAGTGGGTCGAGCCGGCCATCTTCAACAGGTTCTGCGACATCATCCTCCTGCCGGAGGCGGTGGGACCCGGAGGCGTCCGTGACGCCGGCATCTCCGCGCGGAAGGCCAGGTTCTTCCCGGGGCTCAAGGAGGAGATGTACCTCTCGCGCTGGAGCCCGGATCCGACGGTTTCCGAGGCTCTCGAGCCCTCCGGGGGGCGGATCAGGATCCTCCTGCGGCCGCCCGCCGAGAAAGCCCATTATTTCACCAGGGAGACTGCCGACCTCTACGCAGGGGTGCTGGCGCGCCTGCTGCCGATGCGGGACGTCCAGATCATCCTGATACCGAGGGAAGGCTGCCCAGTCCCCGNTCCGCCCGCGGGNGGAGCTGCGGTGCAGGTGCCGGGGCGGGCGCTGGACGGGCCGAGCCTCGTCTGGCTGATGGACATGGTCATCGGCGGCGGGGGCACCATGACGCGGGAGGCGGCGGTTCTCGGCGTTCCTTCGGTCTCCTTCTTCAGGGGCCGAAGGGGCCGGGTCGACACGATGCTGGAGCAGGCTGGGAGACTAGTGATGCTCGAGCCGGGCGGGGCCGGGGCGATGAACGTCGCCCGCAGGAAGACGGAGCCCTCCATCCCCTGTCGCGAAGACCTTGCACGGTCGGTGTGCGAAACTATTCTGTCCGCTGCGCGGAACCCGTCTCCGAAGGGCTGACCTCGGACACGCAGAACGCGTACTTGCCTGAGCGGGTCGCCCTGATCTCCTGAACCAGCTCGATCTCTACGGTGACGCCCTTCGGCAGGAGGTCGGCGACCGCCCTGCGCAGCCTGGAGGAATCCTCCTCCGAGAAGCCCGGAGCCGGGACGATCCTCACGACCAGCCTCGAGGTCTCGGGCTGGTAGATCTGGGAGAGCCTGATATTGCGGGCCTGCTTGAACGGGAAGGTGAGGTTCGATGCCGACAGGAGGGAGCCGTCGGGGAGCAGCAGGAGATCCTCCCTCTTGGTGTCCACCGGAGCGATCCGGGGGGAGTGGCGCCCGCACGTGCAGGGACCCTCGAGGAAGCTCGAGACGTCACCTGTGCGATAGCGCAGGATCGGGAAGGCCAGGTTGCTGAGCGAGGTGCCCGTTATCTCGCCCCGCTGCCCGGGGTCGACCGGCCTGCCCGACGGATCGAGGATCTCCAGGATGCAGTTCTCCCAGTTCACATGGAGGCCGTTCGCGCACTCGAACTCGCTGGCCGACGCCACCCTCTCCGTCAGTCCGTAGTAGTCCCACGCCCTGCAGCCGAAGACCCGCTCGATGGTCTGCTTCTGGAAGGAATGCATCGGCTCGGCCCCGAAGAACACCGAGGACAGCGACAGAGAGAGGCCGCGCTCCTCCATCGATGAGGCCAGCGCATACAGCACGGACGGGTATCCCTCGAGAGACCTTATGCCCCGCCTGCCGATGAACTCGGCGTATGCCGCCGCGTTGGCGGGGGAGAGGTGATAGGTGGAGAAATAGGTGAGGTGGGCCAGCCTGCTCGTGCGCCAGAAAGGCGGTTTCTTGGCGTGGACCGGGACGATCCGGTGCCCGCCCAGCATGCCGCGCCAGTCGCTGCACATCCTGCAGCCGACCGAGAGGCGGTGCCTCCAGATGAGCGCCCTCTCCCAGTCGTGGCTCTCGCGGCTCCAGAAGACCCGCAGAGGGGTGCCCGTGGTGCCGCTGGTCGAAGTGGGGATCCCCCCCTTCCGCCCTTCGTTCAGGAAGCGGGCGGGGGACTCGAGGATCTCCGCCCTGGAGATGACGGGAAGCGAGCGGAACACGCCTTCGGGGTCCCTGGCGACCGCTTCCGGCGACGGCAGCAGCGGCCTGTAGAAATCGGTGCCCCGCGCGGCCTCCAGCACTGCCGCGAGTCTCTTCCTCTGCCATTCGCTTATGCCGGCCGGATCAGAGTTCTGCATCCGGCAGAGCTCGCCCACCAGGGCGCTGAAGGCTCTTCCGCGCTCGTGGGCGCAGCGCCTGGCGCAGATCAGATCGACCGCCGCCTCCTGCAGGAACAGGGGGAGGCGTCTGTACGCTGAGTAGGCCAGGCCACCGTATCTCGACATCACCATCCGCCTGGTTGTTTCACGACAGCCGCTAATCTACCTATATAGCTTCTCCGGGGAGAGTATCCCCGACAGGAGACGCACGGGAGGGCCAGGTATGTACGACGCTTCGTCCGTTGCGATGGCGAGGACGGCGAAGACGGGGTATCCGCCGGCGCCCTGCGACCCGTCCGAGCGCTTCCCGGAGCTTCCTCCGGCAGCCTGCGGCAGGGCCAGCAACGAAGTCTACGGAGCCGTCAGGAGAGCTCTCGCCGCCCTGGGGCTGGACGGCGGGAATGCAGGAACGCCTTCGTGGAACCCCCTCGGAGAGGTCGTGCATCCCGGGGATACCGTCCTCGTCAAGCCGAACTTCGTCTGCGGCAGGCGCGAGAGCCGGCCCGGCGAGTGGCGCCAGATCGTCACCGACAGCGCCGTGCTGCGCCCCGTGCTCGACTATGCGGCCATCGCGCTGCAGGGTAGAGGCAGGATACTCCTCGCCGACTCGCCTCAGGGCGACTCGGACTTCGGGCTCCTCGCCGAGAGGACCGGCGTCCGGGAGATGTGCCGCCGCGTGAGCTCGCTCGCGGGAATCTCCGTGGAGATCATCGATCTCCGCCGGGAGACTCTCACGGTGCACAGGGGAGTCGTCACCGGCACGCGCCCCCTGAGCGGGGATCCTGCGGGCTACCGGATGTGCCGGCTGACCCATGGCAGCCACTTCGACGGGGCGCCGGGGACGGCGAGATTCTACGGAGCCTCCTACGACGCCTCGGAGACGAACTCGGCTCATGCCGGCGACGCCCATTCCTACGAAGTATCCGCCACCGCCCTCGCGGCGGACGTGATCCTCAGCGTTCCCAAGCTCAAGACCCACAAGAAGTGCGGCATGACGGGCGCCCTGAAGGGTTTGGTGGGGCTGACCGGAAACAAGAACCTGCTGCCCCACTATAGGTTCGGCGCTCCTCCCGACGGAGGGGACCAGTTCCCCCCGACCCGGGGAGCGGGCTCCATCGAGAACTGGTTCGTGGGAGCCGGGAAGGCGGCACTCAGACGGTGCGGCCCGCTGGCGTCCCTGCCGGCAGGCATACTCAAGCCGATAGCGTACATGATTTTCGGGCGTACCGACAAGGTGGTCCGCAGCGGGAACTGGCCTGGCAACGACACCATCTGGCGCACGGTCCTCGACCTGGCCGCGATCCTGACGCTGGCCGACCGCGAGGGCGTGATCCGGGATGTCCCGCAGAGAAGGTTCTTCTGCGTCTGCGACGGGATAGTGGCTGGAGAGGGCAACGGCCCTCTCGATGCCGAGGCCGTGGATGCCGGGCTGGTGATCGCAGGCGGGTCGCCGTTGTGCGTGGATGCCGTCTGCGCATCCATCTGCGGCTTCGATCCGATGCTCCTCCCGATAGTCAGGGGTGGCTTCGGGAGCGCGCTCCTGCCTCCCCCCTGCGGCCCCGGGGACATCGCAACGCTCATCGAGCCATCTCCCGAGCCCGTGAGGGGCCTGGACGGCCTGCCCGTCATCGCCGCCCTGAGGCCGCACTTCGCCTGGACCGGAGCCACCCGCAGGTGAGCCCCGATAGAAGCGGACCGGCAGACGGCCGGCTCCCGCGCCGACTCCTGCTCTGCATCGACGGGCTCGGACCCGGGGGGGCCGAGAGGCAGCTCTGCCTGCTGTGCGAGGGCCTGGCCGGAAGGATCGACACCGCCGTCTGGTCTCTCCACGGAGGACCTCTCGCCGGGCGCATCGAGGCCCTGGGAACGAAGGTCCGGACAGGGATGCGCGAAGGCGCGGGGCGCATCGCCGCCCTTCAGGACGCGCTGGCGTACATGCGCGAATTCGATCCGGACATCCTCCATTCCTGGGGCTGGATCTCCTCGTTCCTGTGCGAAGCCTCGGTCAGGCTGCGCGGGAGGGGCACGCACGTCACCGGACTCGTGAGGATGGGCACAGCCCCTTCCTCGAAACGCATCCGGCTCCTGATGGCCGCAAGGCTGGGCAGGCTCTGCATCGGGAACAGCGCAGCGGGGCTGGCCGCCTGGCGGATCCCTGCGCGCAAGGCCAGGCTCGTCCCGAACGGCTTCGACGACCGGAGGCTCCTCCCCCGCACCTCCATGCCGGGAGCCGGCCCTGTCTTCCGGGTCGTCATGGCAGGCTCCATGTCGGCCCACAAGGACTTCGACACCCTCGTGCGCACGGCCCGCATGCTGGAGGACGAGAGGCCCGGGAGGTTCCGCTTCCTCCTCCTCGGCGACGGGCCGGGGATGGAGGGCCTGGCCTCCCTCGCGTCAGATCTCGGCTGCACCTCCGTCGAGTTCGGGGGAAGGGTGCCGGACATCATGCCGCTTCTCCCCGGCTGCGACGCCGGAGTCCTGCTCTCGCCGCTGGGCGAGGGCATGTCCAACTCCCTCATGGAGTACATGGCGGCGGGCCTGCCCGTGGTCTGCACGAGGGGAGGAGGCAATCCGGAGCTCGTCAGGGATGGCGTAGACGGATGGATCGTGCCTCTGCGCGATCCCCGCTCTCTCCTGGACAGGCTGACCGCCCTTGCCGATCATCCGGGTACGGCTGCGGAGATGGGTCGGGCCGCGAGGGAGAGGATCATCTCCGAATTCCCGGCGGCCAGGATGGTCGAGGCGGTCCTCGGAGTCTACCGCGAGGCCGCCGGAGGAAGAGGATGACGGGCGGGGCTGGCATCCGCAGGGTGCTCGTGATCGGCAACAACTCGGGTGCGATCCACGGCTCGCTTGTCATGAACCGCTACCTGGTGAAGGCCATCACAGATGCGGGGTGCAGCGTCTCGGTCCTGGACAGGGCGTTCTCCAGGAGGAACACCGAGATAGGGAAGATGAAGCCCTACAAGCTGCTCAAGGCTGCCGGCATGGCCGCGAACGCCCTGGCAATGGGCCTGCACGGCCGTTTCGACGCGGCGTTCTACCTCCCCGCTTCGCTGCCTCCGGCCCTCACCTTCGACTACTACTACCTGCCCCTCGTCAGGCACCTCTCCGGCCTGTGGATAGGCTACTCCCACATGGTCAGATACAAGGGCCTCTCAGAGGGTCCCAGCCGCTTCCACGCCAGGATGTCCCCGCGCTTCTGGCAGTCCTTCGACTGCTGCATAGGCCCCAGCGCCGCCGTGGCCGGCGACCTGGAGGCGGTCGGAGTCTCTCCCGGCAGACTCAGGGTGCTGCCCAACTGCCTTCCCCCGGGGTGGACCTTCGGGGACGAGCAGGAGGCTGCGGCCAATGCCTCCCGCCCCGTCGAGTCGATCCTCTTCCTGTCCACGGTGCGTGCCAGGAAGGGCATCTGGGACCTGTTGGAGGCCTACGACGCCATCTCGGGCAGGCCTGGCGGAGCACCCTCCCTCGAGATAATAGGCCCCGAGACCGATGCCGGAGCCTTCGCGGCCATCGAAGCCTGGGCGCGCTCGAAGGGTCACTCCTCGCGCATCTTCCTGAGGGGCGAGCAGGGACATCGGGAGATCGAGGAGAGGCTCTCCCGGGGAGGGTCGGTATTCGTGTTCCCCACCAGGCGGGAGGAGGCCTTCGGCCTCGTGCTGGCAGAGGCCATGAGCAAGGGCATACCGATAGTCGCCACGAGGATAGGCGCCATTCCCGAGGTCCTCGACGATGGCCGCGCAGGGCTCCTGGTGGACCCCGCGGATCCCGCCGGCCTCGCGACTGCCATCGAGTCTCTGCTCACCGACGCAGGAATGCGCCGGAACCTGGCCGTGGAAGGCCTCCGGGCATCCCGCCGCTACTCCTTCGAGACATATGCGGAGGGTGTGGCCGGGATCCTCGACTGGGCGGACGGCTTCAGGAGCCGGCGGCCCCGACCCTCCCCCGATAGCAGGCGATAGCCTCGTCGAAGACCTTCGAGAGCAGACCCACGGCTGTGGAAGCGGAGTGCGCGAGCGCCCTATCCCTTATCCCGCCACGATCCGGAGGCGAGCGCTTCATCTCCGAAAGGGCGTCGGCCAGATCGCGCGCGGACAGCCCTGAGGGCAGAATCCGGCCGGCGCACCCCACCATGCCTGCCACCCCCCCGACATCCGTGGCCACCACGGGCACGCCTGCGGCCATGGCCTCGAGGACCACCAGCGGGACGCCCTCGGCGGCCGAGGGCAGCGCCAGGCAGTCGGCGGCCTGCATGAATCCAGGCATCTCTCCGGGCCCCAGGGCTCCCGCGAGCACGATCCTCGATGCGGCGGGGGACTTCCGGGCGAGGTCCGCCACCTCCACCGCCCGGGTGCCGCTGCCTGCGACTGCCAGGAAGGGCGAGCCCTCCATCATCCCGAAGGCCTCCAGGAGCAGGGGCACACGCTTGACCTCCTCCAGCCTCCCCGCGAATGCGACGACCCAGGCCTCGGCCGGGATCCCGAGCTTCTCCCTGGCGGACGCCCGCGCCTCCGCGGACGGCTTGTAGACCTCGGTGTCCACGGCGTTGGGAAGGAGGACGATCCGCTCCCCGGGCACGCCCCTCGCGAGGTTCGCCGACATGCTCCTGTCGTCGATCACCACCAGCCGCTCCACGGAACGGTGCATCCTGTAGAGGACCCTGTCGTAGAGGGACGCGAGGCCGGGCGCCCTGCCCGCGCGGAAGGTGGCGTAGGTGAGGGGGTTCTCCGAGCCGTGCTGGTGGTGGACGATGGCGAAGTCCGCCAGGCCCGCGGGACGCAGTGCGGAGAGCAGCATGGCCGCCTCGTTGCTGTGCGTGTAGACGAGGGCGGGGTCGAGCGCGCGCAGCCTGGGCAGGAGCCTCAGCAGCCTGCACGGGAACAGGAGCCTGTGGGGGATGCGGCTGCCGTAGAGGGAGGGTCCCAGATCGCTCCCGGAGGATCGCGCGGGATCGGGGGAAGGCGTCAGGAGAGTCCAGCTCCGGGGGGCGGACGGCATCAGGGCCCTCAGCAGCCCGCTGACGCCTCCGACCGCCGCGGGATCGAGCGGCGAGGCCTCGGCCAGCACAACTATCGCCGGCGGGCCGTCCCCCGTCTTCATCTCACTGCGGCCGAAGCCTTCTCCAGCGCCCACGCGACCCAGAGCTCCTGCGGCCACACGCAGCCCTCGACGCGCCGCAGCGAGCCGTCGGGCTCGAGGACGAGATGGAAGGGCACCCGGTGGACGGCGGAGTCCGAATACCCGTAGGACATCTCAGAGATGACCATCCGTTCGCCTTCGTAGAGAATGTCATAGGCCATGGAATCGAAGCGCATCGTCCTGCTCAGTTCGCAGCAGGCCCGGACAGCGTCCTCCGGCAGAGGGGTCCCGTAGTCGATGATCCCGCTGCCGCTGGCCCTGAAGTCCCCCGGGCGGTTGCGCCTCCAGAATCCGGTGGCATACCTGCTCCCGATGACCGTTATCCTGAGGTCCGAGGAGTTGCCCGGGATGAACCCCTGCCAGTACGCAACGCCGAAGGGCTCGTCTCCGAGGACCTTCCGCTTCAGGAAATCCCGGTACCAGCCGTGGCGGAGGTTGCGGAGGATTTCGACGACCCTGCCGCCGCCCCCCCGGGCCCTCTCCCTCAGCGTGAGGCTGAATTCCCTGTCCAGCCGCCTGCGGAGGTCGCGCGGCCCGGAAACCAGGGAGACATGGGAGCTGCCGGCGCCCGAGGGCTCCTTGGCCACCACCGGGAACTGCTGCTCCCCGGCGAGGCGCACGGCGTCGTCGTAGTCGAAGGTCACGACGGTCCCGGGAGTGCCTACTCCCAGGTGACGGAACAGGTAGGTCTGCGCGGCCTTGCTCTCGAAGTGCCACACGGTCGGGAATCCCGGCACCACCGTGAGCCCGAGCACGGTCTCCATGAAGTAGATCTTCTCCTTCATGTACCCCGAGAACTCGGGGCCCATGTAGGGCGGCTTCCAGATGACGAGGCCGGCGCCTTCCAGGGCGTCCGCCCATCCGTCGGCGTCGAGGTTGACNAGGGAATAGCTCAGGAGCGGGTCGGACTCCATCCTGGCGTCGAGCGCGGTGGCGAACTTCTCGTGCCACCCGCCCTTGTCGAGTCCNACNGCCACGCGGAGGGCCCGGTCCGGACCTTCGCCATCCATCCCGGGACCGACGGTTTTCTGCATACGCTCGAATTATGTAGCTTCACGCCGTGCGGGGGGAGCAGACCCCGAGGGGAGGGCGGACGGTGACGGGTGTAGCATCGGCCAGGGAAACAGGGGCGCCGCCGGGCGGGCCCTACACAGCCGAAGTCGTCGCCAGGCTCCTCGACGAGGCTCTGGACTCCTCCGGAGGACTGCCCGTGGAAGCCGGAGACCGCGTCCTCATAAAGCCCAACTGGGTGCTTCACCGCAACCTTGGGGGAGGCGGCACAGACTGCCTCCATACCTCCCCCCTCCTCGTGCTCGCCGTGCTGCGTCGGGTCCTCTCCAGGAATCCGTCCTCCGTGGTCATCGGCGATGCCCCCGTGCAGGGATGCGAATGGAAGGGGATCGTCACTGCGGGCCTCATGGACGGGATCCGCTCCCTGGACGGCCGCGGGATAGTCTCCGTGAGGGACTTCAGGCGGACCGTGACGAGGGGTCGCGGCCTCTACCGCGCACCCGACGCAGATGCGAGGCCGGAGGATGCCTTCGTCCTCCTGGACCTCGGGAACGACAGCCTGCTCGAGCCCGTGTCCGAACCCGGCGGGCTCTTCCGGGTGACGATGTACGATCCGCGGCTCCTCGCCAGGAGGCACCTCCCGGGGAGGCACCAGTACCTGATCGCCAGGGAGGCCCTGGAGGCCGACAGGATCATCGGCCTCCCCAAGCTGAAGACACACAGGAAGACGGGCGTGACGGGGGCTCTCAAGAATCTCGTGGGGCTCAACGGCAACAAGGAGTTCCTGCCGCATCACAGGGCGGGCGGAACCGGCGACGGCGGAGACTGCTATCCGGGCCGCTCCCCGCTGAAGCGCCTGGCCGAGAGGCTGCTCGACCGGGCCAACGAGAGGGCTGGAACTGCCGGCTACGCCTTCTGGATCTCGGCGGCGCGGGCGGTGCTGTCCCTCAGGGGCGCGGTTGCCGGAGAAGCCGGCATCGACGGCGGTTGGAGCGGGAACGACACGGTGTGGAGGACGGTTCTGGACATCGACAGGATAGCCCTCTACGGCAGGGCGGACGGCACGATGTCGGACTCCCCGGCCAGGACCGTCTTCTCGATCGTCGACGCCCTCGTGTGCGGACAGGGCGACGGTCCTCTCTCGCCCTCACCCCTGGACATCGGGGTCATCACCGCATCCGACTGCATGGTGGAGAGCGACGAGATCGGCTGCGCGCTCCTGGGCATCTCGCCGGACAGGGTGCCTCTGGTGAGGGAGGCTTCCGGCGATTTCCGCTGGCCTCTCCGGACCCGCCCGGCGGGCTCCTCCGCAGAAGCCGCCTCCAGGGCCTCCGCCCTCGGCTCCGTGGCCGTCGCGCCATGCGGCTGGGAGGGCATCCAGGGCACGGGCGGGGTCAGCTGTCCGACCGCTCCCTGACAAGTCTCTCGAATTCGTCGACGACGGCGCCGAGCATGTGGCGGCTCATCACGCGGCGCCTCCCCGCTTCGCCCGCGGCCCGGCGCGCCTCGCCATCCGAAGCCAGGCGCAGCACCGCCCCCGCCATGGCGGCCAGGTCTCCGCGCCCGCAGAACCCTGCCGCGCCCGGACCCGACAGGAGACCGTCGGGGTCGGCCAGCAGGCTCACCACGGGCCGGCCCAGGAACCAGGCTTCCAGGAAGGCGTTCGAGAAGCCCTCGGCCGGGGATGTGTTGAGCAGCATCCGGGAGGATCCCAGCAGCTCCATCGCCCGGTCGTGGGACACCTCTCCGAGGTATTCCGCACCCAGGTCGCGCAGGGCGCGAGGGACACCGGCGGCCCCGGCGGACTGCACCGCCCCTGCGACGGCGATCCTGAGCCCCGGCAGCATGGGGAGGAGCGAGAGGAGCGAGCCGACCCCCTTGAAGGCGGAGAGGTGCCCCAGCCAGACCGCGTCCCGCACCGCGGTGTCGCAGGCGGGCGCCGGATCGGGCGGCACGAAGGCGTTCCCCAGCATCTCGGACCGTATGCCCATGGAGCTGCAGGCCTCTCTCTGGCCGGAGGTCTGGGCGAGGACGAGATCGGCCTTTCGCAGGGCTCCCGCGATGAAGTACCTGCGTGCGAGGATCCCGTAGCCCAGGCGCTCGGAACGGGAGCCTCCCGCGCCTCCCGAGAGCGGGCGGAAACGGAGGTCGTCGTCGCAGGCGAGGGCTGTGACCGACAGGGCGCGCAGCCTTCCCGCCACCGCGACCATCGACGGGGCGAAAAGCGAAAAGCCTCTCGAATAGTAGCAGTCCGCGCCGACCTCCTCGAGCACGGCTCTGAGCTGAGGTAGCCTGCTCGTGAAGAGCCGGAGGCCCCTGGGCCATCCCCTGGACGGATCCCAGCCCGGGATGACGGTGACGTCGGACGGCCCGGAGGAGGGGGATCGCAGCCCCGGGACCACCAGCGTCACCGAATGGCCACGCGCTGCGAGCGCCGAGGCCAGGAGCGCGATCTGACGCTCTGAGCCCCCGTCGGGGATGCCCGAGAGGGTCCTCCAGCCTCCTCCCACGAAGCAGAGCTTCACTGAGAGGCCAGCTCCGCGAGGCACCCGGCAAATGCCCTGCCGGCGCTGGAGGCCTCGAAGCCGCTCCTCACGCCCGCCGCGCCCCAGGGCCGGTCATCCCCCCGGGAGGCGCGGAGCCATTCGAGCAGGGACGAGAGCGAGGCCGCGGTCGCGGAAGGAGCACCATGCGGCGAGGTCCAGCCTCCGAGCGACTCCACGACCCTCCTGGCGGCTCCCCGGCCACAGACGGCCAGGACGGGCCTCCCGGCCCCGATGTAATCCACCAGCTTCGAGGGCAGGAACACGCCCGATCCGGGGTCGGAGGGCTCGATGAGGAGAAGGGCGTCGGCCGCCCTCATCGCGGCCAGGCTCTGCAGATAGGGCATCCCCCCCAGGGATGTCACGAGGCCCTTCGGAAGGCCTCCAGACAGAGATTCGACGATATCGGACCCCGGCCCCGCGAACTCCACGCGCACGCCATCCAGGAGCGAGGGGCTCCTCACCGCGAGGATGCCGAGGGCCTGCAGCAGGTCCCCGGGCGAGCGCGAGCCGTACAGGCTGCCGGCGTGGAGCAGCCTCAGGCCTTCGTCGCGCGGACGCTGACCGGCCGGGTAGAGCCCCTCCTCCCATCCGTGCGTGACAATCCTCGCGTCCTTCGCCTTCAGGGGATATGGGGCGAGCACGGAGTCGGCCATCTCCTGGCATGGGAACAGCAGCAGGTCGGCCGCGGACACGACGGCGTCCTCCAGGCGCAGGTTGCGGCGTGCGTCGAAGCCGCGCCTGCGGGCCATCGGATTGCGGGCCCAGGGGTCTCCGAAGTAGGCGGCCCAGCGGAGGCCGGGAAAGCGCTTCCTGAGTTCCAGCCCCACCAGATGGTCGCTCATGGGCGAGGCGAAGGTCACCAGCAGGCGACCCGCCCCGGAGGAGCCGATGAGGTCGGAGGATGCCTGCACCGCCCCGCGGATCCATGGACGGTACGCATCGGGGCTGTCGGAGAGCCAGGACAGCCCTGCCCTGGCCAGAAGCCTTCTCGCGAGTGCAGCGGACGGGCTCCTTCGGAGAGGCACGCGCACGAGCCGGGAGACGCACTCCCCCTCCCGGCCCGAAAGAGACGGATCGTCCGGGAGGTCCTCGCTCCCCGACACGACCGCCCAGGAGGCTCCGGAATGGCGCAACAGCCGCCAGGCGAGCACCGACATCGCGTACATCGCCGGCGGGTAGGCGAAGGAGACTGCCAGAGGCTCCTGCATCTGCTTCCTTCCGTACGGCGGGGCGCCGTCCGCGGGAACATAGCGCCTGCCGGGCGCCGCGGCGTCCGGACCCGAACGGTGACAACGAAGGCGCTTTTCGTCATTCTACAAAGGTTTCCGGAAAAGATGGAGGGCGGATGAAGGTCCTTGTCCTGGGCGGCGGTGGCATGCTCGGCCACAGGATGCTGCAGGTCCTGTCGGAGAGGTTCGATACCTGGGCCACTTTCCGCGGCTCCGGAGCTCCCGTGCCGCGGGGGTTCTTCGACGGTTTCAGATCCGACAGGCTCATCGGCGGTGTGGATGCCTCGAGGATGGACACGGTCGAGGAGGCCATCAGGGCATGCAGGCCCCAGGCGGTGGTGAACTGCATCGGCCTGATCAGGCAGCTCCCCGGAGGCTCGGATCCCGTGGCGGCCATCGAGCTCAACTCCATCTTCCCGCACCGGGCGGCGCGCCTGGCCAGAGGGGTCGGCGCCCGCTTCATCCACATCAGCACCGATTGTGTGTTCAGCGGCCGGAAGGGCATGTACCGGGAGGAGGACCTGACCGACGCCGCAGACGTCTACGGCAGGTCGAAGGCCCTCGGGGAGCCTTCCGGAGAGGGCGTACTAACGCTGAGGACCTCGATAATCGGCCGCGAGCTCGTCCGCACGACGGGCCTCCTGGAGTGGTTCCTCTCGAATCGCGGCTCCAGCGTGAAGGGGTACTCGAAGGCCATCTGGAGCGGTTTGACGACCGAGGCCCTCTCCCGCACGGTGGGAGACATCCTCGAGACGCGGATGCCTCCGGAGGGCCTCTTCCACATCTCCTCGCGCCCGGTCTCGAAATACGAGCTCCTGTTCATGATCAGCGACAGGCTCTCCCTGGGGATCGGCGTGAGCCCGTCCGAATCCCCTGTGGAGGACCGGAGCCTCGATTCGCGCGCGTTCCATGCGGCGACGAGGCTGAGGCGGCATTCTCTTGAGGAGATGATCGATTCCCTCGGAAAGGACATCGATGCATACGACGGATGGAGGGGCCGGCACGGCTCCGCTTGAGGGCAGGAGGCTCCTCGTCACCGGAGGCACTGGATCGCTAGGACAGGTCCTCGTGCGCAGGCTGCTGTCCGGCGAGATGGGGATGCCCTCCAAGGTCATCGTCTTCTCGCGCGACGAGGCCAAGCAGCACTACATGAGGGTGGAGTACGCCAACCGCATCGCGGCGACGGACGAGATAATCTTCGACAACTTCCGCCGGCTCCTGGAGTTCAGGATCGGCGACGTGAGGGACTTCCATTCGGTCTCATCCGTGCTGCAGGACTGCGACACGGTCTTCAACGCCGCCGCCCTCAAGCAGGTGCCGACCTGTGAGTACTTCCCCTTCGAGGCCGTGCTCACCAACATCGCCGGCCCCGAGAACATCGTCAGGTCCATCCAGGAGCACCGGCTCCCGATCGAGACGGTTGTGGGCATCTCGACGGACAAGGCATGCAAGCCCGTCAACGTCATGGGCATGACGAAGGCCATACAGGAGCGGGTGCTGCTCCAGGGCAACATGAGATGCAGGGAGACCCGGTTCATCGCCGTCCGCTACGGCAACGTCCTCGCATCCAGGGGCTCCGTCATCCCCCTCTTCCTGGAGCAGATCAGGGCCGGCGGCCCGGTCACGATCACGACTCCGGAGATGACGCGCTTCCTGCTCAGCCTGGACGACGCGGTGGACACCATCTTCGCGGCGGTGCGCGGAGCCTCCCCGGGCGACACCTACATCCCGAGGGTGCCCTCGGCCCGGATGACCGACCTGGCGGGCGTGCTCATCGGCGATCGTCCCATCGAGACCGTCATCACAGGAATCCGCCCGGGGGAGAAGGTACACGAGATCCTGATCTCGGAGGAGGAGGCCTTCAGGACCGTGGAGCGGAGCGAGCGCTTCTACGCCATCCGGTCCATCCTGCCCGAGGTCGCCTCGGGCGAACAGCCCCCGGCAGCCATCCCCGAGTACAGCTCGGCCCGGTCGCTCATCGGAGAGGATGAGCTGAAACGCCTCCTCTCGAAGCACGGCCTTCTGCCGGACCAGGCGGCGGCGACCCGCGGGGAGCTCCTGAGATGAAGATCCTGACGGTTCTCGGAACCCGCCCGGAGATCATCCGCCTCTCGCTGGTGATCCCCCTGCTGGACCGGCTCTGCGACCATGTGCTCGTCCACACGGGGCAGAACTCCGACCCCCTGCTGAGCGACGTGTTCTTCGAGGAGCTGGGTGTGCGGAGGCCCGACATCTCGCTCGGCGTGGACACATCGTCTCCGGGCAGGCAGGTGGGACAGATCCTGGAGAGGTGCGAGGAGGTCTTCCGCAGCACACGCCCGGACAGGCTCCTGGTCCTCGGGGATACGAACAGCGCCCTCTGCACGTTCATCGCCAGGAGGATGGGCATCCCGGTCTATCACATGGAGGCGGGCAACCGCTGCTACGACAACAGGGTGCCGGAGGAGGTCAACCGGCGCGTGGTCGATGCCTGCAGTGACGTCCTGCTGCCTTACACCGAGCGCAGCCGACAGAACCTCCTCAGGGAGGGCATCCCGGGCGAGAGGGTGCTGGTGACCGGCAATCCGATCTTCGAGGTGCTGGAGTCCCACAGCGCGATGATCTCGGCGTCGACTGCCCTGACGCGCATGGGTCTCGAGCCCGGGGGCTACTTCCTCGTCACGGCCCACAGGGCCGAGAACGTGGATCCCGGCGAGAGGCTCCGCTGTATCGCCGCATCCCTCGATTGCGTGGCGGCCGAGTTCGGACTGCCCGTGATAGTCAGCACGCATCCGCGCACCAGGGCGCGCATCGCAGCGCTCGACGGGCTGCAGCGCCATCCCGCCGTGAGGTTCCTCGATCCCTTCGGGCTCTTCGACTTCGTCAGGCTCGAGACATCTGCCAGGTGCGTGCTGACCGACAGCGGGACCGTGCAGGAGGAGTGCTGCATCTACCGCGTTCCCAACGTGACGATGCGGGATGTCACGGAGCGTCCCGAGACCGTCGAGTGCGGCAGCAACATCATCTCGGGCGTCGATCCCCGCCGGGTCCTCTCCTGCGTCAGGACGGCCCTCGACCGTGCGCCGTCCTGGACGCCCCCTGCCGAGTACCTCGCTCCGGCGGTATCCGAGACTGTCGCGCGCATCCTGCTCTCGTTCCGGGAGCCCGCGCCCGGAGGGGCTCCCCTGACCGGCGCCGGATGACCTCTGCCTTCCTCAGCCTCTTCACGGCCTTCGTCCTCCTGGTGACGCTCGCCTCCTTCGCTTCCGCCAAGGCGAGGAGGATACTCCTTTACACGCTGGTCTTCATGACCATGGCCGGCATCCAGGTGCAGGTTCCCCTGGTGGGCTCGGGCATGCGATCCTACCTGGCGTTCCTGCTCCTCATCCTCTCCAGGGGAACCGTCGCCTCGGGCATGTCGAAGCTCGACAGGATCGGAGTTCTCCGGCCGCTGGCGATCCTCTGCGGATACCTCGTCCTCTCGCACATCTTCCTGTCCCAGACGCCCACTTTCAAGACGGCCTTCGAGCACGCCGGCAACTTCGTGTTCTTCGTCCTTACCGCCTCGTTCCTCGGCTCATCGTCCGAGAGGGAGGTGAGCAGGATGATGCTCGCCACGGGTCTGGGGCTGTTCGCCAACGTGGTCCAGTACATGCCGGCCTGGATCCCGTTCCTGAGCGGCTACGAGCTCCTCGGCCCGGTGCCGCACTACCAGGAGCCGGCGAGCAGCGGGCTCCTGCTCCTCCCGATACTGCTCTCGGTCCTCCACGCCACCAGGGGGCGCTTCCGCAGGTTCCTCACCCTCTGCGGAGTGGCATTCCTCAGCGCTGCGACCTTCATCACCGGCGCGAGAGCCCCGTCGGGCGTCTTCGTGGTCATCCTCGCCCTCTACCGGCGGAGCATCTGGTGGGCTCTCCTCGTGCTCGGAGCCGGAGCCGCGGTCTTCGCCTCGCTGCCCCAGACCACTCAGACGGAGAGGATGATCTCCAGGATGGAGCAGCTCACCCAGGCTGCCAGGACGGGGACGCTGGCCGAGAACCCCGATGCCGGCATGAGACTCGGCAATGTCCGCATAGCGTTCCAGGGATTCGAGCAGCGGCCGATCTTCGGATGGGGGGTCGGCAGCTGGTTCGGCTACAGGCAGCAGCGCACGGGGCTCCTCGGCTACAGCCTCTCGGTACACAACGGCTGGGCGCTGCTGTTCTTCGAGACGGGTCTCTTCGGGGTCCTCACCTATCTGTTCCTGGTGTGGAAGTGCATCAGGGGCGTCCCGCTGCGCTTCACCCGCGACTTCGCCGACAACCTGGGCTATGTGGGAGTGCTCGGCACGGTCGCCGTGCTCCTGATAAGCCTCGGGGGCGATGCCCTGCTGGTCAGGGCCTCGTTCTGCTTCTTCTCCTTCGCGGCGGCGTGGAGGATGCGGAGGCGGTTCCCGCCCGCGCCCCCAGCCGGGGCCGCTGCATGAGAGGGGGCTCCCCGGTTCTCCGATGGGCGCTCCCGGCGGCGGCGCTCCTCCTCAGGCTCGTCCTCTTGCAGACCGTCGGCAGGCCGTCGGACGGCGCACGGTGGAACGCCTGGACGAGGGAGCCCGATTCCTACAGCTACATGGAGATGGCGCGGGACCTGTCGGACGGGAGCCAGGACAGCGTGTCGGGCAGGACTCCGGGGTATCCGCTGCTCCTGATCGCGACCGGAGGCCAGGCGGAGCCTGCAGGAGCCGGCATCGTGCTGATCCAGCAGCTCGCGGACTTCGCGACCGCCATCCTGATCGGAATCGTCTCATCGCGCCTCGGCTGCAGCAGGCCGGAGATACCTTCGACGCTCTACATGCTCCTTCCGGCCGTGGCGGCCACCTCCTCCCGCATCCTGCCCGACTCCTTCGTCGCACTCCTGGCAGCCGCCTCTGGATGGATATGGATGGAGGCCGCTGTCGCCGCAGGACCCAGGAGGGCAGTCGCGCTGCACGGTCTGATCGGGCTGATCCTCGCAGCCGGCGCCGCCGTCAAGCCTGTCCTGCTCTTCGGCGCGGTGCCCTACATCCTCCTCCTGCCCTTCGTCTCCCGCAGGCTGGGAACCGTTCCTGCCGCGCTCTGCGCACTCGTCCTCACGGTCTCGGCCGCCAGCGTCCCGATGGCGATGAGGATCGCGAACCTGAGGTCGTTCGGCCTCGACGCCGTGTCGTCGCAGGACGGGTTCGAGCAGATGGGGCGGATCGTCGTGATGACCGGCAGGGCCACGCAGGTCGAGGTGTTCACGACCTTCCGCGACAGCCTCGACGCCTGCGCCATGGTCGACGGGGAGCTCGATTTCGGGAAGAGGGACAGCATCTACAGGATGGTCGCGCTGTCCGAGGCGAAGGCCCACCCGCTGGAGGTCATCCTGCCACACCTGCTGTCATGGCCGCGGTTCTTCTCCACCGGAACCGGGAACACGCTCCGCTACCTCGGGCTGCGTATCGCGGAGGGCTCGGCGGGCGCGAAGGCGATCAAGCTTGCTACCGCCGTGCTGATGCTGGTCCCGCCCTTCGGCCTGCTGGCCGGCCTGCTGTCCCGCAGGGTGCGCAGGGCGGCGGGGAAGGGCCTCGCCCTGGCGCTCGCCTGGGCCGCCCCCATGGCTCTGGTCATCGGACCTCTCGCGGGACCCCGCTACGCGCTCCCGTTCCTCTGGGCGGTGGTGGCCGCGGGGATCGCCTCCCTCTGCCTGCTCCTGCAGAGNCGGAACAGCTCGATCACGAAGGGCGCGAGCGACCAGTAGAAGATCTGCCCGTACCTGTACGAGGCTATCGGCCCGTATACGAGGGCGGCATAGACGAACCATGCGACTCCCAGCCCGAACAGGGGTCCCAGGCGCCGGCGCAGAGCGGCGGAGGATATGGCCGCGAACAGGGCGATCCCCGCAGGAAGCTGCATCAGGCTGGTGAGAACGGTCCACCAGACGGGTTTCCTGTTGATGGGCGTCAGACCCAGGTAGGGCTGGTGGCCGTCGAGGTTGATGAAGAACTTGGGCCATTTCGTGAGCTCGAAAACCGCCAGCCCCAGCGGATTCGACAGCACTGCGTCCATGGCGACCTCCCTGAACAGGCTGTCGCGCGCCTCGAAGTCGAGGCGGCCGCCGGTGGTGGCCAGCGCCGACAGGCTGTCCCTGAAAAGCCAGAACCTGTCACCGCCCTCGCGCATGCCGTGGTAGTCGGCTCCCATCACGGCCCTTCCCATGGGTTCGAAAGCGTCCTGGGTCGAGAGGGCGTCGAGACCGAAGGCAGCCCTGTTGAACGACCTCAGGATGAGGGGTCCGGTCTGAGAGGCGAGCGCCAGGACTGCCACGGCGGTCAGCCTGGCCCCGAGGCCGGCCCGGCGGGGCAGGAACGAGAGGGCG